>JABLTH010007775.1_pt1 | contig 32111 bp, 29 predicted proteins | sample 7875711 | NCBI WGS metagenome assembly JABLTH01 (sample SAMN14941262, study PRJNA633318) | bioreactor metagenome | isolation source: bioreactor | place: China | collected 2019-03-05 | reverse complement strand
CGAACGCCGCCGAGGGGCGCGCGATCCTCGCGAAGTCGGGCCTCGACATCACGCCGGCCGAGACGCTGCGCGAGGCGGGGCAGAAGGCGGTGGCCGCGGTGAAGGGAAGGTCCTGATGGCGATTCTATGCGACGCGAACACGAAGCTGCTGGTGCAGGGCTTCGGCAAGATGGGGCAGTTCCACGCGAAGCTGTCGATCGAGTACGGAACGAGGGTCGTCGGCGCGGTCGCGCCGGGAAAGGGCGGGACGACGGCCGCCGGCGTTCCGCTCTTCGACACGGTGCGCGAGGCGAAGAAGGCGACCGGCGCGAACGCGTCGGTGATCTTCGTTCCGCCGCCGGGAGCGGCGGACGCCATCCTCGAGGCGGCCGACGCGGAGCTCGACCTCGCGGTGTGCATCACCGAGGGCATCCCGGTGATCGACATGGCGCGCGCGAAGGCGGCGCTGCGCGGGTCGAGGACGCGGCTTCTCGGGCCGAACTGCCCGGGCGTCGTGACGCCGGGGCAGTGCCGCATCGGCATCATGCCGGCGCAGATCACGCGGCCGGGATCGGTCGGCGTCGTCTCGCGGTCGGGAACGCTCACGTACGAGGCCGTCGACCAGCTCTCGCGGCTGGGAATCGGGCAGTCGAGCTGCGTCGGCATCGGCGGCGACCCCGTGATCGGCACCACGTTCGTCGACGCGCTCGCGCTGTTCGAGGCCGATCCGCTGACGAAGGCCGTCGTCATGATCGGCGAGATCGGAGGCTCGGCCGAGGAGACGGCGGCCGAGTTCATCCGCACGAAGATGACCAAGCCGGTGGTCGCCTTCATCGCCGGGCAGAACGCGCCCGCCGGAAAGCGCATGGGGCACGCCGGAGCGATCATCGCGGGCGGCAAGGGACGCGCGAGCGACAAGATCGCCGCGCTCGAGAAGGCGGGAGTCGCCGTCTCGATCTCGCCCGCCGAGATGGGCGAGACGCTCGCGCGCCGCGTTCCGGGCCTCGCGGCCTAGCGCGCGCGCACGGCGGCTCCGGGCGCCGCGGCGATCGCGGGCGGCTGCCCGCGTCGATATCCTGCCCGCGGCCGGGCGCCCACGCGCCCCGAGGAGGCGCACCGTGAAGAACCCGCCGAAGCTCGAGCTGCTGTGCGAGTACTACGCGACGCTGAAGCCGCCCGTCGTGGTCGGCAGCGGGCCGTACGGCATGCGGCAGATCTTCGACGTGACCGGCGGCGAGGTGACGGGCGAGCGCCTTCGCGGCCGCATCCTGCCGAGCGGCGCCGACTGGATCCTCGTCGGAAGCGACGGCGTCGGCCGCCTCGACGTGCGCGCGACGATCGAGACGCACGACGGCGCGAACGTCTACGTCTCGTACACCGGCGTGCTGCACATGACCGACGCCGTGACGCGTGCGGTCTCCGGCGGGGGCTTCACCGAGTTCGGAGAGACGTACTTCTACGTGAGCCCGCGCTTCGAGACCGGCGATCCGCGCTACGCGTGGCTGAACGGGATCTTCGTCGTGAGCCAGGGCCGCGTCGGCCCGCTGCGGGTCGAGTACCGCGTGTTCGAGGTGCGATAGCCCGCCCGAGGCGGCCTCAGCGATCGGGAGCGGCGCCCGGCGCCTCGCGCTTCTCGGGAGCGCCCGGGGCCGGCGAGGCGGCTGCGGGATCCGGCCCTGCTGCCTCCGCATCGACGACGGTCTCGAGCACGATGACGTCGAAGCGGCCGAGGACCGCGATGCCCCGCTGCAGGGCGTGCACGGCGCCCGCGCGCAGCTCGACTACGAAGGGCGCCGCGCGCACGCCGTCCCGGCAGCGCTCGGGGGCGTCGACTCCGACGCGCACGGCGCCCGCGCGCCGGTGCTCGAATACGACCGTCTCGATGCGCGGCGCGGGCGCCCCGCAGCGCAGGTCGCCCAGCAGCTCGCCGCCCGTCGCCGACGGCGAGTTGCCGAAGTAGACGGTCTCGTTCCCCGCGTCCGTGACGTAGAGGTCGAGGTCGGCCTCCTCGCCGAACGCGAGCCGCACGACGAGCGCGCCGGGCCCGCCTCGGTCGGGGGCCGGAGCCGCCGCGAGCGCCTCCTCCAGCGCCGAGGCCTGCGGCGCAATCTCCTCGGCGGGGGTGCCCGAGCCGGCGCACCCGAACGCCGCGCAGCCGAGCGCCGCCGCGGCGAGAAGGGGACTCCGTCTGCGGTTTGCGATCCTTGCCACGCGAGCCGCCCGTTGCCTCTCCCGCTCCGATCGGGGACGTTCCCTGCGGTTTTCGATCTCGCACGCATTCTCGCAGCTTTCGGCGCCGTTCGTCACGAGGAGATCCCGGTATGCACCGCCCCGCCGCCTTCTCGCTGCTCCTACTCATGGGCGTGTCGCTCGCGGCAGGCGCCGCCTGCGCAGCGAGCCTCGCGGGGCAGGTCCGCGACGCTGGCGGCGCTCCCGTCGCCGGCGCGATGGTGAGCCTCTCGCACGGGAGCCCGCGCCACGTGGTGACGGTCATGACCGACGACGCGGGTCGCTACCGAACGCCCGAGCTCGCTGGCCCCTCGCCCTGGACGCTCCGCGTTCGCAAGCCGCTGTTCCGCGACGCGGACCGCGAAGGCGTTGCGCCGCCCGCACAGGGAGAAGGCGCGCTCGACGTCGGGCTCGAGCGCGAGACCGATCCCGCCGAGATCGCGGCGCAGCTCCCGGCGAACCGCTGGTTCTCGCTCGTGCTCGCGCGGATCCACGACGAAGCCGAGCGCGAGGAGCTGGTCCGCCAGTGCGCCTACTGCCACCAGCAGGGAAGCCGCTACACGCGGCTGCCGAGGACGGAGGAGAACTGGCAGAAGGTGCTCGCGCTCATGGCGCGGATGGGCGGCATGCTCCGCCCCGAGCTGCGCGCGGCGCTTCCGGCGCTCTTCAACGAGTCGTACGACCCGAAGACGGCGGTTCCCGCGCTGATGGCGCGAATCGGCGAGCCGGGCTTCGTCCCGGAGCCCGCGCCCGCGGCGCGCAGTGCGGTCGTCGAGGAGTGGGAGATGGGAATCGCCGCGTCGATGCAGCACGACGTCGCGGTCCATCCCGACGGCTCGCTCTGGAGCGTCGATCAGCTCCAGGACCGCCTCACGCGGCTCGACCCGTCCGTCCCGGGCGGCGCGCGCGAGGTCTACGAGGTTCCGCGCGGGGATCTTCCGATCGGCGGCTTCACGGGCGGCCGCGCCGTGCTGCCGCCCAACGCGAACGCGCACGTCGGCCCGCACTCTCTGCAGATGGCGCCCGACGGCACCGTGTGGCTCACACTCTCGTTCGGCAACCAGATCGCCGGCTTCGATCCGAAGACGAAGCAGTGGGAGCTCCATCCGCTCGACGACGGGCTCTATCCGCACACGCTCCGCTTCGACGCGAAGGGGCGGATCTGGTTCAGCGTCGCCGTCTCGAACCATCTCGGCATGTTCGACCGCAAGACGGGCAAGGTGACGACGATCCGGCTCCCGGCGGCGTCGTGGCGGCAGGATCTCGCGCTCCGCGCGCTGCCGGCTTTCTTCTGGCTCGCGCGCCACGTCGATCTCGGCGAGGTGCCGGCCGGGGAGGGGATGACGCTCCCGGTTCCCTACGGCGTCGACATCGCGCCCGACGGCGGCGTCTGGTTCAGCCAGCTCAACCAGCACCGCATCGGGCGCATCGATCCCGAGACGCTCGCCATCGAGATGATCGATACTCCGTTCACCGGCCCGCGGCGGCTTCGATTCGACTCGCAGGGCCGCCTCTGGATCCCGGGGTTCTCGTCCGATCTGGTCGCGCGCTTCGATCCGAAGACGCGCGCGTTCGAGACGTGGCGCCTTCCGACGGTTCCGGCGGGCACCGAGACGCCCTACGCCCTCAACGTCGACCGTCGCACGGACACCATCTGGATCTGCGGCACCGGGAGCGACTCGCTGCTGCGCTTCGACCCCGCGACGCAGACCTTCCTCACGCTTCCGCTCCCGACACGCGTGACGTTCACCCGCGAGATCGACTTCGACGACCAGGGCCGCGTCTGGACCTCGAACTCGAATCTTCCGACGTGGCAGGTCGAGGGCGCGTATCCGCGCGTGATCCGCGTCGACTGGAAGCCGCAGATCGCGGCGGCGGCGCAGGCCGCCGCGCGGTAAGGCGCGGTATGGCGATGGCCTCGCGTACGGACGCCGCCGTCTGCATGCTGTGCGAAGCCATCTGCGGTCTCGAGGTCGATCACGACGGCCGGCGCGTGCATGCGATCCGCGGCGATCCGAACGATCCGCTGAGCCGCGGCCACGTCTGCCCGAAAGGCGTCGCCCTCGCCGACGTGCAGAACGACCCCGAGCGCCTTCGCCGCCCGCTGCTCCGCAACGGCGACGGCTGGAAGGAGATCGGCTGGGACGAGGCGCTCGGACGGGCGGCGACGGCGCTGGCCGACGTCCAGCGCCGGCACGGCCGCGACGCCGTCGCCGTCTATTCCGGAAACCCGACCGCGCACAGCCCCGGCGCGCTCTTCTTCGGGCAGATGCTCGCGGACGCGCTCGGCACGCGAAGCCGCTTCTCGACGGTGTCGCTCGACGGCCTTCCGCGCCAGCTCGCGTCGTTCGAGCTGTACGGGAATCAAGCGCTCGCGCCGGTTCCCGACCTCGACCGCACCGAGTACCTGCTCGTTCTCGGCGCCAACCCGGCCGTCTCGAACGGAAGCGCGATGGCCTCGCCCGACGTCGTTCGCAGGCTGAAGGATCTTCGCGCGCGCGGTGGGCGGCTCGTCGTGATCGATCCGCGCCGCACCGAGACGGCGAAGCTCGCCGACGAGCACCACTTCATGCGGCCGGGAACCGATGCGCTCCTGCTCGCGGCGCTGCTGCACGTGCTCTTCGCCGAGGGCCTCGTGCGTCCGGGCCTCCTCGCGCCGCGGCTCGAGGGCCTCGGCGAGGTGCGCGATCTCGTCGCGCCGTTCTCTCCCGAGCGCGCGGCGCCGCAGACCGGGATCGACGCCGCGACGATCGCGCGGCTCGCGCGCGACTTCGCCGCGGCGCCCCGGGCGGCCTGCTACGGGCGGCTCGGCACCTGCGCGCAGGAGTTCGGCGGCCTCGCGAGCTGGCTGATCGACGTCGCCAACCTCGCGACCGGAAACCTCGACCGCGAGGGCGGCGCGATGTTCGCGACCCCGGCCGTCGATCTGCCCGCCGTCGCTCGCTGGGTCGGCCTCGCGGGCGGATTCGGCCGCTGGCGAACCCGTGTTCGCGGCCTTCCCGAGTTCGGCGGCGAGCTGCCGGTGGCCGCGCTCGCCGAGGAGATCGAGACACCCGGGCCCGGCCGCATCCGCGCGCTCGTCGTCCACGCAGGAAATCCCGTGCTCTCGCTGCCCAACGGCGGGCGCGTCGAGCGCGCGCTCGGCTCGCTCGAGCTCATGGTCGCGATCGACGTCTACCGCAACGAGACGACGCGGCTCGCGGACCTCATCCTCCCACCGACCTTCGGGCTCGAGCGCGATCACTATCCGCTGATGGGCCACGCCGTCGCGATCCGAAACACCGCGCACTACGCCCGCGCGCTCCTTGTTTCGCCGCCGGGCTCTCGCCACGATTGGGAGATCCTGCTCGGCCTCGCCGAGCGAGTCGAGCGTGCGCGCGGCGGCGTCGCGGCGGTGAAGGGATGGCTGCGCGGAGCAGTCGGCCGCGCGCTCCCGCCGCGGCGGCTTCTCGCGCTCCTGCTTCGCCTCGGGCCGCATCACCTCTCGCTCGCGCGTCTGGAGCGCGCTCCTCACGGGCTCGATCTCGGGCCGCTCGAGCCCCGCCTCGGCCGCGTTCTCGGACGCCGCCGCATTCGCGTGGTCCCGGAGCGCATGCGCGCCGACTGGCCCCGCCTCGAGGCGAAGCTCTCGGCGCCGCCGCCGCAGGCCGCAGCGCGCCTCGTGCTCATCGGCCGGCGCGCGCTGCGCAGCAACAACTCGTGGATGCACAACTGCGCGCGGCTCGTCTCGGGAACGCAGGGATGTGTCGCGCAGATCCATCCCGACGATGGCGCGCGCCTCGGCGTCATTGCGGGCGAGCGCGTCGCGCTGCGCTCGCGCACGGGCGAGATCCGTGTTCCCGCCGAGGTGACGGACGACGTGATGCCCGGAGTCGTGTCGGTGCCTCACGGCTGGGGACACGGCCGGCCGGGCACCGCGATCACGACCGCGAGCGCCCACCCCGGCGCGAGCATCAACGACCTCACCGACGACGGCTTCGTCGATGCGCTCTCGGGAACGGCGAGCCTCGGCGGCGTTCCGGTCGAGATCGAGGCGGCGGAGCGCCGAGGCGCCGGCGCGCCGGCCGGCGCGACCGCGCGACGCTAGATGCTCCCGCGCAGCACGCTCGCCACGTCCATCTGCCGCACCCGGAGGGCCGGGAGGATCGACGCCGCCGCAGCGACGGCGAGAAGCGCGCTCACCGTGATGCCGACGACCACGGGCGAGACGATCGGCGCCGGGAACATTCCGGGCGGCGGGAGCGTCGCGAGGGCGAGGCAGCCGGCGAGGCCGAGGACGACGCCGGCGATCGCCGCGCCGCCCGCCACCACGAGGGCCTCGAGCGCGGTCTGTGCGACGATCGTTCGCGCGCGCGCGCCGATCGCGCGGGCGACCGCGATCTCCATGGCGCGCTCGGCGAGCGTCGCGAGCTGGTAGTTCGCAACGCCGATCCCGCCGATCGCGAGCGTGAGCGATCCCGCGATCCCGATGAAGATCATGAAGCCGGCGTAGAACAGGTCGACGAGCCCGAGCATCTTCGACAGGTCGAAGTGCTTCACCGCATCGGGGTCGTCGGGGTGGAATCCGGCGAGCGGAGCGAGCGTCTTCGCCGCGGCGCGGAAGGCTTCCTCGCCGCCGACGCCGGGCCTGGGAAATACCAGCAGCCGCGAGACAGCCTCCTTCTTGAAGCCGAGATGAGCCTCGGCCGCGGTGATCGGAACCAGCACGAGCCGGTTGTCCGGTCGGTTCGTGTTCGTGTACTGACGGCCCTTCTTGTCGGCGACGCCGATCACCTCGAAGGGGCGCCCGCCGATGCGAACGCGTGCACCGACCGCCGCCTCCGCGCTGCCGAACAGGTCGACCGCCGCATCGAAGCCGAGGACCGCAAAGGCCCGGGCGTGCGCGACGTCGCTCTCGTCGAAGAAGCGTCCGTTTCCGAGGCGGAAGCTCCGCAGCTCGCCGTAGCGCGCCTCGACGCCCGAGACATCGAAGCGCCGCGCGTGCCCTTCCGGCGTGTCGACGAGAAAGCGCTCCTCGCTGGTGTGCTCGGCGAGGACGGCCTCGAGGAGCTCGTGGTTCTCGTGCTCGAGAAGCCGTGCATCGTCGCGCTCGAAACGGACGGGAACCCCTTTGCGGACGCCCTCGAAGCCGGACGACGTGAGCGCGGGAAACACGAACACCATCGGCCGCCCGTAGCTGCCGAGCTCGCGCTTCATGTAGTCGCGAAAGCCCGTTCCCCACGCGAGCATGAGAACGATCGCGGCCGCTCCCCAGAGAACGCCCATCGCCGACGCCGCGACGCGCTTCGGGTGGTCGGCGAGGGATTCCGCGATCTGCCGCAGGTGCTCGCGCCAGTCCATGCCGCGCCTCAGGTGACGCGCATCGCGGTCGAGGGGTCGACCTGCGACGCGAGCCGCGCCGGAACGATCCCGGCCGCGAGGCCGATCGAGGTGAGGACGAAGAACGTCGTGACGAGCACGCTCGGCGAGACGGACGGCGAGGGCAGCTCGGCGGGAAGCGGCAGCAGCCCCATCAGCCCGACGCCGGCGAGCCCCATCCCGATCCCGAACGTTCCGCCGGCGAGCACGACGACGACGGTTTCGACCAGGAGCTGCAGGACGAGGTCGCTTCGGCGCGCGCCGCACGCGCGCCGCATGGCGAGCTCCATTCGCCGCTCCTGAACGAGGGCGATCATGAGGTTCGCGACGCCGACCGCGGACATCATGAGCGTGACGGTTCCGATGAAGCCGAGCATCACCTGCAGGCCGAAGCCGATGCGCTTGGTCGGCGCCATCACTTCGGGAACGCTCATGCTGCGGATCGCCTCCGCGTCCGACGGGTCGACGTGGTGCGCGAGGCGCAGCGCCTCGATCGCCTCCGAGCGAACGGCCGGCTCGTCTTCGAGGCGGCGGGGATCGATGTAGATGCGCTGCACGTGGCGCCCCGTTCCGAGCAGGTCGCGACCGACCGAGAGCGGAACGAACACCATCTTGTCGTGGACGTCGTAGTTGGTCATGAGCTGGAAGCCCTTCTCGGCGAGGACGCCCACCACTTCGAAGGGAATGCCGCTGAGCTGAACGCTCCTTCCGAGCGGGTCTTCGTCGCCGAAGAAGATCGGAACGAGGCTCGCACCCAGCACCGCGACGTGCCGGCCGAGCCGCTCGTCGTCGGCGTCGACGAAGCGGCCACGCGCGACGACGTGCGCCTGGATTGCGCCGATCTCGGGAGTGACCCCTGCCACGACGCCGGAGCGAGTCTTGCGCGGCGTCTCGACGGCGATCCCGTAACGCTGGACCTCGGCGCCGATGCGCGCCGCCGACGGGACGCTCGTTCGCACGCGGTCGAGGTCGTCGATGTCGATGTGGATCGGCCGGCCGGGCCGCGTTCCGCCGCTCTCGGTCGTCGTGTACTCGCCCCAGACCATGACGTAGCGGTCGCCGGTCTTCGCGACGCCCATGTCGAGGAACTGATTGAATCCGGCGCCGATCGAGAGCAGCAGCACGACGGACGCCGCGCCCCAGACGAGGCCGATCAGAGTGAGCGCGTGCCCGCGCCACTGGGCTCGGAGCTGCGCGATCCCGTCGCCGGCGAGCGGCGCGAGCAGGTGGAGCGTTCGGCGGCCGTCAAACACGCCGCACGTCCTCGGCCACGCGGCCGTCGCGAATGCGGACCACGCGCTGCGCCTGCGCGGCAACCTCCTCGCTGTGCGTGACGACCACGAGCGTCCGCCCTTCGGCGTGCAGGCCGCGGAACATCGCCATCACTTCGCGGCCGTTCGCCTCGTCGAGGTTTCCGGTGGGCTCGTCGGCGAAGATCACGCGCGGGCGGTTCACGAGCGCGCGCGCGACTGCGACCCGCTGCCGCTCGCCGCCCGAGAGCTGCGCGGGCCGCCGATCGAGGCGATGGCCGAGCCCGACGCGGCGCAGCATCTCCGCGGCGCGCTCCTCGCGCTCCTCGCGCGGAATCCCCGCGTAGAGCAGGGGGAGCGCGGCATTGCGCAGCGCCGACATGCGCGGCATCAGGTTGAAGGTCTGGAACACGAAGCCCATGCGGCGCGCGCGCAGATCGGCGAGCGCGTCGTCGGAGAGCGCCTCGACGGCCTCACCCTCGAAGCGGTACCGCCCCGTCGTCGGCCGGGAGATCGCGCCGAGGATCTCGAGGCAGGTGGTCTTGCCCGATCCCGACGGGCCCATGATCGCGACGAACTCGCCGTCGTCGACGCGAAGATCGATCGGGTGCAAGACCTCGACCGTCGTGTCACCGAGGCGATGCGACTTCGTGACGCCCTGGAGCTCGAGGAGGGAAGCGCCGGTCGGCATGCCGCAGCGTCACGGAATGGTGTCGGACCGCACGAGCACCTTCTGGCCCTCGCTCAGGCCGTCACCCACCACGGTCTGGAACCCGTCGCTGTAGATCTCGCGGATCGCGACCAGCCGGAAGGCGCTGTCGCTGCCGTCCTCGGACACGCGCACGCGCGGGCCGTCCGGGGTGCGCAGGATCGCGGTGTTGGGAACGAGCAGGGCGTCGCGATGCTCCTTGAGGGCGATCCTCGCGTCGGCCGACATCCCGACACGGACCCGCGGATCGGGGTCGAGCTCGATCTCGACCTGGAAGTTCGCGACGCTGCCCTGCACGGTTCCCGACGACGCAACGCGCCGGACGCGGCCGGGGAAGGTCTCGCCCGGGAATGCGTCGATCCGCACCTCGGCCGGCTGCCCCTCTCGCACGTGTGCGACGTCGTTCTCGTCGACCTCGGCGCGCAGGTGGATGCGGCGGTCGTCGGCGATGACGGCGATCACCGTGCCGCCGTTCTGGATGTCGGCGACGGCGGTGCCGACGTCGACGCGGCGGTCGAGGACGACGCCGTCGACGGGGGCGCGGATCACGGACTTCTCGAGGTCGCGCTCGGCGCGGCGCAGCGCGGCCTCGGCCTGCTCGACGCCGGCCTTGCGCGCGTCGGCTTCGGCGCGCGCGTCGCGGACGGCGATCCTCGCCAGCGCGAGGCGGTGCTTCAGATCGTCGACGGTGCTTTCCGAAGCCACGCCCTGCGCGAAGAGCTGCATCGTGCGGTCGTGATCGCGCTGCACCTGGTCGAGATCGGCCTGCGCCTTCGCGACGACGTCCTGGCGCGCGAGCGCGCGCTTCAGGTCGAGAGCGGCGCGCAGCTCGGCGACGAGCTGGTCGAGGCGGTCGTGATCGAGCTCGACGAGCGGCTGGCCCGCCGTGACGCGCGCGCCGTCGTCGCAGTGAACGGCCGAGACGATGCCGGGGATCTCCGACTGCACGGTGATCCGCGCGTACGGCTCGAGCGCGCCCGTTGCGACCACCGTCTCGCGCAGGTCGCCTCGCACCACCGGAAGGGCGCGGTACTCCTCTCGCGCTCCCCGATCCTGCGCGCGCAGGTCCCACGTGAGGCCCTGATAGACGAGCCAGAAGAAGCCGCCAGCCACGAGCAGCAGGCCGCCGCTGATCGCACCGCGCCGGAGGAGGCGACTCGGCATAGCCGGTGATCATCCTGCCGCCCGGCCGGGCGCGCAAGGCGGACGGCGGCCGCGGGAGCGTTCTCCGGCGAGAGCCGGCACCTCTCGGCTCGCTCGACCCGCGAGCGCCCGGCGGGCTCTGCGGCGGCGGCCGGGTGCGTTCTCGGCGCCCGCGAGGAGGCGGTGACGCAGCGAGGACCGAACCGACCGCCGGGTTGCGCCGCTTTGCGACCGCCGTGCCACCGCATTAGCCTCGCGCGGGCAGCGCGCGGCGGATCGAGTGAGAGTGCCTCGCGCGGGCGGCGCGGCCGGGCCGATCGGCGGGGCGACGCGGCAGCGGGAAGGAGTCACGCGAGTGTGTCCCTCGGGCCCGGTGGCGCGGACGGCCGTGACGTCGCTCACGGGATGGGGCCGCCATCCCGTCGTGCCGGCCGAAGTGCGGCTCTCCGAGTACCTCGAGGAGGCCTCGCGCGGCGCGGTGCTCTCACGGGGGCTCGGGCGCTCGTACGGGGATGCGGCGTTGCCGCCGGCGCCGGGCGGGCGGGTGCTCGTCACGCGGCTCGCGGATCGCATCCTCGACTTCTGCGCGCAGACGGGGCGGCTGCGCGCCGAGGCCGGCGTCTCTCTCGAGCGCCTGTGCGACGTGCTGTGGCGTCAGGGCTGGTCGCCGCCCGTGCTCCCGGGGACTCGCTTCGTGACTCTCGGCGGGATGGTTGCGTCCGACGTGCACGGGAAGAACCACCACGCGGCGGGCTGCTTCGGCGCGCACGTCGAGGCGCTGCGCATTCGAACGGCATCGGGCGACGTGCTCGAGATCTCGGAGACGAGCGAGTCCGAGCTGTTTCGCGCGACGCTCGGGGGCATGGGGCTCACGGGGCACGTTCTCGAGGTGGCGCTGCGGCTCGAGCGCACTGCGTCGCCGTGGATCTGGAGCGAGTCGTGGCGCGTAGGCGATCTCGGCGAGATGATCGACGCGCTCGCGCACGCGGGCCGCGAGTGGCCGTACACCGTGTGCTGGATGGACGCCTCCGCGACGGGAGGAGCGCTCGGCCGCGGCGTGCTCACGGCGGGCCGCTGGGCGAAGCCGCACGAAGTCGGATCTCCGCCGCGCGAGTCGCGCCTCACGGCGACGGTTCCGTTCGCGTGCCCGCGCGCCGGCGTCTCCCGCCCCGTGGTGCGGGCGTTCGACGCCGCCTACTGGCTGGCACACGGCGCGAAACGCCGGAGCGGCGTCGTCCACCCGAGCCCGTTCTTCCATCCGCTCGACGCGCTTCGCGAATGGAACCTCCTGTACGGCCGCTCGGGATTCACGCAGTACCAGTGCGTGATTCCCTTCGAAGCGGCTCGGGAGACCGTGGCGGAGCTGCTCGGCGCGCTCCGCGCCGAGGGCGCGTGGTGTCCGCTCGCGGTGGTGAAGGACTGCGGGCCGCAGGGGCGAGGCATGCTCTCGTTTCCGCGGCCGGGGATCAGCGTCGCGCTCGACCTTCCGCTGCGCTGGCCTGCGACCGAGCGTGCGGTTCGCCGCATGAACCGCATCACGGCGCAGGCGGGCGGGAGGATCTATCTCGCGAAGGACGCGCTCACGACGGCGCAGGAGTACCGCGCGATGGACGAGCGCGTCGATTCGTTTCTCGCGGTGCGCAGAAAGTGGGACCCGGCGGCGAAGATCCGCAGCGCGCTCTCGGTGCGCCTCTTCGGAGATGCGGCGTGAAGGTCTTGCTGCTCGGCGGGACGCGCGGCATCGGCCGCGCCATCGCGCGCGAGCTCGCGGCGCGCGGCGACGACGTCTTCGTGCTCGGGCGGTCGGCGAGCGACCTCGCGCGCAGCGTTGCGGACCTGCGCGCCGCTGCGCCCGGGGTGCGCGTCGGGTCGGCAGTCTGCGACCTCGATGCGCCGGAGACGTTTGCGGGCGCGATCGAGGCGGGGCGGTCGCTTCTCGGCGGGATCGACGCGGCCATCGTCGCCGCAGGCGCCTTCGGCACGCAGGAGGAGCTCGAGGACGACCCCGCTCTGCGCGACCGCGTGCTCCGCACGAACTTCACGAACACGGTCCACTTCTGCGAGGCGATCCGCCCCGCGCTCCTCGAAGGCGGCGGCGGGACGCTCTGCGTGCTCTCGTCGGTGGCGGCCGTCCGGCCGCGCCGCCGCGTCGTTCTCTACGGCGCGTCGAAGGCCGGGCTCTCGTACTACGTCGAAGGCCTCGAACATCGCTTCCGTGCGCAGGGCCTTCGCACGATTCTCGCGTTGCCGGGCTTCGTGCGGACGGGGATGACGGCCGGACTGCCCGAGCCTCCGTTCGCGGCGGATCCGGAGCGCGTCGCGCGTGCGATCGTGCGCGCCGTGGACCGGCGCTCGCCGGTCGCGTACGTCCCGCGCATCTGGGGCCTCGTCGCGGCGGTGCTGCGGCGGCTCCCGCGCGTCGTGCTGCGCCGGCTCGACTTCTGAGCGGCGCCTCGCCCCGCGCCGCTACAGGCGCTGGAGCACGCCGGCGTTCGATGCCGGGCTTAAGCCGCGGCGCGCGAGAGCGAAGCCCCCGGACTCGGCGACGACGCCGAATGCGTCCGAGCGCAGCGCCCGCTCGATCATCGCCTTCTCGTCGGGGCGCGACGGGATCGGGAACAGGATCCACTCGGCGTCGAAGATGCCCGCGCGCAGCGAGTACGAGAAGGCGCGGCTCGAGACGTGCGGGACGATCTGCTCGGAGCTCGCGATGCGGGCAGCCGGCGGAACCTGCGCGACGAGGGCGTAGAGCGCGTCGTGGCGGGCGCGGTCCGCGTCCGAGATGCCGAAGACGAAGCGTTCGAAACCGGCGCGCGCGGTCGCCTGCTGGAAGATCGCGCCGTGCTGGTGGCTCGTCACGAGCGTCGCCGCGACGAGCGCGAGCAGCCACGCGCGGCGGCGCACGGGCCCGGCGCCATCGTCGCTCGCGCGCGGGTTGGCGATCCACCCGAGGTGATGGACGACGGCGATGAACAGGAACATCGTCCAGAACGCGGTGTACTGGAACGAGATCTGCGTCATCGGCGGATAGCGCGTTGCGAGCAGGGTGAAGAAGAAGCCGGGCAGCGAGAGCAGGAGGCCGGTCGGGCGCCGCCACGGCAGGAAGACGAGCGGCGTCATGATCATCAGCAGGTAGACGAGCTTCTCGGGCTCGAGGAGCGTGTGGAGCGTGAAGCCAGGATTTCCGAAGACCGTGAGCAGGACGCCGCCGAAGCCCGTCATTCCCGGCGGCAGCAGGTCCTGGTACTGGTTCACGTACGACGACTGGCCGGCGAGCGCCGCCGGCATCACGAGCATCTTGATCACGAGAAAGTGCGCGAGGCCGAGCGCGCCGATCAGCGCGCCGAGGCGCGGCCGAATTCCCGTGAGCACGAGGTACGCGCCGAGCAGACCGACGCAGCCGGCGACGTCCTCGCGGATGGAGATCGTGAGCAGGGCGAAGACGAGCGCCGCAGCGCTTCGCCCCGACTCGGCGAAGTAGAGCGTGAACCACAGGAACATCGGCGCGAGCGGCAGGTAATGGAACTCGTAGAGGTTGGCGCCGTGCACCGGGGCGTAGAGCAGGTAGGCGAGGGCGACGGCGCACGCGCTCCACGACCCGACGTGGCGGCGGCCGAGCAGATAGAGGGGCAGCGCGGCGAAGCCGGCGAGGATCGCCTGCAGGACGAGCAGCGTCTCGGGCCGCGGCGCGAGCGCGTAGAGCGGTGCGATCACGAACGAGAAGTACGTGTGGTGGAAGCCGAGGTGCGAGCCGAGCGGGCCGCCGCCGTGCGGCGTCGTTCGGAAGAGCGGAGCGCCGTGGATGAGGTTCCACATCAGGTTGTTCTCGACGCCGAGATCGAAGCTCGACGTGCGGAGGGCCTGATGGTTGAGAACGGTGTAGAGGCCGAAGTACGCCGCGTAGGCGGCGGCGGCGAGCAGGACGACGGCGAGCGGCGCGCGCGTGCTGCCCGCGCGACGGAGCGCGACGGCGAGCGGGGCAACCCGGGCGGCGAGGGCGGGGAATGCCGGAGGTGTCGCGAGGGCGAGGCGCAGCAGGCCGAGCGCCGAGAGGCCGAACATCGCGGCGAGGACGAGGAACTCGAGGTCGCGGCCGTCCCACACCTCGACACGAAGCAGGAGCGGAACGAGGCCCGCGAGCGCGAGCGGCGAGAAGCGGCGCGAGAGGCGCTGCGCGTAAGCGAGGCCGTGCTCGCGGCTCGCCGCGGCGAGCGCCGCGCCGGCGCCCGCTCCGGCGAGGGCGCCCGTGACGAGGAGCCTCGCGAGCGCGGCGCGCGCGGCCGGGTCGATCTGGTTGCGCGCGACGTAGTCCGCGAGCGCGGGGCCGGCGGCGAGCGACCACGCAGCCATCGCGATCGACGCTCCGATCGCCGCGAGCAATCCGAGCGCGCGCGCGGCTTGCGTGAGCGCGAGCGGCGCCATCGGTCGCGTTGCGGCGTCCATCTCTCTCCCCCGTCGCGGCGAAGACGTTAGCGGCTCGGCTCCCCATCGGCGCTTCCGAAGAGCGCGGTCACGTAGAAGACGGTTGCGATCTCGGCGACGCTCATCCAGACGAAGGCCTCGTCCGAGAGGGGGAGGACGAGCAGGACGGCCTGCGTCGCGGCGGCGAAGAGACACATGGCGATTCCGGCGGCCTCGCGGCGGAGCCAGAGCAGGGCGAGACCGACGAGCGCCGCGTGGTAGTAGCCGGTGAGCTGCGTCGCGATCGGAATGGCCCCGGTTCCGAGCGCGAGCACCACCCAGTCGTCCTCGCGGCGGACCGCGCGTACGAGCAGCGCGACGTACGCAGCCGCGACGGCCGCGTAGAGCCACCCGCGCTGCTCGAGGGTCCTGCGCCGCGCCTGCTTCCACGCGAGGTAGGGGTCGGCCGCGCGCAGGTCCTCGAGCACGCTCGCGCGAGACGCTGCGTCGTACGAGACGATCGTCGAGAGTCCCATCTGGTTGAGGAGCGGCGTCGCGAGATGCTTGCGGCTGTTCGCGGCGAAGCGGCTCCACGCCTCCGTCCCGCTCGCGAGCGTCGCGAGCGGGACGAGCCCGGCGAGCGCGACGAGGCAGCCGGCGGCGAAGCGCGCGTGCGCGGGAGAGAGGCGAAGGCTCCGGCGGCGCAGCGCGTCGATGCCGCTCCTCAGCACCAGCGCCGCAACGGCGAAGCCGGGAAAGACACGAAGGAGTGTCGACAGCGTCGCGAGCGCCCCCGCGCCGGCCGGGAGCCCGCGCCGAAGGCACGCGATCGCGAGGACGAGCGCGACGAGCCAGTCCTGGCGCAAGAGGCTTCCGCTCGTCCAGACGGCGTCGGCGAAGCCGTTCGTTCCCCAGAAGACCGCCGCGACGCAGGCGGCTCGCCAGCCGAAGGCGCGCGCCACGGCGGCCCAGAGCAGAGCGAGGAGCAGCGGGTCGACGAGCGTGAGCGCGAGCATCCAGCTCGCGGCGCCGCCGGGCAGGCTCGCGAGCGGGGCGGCCGCGAGCAGCCAGACGGGCGATCCGTTGAAGCCGTGGTCCATCTGCAGTCGCCGCCATTCGAGGGCAGGGAGGCGGTCTCGAAACCATGCCACGTCGCGCGTGAACTCCCGCCAGCGCGCGTCCGAGAAGCGGGACTTGCAGCGCTCGGGATCGGCGGCCGTCCGCGAGCCTCGCTCGACGAGGTTCGTCTCGAGGTTGCGGACGCGTCGCGACTCGAGGTCCGCTCCGAGCCCGGCCTCGACGTCGGCGACCACGGTGCAGACGTACAGGCGCGTGTAGCCGAGCTCGGGGAAGTACCGCGCGCCGACGAAGTAGTGGTACGCGTCGTGGGCGTGGATCCACGCCGGAAGGCTCCCGAAGCTCCACCAGCCGAGGCCGCCGGCGATCCCCAGCGCGAGGAGCGCAGCGTCGCGCGGCCCCCGCAGAGCGTCCGCACGCCCGGCGCGGCGCAGCAGCCAGCCGGCGGCGAGCAAGACCGAGGCGCCGAGCGCGATCCCGATCTTCGCGAGGCTCGCGGCCCCCGGGGCGAGCCAGCCGCCGGCCTCCACGCCGCGCCCCGCTCCGGCCTAACGGCTCGCGGCGTCGACCACGCGGTCGCCCTGCGCGGGCTCGAGGTCGATTTCGAAGCTCTGCATGAGGCGCGCGACGGTCATGTAGAAGCCGATCGCGAGGACCAGCTCGACGAGCTCCTGCGGCGACAGCACCCGCGCGAGGGCGTCGTGCGTCGCGCGCGACGCGCCGACGTCGCGAACGACCTCGTCGGTGTAGCGAAGCACGAGACGCTCGGTTTCGTCGAAGCACGGCGCCGCGATGTCTCCCCGGTCGAGCGCCGCGATCTGCGCCTCGCTCGCGCCGGTTCGCCGCGCGATCGGAACGTGCTGCACCCACTCGTACGGAGCCCCCGAGACCTTCGCGACCCGCAGGATCGCGAGCTCGCGCAGCAGGCCCGAGAGCTTCTGCTTGCCGAGCACCTGGCTTCCGAGCCGGATCCACGCGCGAAAGCACGTCTCGGCGTGCGCCATCAGCTTGAACACGTTGAGGTGTACGGGAAGCAGGTCGAAGACCTCCTTCACGGCGGGCGGAGCGGTCTTCGGGTCGACGTAAGGGATGCGCGCCAAGATTCCTCCCGGGACGAATCGGCCGGCGTGCTCGCGCGGGCGCAGCGCCGCCCGTGCGAGCGCGGGTCAGGCCATGTACAGGCCGCCGTTCACGTCGAGCGAGACGCCGTTCACGTACGACGCGTCGTCCGAGAGCAGCCAGAGCAGGGCGGCGGCCTGCTCGTCGGGGCTCGACATGCGCTGAATCGGCATGAAGAACTGGTAGGCGGCGAGCCCCTTCGCGCGCGCGGCCGTGGCCTCGGGCGACGCCGCAGCGAGGGCCGCCGCGGCGCGGAGCATCGGCGTGTCGACGCCGCCGGGGCAGATCGCGTTCACTCGAACGCCGCGCCTGCCGTAGTCGGAGGCGAGGTGCCGTGTCATGCCGAGCAGCGCCGCCTTGCTCGTCGTGTACGCGAGGTTGGCGTTCGCGCTCTTCGACCGCCCCGCGAGCGACGAGACGTTCACCACGGCGCCGGCGCCGCGCGCGGCCATTCCCGGCAGGAGCGCGCGGCACCAGTAGAAGGCGCCGTTCACGTTCACGTCGAGCACCTGCTGCCAGCGATCGTCCGGAAGATTCTCGATGCCGTCGAGGCCCACGACGTCACCGATCCCCGCGACGTTGGCGAGGGCGGAGGCGGGGCCGAGCTCCGTCTCGATCCGCCGGGCCGCGGCGTTCACCTCGGCGCTGCGCGCGATGTCGCAGGCCACGTCGAACGCGCGGGCTCCGTCGGCGCGGATCGCCGACGCCGTCTCCGCGGCGCCGATCGCGTTGCGGTCGACGCACGCGACCGCCGCGCCTTCGCGCGCGAGCCGCAGCGCGGTCGCGCGGCCGATTCCGCTCGCGGCGCCCGTCACGACCGCGGTGCGGCCGGCGAAGCGGTCGGGGCACACGCGCGCGGCGGGCGGCGGCATCGCACGCAGTGTGCGCGATGCCGCCGGGCCGGGCAAGCTATCCGCCGACCGTCCAGGTGTCGCCCGAGTGGAGCAGCGCCTGCAGATCGCCGCGGCCGCGTTGCTGCAGCGCCTCGTCGATCTGGTCCTGCAGCAGGTCCTCGTAGGTCGGCCGGCCCACGGCGCGGAACACGCCGATCGGCATCGGGAACTTCGGGCGCGCCAGCGCGGCGAGCACGTACGAGTACGCGACCGAGTCGCTGCGCTCGTCGTGGACCGTGACGCCCGCCTCGACCGGGTCGACGCCCGGCGGCAGTGCAATCAGGCGCGGCCGGCCGTGCTCGGAGCGGATCCCCTGCCGGTTCTCGCCGTCGCCGAAGACGAGCGGCTTTCCCTGCTCGAGCACCAGCGTCGCCGCATCGCGCGTCTTCTTGTCCTCGACCTCCGCCCACTCTCCGTCGTTGAACACGGGGCAGTTCTGGAGGATCTCGACGAACGCGGTGCCCTTGTGCGCGTGCGCGCGGTGGAGCGTCTCCTGCATGTGCTTCGCGTCGACGTCGACCGTTCGCGCGACGAAGGTCGCGCCCGCGCCGAGCGCGAAGCGGATCGGGTCGACGGGATGGTCGATCGTTCCCTGCGGCGACGACTTGCTCTTCATGCCGAGCCGCGAGGTCGGCGAATACTGCCCCTTCGTGAGGCCGTAGACCCGGTTGTTGAACAGCAGGATCTGCAAGTCGAGGTTGCGGCGAATCGTGTGGAGAAGGTGGTTGCCGCCGATCGAGAGCCCGTCGCCGTCGCCGGTCACCACCCACACCGAGAGGTCGGGCCGCGAGATCTTGATGCCGGTCGCGAACGAGGGCGCGCGGCCGTGGATCGTGTGGAACCCGTACGTGTTCATGTAGTACGGGAAGCGGCTCGAGCAGCCGATTCCGGAGACGAACACGACCTTCTCGCGCGGGATGCCCAGCTCGGGCATCACCTTCTGAACGTTCGAGAGGATCGAGTAGTCGCCGCAGCCCGGGCACCACCGGACGTCCTGACCCGACGCGAAGTCCTTCTTCGAGAGCGCAGCCGTCGCTTCCTGTGCCGTCATCTCAGGCCTCCCCGCGCAGCAGGGCGTCGATGCGCTCCCGGATCTCGCGGACCTTGAAGGGCTGCCCGGCGACCTTCGAGAGGCTCTGCGCGTCGACGAGGTACGCCGCGCGCAGCAGCATCGCGAGCTGGCCGCCGTTCAGCTCGGGGACGAGCACGCGCCGGAAGCGACGGAGCACGTCGCCGAGGTTCGCGGGCAGCGGATTGAGCCACCGCAGGTGCAGGGCCGAAACCGCCTGCCCGCGCTCCTGCGCCTCTTCGACCGCCGACAGGATCGCGCCCTGCGTGCTGCCCCAGCCGACGACGAGGACGTCGCCTCGGTCGGGCCCGGTCGGCTCGGCCGGCGGCACGTCGTGTGCGACGCGCGCGATCTTCTCGACGCGCAGCTCCTGCATGCGGGCGTGATTCGCCGGGCTGTACGAGATGCCCCCGGTGACGTCCTCTTTCTCGAGGCCGCCGATCCGGTGTTCGAGCCCGGGCGTCCCGGGAACGGCCCAGTCGCGCGCCAGGGTCTCGGGATTTCGCGCGTACGGCTCGAAGCCGTTCGGATCGGTGCGCAGCACGACCGGCGTGCGCGGCAGCGAACCGACGTCGGGAATCCTCCAGGGCTCCGAGCTGTTCGCGAGATAGGCGTCGGAGAGCAGCACGACCGGGGTCATGTACTTCACCGCGATGCGGAAGGCATCGAGCACGGCGTGGAAGCAGTCGCCGGGCGAGCTCGCTGCGAGCACCGGCAGCGGGCTGTCGGAGTTGCGGCCGAACATCGCGAGCAGCAGGTCTCCCTGCTCGACCTTGGTCGGCATTCCCGTCGACGGTCCGGCGCGCTGCACGTCGATGATCACGAGCGGCAGCTCGGTCATGATCGCGAGGCCCAGCGCCTCCTGCTTGAGCACCATTCCCGGGCCGCTCGTCGTGCACAGCGCGAGCTGCCCGGCGTAGGCGGCGCCGATCGCCGCGCCCGCTGCGGCGATCTCGTCCTCGGCCTGGAAGGTCTTCACGCCGAAGTGCCGGAACCGCGTCAGCTCGTGGAGGACGTCGCTCGCCGGCGTGATCGGGTAGGCGCCGAGGAAGACGGGCCGACCGGCCTGTACGCCGGCCGCGACGATGCCCCACGCGAGCGCCTGGTTCCCCGTGATGTTCCGGTAGCGGCCGGGCTCGATCTTGGCGCCCGGCACGACGTACGAAACCGGGAACAGCTCGGTCGTCTCGCCGAAGTGATAGCCGGCCAAAAGCACTCGCCGGTTGGCCTCTTGGATCTCACCCTTGAAGTTGTTCTTGATCCACTGGAGGGTCCCGTCGAGGGGCCGGCCGTAGAGCCAGAACATGAGGCCGAGCGCGAAGAAGTTCCGCGAGCGGTCGGCGTCGCGCTGGCTGAAGGTGAGGTCCTTCACGGCCTCGCGGTTGAGCCGCGTCATCGGGATCTCGACCAGCGCGAACTGCTCGCGCAGGCGGGGCAGGGGGTCCTCGTCGTACTCCGCGAGCTTGAAGTTTCGCTCGGTGAAGGCGTCGCTGTTGATGACGAGCAGGCCCTGCGGCCGCAGGTCCGCGATGTTCGCCTTGAGGGCGGCCGGATTCATCGCAACCAGCACGTCCGGCGCGTCGGCGGGCGTGCGGATGTCGCGCGAGGCGAAGTGGATCTGGAAGCCGGAGACGCCCGCGATCGAGCCGGCCGGAGCGCGGATCTCGGCCGGGTAGTCCGGGAACGTCGAGAGGTCGTTGCCGGCCAGCGCCGTTGCTTCGGTGAACTTGGTTCCCGTGAGCTGCATGCCGTCGCCGGAATCGCCAGCGAAACGGATCGCGACGTTCGCGATCTCCTCGACCTTTTTTCTGGACAAGCTTTCTCTCCCGGAGGGCGCTGCGGGGCCGATTCTATCCCTCCCCCCGGCAGGCGAAAGCCCCTCACGAGCGGTGCGAGCCCGGCGCCGGCGCGCCGGACGAAGCCCTTGGCGTTCGGCGCCTTTCGGCGGCGGATGCGCCGGCGCGAAGCTCAAGCGCATGCGCAACTCGGCCGATGGAAGAGCATGTTCTTCACGCGCAGCCGGCCGCCGCGTGCGGCCGAGGATCGGCTCCGGAGCCTGTGGCTCGCGGTCAATACGCCCGAGCTCGCAGCCGACGAGCTGCCGTCCGGGCCTGCGCGAGCGGCGATCGCGGTCTGCGAAGAGGGGGCGGGCGCCTTCGCGCTGAGCGTCCTCGTGCGGTCTCTCGGAGACGGCTCGCTCGCGTGCTGGTCGTGGGACGGCGCGATCGACGCCGGCGGGCTGCGGCGCGCGGCGGACGCCGCGCTCTCCTTCGCCGAGAGCATGGGGTTTCTCTTCGACGACGACGCGCTCTCGAGCCCCGACGCTGCGGCGCGCCGGCGCGCTCTCGATTTCTGGTGGGAGGTCACGGGATGGAGCCCGACCGCCCGCGAGGCGCCGCGAAGCGCCGAGGCATTCGCGCGAGCCGCCGGGCCCGAGTCGGCCGCTCCAGCCGCCGCGCACCGCGCGCCCGAGTCGGTCGCGAGCGCCGCCGCGCCGCCGCCCGAGCGCCTTCCGCTCACGAAGTTCAGGCGCCGGCTCGGCGCCGCTCCTGCCGAGCCGCCCGCCAGCCGGCCCGAGGTCTCGACGCTCGGGCGGGTTCGCCTCGTGAAACGAGCACGGCCGGACGGGACGGCCGACCGCCGGCCGTTCTGGCTCCGGCTCCTCGGCTCCTTCTGAGAGCCGCACCGCAGGGGGGACCATGCAGCGCGCCACCGCACGCACCTTCGCGATTCTGCTCGCCGCCTCGCTCGCGGGTCCGCCCGGCTGCGCGCACGACCCGCAGCCCGATCAGGATCGGATGGGGAAGGTCAGCAGCCACTACGACCTCGGCGTCGACTACCTCAACGGCGGAAACACGGCGATGGCGCTACGCGAGCTGCAGGCGGCGCTCGCCATCGACGAGAAGCAGCCCCGGGTCCACCACGCGATCGCGGAGGCCTACCGCCTCACGGGCCGGTTCGGCGACGCCGAGACGCACCTGCGCCGATCGCTCGCTCTCAACCCCGACTTCCAGGGCGCACGCCTCAGCCTCTCGGCGCTCTACATCCAGATGGAGCGCTACGAGGACGCGGTCCGGGAGAGTGCCGTCCTGGCCGACGAGCCGACGTTCGCGGCGCCCTGGCGCGCGCTCACGAACGCGGGATGGGCCCAGCTCCAGCTCGGCCGGACCGACGAGGCCCGCGCGACGCTCACGCGAGCGCTCTCGATGCGGCCCGACTACTGGCCGGCGCTCCTCGATCTCGGCATCCTCGCGTCGCAGACGGGCCGGCGCGGCGAGGCGATCGACGCCTTTTCGAAGGTGCTCGCCGCGAGGCCGGGGCCGTCGGCGGAGGCGGAGACGAACTATCGCATGGCCGAGATCTACGTTTCGATGGGCGATCGCGATCGTGCGCTCGCGCACCTCGCGAACGTGATCGAGCGCCCGGGCGCCGGCGACTGGAGCCGGCGCTCGCAGGAGTACCGGAAGCTGTTGCAGTGACCGCACCGGGAGGCACGGCGGAATTCGACGCGTTCCGCGCCGGCGACGACGGCGCAGCTTCGCCGTGCGCGCCCGTCGCCTTCTCGATCGGCGGCTACCTCGCGGCGCAGCGGCGCCTGCGCGGTCTCAGCCTCGAAGAGCTCGAAGCGGCGACGCGCATTCCGCTCCGCTCGCTCGCGCGGCTCGAAGCCGGCGCGTTCGACCGGCAGCACGACGCGTTCGTCCGGGGCTTCGTGCGCACGGTCGCCGTCGCGATCGGCCTCGACCCAGTCGACACGATGGTGCGTATGCTCGCCGGGGAGGCCGCGCTGCGGGGCCGCACCGGCGCCTCGCCGCTGCGTACGGCCGCCTTCGGCGTCGCGGCGCTCGTGCTCGCGGCGCTCGCGGCCGGCGCCGTGCTCGGGATCGCGGGCCGGCTCGACGTCTCGCGCGTCGCGGCCCTGCTGGTGCGCCCCGCCGAGGCGCCGATCGTTCGCCGCGACAGCGTCGTCGAGCTCGCCGAGCGAGTCCGCACCGCGACGCCCGGGAGCTTCACGCGCCCGCGCCCCGTCGCCCCGCCGCCGGCGATGTTCGTCTCTCCCGCCGGCCCCGAGATCGCGCTCGACGCGGTCTTCCCGCGTCCCGGCGCCGATCGCCCTTCGCCCGCCGCCGTCTCGTCGTCCGTGCAGTAGCCTTCGGGCGTGCGAACGCTCCACACCGAGGCGCTCGTGCTGCGCGTGGTGGAGTTCGGCGAGGCCGACCTCATCCTCCATCTGCTCACGCCCGAGACCGCGCGCCTCACCGCGATCGCCCGCCACGCCCGCCGCAGCCGCAAGCGCTTCGCCGGGACGCTCGACCTGTTCAACCACCTGCGGGTCTCGGCCGTGCGCCGCGCGGGCGCTGCCGGAATGGCGCGCCTCGAGCAGGCGACGCTCGTCGAGGCCTTTCCCGCTCTACGCGAAGACGCGGCGCGCTTCGCGCTCGGCTGCTACCTGCTCGAGCTGCTCGATCGGCTCGCGCCGGAGGGCGGGGCGCGAGCGGACGCGCGGCGGCTGTTCTCGTTCGCGCTCGCCGCGCTGCGCGCGCTCGAGGCGAGGAGCCCCGACGCGAGGATCCGCGTCCTGCTCGAGCTGCGCGCGCTCGACGCGGTCGGCCTGCGGCCCGAGCTCGAGGCGTGCGTGCGCTGCGGCCGGGGGATCGGCGGGAGCGACGAGGTGCCGTTCCACGTCGCCGAAGGCGGGCCGCTGTGCGCCGCGTGCGTGCGAGCCGGCGACGGCGCCGTCGGCGTCCACCTCGGAACGCTGCGCGCGCTCGGCGTCGGCCTGCGCTTCGCGCCGGACCAGCTCGGACGCGTCGCCCTCTCGGCACCGGCCCTCGCCGAGGCCCGCCGCCTCCTCGCGCGCTTCGCTCGCTTCCACGTCGGGCTCGAGCTGCAAAGCGAGCGATTCCTCAACGAAATCATCCCCTCGGCGGATCTCCCCGCGGGTTGACACCGGGCGCCGGCAAGCGGAATACTCGCGCGCCGCCACTCGCTCGCCCGCCCGAGGAGCCATGACCGCCCGACCCGCCGCCGAGTCCGCGTATCCCTGGCGCATGGACGACCTCGTGTCGCTGTGCGCGCGCCGGGGGATCGTCTTCCCGTCGAGCGAGATCTACGGCGGGGTGAGCGGCTTCTGGGACTACGGGCCGCTCGGCGTCGAGCTCAAGAACAACGTGAAGGCGCTCTGGTGGCAGCGGGTCGTTCGCGAGCGCGACGACGTCGAGGGCGTCGACACCTCGATCATCTGCCACCCGCGCACCTGGGAGGCGTCGGGCCACGTCGAGCACTTCAGTGACCCGATGGTCGACTGTCGTGCGTGCAAGAAGCGCTTCCGCGCCGACCAGCTCGACGACGCCGGTCCGTGCCACGCACGCGAAGGATCCTCCGAACACGACTTCACGCCGGCGCGAAACTTCAACCTCATGCTCAAGACCTTCATCGGCGCGTCGGAGGACGCCGCGGCCGTGGCGTATCTGCGCGCCGAGACCTGTCAGGCGATCTTCAACGACATGAAGCGCGTTCGCGAGACGTCGCGGCAGAAGATCCCGTTCGGCATCGCACAGATCGGCAAGGCCTTCCGCAACGAGATCAACCCGCGCAACTTCACCTTCCGCTCGCGCGAGTTCGAGCAGGCCGAGCTCGAGTTCTTCGTCCATCCGTCGGAGCGCGAACGCTGGTTCGAGCACTGGCTCGACCAGCGCCTCGCGTTCCATCGCGAGCTCGGCTTCGGCGACGCGCGCCTGCGCGTTCGGCCGCACGCGCCCGACGAGCTGGCGCACTACGCCAAGGCCGCCGCCGACATCGAGTTCCTGTTCCCGTTCGGCTGGCAGGAGATCGAGGGCGTCCACGACCGCGGCGACTGGGACCTGCGCCGCCACGGCGAGTTCTCGGGCAAGGATCTCGCCTACACCGACGAGGAGACGAAGGAGCGCTTCGTCCCCATGGTGATCGAGACGTCGGTCGGCGTGGACCGCACCTGCCTCGCGCTGCTCGCGAACGGCTACGCCGAGGAGAAGCTCGCCGACGGCGAGACGCGGACGGTGCTGCGCCTCGTTCCTTCGGTCGCGCCGATCAAGGCCGCCGTGCTGCCGCTCTCGAAGAAGCTGGCCGAGCCGGCCCACCGGCTCGAGCGCGACCTGCGGCGGCACTTCGCGACGTTCTACGACGAGTCGGGAAACATCGGCCGCCGCTACCGCCGCCAGGACGAGGTCGGGACGCCGTTCTGCGTCACCGTCGACTTCGAAACGGAGGCGGACGGCAAGGTCACCGTTCGCGACCGGGACCCGATGACACAGGAGCGCATCGCGTTGGAGTCGGTGCTCCCCTACCTGCGGGAGCGCCTGGAGGCCGCAATTTGACGCGCAAGACCACGAAGAAGAAGTCGGCGGCGCGCGCCGCGTCCGGCACGGCGCGAACGAAGAAGCGAGTCTTCTCGTTCGGCGACGGCAAGGCCGACGGGCGCGCGGAGATGAAGGCGCTGCTCGGAGGCAAGGGCGCGAACCTCGCCGAGATGACGCGGCTCGGCGTTCCGGTCCCGGCCGGGTTCACGATCTCGACCGAGGTGTGCAGCGAGTTCAACGCGGCCGGCGGCGAGCTCTCGTCGCGCGTCGAGGCCGAGGTGCTCCGCGCGATGGAGCGCGTCGAGAAGAGCATGAAGCGGCGCTTCGGCGATCCCGACAACCCGCTGCTCGTCTCCGTGCGCTCGGGCGCCCGCGCGTCGATGCCCGGCATGATGGACACCGTCCTCAACCTCGGCCTCTCCGACCGCAGCGTCGAGGGGCTCGCCGCGCGGTTCGATCCGCGCTTCGCGTACGACAGCTACCGGCGCTTCATCTCGATGTACGGCGACGTGGTGCTCGGCGTCGAGATGGAGAGCTTCAAGAACCGCCTCGAAGCGCTCAAGGAAGAACGCGGCGTCGACCTCGACACGGACCTCACGGCCGACGATCTGCGCGGGCTCGTTCGCGAGTACCTCGAGGTGGTCGAGGAGCACACGGGGAAGCCGTTCCCGCAGGACCCGCACGAGCAGCTCTGGGGCGCCGTCGCCGCCGTCTTCCGCTCCTGGGAGAACGACCGGGCCATCACGTACCGCAAGCTGAACGGCATTCCGAGCTCGTGGGGAACGGCGGTCAACGTGCAGGCGATGGTCTTCGGGAACCGCGGCGACGACTGCGCGACGGGCGTCGCATTCACCCGGAACCCCTCGACGGGCGAGCACGTCTTCTACGGCGAGTACCTCAAGAACGCGCAGGGCGAAGACGTGGTCGCCGGCATCCGGACTCCGCAGCCGATCAACAAGGCGAACCGACGCGCGGACCAGGCGCACCTGCCGACCCTCGAAGAAGAGATGCCCGCGGCGTACCGCGACCTGGTCCGCATCTACCAGAAGCTCGAGCGGCACTACCGCGACATGCAGGACATCGAGTTCACGATCGAGCACGGGAAGCTCTGGATGCTCCAGACGCGAACCGGAAAGCGCACCGTTCGTGCGGCCGTGAAGATCGCCGTCGACATGGCGCACGAGCGCCTGATCACGAAGGACGAAGCGATCCTGCGCGTCGAGCCTCGCGCGCTCGACCAGCTCCTGCATCCGACCTTCGATCCGAAGGCGCGCCGGGACGTGCTGGCCCGCGGCCTGCCGGCGTCGCCGGGGGCCGCGACGGGAAACGTCGTGCTCTTCGCCGACGAGGCCGAGGCGCGTGCGAAGGCGGGCGAGAAGGTGATCCTCGTCCGCGCCGAGACCTCTCCCGAAGACATTCACGGCATGCACGCGGCCGAGGGCATCCTCACCGCGCGCGGCGGCCTCACGTCGCACGCGGCCGTGGTCGCGCGCGGCATGGGCAAGTGCTGCGTCGCGGGCTGCGGAGCGCTCCGGATCGACCCCGACAAGGGCGAGATCCACTTCGAGGGACGGACCGTGAAGGTCGGCGAGCCGATTTCGCTCGACGGCTCGACCGGCGAGGTGATGAGCGGCCGCGTCCCGACGGTGACGCCCGAGCTCGGCGGCGAGTTCGCCGAGCTCATGCAGTGGGCCGACGCACGCCGCGTGCTGCGCGTCCGGACCAACGCCGACACGCCGAACGACGCGAAGATCGCGCGCCAGTTCGGCGCCGAGGGAATCGGGCTCTGCCGGACGGAGCACATGTTCTTCGAGCCGAGCCGGATCCTCGCCGTTCGCGAGATGATCCTCGCGAGCGACACCGTGCAGCGCCGGCGCGCGCTCGACAAGCTGCTGCCGATGCAGCGAAGCGACTTCGTCGGGATCTTCCGGGCGATGGAAGGGCTGCCGGTCACGATCCGGCTCCTCGATCCGCCGCTCCACGAGTTCCTGCCTCACGAGGAGGAAGGAATCCGCGAGGTCGCCGTGGCGCTCGGCAGCGACATGGCGCGTGTCCGCGCGAAGATCGATTCGCTGCGCGAGTTCAATCCGATGCTCGGGCATCGCGGCTGCCGCCTCGGCATCACGTTCCCCGAGATCTACCGCATGCAGGTGCGCGCGATCGCAGAGGCGGCGCGCGAGGTCGCCGAATCGGGCGTGAAGGTGCGGCCGGAGATCATGATCCCGCTCGTCGCGCACGTGAAGGAGCTCGAACGCCTGCGGCGCGCGGCGGAGGAGGAGATCGACGGTGTGCTCTCGGGCGGGCGGGCCGGACGCGTTCGGCCGACGATCGGCACGATGATCGAGCTGCCGCGCGCGGCGCTCACGGCCGACGCCATCGCCGCGCACGCCGACTTCTTCTCGTTCGGAACGAACGACCTCACGCAGATGACCTATGGGCTCTCGCGCGACGACGCGAGCCGCTTCCTCGACGTCTACATCGACACGGGGATCCTCGAGGACGATCCGTTCGTCTCGATCGACGAGACGGGAATCGGCGCGCTGATCCGAATGGGCGTCGAGCTCGGGAGGAAGACGCGCAAGGACCTCAAGGTCGGGATCTGCGGCGAGCACGGCGGCGACCCCAAGAGCGTCAAGTTCTGTGCGCGAAGCGGCCTCGACTACGTCTCCTGCTCGCCCTACCGGGTGCCGGTCGCGCGGCTCGCGGCGGCGCAGGCGGCGATCGAGGCGAAGCCGCCGGCCCGGCGGCGGCCCGGCGCGCGATGAGGCCGCCCGTGGCCAGGCGCGCCGCAGCCGCGGCGCTCGCGCTCGCGCTCGCCGGGTGCAGCTCGTTCTCGGCGCCGCACTGGCTCTGGCCGTTCGGCGGCGGTGAGCCCGTGCGTGACGAGGCCCGCGCTCCCGCGCCCGTGGCCCCTGCGCCCGCTCCGCGCCCCGTGGCGCCGGCGGACGAAGCGGTGCTGAGCTTCCAGGATCGGGCCGACGCGTTCTATCAGCGGCTCGCGCAGCGGCGGTTCAACACGCTCGCGACGTACAACGACGCGACGCTGCGCGCGTACTTCCAGACGCAGGAGGGTTACTCCGACTACTACGCGCGCCTCGCCGAAGATCTCGTGCAGGCGCACTTCGAGAAGAACCGCCCGCTCGCCGCGGAGCTGCTCGAGTTCAGCATGGAGACGCCGGACCGGGCCCGTGTTCGGTTCCGGCTCGAGGGCAAGAGCAGCCTCCCGTTCCGCTTCTGGAGCGTCTCGATCGAGCGAGAGGACGTCTGGGAGCGAAGCGGCGGAAAGTGGTGGATCGTTCCCGGCAAGCTGTGAGCGAATCCGACACCGAAACGGGTAGGGTGCGCGCACCGCGCGTACGCGCGCGGATCGAGGCCGCGTACGAGGACCCGCTGCGACAGGTCTTCCTGCCGACGCTCGATCTCTCCGAGTCGGGCGTCTTCCTGCTCTCCGCGGAATCGCCGGCGATCGGGTCGCAGGCGCAGATCGTTCTCGAGCTGCCGGGGCACGAAGCGCTGCTCCGCCTTCGCGGAACGGTGATTCGCGCGCAGTCGGAGCCCGTGGTCGGCTTCGCAATCCGGTTCGAAGACGACGAGGCCAGCGCCGGCGCGCTCGCGGCCGTGCGAGAGTTCGTCGCAAGGGAGAAGCAGCCCGAGTGAACGGCCTTCCACAAGAAGGGAACGTGCCTTCCTTCTCGCGGCCCGCGGATGCCACGGTAGGCGCAGGCGGCGCAGCGTCGGAAACTCCCGCCGAATCGGACGGCTGGGGCCGAAGCTGCACAGGAGCCGCAGACTGGCACGCGCCTTGCTATTCCTTGCCATCGGGTCGTCGAGACCCACACTCTTGAAGAGCCCAGCTTCGACGGAGGAACGCGAAAGCCAGGCCGGGAACGGCAGAACGCAGGACGCTTCGCTCGGCGCTGCGCACAGGGTCGCGTGAGAACGCGATGCGGCGTGCAGGCGAAGGCAGTCGGCAGCCCCGACACGACAGCCCCCCGATTTGGTCGAGCGGTCCTCTGCGAAGCCATCGCAGGAGCCCCCCCGTGCCCATCCCCGAGACGCCCTGGTCGACGGACCAGGAGCTCGTCGAGCAGATCTTGAAAGGCGACCGCCAGGCCTTCGAGCTGCTCTACGAAACCTACTTCCGGCGCGTCCACGCCTTCGCTCTGCGTCGCCTCGGCGACGCCGGCGAGGCGGAGGACGTGACGCAGGAAGTGTTCATGACCGTGATCGGCGCCCTCCCGTCGTTCCAGGGGACGTCGACCCTTCTCGTCTGGATCTTCGGGATCACCCGCAACAAGGTGAACCGCCGCTTCCGCGGCCCGCGGGCGCGGCTCGCTCCGATGGACGACGCGGCGTACGCAGAGCTGCCTGCCGAGCAGGCCTCGGCGGACGAGGCGGTCGACGCGCGGCGGATGCTCGATCGCTGCGAGGCCGTGATCGAGAACGACCTCACGCCGCTCCAGAAACGGATCTTCCACCTGAAGCACCTGCGCCGGCAGTCGGTCCGCGCCATCGCGCAGGCGCTCGGCAAGTCCGAGGACGCGATCAAGGCCAACCTCTACCGGATGCGGCGCGCGCTCTCCGACGGCGTCCCCGGCCTCGAAAGCGTGGTCGGATCGTAGAGACTTCCGGTTCGGCTGGGGCGTTCTTGCCGTGATTTGCGCAGTTTGCGCAGAGAGCGGGCAATCCTTGCCACATCGCGGGCTTGGCGGCCACCTAATGGGGTGAGAGCAGGCGCTCTCCCCTCGGGAAGGGCAACCGCGCGAGGAGCCCCGCGTTGGCCCGGAGCCATGCCCAGAATGCTGTCGCCCGATCGGCCGCCGGGGCCGCCGTGCAGTCGCTCACCGACGCCGAGCTCGTCGCCGGCGTCCGCGCAGGCAGCGAGCCGCACTTCAACGAGCTCTACCAGCGCTACTTCCAGCGTGTCTACAACTTCACGTTCTTACGGGTTCGCAATCACGCGGACGCCGAGGAGATCGTGCAGGAGACGTTCACTGCGGTGTTCCGGTCGATGGACGCGTTCCGCGGCCAGTCGAGCCTGCTCTCGTGGGTCTACGGGATCGCGAAGAACACGGTGAACAACCATCTCCGGCGGCTTCGCACCCGTGACGGCTGGATCGAGAACGCCGAGCCCGAGTTGCTGCGCCCCGTGCCGAGCCTCTCGAGCTGCACGCCGGAGGAGCACCTCAGTCTGCGCCGCTACGCGGACGCGATCAGCGAGCGCCTCGGCGCCGCCTCCGGGTGGCAGGCGGAGGTCTTCGTGCTGCGGCACGTCGAGAACCTCTCGATCCAGGAGATTTCGCGCCGGACGGCGCGGTCGAGCGACGCGATCCGGTCGTGCCTCTACCGGATGAAGCGGCTGTTCATCGAGGCGAGCCAGGGTGGTTTCGTGACGGTTGGCCCGTGAATCGGGCCGGGGGGTGGTGTGGTCGAGAAGCGCATTCTCCGGACAACGGGAGAATCGGCCGCAGGCATCGCAGCAGAGACGGAGCCGGGTTCCGCTGAAGTGGCAGAGGACATCGAAGTGGCAGAGGGTGCGGCGTACACGATCGAGGAGCTCCGCGAATTCCTCGAGGCCGATTCGGCCGAGGATCTCGCCGATCCGGAGTTCAAGGAGCGGCTTCGCCAGAAGCTGTGGGAGATGGTGCAGCGTCGCGCCGGGCGGCTGCCGAACGGGGATCACTGAGGTTTTTGCCGCCACGCGGCGCTGGCCTATGCTGGCGGGCCCATGCGGCACCCCTTTCGGCGCAAGACGCTCTCGCCTCGCCTGCTGCCCGTCTATGCGCTGGCGGCGCTGCTGTTCTGGATGGCGCGGCCGACGCCGCTCGGCTTCTGCATGGGCCTCGTCCTCATCGCCGCAGGGGAGTCCCTGCGCGTGTGGGGAGCCGGGCACCTCGTGAAGAACGACGTCCTCACGCTCACGGGGCCCTATGCGCACGTCCGGAACCCGCTGTACGCCGGAACACTCCTGATCGGCCTCGGCTTCGCGCTCGCCGCGGGCGGTGTCGCCGGCCGCATCGTGCTCCCGGTCGGAATCGCGCTGTTCTTCCTCTACTACTTCCCGTACAAGGAGCGCATCGAGAGCGCGCGCCTCGAGCGTTTCTACGGCGCGCCGTACACCCGCTACCGCGCGGCGGTTCCCGCTCTGCTGCCGGCGGTCTCGGCGTGGCGGCCGGACCGTGAGACGGGGGCGGCTGGTTTCGCCTGGAGCGCGGAGCGCTTCGCCGGGAACGACGAGAGCGGAACCCTGCTCGCGGTCGTGATCGGCGTCGTCGCGCTCGCGCTGCGGCCGCTCCTGCCGTTCTGATGGACCCCACTGCGCAGACGCCGCCGTCGGAGGTTCCTTCGCGGGCCGCGCTCGCCGAGCACCTGCTCGCGCGGCTGCAGGACGGCGGCTGGCGCGCTCCCGATGTCCTGCTCGTCGGCGGTCCGGCGGGGCCGGTGGTCGTGAAAGATTTCCGGCCGCGCCCGGCGTGGCTGCGCCACACGCTCGGCCGCTTCCTGATCTGGCGCGAGATCCGCGCGTACCGCGCCCTGCGCGGGCAT
>JABLTH010008243.1_pt1 | contig 32118 bp, 25 predicted proteins | sample 7875711 | NCBI WGS metagenome assembly JABLTH01 (sample SAMN14941262, study PRJNA633318) | bioreactor metagenome | isolation source: bioreactor | place: China | collected 2019-03-05 | reverse complement strand
GTGGAGAGGGTGGAGGCGGACGAGGACGAGGATTCTTCAGACATTGTTCTCAGCAGTGACGTATCGCATCAGGGATGGCAGGGGACGAGAAGGAGCGGATGCGATGCATCCGTGCGATGAGCGGCCGGTGGGCCGGGGAGGAACCGGAGGGGTTCAGTCCTCGGCCGACGCGAGAGGCGAACCGGCGACAGCGCTGATCGACGACGCAGTGGTGATCGTGGGCATGGTGTCCTCCTCGGTTCGACGGCCGCCGGGTCGGTTGACGCGACAGCCGTCCAGCCTACGTTTGCGGACCGGCGGAGCGCAAGCGTTTCCCGAAACCGATCTCACCAGCGCGTGACACCGGAGGGAGCGCGCTCACCCGCGCGATCATCTCGTGCGGAGAGGAGCGCTCGGCGTGCGTCATCCATTCCCGAGCGCGCGATCGCGGCCACGATCCGGGCGCCGGTCGTCGGATCGGATCAACCGGGGCATCCGGTTTCGGTCGAGCGGACAGCCGCGCCCGTCGGGGGCGTCAGCAGGATGGGAGCACGATCCGAATCCGAAGGAGCCGCCATGCCGGAACCCCTCGAGACGATGGTCGCGGAGATCCTGCGCCTCGTCCGCTGCGAGTCGCCGTCCGACGACCTCGCCGCCGTCGCGCGCAGCGCCGACGCCGTCGCCGAACTGGGCACGACCCGCCTCGGTGCGGCGCCGGAGCGGATCGTGATCGACGGGCGCACCCACCTGCGCTGGCGCTTCCCCGGCGAGCCCCGGATCCTCGTGCTCGGCCATCACGACACCGTCTGGCCCGTCGGCTCGCTGGCGGAGCTGCCGGCCCGCGCCGATGCGGAGACCGTGGCGGGCCCCGGATCCTTCGACATGAAGGCCGGGCTCGTGATCGCGTTCCACGCGCTCGGCCGGCTGACCGACCTGGCCGGGATCACCGTGCTCGTCACCGGGGACGAGGAGCCGGGATCGTCCACCTCGCGGGCCCTCATCGAGGACGAGGCCCGTGCGTCGGTCGCCGCTCTCGTGCTGGAGGCCGCGGGCCCCGGCGGCGCACTCAAGGTGGCCCGCAAGGGGGTGTCGCGCTACGAGGTCGCCGTGCTCGGCCGCGCCTCGCACGCCGGGCTCGATCCGGAGCAGGGCGTTAACGCGACGCTCGAGCTCGCGCATCAGGTGCAGGCCGTGGCGCTGCTCGGCGATCACGACGCCGGGACGACCGTCACCCCGACGCGGACGAGCTCCGGCACGACGACGAACACGGTGCCGGCCCAGGCGTCGTTCTCGGTGGACGTCCGCGCCCTCACCGCCGCGGAGCAGGAGCGCGTCCACGCCGGGATGCTCGCCCTCCGGCCGCGGATCGCCGGAGCACGCGTCGCCGTCGACGGCGGCGTCAACCGCTCCCCCCTCGCCGCGGACTCCTCGGCCGAGCTGTTCCGGCGGGCGCAGACGGTCGCCGCCCGTCTCGCGCTGCCGCCCCTCGCGGGGAGCAGCGTCGGCGGCGCCTCGGACGGCAACTTCACCGCCGGGGTCGGCACGCCCACGCTCGACGGGCTCGGCGCTGTGGGCGGTGGCGCGCACGCCGCCGACGAGCATGTGCTGATCGCCGAGCTCGAGCCGCGGGTCCGCCTGCTGGCGGGCCTGATCGAAGACCTCCGGGCGACGCCGCCGGCGCGATCCGCCGCGCAGAACCCGACGGCCTCCGCCCCGATCACGGTTCCGTCGCCATGAGCGGGTCCGTCGCCGTGGGCGCACGCGATGACACGGCCGTGGACGCCGGGCGCACGGCCGCGGCCGCCGCGGCCGCGGCGGGGGTCGGCATCCGCCTGCTCGACGACATGCGGGATCTCGCCGCCGTGCGCGCCCTGTACGAGGGCATCTGGCACACCGGCGCGACGAACCCTCCGGTCACCGCCGACCTGCTGCGCGCGCTCGTGCAGGCGGGCGGCTACGTCGCGGGCGCATTCGACGACCGCGGCGTCGGGCCGGAGCTCGTCGGCGCCTGCTTCGGCTTCTTCGGACCGCCTACGGCCCGGAACCTGCACAGCCACATCGCGGGCACGCTCCCGCGCGTGCGCGGCCGACAGCTCGGGTTCGCCCTCAAGCTGCACCAGCGCGCCTGGGCGCTGCGCCACGGCGCCGACACGATCACCTGGACCTACGATCCGCTGATCCGACGCAACGCGCACTTCAACCTGGGCCGGCTCGCCGCCTCGGTCGACGCCTACCTGCCCCGCCTCTACGGAGCCCTCGACGACAGCATCAACCGCGACGACGAGACCGACCGGATCCTGGTGCGCTGGGAGCTGCGGTCGCCGCAGGTGCTCGAGGCGGCCGAGCGCCGCCCACGGCTGGTCGACGCCGCCGCGGCACGCGCCGCGGGCGCCGTCGTCGCCGTGCAGCCGGACGCCTCGGACGCCCCCTGCGTCACGGCCTCCGATGCTGGCACGGTGCTCGTCGGGGTGCCCGCCGACATCGAGCGCCTTCGCGAGACCGACCCCCCGTGCGCCGCCGACTGGCGGCTCGCCGTGCGCGACGTCCTGGGCGCCCTGCTCGAGAACGGGGCGATCGTACGGGGCTTCGACCGCGCCGGCTGGTACATCGTCGACAGACAGGAGACGTCATGAGGCTCGAGGGCATGGAGATCCGGACGATCCGGATGCCGCTGGTGTCGCCGTTCCGCACCTCCTTCGGCACCGAGACGGTGCGCGAGGCGGTGCTCGTGCGGGCGGTCGGTGCCGACGCCGAGGGATGGGGTGAGTGCGGCGCGAGCGCCCTGCCGTTGTACAGCTCGGAGTACACGCCGGGAGCTGCCGCCGTGCTGTCCGACGTGCTCGTGCCCGCCCTCGACGGCCGCGGCGACCTGGATCCGCACCGGATCGCGGGGATCATGTCCCCCTTCAAGGGCCATCGCCAGGCCAAGGCCGCGCTCGAGACCGCGATCCTGGACGCCGACCTCCGCGGGCGCGGCGTGCCGCTCGCCTACCACCTCGGCGCGGTGAAGGAGCGGGTCGCCTGCGGCGTCTCAGTGGGCATCACGCCGACGATCCCCGCGCTCCTGGACGTCGTCGAGGGCTACCTCGCCGACGGGTACGTGCGGATCAAGCTCAAGATCGAGCACGGCTGGGACCTGGATCCCGTCCGCGCCGTCCGCGAGCGCTTCGGCGACATCCTGCTGCAGGTCGACGCGAACGCCGCCTACGGCCGGGCCGACATCGAGCACCTCGCGAAGCTGGACGCGTTCGACCTGTCGCTGGTCGAGCAGCCGCTCGCCGCCGACGACCTCGCTGGGCACGCGATGCTCGCACGACGGATCGGCACGCCGATCTGCCTGGACGAGTCGATCCTCTCCGCCGCCCACGCCGCGCAGGCGATCGAGCTGGGCGCCTGCCGCATCGTGAACATCAAGCCCGGCCGCGTCGGCGGCTACCTGGAGTCGCGCCGGATCCACGACCTCTGCACCGCGCACGGCGTGCCGGTGTGGTGCGGCGGGATGCTGGAGACGGGGATCGGCCGTGCGGCGAACCTCGCGCTCGCCGCCCTCCCCGGGTTCACCCTGCCCGGAGACACCTCCGCGTCCGAGCGCTACTACGCGACGGATCTGACCGAGCCGTTCCGGCTCGAGGACGGCCACATGGCCGTGCCATCGGGGCCGGGCATCGGCGTGACTCCGCATCCGGAGACGCTCGACGCGGTGACGGTCTCCCGCGTCTGGATCCCGCTCGCGCCATGATCGCCCGAACGCGCGGCCACGGCGCCCATCACGGTGCCGACGGACCCCTCCGGGAGCACCCGGGGAGCCGCCGACGCCCCGTGCTAGCGTCGCGAAGGTGCCCCCGATGAACCACCGCCCGCAGGTCACTCTGGTGCGCGTGCTCGAGGCGCTGGACACCACGCTGCTCACGGTCGTGTGCGGAACGGTCGCGCCCGAGCGGACGATCGAGGCGATCGTGATCCACGATCCCCGCGACGAGCCGGACGCCCCCCGCAACTCGCTCGTGATGGGCGTGGGCGTGGAGGAGCCGGAGCTCGTGCGGCGCCTGCTCCCCCTGCTCGCCCAGGCGGGCGTCACGGCCCTCGTGGTGCGCGCGCCGTTCGCCGCCGACGAGGCACTGCGCGCCGAGGCCGAGGCGACGGGGGTCGTGGTGCTCGCGTTGAACCCCGGCACGACCTGGGCGCACCTCGCCGGCATGCTGCGCTCGCTCATGACGCCCGGGGATCCGGACGAGGCGCGGCCGGTCACGTTCGGCGGCATCCTCGCCGGCGACCTGTTCGCCGTCGCGGACGCGATCGCGGCGCTGCTGGAGTCCCCCGTCACGATCGAGGACCGCAACGCCCAGCTGCTGGCCTTCTCGAACGGCCCAGAGCAGCAGCGCGCCCCCGGCATCCGCGCCCGGCCGCTGCCGTCCCAGGACGTGCGGGGCCTCGAGGAGAGCGGCGCCCTCGCGCAGATCGCCCGGAGCGAGTGGCCCGTCGAGATCGCCACCGGGTCCGCCGGCGACGAGGTGCGCACGGCGATCGCGGTGCGCGCCGGGGACGAGGTGCTCGGCACGATCTGGACCGCGGGCACGCTCACCGTCGAGCGCAGCGCCTCCCTGCACGACGCCGCGAAGCTCGTCGCGATGCACATGGTCTGGCAGCGAACCGACGCCGACGTCGAGCGCCGGCTGCGCGCCGAGCTGCTGCGCACGGCGCTCGGGGGCGGTCCTTCCGCGGGCGAGGCCGTTCACCGCCTCGGCCTGCGCGAGGAACCCTGCGTCGTGCTCGCGCTCACGCTGCACGATCCCGCGGCCGAGCAGCTCCCGCACGCGCATCTGGCCGCAGAGCGAAAGCGCGTCGCCGACGCCTTCGCCGTGCACCTGTCCTTCGCCCATCCGCGTTCGGTCTCCGGCCTCGTGGGGGACGTCGCCTACGGGGTGCTGCCACTCGCGTCCGCGACCGACGCCGACGACGAGGGCGACAGCGCGGAGCGCGTGGCGACCGAGTTCCTCACCCGCATGCGCTCCGCGCTGCGCCCGCTCATCGGGGTCGGGGCCGTGGTCGCCGAGACCGCGCTGCTCCCCCGCTCCCGCGCGAGCGCGGACCGCGCCCTGCGCGTGCTGCGCGCCGGGATCGTGGACCGGCAGGTCGCGCGGCTGGACGAGGTGCACGCCGAGGCGCTGCTGCTCGAGCTCGCCGGATCCGCCCGCGACATCCCGTCCGGTCCGCTCGCGCGCCTCATCGCCTACGACGAGACGCACGGGAGCAGTCTGACCGAGACGCTCGAGGCGTGGCTCGACGCGTTCGGGGACGTCGGCGTCGCGGCGGCGGCGAAGTTCGTGCACCCCAACACGTTCCGCTACCGCCTGCGCCGCGTCGCCGAGGTCGGCCGCATCGACCTCGACGACCCGAACGCGCGGTTCGGCGCGATGATGCAGCTGCGCCTGCGTGCCATCGCCCCGGAGCGCTGACCCGGGGCGGCCGACGCCTGCGCCCGGATCCGGTCAACGCTGCGGCGCCACCGGGTCCGGCAGGCCCAGCGCGCCCAGCAGGCACGCCAGCCACGCCGCGTCCTGCGCGACGATCACGTCGTGCCCGGTGCCGGATCCGTGCCCGGCGTTCTCGTACACGTGCAGCAGGATCGGCGCCGACCCGCGCTGCGCGGCCTGCATGCGTGCGACGAACTTGCGCGCCTGCCACGGCGGGCAGCGCGGATCGTTCGCTCCGGCCTCCACGTAGAGCAGCGGATACTCGGCCGGACGCACCCGCTCGTACGGCGACAGCGCGATCATGCGAGCGACGTCGACCGGGTCCTCGGGGTCGCCCCAGGCCTTGCGGATCACGAACTCCAGGTACGGGTTGCGGAAGCCGCCGACGAGGTCGAGCAGAGGGGCGCGCGGCAGCACGGCGCACCACAGGTCGGGACGTGCGGTGATCGCATTGCCGCACATGAGTCCGCCGTCGGATCCCCCGGAGAGCGCGAGGCGGCCCGGCGCGGCGATCCCCGTAGCGAGCACGTCCTCGGCCACCGCAAGGAGGTCGCCGTCGCGCGTTCCGCGCCGCTCGCGATCGGCGGCGCGGAACCAGGCGCTTCCGAACTCGCCGCCCCCGCGCAGATACGCCTGCACGACCGTGCCGCCGGCGGACAGCACCGCCGCGAGATCCGGCTGGTACTGCGGGAGCGTGGGGATGCCGGCGGCGCCGTAGGCGGAGATCAGCACCGGGGCCGGGGCCGCAGCGCCCCGCGGACGCACGACGTGGTACGGGATCGCGGTGCCGTCGGCGGCGATCGCCTCGCGCAGCTCGGCGGTCGCGTCGATCGCGATCCGCGGTTCCTGCAGCACCTCGAGCGCACCGCCGGGGCGATGCCGGTAGACGCCCCACGACGTGGTGAGCGTCGAGAAGGCGAAGACGAAGGATCCGTCCCGGCTCTCCGCGGCGAGGCCCGTGAGCGGGAAGAAGGGGGCGGCGAGCGCGCCCTGGCCCGGCAGCGGCACGACGCCCCGTTCCGCGCCGTCGTGGTCGAGGATCCGCACGCGCGCCGCGGTGCGGTGGAACTCGCTCAGGTACAGCGCATCCCCGACCGGGAGCACCGAGCGCAGCACCGCCTCCCCCTCGGGCACGAGCTCGGTCCAGCCGGAGGGATCCGCCGGATCCTCGGCGTCGAGCGGGATCGCGACGAGCCGGCGCCGCGGTGCGTCGAGGTCGGTCACGGTGACGTAGCGATCCCCCACGATGTGCCCCACGACAGTCTCCGGCCGCGGCGGGAGGAACGGCCGCCAGCCGGTGCCGGGGTGGGACAGGTCGCGCACCGCGACCGGGAACGGCGTGCCGACCCGGTGGACGGCGACCGCCCAGCGCCCGTCCGGCGAGAACTGGATCCGGGTGTACTCGCGGGAGCCGTCCGGGATCGGCACGTCCTCGATCGCGGAGGGGCCGCGCGTGCCGAGCTCTCTCCGGTATACGACCTGCCGGAAGTCCTGGGTGGGGCTGCGCAGCCCCAGGAACGCGAAGCCCGTACTGTCCGGGAACCACGAGATCCCGCCGCCCCAGGAGCTGTGCAGCGGCTCCGGCGGCGCGTCGTCGCGCAGCGAGCCGGTCGCGACGTCGACCAGCTCGACGCGGTTGTGCTCGCTGCCGTCCGTGCAGACCCCCACGGCGAGCACGGCGCCGTCGGGCGAGGGGGCGAACCAACTGAGCACCGCCGTGCCGCCGGGCTCGTCGAAGCGGCGGAGGTCGAGGAGGATGCGGCCGGCGCCGTAGGGCTCGTCCGCGACGAGGAGCCGGCCTCCCTGCGCGCGGAACCAGAGACCGCCCCCGCTGCGCGGGAGCTCCGGCCAGGCGCCCTCGTGGCTGTGCTCCACCAGCGCCCGGATCGCGTCGCGGTCGTGGCCGGACCAGAGGGTCTCCTCGGCATAGGCGGCCTGGGCGCGCTGCCAGTCCGCCACCTCGCCGGGCACCGAGGCGTCGCCCTCGAGCCAGCGATAGGGATCCGGCACCGCGATGCCGGCGACGATCTCGACGACGTCCTCCGTACGGGTGTGCGGTGCGGAGCTCATCGTACGGCCTCCGCTGTCGGCGCGGTCCCGGCGTCCCGCGGCGCCGGGGCCGTCCCGGCGTCACCGGATCCGAACTCCGCCCGCAGCCGGTCGAGGTGCCCCGGCACGAGCGAGACCCGGTGCCGGTGCGCGACCGCGTCGAACGCCGTCGCGACGTCGGCGATCGGATCGATCCCCGCGCCCGCGGCGGTGCCGGTGATCCCGGCCCGGAGCGCGGAAGGCGCGTCCCGGAGGTCGACGAGAACGTCGCCGAGGGGGTCCAGCGCGTGCTCGAGGGTGCCCGGCGCGGGGATCCGTTCGGAGACCGCGACCTCCCAGTCGAAGGGCCGCGGCGAGCGCTCCGTGAACGAGACGACGGGGCCGTGCCCGTACGTCATGGCGATGACCCGCAGCGCGTCGCCGAGTCGCTCGTGCAGCAGCGTGCCGAGCGTCGGCCGGCCGTGCAGCGGATCCCGGCGCACGTGCGCGTTGTGCGCGAGTACGAGGATCCGCTCCTCGCGCCCGGCGATCCCGGCGACCGTGTCGGCCATCAGCCGCTCCCTGGGATACGGCCCGGGCTCGCCGTCCCAGGCGAGCTCGGCGAGGAACGCGTCGAGGGTCGCGGCGCTGCGCCGGGCGATGTCGTCGCCGTCGCGTTCGACGCGCGCGATCAGCCCGGCGATGCCGTCGCGGATCCGGTCCCGCGCCGCGTCGTCCAGCCCGTCCCACGCGATCGCGGCCGCGGTACGTCCGCCGAGGTCGGTGATCCGGCGCAGCGCGTCGTCTCCGTCCTGCGCGGGGATGCGGTCGAGGCAGACCCGCACGGCGGCGACCGGCGAGGTGGAGGATCCGGGCAGATCCATGCCCCAGAAGCGCAGCGGAACGCGCGCGCCGGCATCCGGCGAGTCCGCACCGTCCGCCCGGCGCCGGGCGTTCTCCGCGCGCATCCAGGCGAGCTGACGCCGCACGGCTTCAGACTCGCCGAAGCCGTAGGTGATCCCGGCGCGGGCGACGTCCTCCGCCTCGCCCGGGCCGCCCTGGATCCATGCGTCGACGGCCAGTCCCTCGGCGAAGCCCGACTCGCGCACGAAGGCGGTGAAGCCGAGCTCGGTCGCGAGGGTGCGGAACAGCCCGTCGCCGAGCCGTGCGAAGTCGTCGACGCCGTGCGCGCCCTCGCCGAGGAGCACCACGCGGGCGTCGCCGATCAGCGCCCGCACCGCCGCGGTGTCCCACGGCTCGCCGGGGGCCGCCAGCGGGCGGGCGTAGATCGGCTCGGTGTCGTGCATCGGGGTTGATCCTTTCACCGCGGACGGGGCCCGTCGCTGCCGACCGGTCCCGTCCGCGGATCCGTCACTGCTTCTGCTTCTCGGTGAAGGACCACTGCTCCGGGGAGTAGATGAACTTCAGCAGTCCCTCGAACGTGTCCGGCGGGCCGGAGAGCGTGTTCTTCCACACGATCAGGTTGTCCGGGGTCGGCAGGAACAGCACGGGCAGGTCCTTCGAGAGCAGGGTCGTCTCCGCGCTCAGCGCCTTCGGATCCGATCCGAACACGCTCGCCTCGATGGCCTTGTCCGCCTCGGGGCTGCTGTAGCTGCCCAGGTTGAAGCTGCCGTCGGTGTTGAAGACGCCGTTCGCGGTCGGGTATGACGCCATGACCAGCGGGCCGGTGTCCTGCATGGCCCACTCGTTCTTGTTCGCCGGAGCGCCGGGATTCGTGTAGTTCTCGTACAGGTAGTTCAGCGACTTCGAGACGACCTTGACGTCGATCCCGAGCTTCTTCGCCTCCGAGGAGAACGCGAGGTCCCGCGCCCCGACATAGCTCGGAGAGCTCGCGGAGGCCAGGGTGAAGGCGATCCTCTGCCCCTGCGCGATCCCCTCGCCGCAGCGGTCGGATCCCGCGCCCGGCTTCTCGCACGTGGTGCCGGCCTTGTCGACCTTCCAGCCGTGCGCGGTCAGTAGCTTCTCGGCCGCCTTCGGGTCGAACGGGTACGGGGCCTTGTCGCCGAAGTCGGGCGGAAAGACGGAGCCCAGTCCGACCGTGGCGTAGTTCTCGCTCGCGGCGCCGTTGTAGACGCCGCGGCTCTTGATGTAACCGGGCTGGTCGACGAGGTGCTGCAGCGCCTGGCGCACATAGGGCTGGGCGATGATCTTGTCGAAGCCGCCCGTGGTGTTCGCGAAGTTGATCACGAGCGGGTCCGAACGCGCCGGGGCGGGGGCGGCGTAGACGTTGTAGCCCTTCTTCTGCAGCTCCTCGATCTTCGAGGAGTAGCTCGAGTCGAGGCGTCCCACGGTGATCGTGCCCGCCTGGTACTGGTTGTAGATCGCAGCGGCGGAGGTGAACGCTTTGAAGTCCACCTGCTCGAGCGCGTGCTTGCCCGGGCCGGTGTACGCCTTGTTGGGCGTGAGCGAGAATGATCCGGTCGTCGGCTCGAAGCTCTTCAGGGAGAACGGCCCGTTCACGACCTGCCACAGCGGGTTGGTCGCGAACGTGGACTGGTCGGCGGACTGCCCGGTGAGGACCGTGTAGATCGCACTCGCGTTCGCGGGGTCCGTGTAGTCGAGGACGGGTCCGCCGCTGGCCGCGATGCTCCAGTCCGCCGACGGGATCACGACGAGCTGCTGGAGGAGCGACTCGAGGTAGGCGGGGTTGTAGGCCTTCTCGAGCGTGAAGACGACCGTGTCGGACCCCTGCGCGGTCGCCGTGACGCCGTCGGGGAACTGCCCCGGCGTGTAGAACGCCCAGTTGGCCGCGCTCTGCGCGACGGCGGCCTTGAGGATCGCGAGCGAGAAGACGACGTCGCCGGCGGTGACGGGCTTGCCGTTGGACCAGCTGTTCTTCTTCATCGCGATCGTCACGGTGCGGCCCTCGTCGCTGTACGCGGGCGCCGAGGCGAGGCTCGTGTCGGGGTTGCTCTTGCCGTCCGCGTCCGCGCGGTACAGGGTGCGCCACATCAGGTCGTTGCCGATCACCGCGCCGTTCGCCGCGGCCGGGGGGTACGGGAAGATGTAGTTCGGCGCGAGGCCGGGCGTCATCGCGATCGTGACGACGCCGCCGTCCACCGGCTTGCCGCTCGCGGCAGGGATGGTGCGGTACTGCGACGGGTCGACCTTCGTGGTCCCGGCGGTGCAGCCGGTCGTGATCAGGGCGGCGGCGACCGTGAGCGCGATCAGGAGGCGCCTTCGCCTCCCGGGAACGTGCGGGTTCATGCTGTGCTCCTTCTTCGGGTTCGTCTTGTTCCGGTTCGTCGTGCTGCGTCGAGCAGGCGGATCGGGTGTCCGGGATCCGAGGAGGCCCGCTGCGTCTCGGATCCCGGTGCTTCGAGAGTGCAACAGCAGCGAACGGGCCCGTTCAGCGATCCGGACAGAATCCGCGGACTGCCGCTGTCTGGGCGGACACACCCCGACACGGACTCATCGGCGACGATCCAGCACGTCGCGCAACGCGTCCCCGAGAAGGTTGAGCCCGAGCACCACGAGCACGATGCACAGCCCGGCAGGGTAGATGAGCCACCAGTTCCCGGCGGTGATGTATGCCACGCCGCTGGAGAGCTGGCTGCCCCAGTCGGTGACCGGATAGCTCAGTCCGAACCCGAGGAACCCGAGCGCGGCGATCACGAGGATCGCGTCAGCGACCTGGAAGGTGAGGTTGACGATGATGACGCCGAAGGTGTTCGGGATGAGGTGCGTGAAGATGATCCTGCGGTCACCGGCGCCCATGAGCCGCGCGGCCAGCACGAACTCCCGCACCCGCAGCGACAGCACCTCGCCGCGGATGAGCCGTGCCGAGACGAGCCAGGAGAAGCCGCCGATCACGAGGCTGAGAGTGAGCGGCGTCGCGGTGAACCGCGCGGCGATGATGAGTACGAAGAAGAGGAACGGGATCGCGAGGAGCACGTCCACGAAACGCATCATGATCGCGTCCAGGACTCCCCCGGCGAGCCCCGCGACCGCGCCGTAGACCGTGCCCAGCGTCGTCGCGAAGACCGCCGCGAGCAGGCCGATCTCGAGCGAGACCTGACCGCCGAGCATGAGTCGTCCGAGCACGTCGAAGCCGTTCGGATCCGTACCGAGCGGGTATCCCTCGCCGGGCGGCAGCAGCGCGTCCAGCAGGTTCACGTCCGTCTGGTTCGTGGGGTACAGCAGCGGCCCGACGGAGCTGAACAGCGCGAGGAGCACGAGCAGCGAGGCGCCCGTCACGGCCATCGGTCTCCGCCGCAGCGCCCGCAGGACGGCGCGGACCGGCAAGGGGCGTGCGGCCGTCGCGGTCGCGACGATGACGTCGGTCTTCTCGGACAGCTCGGGGTGTGCGGTCGTCATCTGCTCAGCTCGATCCTTCGGTCCGCGCGTGCGACCACGAGGTCGGCGAGGAGGTTTCCCAGCACGGTGAGCGCGCCACCGATGAGGGTGTAGGCCAGCAGCACCGGATAGTCCTCGCGGTGCAGGCTGTTCAGGAACAGGAGGCCGAGACCGGGGTAGTTGAACACCGACTCGACGATGAGGTTGCCCGCCATCAGCGTCGGGATCATGACGCCGACGAGAGTGATGAGCGGGATGCACGCGTTGCGCAGCAGATGGCGCATCAGCACGATGCGCTCCGGAGCGCCCTTGGCGCGCGCGACGGCGATGTAGTCCATGCCGAGCTGCTCGAGCGCGGCGGAGCGCTGGTACTGCGAGAACACCACGACGTTGGTAAGTGCGAGCGTGACCAGTGGCAGGGCCATAGCGCGAGGATCGGTGAACACCACCCACGGCGACGTGGACTGGGAGGCTTCGGCCGGGAAGAGCGGCACGAGCTGGCTGAGCAGCGCGATCAGCAGCAGCGCGACCAGGAAAGAGGGCGTCGCGTACAACAGATACGCGATCCCGGTGGCGGCACGATCCAGGACCGTGTTCCGGCGGACCGCCTGGAGGATGCCGAGCGGGATCGCGATGACGAGGGCGAGCACGAGTCCGGAGAGCGAGAGCACGGCGCTGCGTCCGGCGTTCTGCGCGAACAGGACCGACACTTCCTCGTTCAGCTTGTACGAGCGTCCGAGGTCGCCGTGCAGCAGCTGGACGACGTAGTCGACGTACTGGACGAACAAGGGTCGGTCGAAGCCGTTCTCGCGGTTGAACGCTGCGACCGCGGCCGCGGACGCCTGCGGCCCCAGCACCACCCGGCCCGGACTGTCGGAGATGAGGTGCAGCATCACGAAGATCACGATCGAGATGCCGATCAGCACGAGCAGCGAGACCAGGATCCGCCGCAGCAGATACGAGATCATGCCGCGTCCTCCTCGGTCGCATCGCCGTCCTCGTGCTGCAGGGGGAAGTGACAGGCGACCTCGTGGACGGCGCCCACGGCCTCCAGAGTCGGCTCCACCGCGGCGCACAGGTCGGTCGCGAGCGGGCACCGCGTGCGGAACCGGCAGCCGCTCGGCGGATCCAGCGGGCTGGGTAGCTCGCCCCGCACGCGCTCACCTGCCTCCGGCGCCGGCGCGTCCGGATCCGCGACCGGTACCGCCGCGAGCAGCCCCGCCGTGTACGGGTGCGCAGGCCGCTCGTAGACCTCGTCGGTCGCGCCGATCTCGACGATCTTGCCGAGGTACATCACGCCGACACGATCGGAGAGGTAGCGCACGACGGCGAGGTCGTGGGAGATCACGACGCTGCTGAGGCCGCGTTCACGCTGCTGCGTGCGCATGAGGTTGAGCACCTGGGAGCGGATCGAGACATCCAGCGCGCTGACCGGCTCGTCGGCGACGAGCACGTCCGGATCCAGGGCGAGAGCCCGGGCGAGACCGACGCGCTGACGCTGTCCGCCGGAGAGCTCGTGCGGGTACCTCTCCAGGATCGACGGGCCCAGGCCGACGGCGTCCAGCAGCGCTGCGGCCCGATCGGTGCGCTCGGCGGCCGTGCCGATCCCCTGGATCGCGAGCGGCTCACGCAGGATGGTGCCGATCGTCATCTTCGGATCGAGCGCCGCGCCCGAGTCCTGGAACATCATCTGCAGCTTCGCCCGGCGCGCACCGAGCTCCCGTCGGCCGACGCCGGAGACCTTCGCGCCCTCGAGCCGCACCTCCCCCGCCGTGGGCCGGCCCATCGCGACGAGCATGCGCCCCAGCGACGACTTGCCGCACCCGGATTCGCCGACCAGGCCCAGGGTCTCGCCCGCGCGCACCGTGAAGCTCACGCGGGAGACCGCCTTCACCGTGCGCCGCCTGCCCTTCGGCCTCCACCCGGAGACCGGGTGCTCCTGCACGAGGTCGACGACCTCCAGCCGCGGCTCGGCACGGACCCCGGCGGGCGTCAGAGGGAGCGCGCGTGCGGGAACCGCCATCCCCGGGTCGGCGACCGGATTCCAGCACGCGAACACGTGCGCGCCCTCGCCCTCGAGCGGCGGACGTTCGGTGCGGCAGCGGTCGGTCGCGGCGGCGCAGCGCGGTGCGAACCGGCATCCGGGAACCGCCTCGGCCGGATCCGGCGGAGAACCCGGGATCGAGGACAGCTCGACACCCCGGTCCTGCTCGAGCGAGGGGATCGAGTCGAGGAGCGCCCGCGTGTAACGGTGCCGCGTGTGCCGGAACAGCGACCGGGTCGGGCCTGTCTCCACGAGACGCCCGGCGTACATGACGCCCACCCGGTCGGCGTGCCGGGCCACCACGCCCATGTCGTGCGTGACCAGGATCATCGCCATTCCGAGCTGCTCCTTGAGTCGGGCGAGCAGGTCGAGGATCTCCGCCTGGATCGTGACGTCGAGGGCGGTCGTGGGTTCGTCCGCGATGAGCAGATCGGGTTCGGCGATGAGCGCCATCGCGATCATCACGCGCTGGCGCATGCCTCCGGACAGCTGGTGCGGATAGTCCCGCATGCGCTCGGACGGCCGCGGGATGCCGACGAGCGCCAGCATCTCCTCCGCCCTGCGCAGCGCCTCTGCCCGCGGCGCCAGCCCGTGCAGCAGCAGAGGCTCCGCGACCTGGTCGCCCACGCGCCTGGTCGGATTGAGCGCGGTCAGCGAGTCCTGGAAGACCATCGAGATCCGGCGTCCGCGCAGCGCGCGATATGCTCGCGGGTCCGCGCCGACGAGCTCCGCGCCGTCGAATCGGATCGACCCGCTCGTGATCGACGAGCCCGCCGGCAGCATCCCCATGATCGACAGGCCGGTCATCGACTTGCCCGATCCCGTCTCCCCGACGATGCCGAGCGTCTCGCCGCGGGCGAGGTCGAGGTCCACGCCGGTGATCGGACGCACGGTCCGCTCTCCCGCGCGGATCTGGACCGAGAGGTCTCGAATCGTCAGCATCGCCTGCTCCCTTGCGCCCGCCGCTCCGCGCGGCGCTGCCCTGTTCATCCATGATCCTGCGACACCGCGCCCGCGCGGCGTTCGTCCACTCCGTCGAACGGAGAGACCTCTGTTCGTCCTCGGGGACGAGCGTCGGCGCCCGAGCGGCCTCAGCGCGCGGAGGGTCGTCCGAGTTGTTCCCGGAAGAGCCGCTGCAGGTTCCCGCCGAGCACGCCGAGGATATCCGCCTCGGCCCATCCCCGGCGCAGCAGCGCCTCGGTGACGAGCGGCAGTCCCTCCGGACCCTCCAGCCCGGGCAGGTACACGTCGGCGGGGACGCCCTGGACCTCGGTGACGACGCAGCAGGGCGGCGTGGTCTCACCGATCACCTCGCGGACGAAGTCGGGCCCGAGACCCACGTGCTCGCTCCCCGCGATCGCCGCGATGTGCTCGAAGTGGTCGATGAGCCGGTCGATGGTCGCCGGCCGGTCGTCCAGGAACGGCGCGAAGAAGTTCGCACAGATCACACCGCCGCCCGCGGCGATCGCGGCGAGATGCTCGTCCGGGAGATTCCGATGATGATCGCGCAGCGCCCGCGCGGAGGAGTGCGACGCGACCACCGGACGTGTCGCGATCTCCAGCACGTGCGACACGCCTGCGCGGCCCAGGTGGCTGAGGTCGACGAGCATTCCGGCCCGTTCCATCTCGCGCACCGCGACGACTCCGGCGCCGGTCAGGCGGCTGCGGGCGGCGTCCTCACCGGATCCGTCCGCGAACGCTCCGCGGCCGACATGCGTGAGCGAGCCGACGCGCACTCCGAGCCGGTGCATCGTCGCGATCAGCTCCACGTCCGCGTCGAGACCGGGCATCCCCTCGAGCGCCAGCACGAGCGCGATCCGGCCGTCCGCGATCGTGCGATCGACGTCCTCGCCGGTGCGGCACAGCGCGACCCGGTGGGCGTTCTCCTCTGCGACCCGATGTGCGGCCTCGATCATGCGCAGGGTGCGGCGTAGCGCCCCCTCGGGACGATGAGGATCCTCGACGAACACGGGGAGCACCTGGAGGTCCACGCCCCCCTTCTCGAGCTGCGGCAGCCAGCGCTCCCGGAAGAAGCTCCCCCAGCGCTCGGGAGGGCGCGCCACGACCGCGCAGAGTAAGTCGTTGTGCGCATCCGCGACCACGGCGCGGCGATGCAGCGCTCGGGCGAACCCCGGCGCGGTCATGACGCCACCCGCCGATCCGCCCGGCCCGCGTGCAGGAACAGCGCCCTGCCCGCGCCGTCGTCGCCGAGGAAGGCGACCGGCTGGCGGACGCCGTCCTCGGCCTCGGTCGGCAGGAAGGAGTCGCCGCGCCAGCGCACGAGCCCGGTGCGATAGGGGATGTCGCCCACTTCCGCGGCGATGCCGACGGGGGTCCGTTCCAGGCGCAATGAGCCGTCTCCCGCTCGCCGGATCTCGGTCACGGACGTGGCGGAGGCATAGCGCCCCTCGTACCGGTGCGTGTCGCCGAGCGCCTCGCCGGAGGGCTCGGGCGGCACAGGCCGCGGTGCCTCCGCGAGCTCCTACAGCACGTCGTCCAGGATCCCCGACGCGAGCGCCCTGGCTCCGCCGCCGTTGGCGAGGACGGCGACGACGATCCCGTGCCTCGGCTCGATCCGCAACAGGGCCGACTGCCCGATCGTGGCACCGTCGTGTCCGAACAGCGCACGTCCGCCGTGGTCGAAGAGCTCCCACCCCAGCCCCCACCCCACCCCCTGGGCAATGTCGGGGAGCCGCACCTGGGTCCGCCGCATGGAGACCGCCGATCCGGGCGACAGTATCCGGGCGCCGTCGGCGTCGCTCGCGTTCAGGTGCAGCCGGGCGAAAGTCAGGAGGTCGACGGCGCGCATCGCGAGCATCGATCCGGCGGGAGCGTTCGACCGGCCCATCGACCACACCGGCGCGGGGGCCAGCGGCGCGCCCGGCTCCGGCGCGAGGTGCCCGACGGCGACAGGCAGCCGCATCGCCTCCGCGGCATCGACCGCGGCATGATCGAGCTCCAGCGGATCCAGGATCCTCTCGCGCAACGCGCGCTCCCAGCTCTGCCCGCGCAGCACCTCCACCATCCGCCCGAGCAGGCAGTAGCCGGCGTTGTTGTACGACCAGAGCGCGCCCGGCGGGAACAGCGCCGGCGTGCGGTCGGCGAGCAGCGCCACATAGTCGCGGAGCGCCTCGTCGCCGGCGCCCGTGTCGTCGAACACGTCGCCCTCGAACCCGCCGGTGTGTGCGAGCAGTCGGCGCGCCGTGATCCCGGGGTCGGCCGCGGCGCCGGAGAGACGCAGCCCCGGCAGCGCATCGGTGATCGGCGCGTCCAGGTCGAGGAGGCCATCGTCGACCAGCTGCATCACGAGGGTCGCGGTGAAGGTCTTCGTGATCGAACCGATCTGGAAGATCGCATCGGTGGTCGCGGACTCTCCGCTGGCGAGGTTCAGCACCCCGTCCGCGGCGACGATGCTCCGCCCCGCGATCGCGACGGCGACAGAGACCGCCGGCACGCCGTACGTTCGGCGCAGGGCAGGCAGACGGTCGTCCAGTGCGGTCTGGAGCGCGTCGAGAACGGGCATGGTCCTCCTCGGGTCGCGCCGAGCCTAGGGCGCGACCGGAGGAGGCGGTTCATCCGTGCGCACGAGTGCGGAGGCCGCGCTTGGTCCGCGCGGCCAGGATGGTCACGCGGCGATCGCGTGCGCGGCCTCTCGGTCCAGCAGCCGGCGCTTGACGTCCTCGCCCCAGGCGAAGCCGCCGAGGGTGCCGTCGGTGCGCAGCACGCGGTGGCAGGGGACGAACAATGCGGGGGCGTTGCGTGCGCAGATCGACGCGGCGGGGCGCACGGCCCCGGGCTTGCCGAGAGCGACGGCGAACTCGGTGTACGTGAGCGGCTCGCCCGGGACGATCCGGCGCAGCGCCTCCCAGCCGGCGGTCTGCATGTCGGTGCCGAACTGGCGCACCGCGACCGTCTCGATCGCCGAGAGATCCCCCGCGTAGTATGCGGCGACGGCGTCCGCCGCGGCGGTGCGGCCCTCCGTGACCTCGGAGGGACGGTGCTTCTCCGCGAGTCGCTGCAGGATGGCTTCGTGGTCGGCCGTCCACCCGGAGGCGAGCACGCGGTCGTGCTCGTCGGCGAGGATCGTGAACGGCCCGTCGGGGGTGTCGACGGTCTGGATGATGGCGGTCATTTCGTGCCTTCCGTGATCGAGATGGTCGGTGCGGTCTTCGGGGCGAGGGCCGACGGGGAAGCGTCGACGGCGCTCGGTGCGCCGCCGCCCTTCCGCACGGCCTTCGCCGGGGCCGCGCGCCACAGGTGGGCGGTGAGATAGCTGCGCCAGGGCGCGACGCGTGTCGCCCACGCGGCGAGCGGCCCGGCGTCGGACGGGATCCCTGACGCGCCGGCCCCCGCGCGTGCGGCGACGTCTCCGGGCAGGAGCACATCGGGGTCGCCGAGCACTCGCATACGCACGTAGTCGGCGGTCCACGGCCCGATCCCGGGCATGGCGAGGAGGGCTGCGCGCTGCGCATCGCCGTCGTCGCCGAGCGTGAGCGTGAGCGAGCCGTCGGCGAGGGCGGCGGCGGCGCCGGTGACGGCTCTGATGCGCGCCGCCGGGCCGCGCAGCACCTCGTGGCCGCGCTCGGCGATCGCCGTCATGGTGGGGAAGAGGATCCCCTCCCCCGAACCCTCGGGACCGGATCCGACCCGCTCCCCCAGCTCCTGGGCGAGAAGGGTCAGGGCGGTGCGCGCGGCGGCGACCGTGATCTGCTGGCCGATCATCGCGCGGATGAGCATCTCGTGCGGATCCGCCGCACCGGGCACCCGGATGCCGGGCACCGCGGCGACGAGGGGCGCCAGCGGTTCGTGCCCCGAGAGCGCCGCGTCGACGGCCAGCGGGTCGGCGTCCAGGTCGAACAGCCGGCGGGCGCGTGCGACGAGCGGCGCGAGGTCGCCGAGCTGGGCGAGTCGCGCCCGCAGGTGCAGGCGGTCGGCGTCGTCGAGGCGGAGCTCGAACCAGGCGGGTCCGCCGCCGAGGCGCAGGTGCCGCGCGAACGAGCGCTCGCCGGCGGTCTCGACCCCGGGCAGCGCCCTCGCACGCATCCAGGCGAACAGCCCTTCCGCGTCGAGCGGACGGCGGTACGGCAGCAGCAGCTCGATCTCACCGGGGACCACCGCTGCCGCGCTCGCCGTGTCGCGGCCGTGACGCCGCGCGCGCAGCTCCCCCGGCGCGAGACCGAAGACCTCGCGCACCGTGTCGTTGAACTGGCGCACACTCGCGAAGCCGGCCGAGAACGCCACGTCGGCGATCGGCAGATCGGTGCCCACCAGCAGCATGCGGGCGGTGTGCGCGCGATGCGCACGGGCGAGCGCGAGCGGCCCGGCGCCGAGCTCGGCCGTCAGCAACCGGGTGAGGTGACGCGCCGAGTAGCCCAGGCGGGCGGCGAGCCCCGGCACGCCCTCGCGTTCGACGACCCCGTCGGCGATGAGGCGCATGGCCCTGGCCGTGACGTCGCCGCGCAGGTTCCACTCCGGCGAGCCGGGCGCCGCCTCGGGGAGGCAGCGCTTGCAGGCGCGGTAGCCCGCCTCGTGCGCCGCCGCGCTGGTCGGGAAGAAGGTGACGTTCTCGGGCTTGGGCGTGCGTGCAGGGCAGCTCGGTCGGCAGTAGATCCCGGTCGAGCGGACCGCCGTCACGAACTGCCCGTCGAAGCGGGTGTCCCGCGCGTCGATCGCGCGGTACCGCTCGTCGAAGGTCATCGCGGGGAAGCTCATGCCTCCACTCTGGCACGTCCGTTTCCCGCAGGCTCGCGGAAATCGGACACGGCAGTTCCGGCTCCCCGGAGCCCCAGCGCAGACCCCGGATCCCCGACCCCGCCGGTGCCGAGACCCCCACGGCGCGCCGAGACCCCCGCGCGGCGGCGTCCCCCTGTGGGGGTATCGACGCCGCGTGGGGGTCTCGCGAGGGATCCGGCGGGGATCCGGCAGGGATCCGCGGGGATCCGGTCAGTGGAAGAAGTGGCGCTCTCCCGTGAAGAACATGGTCACGCCGGCCTTGCGGGCCGCGTCCACGACCTCTTCGTCCCGCACGGATCCGCCGGGCTGCACGATCGCCGTCGCGCCGGCGTCGATCAGCACCTGCGCGCCGTCGGCGAACGGGAAGAACGCGTCCGACGCGGCGACGGATCCGGCCGCGCGGTCACCCGCGCGCTCGACCGCCAGACGGCAGGAGTCGACGCGGTTGACCTGACCCATGCCGACGCCGACCGTGGCGTTCGCCTTGGCGAGCACGATCGCGTTCGACTTCACGGCGCGGCATGCCTTCCACGCGAAGATCAGGTTCTCCATCTCGAGGTCGTCCGGGCGCTCGCCGGAGACCAGCTCCCAGTTCTTGGCGACCGAGACGATGTCGTCCGGGAAGCGGTCCGCGTCCTGCAGCAGCAGGCCGCCGGACACCAGGCGCACGTCCATCCGCTCCTGCTGCCAGTCGTCGGGCAGCTGGAGCAGGCGCAGGTTCTTCTTCGCCTTGAACACCTCGAGCGCGGCCGGCTCGAACGCCGGCGCGACGATGACCTCGGTGAAGATGTCCTTGAGGTTCTCCGCCATCTTCAGGGTCACGGTGCCGTTCGCGGCGATGACGCCGCCGTAGGCCGAGACCGGGTCGCACTCGTGCGCACGCAGGTGCGCGCTCGCGATCGGGTCCAGCGCGTTGGGCGCCGTGGTCGCGATGCCGCACGGGTTCGCGTGCTTGATGATGGCGACGGCCGGATGCACCATGTCGTACGCCGCGCGCAGAGCCGCGTCGGCGTCGACGTAGTTGTTGTACGACATCTCCTTGCCCTGCAGCTGCGTGGCCTGCGCGATGCCGTGGCCGCCGGCGCGGGTGTAGATCGCCGCGCGCTGGTGCGAGTTCTCGCCGTAGCGCAGCGTCGCCAGGCGCGAGGCGGAGATCGTGAGGTGCTCGGGGAGGTCGCTGTCGCTGGACAGGGTGCCGTCGGAGAACCACTGCGCCACGGCGGTGTCGTAGGCGGCGGTGTGCGCGAACGCGCGGGCGGCCAGCTCACGACGCTGGGCGAGCGTGGTGCCCCCGTCCTCGAGGGCGCGCAGCAGCGACGGATAGGACTCGGGCGAGACCACGATCGCGACGTTGGCGTGGTTCTTCGCGGCGGCGCGCACCATCGCCGGCCCGCCGATGTCGATCTGCTCCACGACGTCGTCGCCCACGGCGCCCGAGGCGACCGTCTGCACGAAGGGGTACAGGTTCACCACGACGAGCTCGAACGGGCTGATCCCGAGCTCGGCGAGCTGACGCTCGTGGTCCTCCAGACGCAGATCTGCGAGCACCGCGCCGTGGATCGACGGGTGCAGGGTCTTCACGCGCCCGTCGAGCATCTCGGCGACCCCTGTGACGGCGGCGACGTCGGTGACGGCGATGCCCGCATCCCGGATGGTCTGCGCAGTGGATCCGGTCGACACGATCTCGATGCCGTTGTCGGCGAGCGCCTGGGCCAGCGGCACGAGCCCCGTCTTGTCGCTCACGGAGACGAGCGCACGGCGGATGCGCACGGCATCGCGGGGGCGGTAGAGGGACGGGTCGTGGGCAGGACCGGCCATCGGGACTTCCTTCCGGGGGTGGGCGTCAGTTCGGGGAGGGGCGGGCGCCGAGATCGAGCTCGCCCTCGGCGATGCGGCGGACGACGTCGATCAGGAGTCGTCGCTCGACGGGCTTGATGCGCTCGTGCAGCGTGGCCTCGGTGTCGCCCTCGTGCACCGGCACGCGCTCCTGCGCGAGGATCGGTCCGCTGTCGACGCCGTCGTCGACCACGATCACGCTGGCGCCGGTCTCGCCGACGCCCGCGGCGAGGGCGTCGCGCACGCCGTGCGCTCCCGGGAACTCGGGCAGGTAGGCCGGGTGCGTGTTGATGATGTTCGGCGCCCAGGCCGCCACGACGTCGTGCGGCAGCAGGCGCATGAGGCCGGACAGCACGATGAGGTCCGGATTCCAGACCCTCAGCTGCGCGTCGAGCTCGGCGCCCCACTCCTCGCGGCTGTCGAACGCCTCCCACGGCACCACGAACGACGGGATCCCGAACGCCTCGGCGTGCGCGAGACCGTCGGCCTCGCGATCGGCACCGATCACGATGATCCGGGCGGGGAATCCGGGGTCGTCAGCCGCGTCGAGGAGGGCACGAAGATTCGAGCCGGTGCCCGAGATGAGTACGGCGACCGTCAGCACCCGAACAGTCTAGCCGGGAGCCCGCGACGCCCCGGCCGCGGTGACGCCGCCGCTCAGACGCGCTCGGAGCGCAGCACGTCCTCCGCGTCGTCGAACCCTTCCTCGCCGAAGAGCCCCCGGCGACGCGGCGCGAGCAGCAGGATCCCGGCGCCGACGAGCACCTCGAGTCCGAGCGCGAGGGCGACGGGACCCGGCTCGGGACCTGCGGCGGCGAGGCGCCCCGGTCCGAGCGAGCCGCGCGACAGCGCGGCGAGCAGGGCGCCCGCGCCGCCGGAGAGCACGGCGATCCCCACGGCCGTCGCCGCGCGGGCGCCGAACGACGCCTCGGCGCCCGCGGAGACCTGACGCGAGCGGATCAGCCATCCGGCGAAGGCGCCCGCCGCGATCGGCACCAGGACGACGATGAGCAGCCACGGGGACGTGCTGTCCGGCACGAGTCCCAGCAGCGGAACGCTCGGGACCACGCCGAGCGCGGTGCCGGCGGGCGAGACGGCCGTGCCCGCGCCGATCGCGAAGCCGGGGCCGGCGATCCAGGCGACCGCCCAGGCCACGAGCGTCGGCAGGTATGCGAGCTGCGCCAGTCCGATCACGACGACGCCGAGCCCGTCGGCGCGCAGCGCCTCGAACAGCGCCACGGTCTGACCGCCGCGCACGAGGGCGGCCACGGCGACCGCCAGCCCCGCCGCGCCCACGACTCCGACGACCGCGGCGGCAGCGCCCCGCACGATGTCGCCGGGCACAGGGGCCCAGTCGGGCCGTCGGTCCAGCGCATCCTGCACACGGTCGACGATCCCGCCGTCGCCTTCGCCCCACGCGGTCGCGACGGCTCCGGCGAGCGCGCCGCACAGGAACACGAGCGGCGGGAACAGCATCGCCGCCCACAGCGGCGCCCGCAGCACGCCGAGTCCGCCGGTCAGGGCGGTGAGGGCCGAGATCGCCGCGAAGACGACCGTGCCGCCGATCACGCCTGCGGGCCAGGATCCGGCGAGCGCGGCACGACGGCCCGAGCGCGCCGCGAAGATCGCCGTGAAGCCGAGCAGGAGCAGCGGCGTCACCGACAGTGCGAAGCGCGCGGCGGACGGATCCAGCCCCGTCGAGCGCACCAGCGCGTCGGGCAGCGAGACGGCCAGCGGCACGCCGTGCCCGAACTGCCACAGAGTGGCGGTCGCCGGCCACAGCGCGCCCCAGTCGGCGCGCGTCCCGAACGCCACCGCCCAGATCACGGTGAGGGGCGCGAGCAGCGCGGCGAGGCCGATCGCAGCCGCGACGACGGCATCGACCGCCGCCAGGAGCACGATGAGGAGGCGTTGCATGACGGCTTCGAGCCTACGTGCTCCGCCGCCCGACACACGGACGACATCCGCGACGCGATACGGTTTTCCGCGGAGGTCCCCCATGACAACAGTCCCCCCGCCCACGACCGACGAGACCGCCGCAGAGCCCAAGAACGCGCTCGACCGGTTCTTCGAGATCACCCGACGCGGATCCACCCTCGGCACCGAGGTCCGCGGCGGCATCGTCACCTTCGTGACGATGGCCTACATCGTCATCCTCAACCCGATCATCCTGGCCACGCCCGACGTCGCGGGCCACACCCTGCCGGGCACCGCGGTCGCCGCCGCCACGGCGCTGACCGCGGGCGTCATGACGATCCTGTTCGGGCTCGTCGCCCGGCTGCCGTTCGCCTTCGCCGCGGGCCTCGGCATCAACGCCTTCCTCGCGTTCACGGTCGTCAAGTCGGTCACCTGGCCCGAGGCCATGGCGCTCGTGGTGATCAACGGCGTGATCATCGTGCTGCTCGCGGCGACCGGGCTGCGCAAGCTCATCTTCGACGCCGTGCCCGTGCAGCTCAAGCTCGCCATCACGGTCGGCATCGGCCTGTTCATCGCGTTCATCGGGTTCGTGAACGCGGGCTTCGTCACCTCGACGAAGCAGCCCTCCCCTCCGGTCGACCTCGGCATCGGCGGATCCGTCGCCTCGATCCCCACCCTGCTGTTCGTGCTCACCCTGCTGATCGGCGGCGTGCTCATCGCGCTGCGCGTCAAGGGCGCCATCCTCATCGCGCTCGTGGGCGGCACGGCGCTGGCCGCGATCCTCAACCTCATCTGGCCGTTCGGGCAGAAGTTCGGCTTCACGGGCAGCATCGTGGGCCTGCCGGATCTGAGCCTCATCGGCCGGGTGGACTTCGGATTCGACCTTGCGAAGGTCGGCGGCGTCACCCTGGTGATGTTCGTCTTCACGCTGCTGTTCTCGAACTTCTTCGACGCGATGGGCACCATGACGGGTCTCGCCAAGGAGGCCGATCTCGCCGACGAGAAGGGCGACTTCCCGCGGATCAAGTCGGCCCTGGTGGTCGAGGGCGTCGGCGCGATCGTCGGCGGCGGCACCTCCTCGTCGTCCGCGACCGTGTTCGTCGAGTCCGGCGCCGGCATCGGCGAGGGGGCCCGCACGGGCCTGGCGACCACCATCACCGGCGTGCTGTTCCTGCTCGCGATGTTCTTCACCCCGCTCACGGCCCTCGTGCCCAGCGAGGTCGCCGCGGCCGCGCTCGTGCTCGTCGGCGCGATGATGCTGTCGCAGATCAAGAACATCGACCTCGGAGACTTCCGCGTGCTGCTCCCGGTGTTCCTCACGGTCACGGTCATGCCGATGACCTACTCGATCGCCAACGGCATCGGCGCCGGCTTCGTCAGCTGGATCGTCGTGAACGCCCTCACCGGCCGCGCCAAGACGATCCATCCGCTGCTGTGGGTGGTGGGCGTCGGGTTCGTGCTGTTCTTCGCCCGCGGCCCGATCGAGGCCCTCCTCGGGGCGTGACCGCCGGCTGATCCCCGGATCCGACGAGGCCCTCTCGCCGCACGACGCCCGGATGGGCGGTGCCGTGAGAGGGCCTCGTCGCGTATCCCTCCCGGGCGATCCGCTCAGAGCGCGAGCGGCACGCCCGCCTCGGGCACCCGCAGACGCCCGGCGAGCCCCGCATAGCCGAACTCGCGCACGAGGCGCTCGCGCGTCTCGGAGAAGTGGTGCCATCCTTCGGCGTGCACCGGCACGATGAGGGCCTCCCCCAGCTCCCGGGCGGCCTCCACCGCGGTGCGCGCGTTCAGGGTGAGGTCCGCGTCGCCGAAGCGGCCCACGTTCGCGGCCCCGGCGAAGAGCACGGCCACGTCGATCCGCCCGATCCGCTCGGCGATCGCCGACACCACCGCGACGGACGCGTTGTCGCCCGACACGTACACGACGCGCTCGCCCGGGGCCGAGAGCACGAAGCCCGTCACGGTGCCCGACAGCGCCTCCGCACCCTCCGGCCCGTGCAGCGCCGGGACCGCGGTGATCGAGACCTCTCCGACGCGCTGTGTCTGCCACGGCGCGAGTCCGGTCACGCCCTCGATCCGCTCCTGCGCCTCGGGCGTGGAGAGCACCACACCGGCACGCGGCAGGAACGCGCGCCCCGCCTCGTCAAGGTTGTCGGGGTGCTGGTCGTGCGAGAGCAGGACAGCGTCGATCGCCCCCACCTCCGCGGGGCCGAGCGCGGGTCCCGTGAGCTTGTGCAGCGCGATGCCGCCCTCATAGGTCCGCGGGGCGTCGAAGGTCGGGTCCGTGAGCAGACGCAGGCCGGCGTATTCGAGCACGACGGTCGGTCCGCCGACGAGGGTCAGGGTCAGAGGGTTCTGGGTCATGGATCCATCGTGCCGATCCCGTCCGCTCTCCGGGAGTGGCCCTGAAGTCACCTTTCGATAAGATCGGGCCATGCGCACCGCCGCCGTGCTCGCCTTCCCCGGCATCAGCCCGTTCCACCTGTCCGTCCCGCTCATGGTCTTCGGCGGTGTGGGCGTGCGCTCGGTCGAGGCCGCCTACCGCGTCGTCACGGTGGCCGAGGAGCCGGGCGCGATCCGCACCGCCGCCGGACTCGACCTCGTCGTCGGCGAAGGGCTCGATGCCCTCGCCTGCGCCGATCTCGTGGTCATCCCCAGTTGGGATCCGGAGGTCGCGCCGAGCGCCGCCCTGCTCGACGCCGTCCGCACCGCGCATGCGAACGGCGCGCGGGTGCTGGGCCTGTGCCTGGGTGCCTTCGTGATCGCCGCGAGCGGCATCGCGGACGGCCGCGAGGTGTCCACGCACTGGTCCGCGGGTCCGCAGCTCGCGGCCCGTCATCCCGAGCTCACGGTGCGCTGCGAGGCCCTCTGGACCGACCTGGGCGACGTGGTCACCTCCGCCGGGGTGGCCGCCGCCCTGGACTGCTGCCTGCACATCGTCCGCACCGAACTGGGCAGCGCCGTCGCCGCGGATCTGGCCCGATCGCTCGTCATGGCGCCGCACCGGGAGGGATCCCAGGCCCAGTTCCTGTCCCGTCCGATCGCCGCCGACCGGGACGGCGACGAGATCGACCGGGCCATCGCCTGGGCCATGGAGCGGATCGACGCGCCGGCTCCCCTCGACGACTGGGCCGGCGCCGTGCACCTCTCCCGCCGCACGTTCACACGGCGCTTCCGCGACCGCACCGGCACGAGCCCGGGCGACTGGCTGCTGCAGCGCCGTCTGGACGAGGCGCGCCGCCTCCTGGAGGCGTCGGACCTGCCCGTCGACGCGGTCGCCCAGCGCACCGGATTCGGCAGCGCGGTCACGCTGCGCCACCACTTCCGCGCACGCTTCGGCACGACGCCGGGCGCACACCGCCGGGCGTTCGCCGACCCGGCCTGACCCCGCCCGAGCGGTTCGGCGCGCCCCGAGATCAGGCGAACCGACCGAGATCAGGCGGATCCTGCGCGGATCCCCGGATCTCGGTCGTTCCACCGCATCCCGGCAGGGCAGCCACCTCCTGCCCTGCACGACGAAGGGCCCCCGGCGCGAAGCCGGGAGCCCTTCGTGCACAGCGGTGCTTTACAGCGCAGCGCACTTCGACTCGTCGCTACGCTCCTCGCTCAGCAACCGGGTCGAAGCCGCTTCGCGCCTACAGTGCAGCAAATACCTCGCGCAGCAGTGCGGCGGTCTCGGACGGCGTCTTGCCGACCTTGACGCCGGCGGCCTCGAGGGCCTCCTTCTTCGCCTGCGCCGTGCCCGCCGAGCCGGAGACGATGGCGCCGGCGTGGCCCATGGTCTTGCCCTCGGGCGCGGTGAAGCCCGCGACGTAGCCGACGACCGGCTTGGTGACGTTGGCCTTGATGAACTCGGCCGCACGCTCCTCGGCGTCGCCGCCGATCTCGCCGATCATGACGATCGCCTTGGTCTCGGGGTCGGCCTCGAACGCGGCGAGCGCGTCGATGTGCGTCGTGCCGATGACCGGGTCGCCGCCGATGCCGATGGCGGTCGAGAAGCCCAGGTCGCGCAGCTCGAACATCATCTGGTAGGTCAGGGTGCCCGACTTCGAGACGAGACCGATCGGGCCCTTGCCGGTGATGTTGGCCGGGGTGATGCCGGCGAGCGCCTCGCCCGGGGTGATGATGCCGGGGCAGTTCGGCCCGATGATGCGGGTCTTGTTGCCCTTCTCGGTGGCGTACGCCCACGCCTCGGCGGAGTCGCCGACCGGCACGCCCTCGGTGATGACCACGAGCAGCGGGATCTCGGCATCGATGGCCTCGACCATCGCGTCCTTCGTGAACGCCGGCGGCACGAAGGCGACCGAGGCGTTCGCGCCCGTCTTCTCGATCGCCTCGGCGACCGAGGCGAACACCGGCAGCTCGACGGCGTTGCCGTCCTTGTCGGTGTGCGAGACCGTGGTGCCGGCCTTGCGCGCGTTCACGCCGCCGACGACGTTCGTGCCCGCCTTGAGCATGAGCGCGGTGTGCTTGGTGCCCTCGCCGCCCGTGATGCCCTGGACGATGACCTTGGAGTCCTTGTGGAGATAGATCGACATGTCTCTAGTCCTTTCAGGCGTTCGCCAGCTCGGCGGCCTTGTCGGCGCCCTCGTCCATGGTGGCGGCGAGCGTGACGAGGGGGTGGTTCGCGGCCGTGAGGATCGCACGGCCCTCTTCGACCTGGTTGCCGTCGAGGCGGACGACCAGCGGCTTGGTCGCCGCGTCGCCGAGGATCTCGAGGGCCTTGACGATGCCCTCTGCGACGGCCACGCAGCTGGTGATGCCGCCGAACACGTTCACGAAGACGCTCTTGACCTGCTCGTCGCCGAGGATCACGTCCAGGCCGGAGGCCATGACCTGCGCGTTCGCGCCGCCGCCGATGTCGAGGAAGTTGGCCGGCTTCACGCCGCCGTGGTTCTCTCCCGCGTACGCGACCACGTCGAGGGTCGACATGACCAGACCCGCGCCGTTGCCGATGATGCCGACCTGGCCGTCGAGCTTGACGTAGTTGAGACCCGACTCCTTGGCCTTGGCCTCGAGCGGGTTCTCGGTCGCCTTGTCGGCGAGCTCCTCGTGCTCCGGGTGACGCACCTCGGAGGCGTTGTCGTCGAGAGTGACCTTGCCGTCGAGCGCGATGATGTCGCCGTCCTCGGTCTGCACCAGCGGGTTGACCTCGACCAGGGTCGCGTCCTCGCCCTTGTAGACCTCGAACAGCTTCACGAAGACGTCGGCGACCTTCTCGGCGAGGCCGGGCTCGAAGTTCGCGGCCCGGGCGATCTCGAGCGCCTTGTCGAGCGTGATGCCCTCGATCGGGTTGACCTCGACGCGGGCGAGCGCCTCGGGCTTCTCGACCGCGAGCTGCTCGATCTCCATGCCGCCCTCGACCGAGGCGAGGCTCAGATACGAGCGGTTGGCCCGGTCGAGCAGGACCGAGAAGTAGAACTCGCGCGCGATGCGGGCACCGGCGGCGACCATGACGCGCTTGACGACGTGGCCCTTGATGTCCAGGCCCAGGATCGCCTTCGCGGCCTCGTACGCCTCGTCCGGGTTCTTCGCGACCTTCACGCCGCCGGCCTTGCCGCGGCCGCCGGTCTTGACCTGCGCCTTGACGACGACCACACCACCGAGCTTCTCCGCCGCTGCCTTCACCTCCTCGGGGGTGTCGGCGACGATGCCGGCGAGGACCGGCACTCCGTACTTTTCGAAAAGGTCTCGTGCCTGGTACTCGTAGAGGTCCACGTGCAGTCCTTCGCTGGTTGCGACGAATGGGACGCGACAGGAATTCTGTCGGGTGTCGATGTGATTCGACCCGATCAGCCAGCTTACTACCGCGGAATCGCGGTTCCTGACCGCCGGTACAGCCTTCCGGAGGGGGCCGGCGACCCGCAGCGACGCACATCGGTGCACGGAGGGGCGAGGGAACTAGGCTGTGCTGCTATGACAGAGCACGCCGACGTGTCCCCCGCCCGCACCGCCGTGGTGCGCGCGGCGCTCGAGCTGTTCTCCGCCCAGGGCTTCGACGCGACCTCGGTCGAGCAGATCGCGCGCGCCGCCGGCATCTCCCGATCCACCTTCTTCCGTCAGTTCGGCGGCAAGGACGACGTCGTCTTCGCCGATCACGAGGAGCTGCTCGAGGGGCTGCGCCGCTACCTGGACCGCTCCCACCCGAATCCGTGGACCGCCGTGTGCGACGCGTCGATGATGGTGTTCCGGGCGTTCGCCGCCGACCCCGAGCTGGCGCGCCTGCGCTATCAGGTGGTGCGGGAGGTGCCGACCCTGCGCGAACGCGAGATCGTCGCGGTGTTCCGCTACGAGCGCCTCTTCGACGAGTACCTGCGGCGTTCGCTGCCGGATCTGGATCCGCTCGACGCAGTCGGCTTCGCGGCGCTCGTCACCGCCGTGCACAATCACGTGCTGCGGCGCCTGCTGCGCGGATCGCGCACCTCGGCGGCGGCTCTGCGCCGTGCGCTCGACGACGTGCTGCGGCGGTACGGCGTGCACCCGGACGGCATGAAGGAGCCCGGCGACGACGCGGTCGTGGTGGCCGTGTTCCCCCGATCGATGCCGATGGCCGAGATCAGCCGGCGCCTGCGCGACGAATTGGGCTGAGGTCCGTACCGCGCCCGCGCGATCCCCGGTGGGTCCGGTATCGGTCGCGCGCGCGAATCGCGGTACGCTGTCTCATGAATCCTGAGACTCAGTCTCACTCCTGCGGTTGGAGATCCCATGAGCAACGACGCCCCCCGCTTCCCCGGCGAAGCCGTCACCTCCTATGACCTGACCGGTCGCGCCGGCACCGACTACTACGAGGTCTTCTCCGACATCCCCGCCGCCGATCGTGCGCACTGGGAGCGGGCGCAGGCGTACGTCGATGAGGTCGCCCCGCAGATGCTCGACGCGTGGGACCGTGCCGAGTACCCGCTGGACGCCGCCCGCCGCATGGGCGAGATGGATCTCGTGGTCGACGGCATCGAGCACCCCGCACTGACCCGGATGAGCCCGCTCGCGGCCGGCCTGGTCAACATGGAGATCTCCCGCGGCGACGGCTCGCTCGGCACCGTGCTGGCCGTGCAGGGCGGGCTCGCGCTGCGCTCCCTCGCGCTGTTCGGCAGCCCCGAGCAGCAGGAGCGCTGGCTGGTCCCCCTCGCCGACGGCTCGGTGCTCGGATCCTTCGCGCTCACCGAGCCGGACCACGGATCCGACTCGGTCTCGCTGGAGACCGTCGCCCGTCGCGACGGCGACGAGTGGGTGCTGCGCGGGGCGAAGAAGTGGATCGGCAACGGCGCCTCCGGCGGCATCACCTTCGTGTGGGCGCGCGTCGACGATGAGGGCGCCGCCGAGCACGGCGCCGTGCGCTGCTTCCTCGTCGAGCAGGACCGTCCGGGCTACCAGGGCACCGTCATCACCGGCAAGGTGTCGCTGCGCGGGATCCACCAGGCGCACATCCGCCTCGACGACGTGCGGATCCCTCGGGATGCGGTGCTGCCGGGCACGCACAGCTTCAAGGACGCGTCCACCGTGCTGTACGCGACCCGCTCGGGCGTGGCCTGGTCGGCCCTCGGGCACGCGACCGCCTGCTACGAGGCGGCACTCGCGTACGCCAAGACGCGGATCCAGTTCGGCAAGCCGCTCGCGAAGTTCCAGATGGTGCAGGAGCGCCTCACCCACATGCTGGAGGAGCTCACGGCGATTCAGCTGTACTGCCGCCGGATGGCGGACATGGACGAGGCGGGCACCCTGCGGCCGACGCAGGCCTCGCTCGCCAAGTTCCACAACACGCGCGCCGCACGCCGTATCGCCCAGACCGCGCGCGACCTGCTCGGCGGCAACGGCATCCTGCTCGAGAACGGCGTGATGCAGCACATGGCCGACATCGAGGCCATCCACACCTACGAGGGGACCGAGAGCGTGCAGGCGCTGCTCATCGGCCGCGACATCACCGGGATGAGCGCGTTCGCCTGATCCGGCGCCGAGCCGAGCTCGGTCTTGCCGCTGCGCAGGGTCCGGGCGCGGTTGTGCAGGGCGCGGGCGCCGTTGTGCAGGGCGGGATCCGCTGTTCCGGTCACACCTCTGCGCGGCGGCCGCGGCGCGCCCGGCCTAGAGCTACGGCACGACCGGGGCTCCCTGCAGAACGACCGGAGCTCCCTGCAGAACGACCAGGGCTCCCTGCAGAACAGCTCGGGCTCAGGTGCAGGCGCAGCCGCCGGAGGGCGTCTTCACCATGAAGCACACGTCGCACACCCCGTAGTCGCGTTCGTCCAGCGGAGTCGTCTTCGGCGCGCGGGGCTCGGACTTGGGCTTCGCCGGAGCGCGGGTCCCCGCGGTGCGCGACGGACGCGCGACGCCGGCCGGCGCGCTCGGCAGCTCGCTCGGATGCGTCACGTAGAAGTACGGCGCGCGGCCCTCGCTGGGCGCGAGCGGCAGCGGCCGCCCGCCGACGACGACGATCTCGTCCTCGGTGAAGCCGTTCGTGTAGGTGCGCCCGATGTGCAGGGCCGCACCGTCGCCGCGGCGGATCGCCTCGATGTAGCGGCCGCGGTCGATGAAGGTGCTGACGCCGACGGCGTCCACGATCGCGCGGATGAAGTCGTGGTTCACCGGGTCGATGCGCTGACCGCGCAGAGCCTCGGTGAGCGACTTGTAGGGACGGGAGGTGCCGGTGGGGGTCGGGCCCTGGACTTCGTTCATCCCCTCTAGGATCCCACGTTCTGCTCGGAGCGGCCTGCGCGCGTGCGAGACTGGCCGCATGCCCCGCGCGACCGTCATCGGCAGCGGACCGAACGGCCTGACCGCCGCGGTCTCGCTCGCCCG
>JABLTH010039684.1_pt1 | contig 32250 bp, 28 predicted proteins | sample 7875711 | NCBI WGS metagenome assembly JABLTH01 (sample SAMN14941262, study PRJNA633318) | bioreactor metagenome | isolation source: bioreactor | place: China | collected 2019-03-05 | reverse complement strand
GGTAGGGAAAGTAGGGACGTGGCAAAGGATGAAACAAAAGATCCCGTGGATTCAGTGGCTTAATCGCATTATTGGCGGAGAGAGTGGCCGCCATAAAAACTCTCAACCGGGTTCAAGATGTCCCAACGAAACTCGAGAAGATAGCTGTATTTAAGCCACTTCATCGGATTTCCTGAACAACCAAACTCAACACACCTTAACCAGATCCAAGCTCAGATGGCATACTGACTGGCATACCAAAAATCAACCCGGAGCCTCCATCCATGGCCCTCCTCACCGACACCAAGGCACGAAGTGTCAAACCTGGAGGCACGCCCATCGCGCATGGCGGAGTCACCGGATTGGCACTTCACCCGTCCCCCAGCAACAAGGGGCAAGGCAAATGGGTTCTACGCTACGTCAGCCCTATCACCGGAAAGCGTCGCAACGCCGGGCTTGGTAGCTATCCTGAGGTTAGTATCGCGGTGGCCGCTCGGCAGGGCCGCCTTATGCGCGAGCAGATCGCCAATGGCCAAGATCCACTGGAGATCAAGGCCAATGAAGCCACCAAGCCACAAACACCGTCCCTGCGCGAAGCGGCGCAAACACTGCACAAAGAATTGGCGCCAGGCTGGAAGAATCCCAAGCATGCTCAGCAGTGGATCAACACGCTCACCGAGTATGCGTTCCCCCTGATCGGTTCGCTTCCACTGGATCAGATTCAGCCACGTCACATTGCCGATGTACTGCGGCCCATCTGGCTGCAGAAGGCCGAGACGGCGGGACGAGTGAGGCAGCGCCTACATGCGGTTATGGCGTGGGGCTGGGCGCACAGCTACTGCCAGTCCAATCCGGTGGACGTGGTGGCGCATCTGCTACCTGTCCAGCCGGGCAAAACGGTACGCACACAGCACCAGCCGGCCATGCCGTGGTCGCACCTACCTGCGTTCGCCGCCGAGTACCTGCAGGCTCCACACAGCTACGACGTATCGCGTCAGGCCCTAGCGTTCCTGATCCTGACGGCCGCGCGCTCCGGCGAGGTACGATTGATGACTTGGGAGGAAGTGGATCTCAGCGCCAAGCTGTGGACAGTGCCGGCGGAGCGCATGAAAGCCAAGTTGGCCCACCGTGTGCCGTTATCCAAGCAGGCCATCGCCATCCTGAAGCATCAGCGTGGCCAGCACGAGACCCTGGTCTTCCCGTCCGTGCGCAGCCGGACCGCTTTATCGGATATGGCCCTGACGGCTCTCCTGCGTCGCGTGGAGGCGACCAGTGACGTTCCGGGACGTGCAGCTACGGCCCACGGCTTTCGTTCGAGCTTCCGCGACTGGTGCAGCGAGAAGGGCTATGCGCGCGACCTGGCGGAACGGTCATTGGCGCACACAGTCCCGAACAAGGTGGAAGCGGCGTATCACCGCACTGATCTCATTGAGCAGCGCCGACCTATGATGCAGGCCTGGGCGGACTTCGTGCTGCCAGGCAAGTAGGCTGGTTACACGGCCTGAGTCGATCGATCTTCAAGACATGACAATGCGAGGGAAATGGATGAGTTCAGCAAGCGAACCCACCGAACCGACACGATCAACTTCTCGTGTTCGCCTTGTCCCGCTGAGCGATGTCATCCAAGAAGTCGACAACGAAGACGAGTTCCGCGTTTGGATCTTTGATCGCGTGGCACGCGGGGAGTGCAATATCTACTGGCGGCTGAAATGGCCCCTGTGCGCCTTTTTTGATCGTCGAGATGAAATGCCACTCGGCCTGCTAGCCCGGTCCGATGCACACCCGGAAATGTGGAGGGAAAGACCCGAGGTTAAGTTCGTCCGATTGGCCACTGATGATGCGCAGAAGTTCAAGACTCAAGACGCGGTGCCAGTGGCAACTTTTCAGGAAGGTTTGTTTGTGCCGGACGATGTTGCTGTCAATAAAAGCTGGCTCGAAGCGATTAACTTCTCCGGGAAGATCCGCGTGTCCCATCCCGATCGTCCGGCGCCTGAAGTTCCAACTGATAGCAAGTACCACCCTGAGCAAGATCTCATCAAAGTCTGGTACGACGAGCTTTACGTCGAGGAGGCCACGAGTGATGACGTCCGTCGGTTCTTCGATGACTGTCCGATTCAGGAAATCACCCCGTACATGCTTGCGTGCGGCCTGAAGCCTGGGTGGAATTCAAAAACATCGCGGGGTGTTGAAGTCAAACCCAGGCGTGCTGATGTCACGCTTTCCAGCGTCGAAACGGAGCCGGTGACCGTCCCTCCCCAAACCGGCACCAAGGATGCCAACGAGGACGATCCATACGAGCTGCAAGGACGTTGTGATGGCGTCTACATGCTGTACCTGACCGCACAGCGTTGTTCAATGGATCCGGAATTCGCCCGCGCATCAAAACCCGACGATCGAAGGAAGATCGCGCACGACACATTCGAACGACTGCTCGACGAGATGATGAAAAGAGGCGGAGATCAGCGCACGCGAAAGAGCAAGCTATCGGATCTCTTTCGGAAAACACGTCTCAACTACGCACTCAGGCTCATTGATCCGGAATTCGATCATAACGCGGGGCGGTCCGCAGATGATCGTTGTGAGTGGCCGCCAACTGTGGGCAAGCTTTTCCTCGCGCCCCCGGATCCGCGGCGCGAGGAATTCGTAACACCCATGCTCGCGTTGATCATTGGTGGAGCCGAGTACTGGCTCCAACTAGCCAAACCTGCCGCAGGTAGCCCAACAAAGCAGCAGGCGTTGCAGCAGTGGCTTGAAGAGCACGGGCTTACTGGCACTGACGAGCTCAAGACCGCCTTCGCCGTGATCGCCTGGAACAGTAACGTCACCAGCATCCCTGCCCCGCCAAAATTCGCCAAACTGTCGACATCTCGTGACCGGGCTGCCATGGAGCCCCCAGCTTCACGCCGGCGGGCCCAGTGATGAGGGATCTGACCAACAAGATCGATAGCTTCGTCAGCCGGTGCAACCAGAAATGCGAGCCGTTCACTTGGACGGCCACCGCCGATTCAATCCTCGAAAAGCTCGCTCGTCTGTGCAGACGAATTGCCGGGACATAACACTAGGTCTACTTCTTCTGCTTCAGCTTCCACGCGCCAAGTTCTAACGAATTCTCCAGAACCAGCTGGTGCGATGGTGGATGTGTGGCATCGAGCTCGTCGATGAGCCAGTGAGGCTCCGATGCGCCCAGCACCATACGGTAGACAGCACGACGTCGCTCAAGGCGGACTCGCACCGCCGATTCCCGACTGCCGGCGCAGTGCAAGTACAGCTGCATCGCCGAAGCGCCTGCCGTGCACCACCATGGCGACATGCCGCCGGACTCATCGCCGACCTTAGCCTCTTTCTCGGCCTGGGCCGCCATAGCCGCCCATGGGCTGCCTGTCGCCTTGTTCACGGCGGCCATGTCGACCGACTGGGCGAGTGCCCTTCGAATGGCCAAGCCGGCATAGCGATTTACCCGTCCTTCGCGCTGTTCCAGCTCGACGGGGCCAGGTGCCGGATCCCAGTGCGCGACCGTCTTGCACCACGGATGGAAGTCGAGCCCTTCTTGGCCAACGGAGGTGGTGGTCAGCACCATGGGCCAGAACGGAGTGTTGAAGGCATGCCGCACGACGTCGGGTCGAGGCGCCTCATCCTTGCCTTCGTCTTTGGCTTGATGCAGGGGCAGCGCGACATTGCAGCGAACGCGGGACCTGTTCTTTGCAGCCTTGGTCGATTCGTGCAGAACCGTCCGTCCACCGGATAAGGCCAGAGCGGCCTGTAACTCCAGCAGCCGCTTGGGCCAGGAGTGCGAGTTCGTCGCGGTCAAGAACCAGAAATGCTCATCCAGAACGTTCTCCAGATTGCCTTCGATAACCGCGGCGTGCAGCGCGTCCGAGAAGTCCTTGTGATATCGCTTGGATCGCTGCAGCGTTGCTGCGAACCACGGCCGGTCCAGGTAGCGGCGTAAGCCGCTGATGGCCAGCCGCTGCAGCAGCTCTCGCGGCGTGCGCGGCTCTACCTTCTCCTTGTATTTGCCTTTCTCATCCTTGGGCTTCTGGTCCCAGTCGAGGGGCATCTCGTCATCGCGCCAATGCCTCATGACCGCCCGAGCAAGAACCACGGCGGGCGAGCTCAGGGATAAGTCGACCAACGCGTGGAGTTCGGTTCTCGTAATCTCGGCCATCCTGTCTTTCGGCACGCGAGCCAGGAAGGCGTCGAACGCAGCGCCAACGACGCTTGGCGTGGATTTGTTTCCCTCTTCCGCCACGACTGCATCGACCCATGCCTGTCTCGCCGCTCTTGGCTTGCCCGCTTGATGCGCCGCAAGATGAACCAGCCAGGCCTCGATCGGAACCGGCCTACGCTTTGAAGACGGTTTGTAGACCACGCCGCGCTCGCGTAACGCCTTCTTGATCTGGACCAAAAGCGTCCTGCGAGCGACGCCCACCGAATCTGGCACACCCTCGTTTAGGGGATCAATCCCTGCCAGGAACTCCGACACGAAGAAGAGACGGAACATCCCGGGACTGGCTCCACCGCTCTTGAATGTCGGCTTCGCGCCAGTGCGGTACTTCGGCTTCGCCCGGACACCCTTGTGGTCGTACAGGTGTGCCTCGACGCTGTAGCTGACAACGGCAGACACGGCGCCAGGCACGGCAGCAAAGCGGCTGAAGACCAGCGCCTTGCCGTCGATCAGGCTGTCACCATGACTCGCGCTCCAAATACCTGCCAGCGGCCACCAGAGTGTGGTTGGTCGCACCCAGGGCGCCTTGAGCCGCTCCGGCGGTAATGCCTGAAGAAGACCTCGCGCCTTCGGATTGGTCCATTCCGGCAGCCGCCAGCTTTGCAAGCCCTTGGACGTCAGTTCCGACGGCGGTAACTTCTCGCGCCCAGCTTTCCAGTATTGGTAGCGATTGCCCAGCGTCTGGGCGGCCAGCGGTACGGAGTTCCACAGGGGCACTGCCCAGTGGGCGTAGGCCTTGCCACGTTCCCATTCCGCAAATGAGCGAAACGAGCGGATGTCTGCCGCCGTCAGCGGAATCGGCGGAAGCTCGCCGTGAAGCTCTGCATCTGAGACCACCGGGCGCTCGGTTCGGCACATGACGCTGCTCAGGTTGGTCACCAAATCTGCGAGCGCATCCTTGGCCGCCGCGGAGTCGGGCGCACCGCGGCGGATCTCGGACTCGCGCGTGCTAAAGGCGTCACGGATCGCCTGCATCGCAGCCCCGCGCTGCACCTTCGTTCTATTGCCCAGCAGGAACTCCACAAGGCGGAAGAAGTCGTTGTCCGTTGCTGGGTTCTCAGGCTTGGCACCCTCGACATGACGGACCTTGTTGGCGTTGATGACGGGGCGCAACGCCTCATAGGGCGTTGCCGATAGCAGTAAAAGCCGCCCGGTTCCCCTGGCGGTCAGGATGTTGCGGATGCTTGCCTCGGCGCTGTCGCGCGCCGTGGCGGTATCGGTCATGAGGTCTCGGAATCGCTGGAACTCGTCGAAGATGACAAGGCCAGGCTCGAGCTCTCCCAGCGCCGCAGCTGCCAAGCTGTTGCGGCACCAGCCGGTGACGTCGAGTCGCATGCCAGCCGCGTTGACATCGACGATGGCTTTAAGCGCGAGATGATTCCTGACCGGATCCCGCGCCTTCATGCATCCGCGCATCGCGGTGCAGAACCGATCAAAGAATCTGGCAAACGACCCATCAACAGGTTGAATCTTGTTCTTGACCTGGTTCTTGTGGTCCTTCAGCAGGGTTTCAAAGTTGCCCGCGCCCCAGGAGAGAGTGTTCCGCAGCCAGGGAAGATCGAAGCCAGCCTCATGCTCCAACAGCGCACAGGCGAAGGCACGCTCCTGAACCCGCCCCTTGTGGCGGCGCTTGTCGCCCGAGAACGCCGTCCCGGGTGTCAGCGAGTAGATGCACAGACGCTCATGTGACGGCGCTTCGGTCAACGGCAGCAGGCCGGGGCGATCCGCAGACGCCCGTGCGCTCCGTCGCTCTTCATACGGCAGATCACCCAGGAGCTGATCGACATTTTGGCCGGCGATCTGCTGATTCGCACACACGTACAGGACGGTCAGCCTCTTCTTCTCGGACAGCTTTGACAGCACCCGTCTCGCCACCAACGTCTTGCCCAGACCAGGCTCGTCGGCCACGAGGAATCGGCGCGTGCCGCTTCCTTTGAATGCGCGCATGACCGCCTCGACCGTGGCGTCCTGAAACGGCTTGGGTTTCATGGCTTGACCAGCTCTTGCTCGATGGCATCCCAACTCGTCAGGAAGGCCTTCAACTGCTGGATGGCCTTCTCCTCCTTCTTTGACGTCGCCTTGCACTTACGCGCAATCTCGACAATTCGCTGCGTCTCGCTCAGCGACTCCTTGTCGCGCACCCAGCTGCTCAGCACCGCTTCGATGCCAAGCAGCGCGATGGTCTGAACTGATGCGCCAGTCGTATGCGGCTTGTTCCACGGCCGACGGCGTCCACCGCCGTTGCCTCCGGCCGTCAGGCTGTCGTTGAGTAGCGAGATCACGCCATCGATACCTAGGTAGGCATGGAGCAATGGCACATCACGGGCGTCCCTGGCCAGGCTCGGGACGAAGGGGACGTGCTGCAGCCACTCTGAGCTCAGGTCTCCCATCACGAGTTCCATGCGCAAGAGATCGCCGTTGTCATGGACCGGGGCATCAGGAAGCTTCAGGCTCGTGACGCCGGCGCCCCATGGCAGCAGTGCGTCGCCGATGCGCCCGACTCGAAGACAAGCACCCGCAGGCAGATGCAGCGGCGACTGAAGGGTTACGACTGCGACGCAGTCCTGCAGCGCCTGAGTGGCAACGAAGTCGACGACCAATGCGTTGCGGGCATCGTCGAACTCCCTTTGCAGGCGCAGTTCGTCGTCGGGGGTGGCTTCCTCTTCTCCGAGCTCGTACTCGGAGCAAAAGTCGTCGAAGGCTTTCAGGCCGCTCCTCAGCTGCTTGCTGTAGTCACCGCCGGGCAGCGCCACCGAGACGGTTGCCAGCACTTCAGCGTTCTCCTTCCATCCACGCCTTGTGAGGTTCGTACTTCCCAGCCTCAGCTCACCGCGCTTGGGCGTTTCGATCCAAACGAACTTCGCGTGCAGCCCGCGGCTTTCGGCGGCATCTGCGCCGGCGTCTTCCCCTTCATTGGCGGGCTCGTCGATTTCCTCGGGCTGATCGTCCTGGCTCGACTCGGGGAGCGACCGTAGGTTGTATCGGGCGAGGGCAAGCCGATGCTTCTTCGCTATCTCTGACAGGCACGCCATCGTCGAGATCAGCCGGGGTTTCTTCAATGGGTCTGTGGCCGGCGGCAGAAGCCTCAGGAGGTTGCTAACACCCCACTCATCGAGGAATGGCGAGACAGCCAAGACGCTGCGCGCGTTTGCAGGCACCGGTTCCAGGTCACGTTTCAAGCCTCCATGCGTGAACAGCGCCAGCTTGTCGATTCGCAAGCCGGCAGGGACTTGCCACCGGACCGTGCCCAGTTCCTGGAGGGCCTCCAGCCACTGGGCTTCAACGCTGGCCTGTTGAGCGAGTCGCCGGGTGATCGAATCGACGTCAGCCAGTTCATCGCCTTTGCTGTCAACTTCGCCCGTGAGCGAGAGCGCCATATCCCACGACTCGTCCTTCGTGAAATTCCGGCTGCCGATCCACAGGCGCCAGATCGGCTTGGCTTGCGCGCTGCAGCGATTCACGCAACGCACGACGCACACCTTGGGATGCCATGACGCTTTGCGCTCGTCGTACTTCACGGGCACCACGAACCTGTCGAGCATGTTCAGGATCGGGCTTGCGCTCCTCGGACCGATAATGCGGCCTTGCTGCACAAGGAAGTGCACCCGGTCCTTCAACCTCTCCAGCGCGCGTGCGAGCGCGAGGTCTGAGGAACCTTTGCCTTCAGCCGTGCCCTGACGAACCATCGCCGCCAGCATCGCGACGAGAACGGCGCACTGAGCGGAGTAGGCCGAGCAAAGCGCGCGGTCGACGATGTAGCCCGTGGGAGGCGTCAGGACATCCAACAGCGCAGACGTGGGAAGGTGCTTGGCCTGTTTATCGTCTTCGTCGCTTGCCATCGATGCTTTGTCGGGGCTACTCATGGAGGTCCCGGATAAGGCGGCTCACGCTGGGCCAGCGGAAATGGAGCCGGCCTGCTTTGCTGGCACCCTCGCCGGATCGCGCCCACCGTCGCAGCTGCTGGCTGGCGCCGGCTTTGCCGCTGAGACGTGCTCTGCCCTGTTTGCGGTCGCGCTCCAGGTCTGCGTAGAGCTCTCTGACGGAAGCTTTCGGCAGCGCTGCAGACGTCGCGAGCCAAGCCTGCGTGGCTTCGAGAAGCGCGTACAGCTTGTTGTTTTCCAGCCCCAACCGTTGCGAGACCAGTTTCTCAAGGTCGGCTTTCATCGCTTCGGCGCCCCAATTTTTGCGGCACTTGATCAGGTGCTCGCGATGCACTTGGCTGGTGAGGTACTTCTTGTCGGCACAGGCCTGCTCGACGAAGGCGAGATACACCGCCCGGACGATGCCGCCCAGCGCGGAGATGTGGCGGGCCAGATCGATGAGATCCTTATCCTCTTTCGGAACGCAGGCGCAGATGGCCGCGTCATCCCACAGTTCGATCTTCTCCAACGGCCTCACCGTATTGCGGGCCAGCGCCGCCAGAAATGATTCGCGCGGCGTCTCGTCTCCCAACGTCGGCGCCTTGATCGATCTCAGACGGTTGCGGAGGTATTGCCTTTCATGGGCCAACAGCTTGAAGGTCACGCCCTTGGGATCTTCAAGCAGCGCAGGGGGCTGCGGAGGCAGGTCTTGAAAGTAGGTGGGCCCGGTGGACAAGGACTGCCCATCGAGATCGACCGCAGACCTAGCCTTGCGCTCCGATCCCAATTCATCGAGGACGGACTCGCGCGGGGGAGCTGCGTGCCTATAGTCGCGTCCGAGGACGCCCCATGTGGTCAGTGCTGACCAGTATGAGAACGAGGCCGGCTGGGCAGCAGGCTTGCCTTTCTCGTACACGCGCGATCCGATGATGCCGGTGTCGTCCTCACTGGCCTCATTGTTGGTCAGCCCCAGCTTGAGCCTTCCGGTAAGCTCAAACTCCAACTGCTCCAGCTTCTTGACCGGGTTGGCAGCTTTGGCTGCGGTCTGCATCAGCCAAGGCACGAACAACGCGTACCTCAGGCGGGTGTGCAGTACCGACGTACCGGGAAACAGCCGGTCAGCGAATGCCTGGTGGATGGAGAGCAACCCCAGCTCGTCGACGACGCCGCGCTGCCGATCATTCAGCAGCGCCTCGGCCTTAGCGACCTCTGCCCGGGAGATCAGAACCCAACCGATGGCAGGCTCCTTGGCCCTGGGTGCCGACGATCGAGCTAGTGCATTGGAGTGTTTGGATGAAACCGGGACCACCAAGCGCCTCCCAACAGCTTGTCAACTCTCTCTAGCTTAGAACCGAGGTGCCCAGTGTCCGTCAAATTCCCGATGCGGTCGTTTCTCAGCAGGCGTGTGAGTGACGGCTCCCGGCCTGAAGCTGTTGATCGGAGGCGCACTGCGGCTGTCCGCTCTTAGCGGTTTCGGCCGGAAGCCTCCTGCCGATCAAACTGTCAGTGCGCTGAGCATGTTGGTCAGCACCAGCGTGCTGGTCGGTGGTTACCGGAACAGCGGTCAGCCGTCACCAGTATCCGCACCTAGGACCTGGGCTCCCAGACCTTCACGTGGCTAGGATGGTTCCGGCACACCCATGCGATGTCGTTCCAGAACTGGACATCGCCGGGCGCCGCATCAGGGTACTCTTCGTTCAGAACGGCCTGAGCCGTTGCCAACATCGCTTGGTCCAACGGGCTGCGCTCAACCATACGACCTCCTGCTCTTCTGGAGTCTGAAGTATAGGCCAAGGTCAACCCGCCCCCCCTCCTGCCGGCGTGCTCCGGAACTGTGGCCCGGCCTCGCCGGAATACGCAGTGAACCGGCCTTTCGACCTAATCGGCTTCGCGCCAAGTTCATAACCACGCCATGCCAGCGCTGTGGGCGCCGCCGGAGGAGCCTCTTCCCCGGCGGTTAGCCGGGGAAGAGCCAAGTGCTACAGCAATGGCTCGAAGGCCATGGTAATCGACGCATGGAATCAAGGCGACTTTTGCGGTGATGACGTGGAACGGCGAGACTTTCCCCGTTCCCCAAAAATTCGCCAAACTGTCGACATCTCGTGATCTGGATGTCGCGGGGCGCCCATCTTTACTTTGACTTGCTTGATCAAACTGCGTCGAAAGTTCCTTTCAGAACGGTCCTTCAGCTTGACCAAGTAGTCGACCTTGGTCATGTACTGGAGTGCCTGACGTACGCCGATCAACTTGTGAGAATCAGAGATGTGCACCAAGCCAAGACCATTGAACGCGTAGTCGTTGCGACGGGTATAGCAGTTGAAATACGCCCCCCGTCCGTCGCCCGCGTAATCCTTGACCCAGCGATCACCGATCATTTTCGCGAATCCGTAGGCATCCCTGTGCTTGTGCCCGTCCATGGCAACCAGCAAATGGAAATGGACACCACGCTCCGCACCCACCTCCCGACTGATCAGGTAGCCGAGTACGTCAGGCACAATCCGCCCACAGCGAAGCATACGCACGAAGCGCTCAAAGGCACCCTGTGCCTCTTCGGTGAGCGCCTGCTGCCTTCCCTCATCGCGATAGTAGAGATCCACGCGAAGGATCAGGAGGCGCGCGTGACGGGCGAACAGAGTCGTCATCAGGGTACATGCGCTCCGGTAGTTCTGTCGCGCGAGGCGCCGCTCGTCCTGCAGTCGGCGTTTGAATTTAGGCGAGCGACTCACTCGACGGACGAAGCGGGCCATTCGACTGAAACATGCCTGATCTATCGCCGACATTCGGGTGCTCGGAGACACCTTTTCGAATCGATGCCCCGGATGCCAGTGACATAACGCGAGCACCATCACCTTGATCCAAGGATTGAAGGCATGGTGGCAATGACGCGCCACCAGCTCACGGTCGAAGATGTTGCATAGATCCGCCAAGGCTCTCCCTGTCTTCGTCAAACGCGTACAAGGCGCACCATCCTTTTCGGAAATTACTTTGCAGGGCTCCTCCTTGGTCTTTGCAAGGCGTTTTGCTGCCGCATCCATTATCCTGAGTAGAGGCAGGTCGTTGACGTACTTTGTAATGACGGTCACGCCATCTACTTCGGGGGCCATCCATTCAGTCACTTTGGAACGAAGAGCTTCTTGCTCACCCGTTTCTTGACTGATCCAGCCCTCAACATCCTCCTTTTTAAACGTAAATGATTTAGTCATTAAATATCACCCCCAAGTTTAGGCTGCACCACAGGTGAAGATCATCTTTCATGATGGCTATACGCTCTATTGTGAACGTCGATTGTTAATTACAATAAAACTACCCCCTATTGATTTAATTTAATAACATAGAAACCGCAACTTATTCGGATAAATAACTCCGCAATCAATCTCGACTTGCCACATGCTGCCTGGCTTTGGCGAGACATTCAGATCCAAGACGCCCATGACGAGTTGACGTTACGAAAACACCTTTTAGGAGCACCTTCGACGCGCATAAGCCCGCACGTCGGTTGTATGCCATCCTTTTGCAGAACGTCTCCCTGGGCCAAGCGGAACGCGCTCAGGAAATTCTGGATCGAAGCCTCGCTGACCTGCTGTATAGCGGTTGCGCAGCGTGGATGGAGAAATTCCTAAGTACTCACAGACGTCAGCCGCTCGGGCGATCCTGTCGCCATCGAAATCGAACGGATTCACAGCAGCTCCCAGAAGTTCAAGAGGTCGCTACCTTGCATGCTGGCGCCGGTCAAAGGCCATCCCTGAGCCGGTCAAAATGTTTAGGCCACCGGCGGTCTAAACTAGTCAAAGCAGGTCAAAAATCGCGTCAGATCGGGTTTGGCGGGTGCAAAGGGAAATTCACCCTCGTAACCGCTGCCGACCTCCGTGGCCCAGGGGCACGCCTTGTTCGTACGTGACATGGGGCGCTACTGGTATGAGGGTCTGTAGGCAGCTATTCCCGTCGCCCCAGGAGGCGCCCGCCCCACGAAATACCTGCCACGAAGCCAGCGTGCTGCACAGCAACGTGTGTTGAGTTAGTACGGATTGCGCTGGATTGGATGGTCGGGCAGATGTCGAGTTAATTCGGATTGCGACCTATTACGTATCTTTGACGGTCACGCATCAAGGGCAGTCAGGACCTCACCTTGATAGGGTGTCCTTCGCCAGCATGTCGGCGATCAAACATCTTTCACGCTTACTATCCCGATAGATAAAGGCCTACGCTGAGACATCATTGATGCTCATGGTTGTAGTCGATAGACACGCGCAGAGCTAATCGACATAGCGGGCAATCGGCATTGCGCATAAGGGGCCTCCAAATGGCCCCTTATGCGGACTTCAGCTGATTTCTTGTCTTCAGATCATGGTGGGAGCGTGTAAGGATTTATCGCTTGCCGCAATGGCCACAAGTCTGACAACCAATGGTCTCAAGCCCTGAGGCCGAACAATCGGATACGGTTTCGCGAACGCGTGGACTGCGATTCCACGGAATTTCAGCCCTACATCACCATACCTGAGCTGAGGAAGGTCTCGCTCCATCGGCGCGAATGGTCGTGCAGGTGCTTTTTCTCGGGAGTGTCGTGATGAATGAACCCGTACCCGATCTAGCCAACGAGGGGGCCGATCCCGCATCGGCGCTAGTGACCCAAGCGCTGCTCTGTCCTCGTTGTCAGTCCGAACGTGTCGAAACCCGTAACTACGGCAAGAAGATCGGTGGCGCCCTGGGTGCTGCCGCCGGCATCGGCAGCGGCATGGCCCTCGTGCTTTCCGGTGCGGACACCCGCGCAGCCATTGGCTCGACGGGCGAGGCCACCGAAGCTGGTGGCCTCGCCCAGGGTGTGCTCGCCGTACTGAGGAGCGGCTCGGTGGGCTGCGCCGCGGGCGCGGCCTTCGGCGACGTGATCGACGAACACGTGCTGGACCGGTACCGCTGCGTCGAGTGCGGCCATGCTTTCAGTCAGCCGTACGAAAGTACCTGACCTCTTGCCGTCCTCTCGACGGCTACACCCTGGCCACCGGCCGATATAGCTGCGGCTTCCGGATCCCATCCCTTTCCCACGCCGTGTTCAGCCCAAGGTCCGGCAGGTGCCGGACCTTGGGCTTTCTGGCGTCTTCACCAAGGAGTCCACGATGTCCACTTTACGATCGGCCAAGCCCAAAGTGCCGAGCGTGTCCTCGAGCGATCAAGAGATCCTTGCCGCCGCGGAAGACATACTCCGCGCCCGCCTTAAGCGGCTCGGTGTGATTGAGAGCCCAGCCGATGCTTTCGACTTTCTGCGCATGCGATTGGGCGGTTTGCTTCACGAGGAGTTTCATGTCCTCTGGCTCGACAACCGGCACCGCATCTTGGAGTGCCAGCGACTGTTCACCGGAACGATCGACGGTGCCAACATCTATCCGCGGGAAGTAGTCCGGGAAGCCTTGAGCCGCAATGCGAGCGCAGTGATTCTTGCGCACAACCACCCGAGCGGCGTTGCTGAACCCAGCGTCTCCGACAGGGCCATTACCAGGACGCTGAAAGAGGCCCTGGAACTGGTGGGGGTACGTGTCCTCGACCACGTCATCGTCGGGGAAACCTGCGTCAGCCTGGCCAGGCGCGGTCTCCTCTGACGGGCCCAGCCACGGGCGGTGGCCCTAGCGGTCGGCGCCCTTGGCCCGGCTCAGCCTGTGCTCCAGCTTGTCGACGTACGCCGCCAGCGTCGTGCCGCATGCGAGGCACCAGTCGCGAAGCTGCAAAGGGTCCAGGCGAATGGCCCCGCGCTCGGCCATCGAGACGTACGACTGCGATCGTCCCAGCTTCTTGCCCAGTTCGGCCTGGAGAAGGTCGGCTTCCTCGCGGATCTCGAGCAGCGTCACAAGGACGGCCTTGTACTCCGGGCGATGCAGGCTCTTGGGCGCCGGTGGGGCCTTCGGGCGCGGCTTCTTGGGGTTCGGCATCGGTCCACCTCGTCGCAACGACGGGGAACCTAAAGCGCATCTTTAGATACGCCGACATTTGATATCAAGATATTTGATGTTCATTGGCGAGGTGGATACGCTGCCGGGCAATTTGTGCGCAAACGGAGACGGCCACGCGGCCAATAGAGCGAGCTAACTCGTTGAAAGCCTGTTGCGTCTGCCCTTCGGGGCGGTCTGGCATCGCCCAGACCGAAGGGACGTTCACCAATCACAAGCGAAGGGGTATATCCGTGAAACACCTGAAGATCTGGACGTTCCTGTCAGCTGTTGTTGCACTTGCCGGGTGTGCGTCAAAAATCCAATCTAGGCAGCTCGACTTCGACCATGGCGTTGCCTACAAGCACAGCAGCACCGATCCCTATACCGGCACCGTGCACTTCAACGACGTGCCTCCGTTCGTATCCGATCAATTGCGTTTTCCGCCTGAACGGATGACCGGGACCTTTGTCGATCCGCTCGCTTCCACCGACAACTGCGATGTCGAATTCAAGAACGGCGTCGTCGAGGGTCATGTGATCTGTCACGACCGCGGTGGAGACAGGTCAATAACGTTTTCAGTCCATAGCCAACGCATGGATGGCGAGGAGATCATCTATCGCCAAGGAGGCGGTAAGGCGTTCGAGTATCACTGGGCCGATGGCCAGCTCGATGGGGACCAGAGGATCTGGTCCGCGGACGGCAAGTACGTCATGCACGAGTGGCACGAGGACCATGGCCGTAAGACCGGAGAGGAGGTGCGGCGCAACGCCGATGGTAGCCGACTGTCCAAGGGCGAGTGGGGTGACGATGGAAAGTACACCGGCACCATCTATGTACCCAAGGACTCGGCCGTCTACACGCTCAAGGACGGCGTGAAGGAAGGGACGTACTTCAGGATGGATGAGAGCGACGAGAGCAAGCACGTCGTCGATGGCAATTACCGGAACGGCCAACAGGATGGGCCGTGGGTCTATCGCGACAGCGTGGCCGTTGGCCAGCTATTGAAGGAAGGCTTCTCCCATGACTTCGGCATGAGGCTTGATGAGCTATTCGGCTTACCTCAAGCCAGCTCCGTCGAACTTAACTGGAGCAAGGGAACACCCTCCGGTCCCGTCAAAGTCTATGACGTCGATAAGCATGTGCTCCTGACGTTCAATCTCCAGGGCGAAGACATTCTTCCCCCGGTGGAGCGATTCGATCCGGCCACCGGAAAGCATTTTGTCTTCTCGGATGCCGCCACGCTCAGCGCGTTGAACGCTATCTCGATCAAGCCACCGCAGAGTCAGGGAGCAGCAAGCATTGATCCGAGCTGCGCGCGTGCGCAAAGCCCTTGGTTCTGCGAGCAGAACCTCATGCGGAAAGCGTGGGAGCAGAAACAAGATGGCTACGACGCTCTCGTCAAGCACGTGATTGATCCCATCCACGTCCCCGATCCGGCAGCAACGCCCACCTCGACTCCTGCGATAGCCCCTGATCAGGGTGCGACATCAGCTCAGGCAGCTGGTGCATCGCCATCGGCAGCAATACCTCCCCAGCCGGCCGATACATCCAGCGCGCCTGCACAAGCCGTGGGGGCCTCGGCATCGGTCGCCACCGCCGCGGTGGCCCCTGGTGCGGATGACACCCTGGCTCCGTGTGTCGATGCCTGGACCAGGGCCTACCGGAAGGAAGTGGGTCAAGACGCCGTGGTCACGCAGGACCAGCTCGACGAGTGGCACCAGTGGTGTGGTGAGGGCAAGCAGCCCAGCCAAAGTCAGCTCTGACAGGTTGCGGGGAAACCAGCTTCCACGGACGGGATACGCGCGCGTCATGGGCTGAAATCGTGCCCTGCGGATCAGGCTCCGGGCTGGTGGTCGGAGCCATGGAAGACGGCGTCAGCGGTGGTCCGGTGGACGCAGGGTGCGTGCACCGGAGTGATTGCATCACGCAACCGATCAGCATCAATCAGGTCACCGATCGGGATGATCAGTCTTGGACCGGCAGCAATCGACCCGTTGCCGCCTGTGGCGACTGTCCGGTAGGCGTCCAGTAGGCGCCGCGGATGCTCTGCTGAGATAGCCATCCGCAAAGAGTGTCAGATTTCAGGGTGCCGCTGAAGGCTGCAGAACCTTGTCCCGTATGGGCTGTGCTGTGATCAACGCGTGCAAATCACCCACACGTTTCCTAGAAGAGCCGTTCAAGATTGGACCGCGATTACCGCCAACGCGTTGGTTAGTGAGGGAAGAATGCCTTCAGGATGTTCCCGATGATCTTCAGGCACAGCGCGAACGCGCCAATGACGGCGACCCACTTAGCGATCTCCATGAATACTTCTACCGCGTCAGGAAACACGAATCCGACCACGATTCCCAACACAGCAATCATGCCGGCGATGAGAAAGATTCCGAAAAATGGGCGCCATTCTTTGGAGGAGGCACCATCCCGGATGAGGTTGATCAGGCCGCCGATAAGGAAGAGAGCGACAAAAATGCCAATTACCGGACCCATGTAGATGCTCCTGCAGAGAGTGTTGCGCGACAACAGCGAAGGCGCCGCTGATGCGATGCATGCTTAGCTCGCGATAAGTCGAACGAGGTGCATGAGTCCGAACAACAATCCGCCAATGATTGCGCCAACAACCGTTCCGCTGATGCGAATGAATTGGAGGTCACTGCCCATGCTCAGCTCAAGCTGCGTGGTCAGTTCATCGGCACTCCAGGCTTTCACGCGACCAATGATGAAGCCGCGAATCTTCTCGCGGTACTCCTCCACCAGCGGCTCAACGGTGTCGAGGATCCAGCCGTTAAACCAAGCCTTGAGTTCCGGATCGGCCTCAAGCTTCGAGCCAAGACTCATCGAAGCGCGTAAAACGCTTCCGCGAATGCTTGAGGTCGGACTCCCGAGGTCAGTTCGCAGCCAGCTCATCGCGCTGGCCCACATCTCCTGAATGTAGTCAGACAACTCTCTGTTGCCCAGGATGTTGTCCCTGAATGCGGCGATCCTTCCGCGTAGCTGTTCGTCCGACTTCAAGCGATTGATGAAGGCCGGAATCTTTTGCTCAAAGCTGACACGCAGCTCGTGGCGCTTATCTTCGGCGACCTCTTGAATCAGGCTTCGAAAGCCGGCAGCGACCTTTTCAGCGATGTTTTCGGCGATGGGTTTGTCCACGTGGGCCCAGCGGGCGATGGTCCAAAGCTCTGGCTTGATTTTTTCAGCCAACATGCGGCGTGTATCTGGATCGTTCGCAAGGACAGCAACGTCATTCAATAGGCTATCGACTACTTCGTTGTGTCGGCCATCCTTCGTCAGAGTGGTCAGAAGATCGGCAAGGAGGCGCGCTACGTCCATGCCGCCAAGCTTTTCTTTTGTCGCTGTTCGCACAAATTCTTGCAGCTCTTCGCTGTCCAGCATGTCCACGATCCGTGGAGCGTGTTTCACGACGAAATCTGCAATCACTGCTGCGGAAGCGGGCTCAGACAAGCTCTTCGCGAGTCGATCAGCCGGATCAAAATCCCTGATTTTTTCGAGCACTAGTTTGCTGTCAAGAAAATGATCGCAAATGAAATCCGCGAGGCTTTTTCCTATATTGTCTTTGCTCTTCGGAATGATGGCAGTGTGTGGTATCCACCGTTGTCCCATCGGGTGGCGGAATAGCGCAGTGACTGCGAACCAATCTGCAAGGCCGCCAACCATGGCCGCTTCCGACATGGCAACACCAAGTCCGATCCCGGCGCTGTGGTGTTGAGGGTCAATTGCGGTAAGCGTGACGAAGATTGCACAGGCCGCCAGCAGAAGCGACAAAGCTAAGCGCTTGTTTTTGGCCAACTTTCGTACTTTTTTCTCCAAGCCTGCATCCATGCTTGCCGGTGCTGCAGACAGTGTTTGCGTGTCTTCCATGCGTTGGATTTCCTGTTCTTCGTCCTGAGATTCTACTGTGACTTTCGTCTCATTTACTCGGACTCCGATGACATCCGATCGACACGCTCTCTCCTGGAGTTATGACTGCTGGAGGCCGCCTGAGAACCGGCTTCGGCGAATGCTTCGTCTGACGCTGGCGCCGAGAACATAACTTTGTTCCGGCATGAACCAGTGGCCGCGAATTGCGCGCGCGAAGGGCCGCTTTGGGGCAAGGTAACCGGGGCGGCGACCGGCTGATCCTGGCTGATTTCCGCGGGTGGTGGGTGCCTGATCGAAGTGTCGGCACGCTGATCACGGTCGGCTGGTCCAAGTGATCAATCTTGTCGGTGTGCGCACGCAGCGTACGGTCGATTGAAAGGTCTTTCAGACCTATATAACCCTCGTGAGGCGGGGAGATTCCGTCTTGCGTTTGGGTGTTTCCGCCCTGAAGCACCCCTTGGGATGGACTCGCATGATCCCTGAGAAGAACGATGTCGTGACCTGTGTCCTCGTCGCGACGGCTGCCTTGCTGTTGGGCTTTCTCCGCTGCGGCGGTTGCCTCACGAAGCCGGACTGATTCACCACCCACCACTGCGACAGACACCGAAGGCCCGGACATTCCCGGGCCTTCGGCGTTTATGCCGTCGCCTCACCGAGGAAATACACATGCACCTAGTCGAAACGATGGCCTATGCCGGCGAAAAGCCGTGGCATGGCCTTGGGAAGAAGCTCGAAGCCCAGCAACCCATCGAGGTCTGGAAGGTGAACGCTGGCATGGACTGGCAGATCGAGGCCTCCGAGGTCCGCTACATCACCGGCGGCACTACTGTCGGCGTCATCAACGCCTTTCCGGAGCAGAAGGTGCTGTACCGCTCCGACACCAAGGCGCCGCTGGCGGTGGTCAGCAAGCGCTTCCAGGTCGTCCAGCCGGGCGAGATCCTGGAGTTCTACCGCGACCTGACCGCCTGCAACGGCTTCGAGCTGGAAACGGCCGGCGTGCTGCGCGAGGGGCGGAAGTTCTGGGCACTGGCGCGTACAGGCCAGAGCACCACGCTGAAGGGGCGCGACAAGGTCGATGGCTACCTGCTGCTGGCGACTGCCTGCGACGGCACGCTGGCGACGACAGCGCAGTTCACCAGCGTCCGTGTGGTGTGCAATAACACGCTGCAAATCGCCTTGGGGCAGGCCAACGGCGCGATCAAGGTGCCGCACCGCAGCACGTTCGATCCCGAGGCAGTCAAGCGTCAGCTCGGTATCACCGTGTCGTCGTGGGATGGCTTTGTCGCGCGCATGAAGGCGCTGGTGGAGCGCCCGGTCGATCCGGACTCGGTGGAGGGGCTGCTTCGCCGCGTCCTCACTTACCAGGGGCAGGACAGCAGGGCCTTGGTGGTCAACGAGCAAGCGGTAGCCACTGTGCGTGCCCTGTACGAGGGCGGCGGACGGGGCGCTCAGATGGCCTCCAGTCGCGGCACTGCCTGGGGGCTTCTCAACAGCATCACCGAGTACGTCGACCACCACCGGCGCGCGCGCAGTGACGATCACCGCCGCGATGCGGCGTGGTTCGGGCAAGGTGCGCAGATCAAACAGCGGACGTGGAACGAGCTGCAAAACATGGTGGCATGATCACAAAAGGGCCATGGGTCGGTTGACGGAAGTAACCAGCGTAGAGCCCGGACGCTGTCCGGGCTTCCTACTTTTGAAGATCAGCAGAGGTGATTTTCCGGGATCATTGGTGGCGTGACCAGTGAGCTTCGCGGCGTATTACGGCTGGTTGACGTGCGCATTCTCGATCGCGTCATCGTCAGTGATCAGTGCGTCAGCATGACCGACAGAGGGCTACTGTGATGAAGGTGCATGAGGAATAACGAGGAACGGAGGTCCTGTGGACCTTCGCTGTCAGCTCCTAGCGCAGGTCGCCCAACTGAGCGGAGGGTGGCCGGATGCGAGAAGGTATGGCTGCATCCCCTGCGGCATGGCGAACTTGGGGTCTTACTCTTTTTTTCCTTGGAAACCGTTGCCTGGGCCAGCCGAAGCAACTTGGAGCGCCCATCCTTCAAGAGCTTGTCGAACGCGGGCAGCAGCTCTGCCCAATCGTCGTCAGCGGTGAACAGGTAGGCCCGTGGATTCAAGGCTCCGACCAGCACCCGGTTGTACAAGTTGAAGACCTTCCGGCTCCCCTTGTCACTGTTCGTGAAGTGCCACTTGAACAAGGCCGGATCTGAAGCCGTGAGACGCTTCAACGCTAGCTTTCGGGGCATGGAACTACCCGTCTTTTTTCGAGACCGCGCCAGGGGCGTAAGGTCCTTGCATTGCCGAGCAGTGAACTGGTGCAAGGGTATGCATTGTGGTGCACAATAGCACCACCTTATGCCACTGACGGTGCTTCAAGTATGGCCCGAAGCCCTATTTCCCCCGACCGCAAGACCGTCAGGACCTCCGTCATGCTGCCTGAAGAAGTCCATCTGCAGCTCCAGGTACTTGCCGACTCCAACCACGTCTCCTCTGCCTGGGTCATCCGAATGGCCGTGCAGCGCTTTCTGGACGAATACCAGGGTCAGCTGGAACTTCCCCTGCGCCTATCTGCTCGACAAGGGTCATGATTCATGAGTAAAGATGTCATTCTCCGGAAGCTGGCGCGTCTCCGGACAAACGTGAAACCCCGCGTACTTGATCTATTTGCCGGCTGTGGCGGCATCTCTTTGGGCTTCGAAGCTGCAGGCTTTGAGATGCGCGGCTCCGTTGAATTCGATCCAGATGCAGCCAGATCCCACGGCCTGAATTTCCATGGAGGCGCCGAGGCCCACAGCCAGCCAATTGACATCACGAAGACTAGCCCAGCTGAATTGTGCCGCCAGCTAGACCTGGGCAAGGTCGCAGACGCCTTCGACATCGTAGTTGGTGGCCCTCCTTGCCAGGCGTTTGCCCGTGTCGGCAGATCCAAGCTGCGAGAGATCGAAGAGCATCCAGAAGCGTTCATTCACGACCCGCGTGCACAGCTCTACAAGAAATATCTGGAATACGTCGATGCTTTCCAGCCGCTGGCCGTGCTCATGGAGAACGTGCCCGACATCCTGAACCATGGCGGCCAAAATATCGCCGAAGAGACCTGCGAGGTACTTGAAGCTAAAGGCTATGTTTGCGGCTATACCTTGCTCAACGCAGCGTTCTACGGTGTTCCCCAGATGCGGGAGCGGATGTTCCTAATTGCGTACCGGCGCGAACTGGGGGCGAACGTCTCATTCCCCTCTCCCAGTCACTGGCTGGTACTACCGCCGGGCTACGAAGGGTCACGCTCCGTTGCACTTAAGTCGCTGAAGAACTTGGTCAATGATGCGCACTCATACATCACGCCACCCGCGGCCAGTCGGGATCTTCCCCCAGCGGTTACCGCTGGCGAAGCGCTGGCAGATCTGCCAGCAATCAACGCGCGGGAGCTGCTCGCCGCCGGAAACATCACCCGTGGCGCACGTCGTTTCGACACTCCGGTCAGCTACAGCCGCAAGAAGCCTTCTGCCTATGCGGAGCTGATGCGTACGTGGCCGGGACATGAGGCCCCTAAGGAGGGACTCACGGACCATGTCATCCGGTATCTGCCACGGGACTATGAGCTGTTTGCCCGCATGAATCCTGGTGATCAGTATCCACAAGCGTACGCGCATGCCATTGAAATGTTCGAGGAGCGCTTGGCTGCTGGGCGTGCCCGAGGTGAGAAGTTGGCAAAGGATTCGCCTAAGTACAACGCACTTTGGGACTCGATCGTGCCGCCCTATGACGCGAGTAAGTTCCCGAACAAGTGGCGCAAGATGTGGCGCGACCAGCCGGCACGCACGCTGATGGCGCACTTGGGGAAGGATAGCTACAGCCACATTCACTACGACAGCCAGCAGGCCCGAACCATTTCCGTACGCGAAGCGGCGAGACTTCAGTCATTTCCAGACGGCTTTCGTTTCAGCGGAACCATGAATCCCGCCTTCAAACAGATCGGCAACGCGGTTCCGCCTCTGATGGCCAAAGCTCTCGGCATCCACATGATGCAGACCATCAAACAGGCAATCACACATAAGGAAGCGGAAGATGAGCCTCGTCGAACGGCAGCGGCAGTTTCTTGAAGCCACGCAGAAGCACTTTGGCACTTCAAAGGCTGTCCGCCCACGAGCGCTATTCGGCGTCTCGAACAGCGCCAAAATCATTGAAGGCGGTATCCAGCTTGGTGTCGTCAACCTGGATACCGTCAAAGAAGGCATTGAAGCGCTGATCTTCGGCTGCGTTCTGCGGTTTCCGCCAGAGGATGAGGTTTACTTCGCTGTCCTGGTCAGGAAAGACAAAGCGAACTTCCTCGCACGCCTGGAAGAGATGAAGCGTCTTGGCGCCGCAGCAACGAGTGCAGGCAAGGATGTGGACTTCACGTTGGAAAGCGCCAGCGACGATGATGAACCATCGGAAGCCACCATCAAATACAGCCCCAGAAACAATGTGGTGTCCATCTACCTAGCGCAGGATGGTCGCCTCTGGCTACGCAACACCCAATTTTGGGACAGCCTTTCTTTAGACCTGTCTCCTTTCGGCCCGTCCACGGAGCCCGATGAAATCGTTGTCGCCCTGTATCCGCCGACGGCATCAGCAAGACGTAGCCTGCTGGCGCGCGAGTTCATCGGCTGGCTCGGCAATTTGGTCGGCAGGGAAAAGATTCACGAGCTACCCGTTTGGACGGATACGGCAACGCTCATTCCGAGCATGCGCCGGATGCCGCCGACCATCCCGATCGAAGATATTGAGACCGCCATCAGAGCCCTGGGTGGCCACTATCCGAATGGAGAGATCAGGCGCTTTCATGCTGCACTGAACTTCCTGGACCACAAGCACTTTGTGATCCTCTCGGGTCTTTCCGGTACAGGCAAAACGCAACTGGCATTGAAATATGCTCGTGCGATTCATGGGCTGACTTCCGAGACGGCCACCGACCCACTGCTCTTCGAGTGCCCGGTCCGCCCCGAGTGGACCGATCCCTCTGGTTTGACCGGTTACTACGACGTACTGACAAACCGGTACGTTGTGCCGACATTCCTGGAAGCCGTTCTGGTAGCAACAGCCCATCGGGAATCACCAGTGTTCGTGATTCTCGACGAAATGAACCTCGCGCGGGTTGAGTATTACCTCTCTGATGTTCTGTCGGCCATTGAGACCGGCGGCGCGCTCCAACTGCACTCCAATGGCGTGCCTCTGGAAGGCACGACTGGCGCAAGTGTCCGCGCCGAAATGCCCCTGCCCCCGAATCTATACATCATCGGCACGATCAACGTCGATGAAAGCACCAACCCTGTCAGTGACAAAGTGCTTGATCGTGCATCAGTGATTGACATGTCCGCCGTGGATCTACCGGGATTCATGGCACTGCTGTCTGACCGCCACCCAGAACTGCAGAATGCGAGGGATGCATCTGAACCAAAATTGAGCGAGATCCAAGGACTTATGGAGCAACACGGCCTGGGGTTCGGTTACCGGGTTATCGAAGAATTCGTGCGATACCACGCCTTCGACGCCCAACACATTAAGAACCCAGCGGACAACGTCACGGATCAGCTACTGGTACAGAAGATTTTTGTCAAACTGCGTGGTGCCGAGCGCCAACGCCCCCTCCTCAATGCTCTGGATAAGGCCTGCGAGGGCCTGCCCCGTGCACAGACCTATGTCCAGCGACTGTTGAGCGACCTCGATGAATTCGGCTCCTTCCAGGCGATGAGGTGAGACGTGGCGGAGCTCTACATCCAGAACGAAGGTGGAGGGCCCGCGTGGCAGGTCTGGCCTGTACAGGGTGCAATTCCTGGTGGTGCGGTCAGGGAAGCATCGTCCTACCTGTTTGAATTGCGCGATAGCGACGATGCTCTTGCTGCCGACCTTCTGATCGACGACATGCCCGTCGAGGCCTTGCGATCGCGCCAGCCGCGCGTTGCAAGATGGCGCTGGACGGTTGGCTTCCATGCCGGCTCTGTGACGGCTGCGCTCCGCCTGCCGGGCATGGGCGTACGCTCGTTCGAAATCACTACTGACCCGGATCTGCGCAAGCTTACTCGCGACGACTTTGACACTATGGTGCGCGAGATCCTGGAGGATACTTTTGCCCTCTTCTCACTCAGCGCCTTCCGCAAAGGCATTGCCCGCCAGCCAAGCAATCGGCCCCCACCACTGGCCAGACTGGAGTTCTTGCGCTCACGAGCCGAGGAGATTACGCAGACCATCAAGACTATCTCCCGCTCTCCGAGACATTTTCTGCAGGCCGAGCAGGTAACGGTGCCCGCTCACCGTGCTATGCGTGCTACAGGGCCGGAAATAATTAAGTCGTTCCGGACCGGCCTTGTTCGGACAGAAACCCGCAGGCCATCTCGCCTGCCTGCGGCTCTCGGTGGCCGCTTGCCCGCAAAGATCAAAGTGCGCCAGCGCCGCAACAGTGTGGACATTCCGGAGCATCGACAGATCAAAGCCTGCCTGAGATCTTGGGCAGACTGGCTGTCCGGTATTGCCGATGTGCTCGCGAAGACTGGTCGAACCGACGATCCGGAGATCTTCAGTGTTGCCGGCCGCTGGGCTGTCCGTGCTCGACACATCGCCCGCCAACTGAGTGTTGCTGCCGGCTCAGGCTTTATGGCAGAGGTCACTGACGGCCCCGCAGTGCTGCAAATGTCCTCGCTGTTTCGAAATGACCCTGTTTACCACCGTTTCTACCGGCTTTGGCAGGACATGAATTTGGGCCTCGCCGCCCTGTTCGGCGATTTTTTGCAGATGCCGTTGGCCAGAACATACGAACTGTACGAGCTGTGGTGCTTCTTGCGCCTTCTCCGCGCGGCCATTCAGGAATATGGGCCAGCCGGCGCCGATGTAAGTAGCCTGTTCACCGCTGATGCGACAGGGAGCGTGACGATTTCTACAGGTGCCGTAATCGTGCCAATCGGCCCCGACAAGGTTCTTTGCTTTCAGCGTCGATATCGTGAGTACTGGATTGAACCTAGTGGCGAGGGCAGTTTCAGCAGGACGATGGTGCCTGACGTCGTCCTGGCCGGCACCGGCCTTAATGGTCCTGAGCGTCAGGTCATCGTCCTGGATGCGAAGTACCGCATCAATGACGGACTCAATGACGCACTGAATTCGATTCACACCTACCGCGATGCAATTGTGCAGGAGACTGACGGCGACAAGATTGAAAGCATCGTCAACGCTGCCTACTTGTTGACACCACACGCCCCCACACTCGGCGCTGACTTCAAGACCACCTCCGTACCGGGAAGGCTTTTCCATCCTAAGTACCGCGAGAAGTTCCGCTTCGGTGCGATTACCCTGCGCCCTGGGATGAACAGTGACGACTTACGCGCCAGCCTCAAGACGATCGTAGCCGACGCTACTGCGAACAGCTGATGACCGACGTGCTAACCCCCGAACAACGGCATTTCAACATGAGCCGGATTCGTGGGCGCAATACCAAGCCTGAGATGCTTATCCGAAGGGGGTTGCATGCTTGCGGCCTGCGCTACCGGCTGCATGATCGCAAGCTTCCGGGCCAACCAGACCTTGTATTTCCGCGCTATCGCGCGGTGATCTTCGTCCATGGCTGTTTCTGGCATGGGCACGATTGCCCGATGTTCAAGTTACCGACTACTCGGCGCGAGTTCTGGAGCAAAAAAATAGCATCTAACCGTGCTCGGGACGAACGAATTGATGCGACCCTTCTTGGGCTCGGGTGGCGAGTTGCGAATGTGTGGGAATGTAGTCTCAAAGGCCCCGGTAGGCCGCCGATGGACGAGGTCATAAGAGATTGCCAAGCATTTCTGATTTCAGATAAGGTTTTGCTGACCAATATCGCCGGGTTTGGCAGAAGTCATGAAGAAAGAAGGCAATAAAACGATCCATTCTCCGATTGATCTGAAATCGGTCAACGACCTCCAATTACTACAATTACGTTCAGAAATTGACAGGGAGGCCAGAAGGCGAGGCCTCAATTTCTCTGTAGGGGAGATCGGTGAGCAACTGGCAATTGCTTTATTCAAGGAGCGCCCTGACCTTCCGGTGTTGGCACCAGCCCCGAGAGGCACTAAGAACATAGATGCCATTTCCCGAGAGGGGAAGCGCTACTCGATAAAAACTCTGCAGCGAGCAAAAAAAACGGGAACCATCTATCCAGACCAGTCCGATAAGGAACAAATGCTTTTCGAGTTTATCCTCATCGTCCTAGTGAACGAAGACTTCGCCTTGGAGCGCATCATTGAGCTCGACTGGCAACAATTTTGCGCCGTACGAAGCTGGGACATCAGAATGAACGCTTGGTACGTTGCCCGTTCCAATCGTGCATTGAGCGTCGGCCGTCAAATATATCCAAGATTCGACAGCGCCGCTACTGCAACTTCTTCTACTCAACTCATGAGCGATTGAATATCTTCAACGACTAATCAGCTCGGTGTAATGCAGCGCAGTGGCGCCAAAAAACAGCAACTCTTTTAATGAAGCAGCATTGCTGTTGAGGGGCACGCAAAGTATGCGTAGAAACAGTCAGCATGGAGTCAATGTTCCGGCCTGCACGCCCCACAAGCTTATCGACAAGCGGCGACCGTCCCAAAGCCAGTATTCCCGGGGTCCGGCAGGCACAGTTAAATACGGCTTCGCAGCGGACTAATGGAAACGAATCTCTGAGGTCTCGTCAGCCGCAGGAAAGACTACGCTCTGCCCAACGCCTTCCCTGACGTTGCCAGACAGCTGAATCACCCGCAACGAGATGCTTGAGTCAGGGTGACGAACACCAGAAAATTTCTGGATAAGATGACGCGCGATGTTCCAATTGGCGGTGGTAACGACCAACCGAACTGGCCTGCGCGATGATGCTGTCCCGAGGATGCACGCCCGTAAGCAATCGAGAAGGGCTGTCCGGTTCATGTCATCAAGATGGACCAGCGGCTCGTCCAGAAAAAAGCTTCCACCTAGACTGGCTGCTCTTACTAGGAACATCGACAGTGCTAGGTCCTGCCTTTGCCCTTGGCTAAAATGAGAGCGGGGATCGAGCGACACGCCATCGTCCAACTGACCGCCCACGCAGAACGATTCCTTGACCGCACTAATCTCCACGCTCCGAAATACACGATTGACCTGCATATGGTCAAACAGCGTACCTACGGCGGGACCAAGCCTGTCGAAAAACTGTTTTCCCGCCTGCTGCTCCATCTGCTTAAGCAACTCAATGAGCCGATCGGCGTGCTCCACCTCTCGCAGGATGCGGTCCCGTCTCGACTCTTGCGCCCTCTGATTCGCGGTGATCCGTTCGCGCGCCACTATTGCGGCGCTGGCTTCGATGGCAGCGGCAACCTGCTTGATTAGGCTGCCCAACTTCCCCAGGGTCGCCATGCCCTCATTAAGAGCAGCCTGGGTTTGCGCCCCCCTAAACAAATCGGTCGAACGCAACTGCTCGATAGCCGCGTCACGCTCGTGCCTGATACGTGCAAGCTTGACTACTTGCTCCTCACACTGCTTTGCGAGTTCTGCGCTCGACTGCAACGCGCTTTGCTCACGCTCTATCAACAATCTACGGTCCGCCTCGGCCTGATCTGCTTGATCGGCAACCGTTTTAAGCGCCTCTCCACGAGCGGATAGTGTCGACAGCGCGGCCTCGATGCTCTGAGCTTCGTCCAGTTCCTCGCCGAGATCGTCTAATGCCTCAAGTGTCCGCCAGAGAGCTAAGAACGACCGTAATGTGAGTACCTCTTCGAGCGTGTCCGCAGCTTCGAGCAGGCGCGTCGGTGGCACATCATTGTCCCGAGCCAGCCGGTCGATCCGTTCGATCGTTCCGTTCAGATCGTTCAACCTCCTCTCCAGTTGCCGTAGCTGCTCTTCGGCGGCGCTAACGGACGCGTACTGGACCTGAAGTTGCCCGATAGCAGCCTCCGCGGCCTCCAGCTCCTTGGTCAGCCGTGGATCCGTGTGCCCGCGGCGATCACCCTCCAAGATCGCAGCCAGTAAAGTGTCGACCGACTCCCAGCGATGGGAGCAACAAGGACAAATGGATGATTGAGCAGTTGCAATGAGGCTCTGAGCACTGGCGCGTAGCGATGCCGCCAAATCGGATTGCCGGCTGATTCGCGCCGATAGTTCCGAGCGTTCAACCATCTTCTCGTTGAGACTTGCCTGCAACTCCGCCGAGGAAATATGCAGTTCCTCGAGAAGCTTATTGTGCTTTCCCTGTACATCCTGCCGTTCGGATATTTGTTCTCGATACCTGAGGCGGTAGCCGTCAAGCTGCTGCAGCGCGCCCAGTCTCGACTCAATGTCGTGCTCAGAGTTGAATGGGCGCAGCAGTCGACGCAACGATTCCACCGATGAACTGGTAAGAAGCTTTGTACGACCTTCAGCCGCCACCAACGCCGCGACCCTAGTCAAACCCCGCTGGAACTTCTCGTACTGCTGCCGGGCACGCTTGGCAAGACCCGACTCAGGCCCACTTTGCGCGCTGGAAAGCGCTTGCTGCGCGCGCGCGCAATCGCCATTGGCGGCTTTCAAGGCGGCCGATGCAGTAGCGTGGTCGCGATCCAAGTCCGGATAGGTGCTCTCGATTGAACGCCAGGTAGAGTGAGCCGTGTGACTGGCCTCAAAGGCGACCATCCTAGAGGACTGACTTTCGCGTAGGAGGGAGAGCGCTTCCCGGGCCGACAGGCCAGAAGGAAGCTGGATTCCAGCCAAAGCGGCCGCCTGTGCGATCAGATCCGATGGGTCAGACGAGTTTGGGTCGCTCTCTACCGTGAACGCCTGCAGTTGCTCATCGATGGTTTGCAACGAACGTTGTGTGCCCACGAGCTCTTCAGAAAGTTTGGCCCGATATCGTCTGGTCTCACGGACCTCGGACTGAAGCGCTGAGGTGCCGGTAAGGTCAGCGAATAGCCTCCTCCGAAGCTCTATTGATTCCTCTCCACTGTCAATCAGGTACAGCAAAGATTCTGAAGGCAGGAATCGGCAGCCCGCAATCTGACTGATCAGCCGATCCCGTAGTACCCCTCCTCGCGTCTGGATCCCGGCGGTGTTGACTTCGGGCGCAAGCCGGGCCAGCGCATTGGTACCCGTCATACGACCGCGTGCATTTGTTAGCTTCAGCTCCCCGGGAGTTGCCGTAGCGGTGTAGTTTTCGCCGTCGATCATCAACTGGCCGACGACCTTTGCTGATAGCGCGCCTGCCGCTTGGCAGGCGATTTCCCTGCCAACACCCATGGTCATGAGCGCCCTGACCGCGGTCCACGTAGAGGTCTTGCCAGTTCCATTAGGCGCGTAGATCAGCGTGAGCGGTGCCGTGAAATCGAGCGATAGCTCACCGGGGATGCCCATGATCCCAGCGATGCTTACAGAGTCGAGATAGACACTCATGTTGCCGGCGCCTCAAGGAAATCGATCGCCGCGCCGGTCCCCATGCGATCAGCAATACGTTTGCGCAAGCCTGTGAATTCTTCCAGTTGCTGAGCCTCCTCTCCCACAGAGGCTACGTCGACATCGACCCATGTCAAAGTGAGCCGCCTGAGTATTTCCTCAACTGGAAAATCGCGGTCGATCCAGTACTTTCTCGACACAAAGCGTGAGGCGTCGGATTCGCGTGCCAACTGTCCACCTTCGATCAAGCTCGCGTTGACCAAAATGCACACGTGCGCGTCGAGGAAGCGCCCTTTGTCACGCTGCTGACGCAGACGTTTGGCCACAACGCTATCGAGCCTGCTTAGTAGTTCCGGCATCTGGTCGGAACTCAGTGTGGCGGCATCTACAAGGTAAAGTTCGGCGTAGTCGGACGACCATGTTTTGGCCACCGCGTCCGAGCCAATGCTAATCGGCTCACCGGCAGTCAGACCGACCTGGTCAAGGCCGGTAGTCAGCGCGCTGCTGTCCGGGATTACCTTCATGACTGCAAGCTCCTGACAAAGCCCTCGTATCCCTTCATGAACTCGTTACCAGATTTTTCGCATCTCGTCTTTACAAGCCTCATCAGCGACTGAAACCCGCTCGGTTTGATCATGATCTCGATCGGCGCAGCTCCATCCGTGGCCAAGTCAGCGTACTCGCGCCCAGGCTCGCCGGAGGCAGCAGGCGGCGAAGTAGCGACCACAGTTTCAACGCAGACGCTCTCCCATAGATCGGGATCGAGGTCACCATCCCATCCCTTGCCGAAAACCCTAAGAATCGGCCCAGTTCGGGTACCAGCGCGTTGGCGCAATTCAGTCAACATTTGGTCCGTTGTATTATTGAACGCGTACCAAAGCGCAACGGGAATGGGTTGCGTGCCGAGCTTGATGACCTCGCCTGACCCAGTCGAAACAGGCACCCAGGAAAATTTTTCCTCGACGGAGGCCACATTCTCGGATCCTTCCATAAGCGCATCCAAATACGAAAGGCATTGCCCTAATGACTCAGTGCACTTCTCGCAAAGGTCTCCTGCGCTCCAGGACCTAAGGCTTGGCAAAAGTGGCCCATCAAGCAGCCGGGAGATCAAGGCGTTAGCAACATCCTGCGGGTGCGTTTGAATATAGTCACTGACATGCCGGAACTTCAGAGGTGCACTGCCGACCGCACACCCCGTGACCTCAGCTAGCAGCAACAACTCATCCTGAAGGCCCGATCTCAAATAGTCTCGGACGAGTGGCGCCCCGTCATGGCAGATCGCGTGCCGTGAATGTGGCAAAGCGTTCCAAGGATGCAGCTTGCTGCTGTCGGTGGCGTAGGGTGGGAGGCTGACCGTTCCGAAAGCGAGCTGGGGCAGCGTTGACCGGAGTGGCCATGCCATCAAATCAGTCGACTCAAAGTACCAAGTCGACTCCTGCGCTCGCTTTTGCCCTTTCGCTTGCTTTCTTTTGGAGACGTAGACGCCTGAGAGATTCCTCCAGTCGCTTCCGCCCTTACGAACATCGTATCCAGCACTTGCAACATTGGAGATGATGAGAACAACATCCGATGCACCGAACTCTTGGATCAGCCTGTTGATTGCGATAGTCCATTTGTCGCTCGCTTGCCTGTTCGGCTGCAGCAACGACCCAACGCACATCGCAGGCTTGTAGTCTGCAACGATTCTTCGTGTCAAACGTTGCGAAACCGTCGCCCCCACACCGGGAGCGGGTGTTTGTAAAGCATCGGCGCAGATAAATGGAAATAGGCGGAGATCGTTGAATATGATCTCCGTTAATTGCTTAAATTGAAAGATGCCTCCAAAGTCTTCGTTTTGGGCTTCAAGGAAGTTCTTTCCAAATAAAATGACTTCTCTCGATTGGTCGCCTTTCTTTACCCAAACACAGCCGAAGTTCATGGCACGCCCGCCGTGATCAGGCTCTTGATCCCACCCCTGGCGTACGGTAATGCCCCGATCGGAGGCGCTTTTACGAATGGCTTCGAGACCTTTCAATGGAGTTTGGCCGAAACCTGCAACCAACAGTAAAGGACCAGGGAATGCATCGACAAGCGTATCGACCCGTGACCAGTCATCGGAACCGAACGCGTACTCTGGGCAGAGGAGCATAGGCAACTGGTCGGGCTGAGCATGCTGCTGGAGCAGTGGGTGCTTTTGGTCCTCGCCTGTTCTCAACACCTCGTCCAGAACATCGACGTTACGCGGGCAGGCAGCATCGCTCTCGATTTCTTTCTTTGAACGCGGTGGCAGCTGGGCAATGCACAACCAAATCCCCCAAGACGCAACGCCTGTGTCCAAGTCGACGGTGAAGGACCGGTAATTGTCGTCGGCAGCAGCTTGTACCGGCATCCCTGTGGCTCCGAGCTTTCCTTCGGGTCCCCGCGCCCGAGAATCAACTATAACGTGGTTCCGCCGGTTCTGTTCGGTGCATCGTCCGCCGCTCACAAGGGAATTTTCTGCCACCGAAATGGCTCAGCCAAGTGGTGCATTGAGGGGCACGATAGACCAACTTTGATAGGAAGTACGGGGTAGCTCGATGGAACCAGGGCCGACAAGTGCACTGGCCGCAAGCGTTGGCGATGAACCGATCTACCAACACGAAGCTACAGGGCCATTGTCCTGACCCAGCAACTCTAAGGGTGCACTGAGACGAATGGGCGCAAGATTGGTGTCCACGCCGGCATCTACTCTATCGCGAAGCTGGTGCTGACCACTCCCAGCCATCTCGGGCCTACTGACGACATTCGCCGCTAGATGGTGTGCTGCAACCTTCTGTTTGCCAATGCAACGGGATACAACAAGTCAGAACTACAACCAATCACTTCTGGCATACCAAGTGGCACACTAGACGTGATGAACAACAAATAAGTTTATGAAAATCAATTTGCTAGATAACAATGATGGCGGAGAGAGTGGGATTCGAACCCACGGAAGGTTTGACCCTTCGCCGGTTTTCAAGACCGGTGCCTTAAACCGCTCGGCCATCTC
>JABLTH010073230.1_pt1 | contig 32429 bp, 17 predicted proteins | sample 7875711 | NCBI WGS metagenome assembly JABLTH01 (sample SAMN14941262, study PRJNA633318) | bioreactor metagenome | isolation source: bioreactor | place: China | collected 2019-03-05 | reverse complement strand
GCGCTCGTCGAGGCCCTGTTCCCGCCGCCCGAGCTGCTCGTTCTCGGCGCGGGAAGCGACGCCCTGCCCGTGGTGCGGCTCGCGGTTCGCCTCGGATTCGACGTCACGGTCGCCGATCTGCGGCCCGCGCTCGCGCGGCCGAAGCGCTTTCCGGGTGCGGTTCGCGTCGTCGCCTGCGACCCGGGGCGCCTCGTCGAGACCCTCGCTCCCGATCCCGAGAGCTCGGTCCTCGTGATGTCGCACGTGTTCGCGCACGACGTCGGATACCTGCGTGAGCTCGTGCCGCGGCACCGCGGCTACCTCGGCGTTCTCGGCTCGCGGGCGCGAACCGAGCGCGTGCTCGCCGAGCTCGCGAAGGAGGGCGTCGTGCTCTCGGCCGCGCAGCGCGCGCGGATCCGAGCGCCAGTAGGGCTCGACATCGGCGCCGAGACGCCCGAGGAGATTGCCGTCTCGGCGCTCGCCGAGATCCGCGCCGTGCTCTCGGGGCGGGCGGGCGGGACGCTCAGCGACCGCGATGCGCCGATCCACGGAGACGGTGCGTGAGTGCGCCCGAGGCGGAGCCGCGGGCCGCGGCGATCGTCCTCGCCGCGGGAGCGTCGTCGCGGATGGGCGCCCTCAAGCAGCTCCTCGACGCCGGCGGGCGGAGCCTCGTGCGCGGCGCAGTCGAGGCCGCGCTCGCCGTGCCGTGCGCTCCCGTCGTCGTCGTCGTCGGTGCGGAGGCGGCCCGCGTTCGCGCCGCGGTCGAAGGGCCCGGCGTCGAGGTCGTCGGCAACCGCGGCTGGCGCGAAGGGATCGCGAGCTCGCTGCGCTGCGGGATCCGGGCTCTTCCCGCGACCGCGAGCGCGGCCTTCGTCCTGCTCTGCGATCAGCCCGCCGTCGCGCCTGCACTGCTGCGGACGATGCTCGCTGCACGACGAGAGTCGGGTCGATCGATCGTCGCGTGCCGCTACGCAGGCGTCGCCGGTGTCCCCGCGCTCTTCGCCCGCGAGAGGTTCGGGCAGCTCCTCGCGCTCGAAGGCGACGCGGGCGCTCGCGGCCTCATCGCGGCCGCGGGCGACGACGTCGCGACGGTCGACTTCCCGGACGGCGCGTTCGACGTCGACACGCCGGCGGACTGGGAGAGCTGGCGGTCCCGCGGGCGCGCGTAGCCCGTTCGCAGCCGCTGCGAACCGGCTATCGTGGCCGGCCGAGGCCGCCGCGGCGTGAAGCGGCGCGCCGCGTGCCGAAGCCCGCGCAGTCGTGCGCGAACCGAGCGAGAGAGAGTATGGGATTCGCCGAGTACGCGGAGTACGACGGCCTCGGGCTCGCCGAGCTCGTGCGGCGGCGCGAGGTGTCGCCGGCCGAGGTGCTCGACGCCGCGATCGAGCGCGTCGAGCGGCACAACGCGAGGCTCAACGCCGTCGTGCACCGCGCCTACGACGGCGCACGCCGTGCGGCGGCGGGCGCGCTTCCCGACGGCCCCTTCCGCGGCGTTCCGTTCCTTCTGAAAGACCTCAACCTCGACGCCGCGGGAATGCCGCGAACCGATGGCAGCGTTGCGCTGCGCGACCGAATTCCGGCCGAGGACGCCGAGCTCGTTCGCCGGCACCGCGCAGCCGGGCTCGTGATCTTCGGCAAGACGAACACGCCCGAGTTCGGGATCACCGGAACGACCGAAGGGCGCCTGTTCGGTGCGTGCCGCAACCCGTGGAACCCGGAGCACATCGCCGGCGGATCGAGCGGCGGATCGGCCGCCGCGGTCGCGTCGGGGATGGTTCCGCTCGCGCACGCATCGGACGGGATGGGATCGATCCGGATCCCGGCGTCGTGCTGCGGCCTGTTCGGCCTGAAGATCTCGCGCGACCGCAACCCGTGGTGGCCGGAGGACGTGATGCGCGCGCTGCCGCTCAGCGTCCATCACTGCGTGAGCCGCACCGTTCGCGACAGCGCGGCGCTCCTCGACGCCACCGGGTTCGCCGAGCCTCGCGCGCCGTGGGCGCCTCCGCCGAAGCACCGGCCGTACCTCGACGAGCTCGCCGCTTCGCCGCAGCGGCTGCGCGTGGCCTTCTCGGCCGAGCGCCCCGACGGCAGGCCGCTGCACCCCGAGGTGAAGGCGGCCGTCGAGGACGCGGCGCATCTGGTCGAGACGCTCGGGCACGCCGTCGAAGAGCGGCCGCTTCCGATCAACCAGATGCTGCTCTACGTCGCGCTCTCGCCCGTCGCATCGGCGAACATGGCGGCGGCGGTCGCCGAGATCTCGGAGCGCCTCGGGCGCGAGCTGCGCGAGGACGAGCTCGAGCCGCTCACCTGGTCGATCGTTCGCAGCGGGCGCGGCGTCAGCGGCGTGCAGGCGCTTCGGGGAATGCGCTGGCTCGCGCGGCTCGTTCGCGAGGTGGCGGCCTTCTTCGAAGAGGTCGACGTCTACCTCACGCCCGCGATGGCGACGCCGCCCCCGCAGATCGGCCACATCGATCCGCTCGGCCCCGACCCGGCGCTCCTCCACCAGCGACAGGCCGAATCGTTTCCGTTCACGGCGCCGTTCAACATGACGGGGCAGCCCGCGATGTCGGTGCCGCTCGCGTGGAGCGCCGACGGCCTTCCGATCGGAATGCAGTTCGCCGCGCGCTACGGCGACGAGGCGACGCTGTTCCGGCTCGCCGCGCAGCTCGAACAGGCGCGGCCGTGGCGGCAGCGGCGGCCGCCGATCTGGGGCTGATCTTCGCGACGAGGAGGAACGCGTGAAGCTGCTCGCCCTGCACCCGAGCTCGCTCATGTACTCGAAGGTCTTTCTGCGGCTCGAGCCGCTCGGCCTCGAGCTCGTCGCAGACTCCGCCCGGCGCCGCGGGCACGACGTCCGGCTGCTCGACCTGCAGACGGCGTCGCACGCCGACTACTTCCGCCTGCTCGCCGAGTGGCGCCCCGACGTGGTCGCGACCGGCCTCAACTACCTCGCGAACGTTCCCGAGGTGATCGATCTCGCGAAGGAGACGAAGGCGCGGGCCCCGGCGACGCTCCTCGTCGTCGGCGGGCACAGCGCGTCGTTCACCGCCGAGGAGCTGCTCGCGCACGCCGAGGGAGCGATCGACGTCGTCCTGCGCGGCGAGGGCGAGGTGAGCCTTCCGCTCCTGCTCGACGCCGCGAAGGGCGGGCGCGACGAGCTGGAGAAGGTGCCGGGTGCGTTCACCGCGCGCGGCGAAGGCCCGCCGCCGGTCTTCGTCGAGAGCCTCGACGCGCTCATGCCGGCGCGCGATCTGCTCCCGAACCGCCGCAAGTACTTCATCGGAGTCCTCGACCCGTGCGCGTCGATCGAGTTCTCGCGCGGCTGCCCGTGGGAGTGCTCGTTCTGCAGCGCGTGGACCTTCTACGGTCGCAGCTACCGCATGGCGAGCGCGGAGAAGGCCGGCGAAGAGCTGGCGCGGATCCGCGAGCCGGGCGTCTTCGTCGTCGACGACGTCGCGTTCATCCAGCCGAAGCTCGGCTACGCGATCGGTGCCGAGATCGAGCGGCGCAACATCAAGAAGGAGTTCTACCTCGAGACGCGCGGCGACGTGCTGCTGCGGAACAAGGAGGTCTTCCAGTACTGGAAGACGCTCGGCCTCTCGTACATGTTCGTCGGCCTCGAGGCCATCGACGCCGCGGGGCTGCAGAAGTACCGCAAGCGCGTGAGCCTCGAGCGGAACATGGAGGCGCTCGAGTTCGCGCGCTCGCTCGGCATCACGGTCGCCGTGAACATCATCGCCGACACCGACTGGGACGAGTCGCGCTTCGAGGCGATCCGCCAGTTCGCGCTCCCGATCCCCGAAATCGTGAACGTGAGCGTCAACACGCCGTACCCCGGAACCGAGAGCTGGCACACGGAATCGCGGAGCCTCACGACGCACGACTACCGCCTCTTCGACATCCAGCACGCCGTGCTGCCGACGACGCTCCCGCTCGCGAAGTTCTACGAGGAGCTCGTGAAGACGCAGCAGGTGCTGAACATGAAGCACATGGGCTTCGGCGCGCTCAAGGACACGGCGCTGATCGCCGTGAAGCGCCTGCTCGCGGGCCAGACGAACTTCGTCCGCATGCTCTGGAAGTTCTCGAGCGTCTACGATCCGAAGCTCCAGCTCGCAGACCACGCGCAGCCGGTGCGGTACGCGATGCGGCCGCGGCAGAACCACGGCGAGACGGCGGTCGACCGCAAGAGCCTCTACGTCCACCGCTCGGTGTCGAAGCTGCGCGAGGTCGACGCCGGGACCGAGGCCTTCGTCGCGCAGTCGAGCGGCGCCTCGGAGCACGGCGCCCCGCCGGGCTGATCCGGGCGCGGCGCGCGCGCCGGACGCCGCGGCTACAGGCCCTTCAGGAACCCGAGCAGCGCGGCGTTCGTCTCGTCCGGCGCCTCCTGCTGGTTCCAGTGGCCGACACCGGGAAGCAGCACCTTCGCGCGAAGGTCCGGAACGAAGGTGGGCATCGCCTTCACCATCCGGCCCTCGCCCGTGCCGCCGGGGCCGGTCACGACGACGTCGCGGAGGCCGCCGATGAAGGCCGCCGGCACGCGCACCTTCGCGCCGTGCCACGGCGCGCCGAGCTCCCAGTTGCGGTCGAGATTGCGGTACCAGTGGAGGCCGCCGCGAAAGCCCGTCCGTGCGAACTCCCCGGTGTAGACCGAGAGGTCCGCTTCCGAGAGCCACGCGGGAAGACGGTCCGGGTCGACCATCGCATCGAGAAAGCCCGCCGTCTTCGGCAGGTCGAACTTCCACGCGCGATCTTCCGGCACGGAGCCCGACGCCGAGTAGAGCAGCATGCGGAGCGTGCGGCGCGGGTCGGCCTCGAGCTCGCGTTCGGCCTTCCCGGGCTCCTGGAAGTAGAGCATGTACATGAAGCGGTCGCCGGCGATCGCCTTCAGCAGCCGCGTCGTCGGTGCGGGCGGCCGCGGCGTGAACGGGACCGACATGCCGGCGACGGCGCGGAAGCGATCGGGCCGCAGGAGCGCGGCATTCCACGCGACCATCGATCCCCAGTCGTGTCCGACGATCACCGCCTGCTCCGCCCCGATCGCGTCGAGCAGGCCGACCATGTCGCCGACGAGATGGAACATCGAGTAGGCCTCGATCGGCTCCGGCGCGTCGGTCCGTCCGTAGCCGCGCATGTCGGGCGCGACGGCGCGGTAGCCGGCAGCGGCGAGCGCGGGGATCTGGTGCCGCCACGAGTACCAGAGCTCGGGAAAGCCGTGACACAGGAGAACGACGGGCCCTTCGCCGGCTTCGGCGACGTGCATTCGGATGCCGTTGGTGTCGAGGGTGCGGTGGACGATCTCGGTCATGCGGTCTCCCGGCGCGTGGCGAGCGGGGCGGGCGCGCGCCACGGGGGACGCAGCCCGCATCGTTCGAGAGCACGCGCGAGGATAGGTCGCGCCCGCCGGGCGGACAGCGCGCGGGCCCGCGGCCGGCCGGGGCCCGGAGCGGGCGCGGCGTCTCGCCGCCGGCCGGGCTGCCGGGTAGCTTCGCGCCGTGACGAGGGCGGCCCCGAAGCAACCGCAGCCGAAGCTCGCAGATCGGCTCGCCGGCACCTTCCAGCGCTTCTTCGCGATCGAGGCCGCGAGCACGATCCTGCTGCTCGTCGCGACCGCCGTGGCGCTCGCGTGGGCGAACTCTCCGTGGCACGCGAGCTACGAGCGGCTGTGGAGCACCCGCGCCGGCCTGCGACTCGGCGAGCAAAGCCTCGAGCTCACGCTCCTTCACTGGGTGAACGACGGCCTCATGGCCGTGTTCTTCTTCGTCGTCGGAATGGAGATCAAGCACGAGGTCGTTCGAGGCGAGCTCTCGACGCGCGAGCGCGCGCTGCTTCCGGTCTTCGGAGCGCTCGGCGGCATGCTCGCGCCGGCGTGCCTCTACCTCCTCTTCCACGCGGGCGGGCCCGCGGCGGCGGGGTGGGGGATTCCGATGGCGACCGACATCGCGTTCGCGGTCGCCGCGCTCGCCGTCCTCGGGCCGCGCGTCCCGTCCGGCCTCCGGATCTTCCTGCTCGCGCTCGCGATCGTCGACGATCTCGGTGCGGTCACGGTGATCGCCGCGTTCTACACGCACGACCTCTCACTGCCGGCGCTCGGCGCCGCGGCGCGCGGCCGCGCGCTCGGGGTCGGCCGGCAGCGCGCGGGCGTTCGCTCGTACCCGCTCTACTGGATCGTCGGGATCGCGTGCTGGGGGGCAACGCTCGCGAGCGGGGTGCACGCGACCGTCGCGGGCGTCGCGCTCGGCCTCCTGACGCCGTCCGATCCGCTCGATCCGGCGGGCGGTCCCGTGGCGCGGCTCCGGCGTCAGGCCGAGGATGCGCTCGCGGTTCTGGAGCGCAGCTCCGGCTTCTCCGAGCGCCCGCGCGCCATGCGACGGCTCGGCGAGGCGACGCTCGCCGCGCTCTCTCCGCTCGAGCTCCTCACGTCGCGCCTGCACGGCGTCGTCGCCTTCGTGGTGATGCCCGTCTTCGCCCTCGCGAACGCGGGCGTTCCGCTCGGCGCACGCGCGCTCGCCGACCCGCTCGCCCTTCGTGTCATGCTCGCCGTGGCCCTCGGATTGCTCGTCGGCAAGCCGCTCGGCATCACGCTGCTCGCATGGCTCGCCGTGCGGCTGCGTGTCGCCGTTCTGCCGCGCGGCGCCGGCTGGGGCGCGATCGCGGGCGCGGGCGTCCTCGCCGGGATCGGCTTCACGATGGCGCTGTTCATCACCGTGCTCGCGTTCGATGACGCGCGCCTCGCCGACGCCTCGAAGGTCGGGATCCTCGCGGCGTCGGTCGCCGCGGCCGCCGGCGGCCTCGCGCTCCTCGCACGCGTCCTCCCGCCGGCGAAGTGATCGACGCGCCGCGCGGACGCGCCGGGCCGTCCGTTCACCGACTCCCGCGCAGACGGATGAGGCCCTCCTGCGCGACCGACGCGACGAGGCGGCCGTCGCGCGCGAAGAAGCTGCCGGTGGCGAAGCCGCGGGCGCTCGACGCCGACGGGCTCTCCTGCGCGTAGAGCAGCCACTCGTCCGCGCGGAACGGCCGGTGAAACCACATCGCGTGATCGAGGCTCGCCATCTGCACGTTCGGATCCCACCACGAGAGCGCGTGGGGCAGCGTCGTCGTGTCGAGGAGCGTCATGTCCGAGGCGTACGCCATCACGCACTGGTGCAGCAGGAGATCGTCGGAGAGCCTCCCGTCGGCGCGGATCCAGACGAGCTGGCGCGGCGGGCGCTTCTCGGGAGCGAACTCGTTCACGGGCTCGACCTCGCGCACGTCGATCGGACGCTCGCGGAGGATCCAGCGCCGGATCTCGTCGCTCGCGGTCGCGAGCTGCGGCTGCACGCGTTCGAGAAATGTCGGAAGCGTCTCGGGCGCCGGCGCCTGCGGCATCGCCGCCATGTGCTCGACTCCGCTCTCCGGGTGCTGGAACGAAGCCGAGAGGTGAAAGATCGCTCGCCCGTGCTGGATCGCGACCACGCGCCGTGTCGTGAAGCTCTTGCCGTCGCGGATCCGGTCGACTTCGTAGAGGATGGGAATCGTCGGGTCGCCCGGCCGCAGGAAGTAAGCGTGCAGCGAATGCACCACACTCGCTTCGACGGTGCGGCCGGCCGCGACCAGCGCCTGCCCCGCGACCTGGCCGCCGAAGACGCGCTGCCGCTCCTCCCGCGGGCTCTGCCCGCGGAAGATGTTCACCTCGAGCTCCTCGAGGTCGAGGAGGGCGACGAGGTTGTCGAGCACGGCCTGCTGCACTGGAGCTCCTCGGTCGCGAGCGCACGCGGATCGGGAATAGCACACGCCGCGGCGTGAAATGCGCACACGGCGCCCTGCCGGCGTGGCATGCTGGTGCGCGCGCCCGGGGAGGGTTTCATGACGCCCGCCGTTTCGATCGTCCTGCTCTGGATCGGCTTCGCCGGCTCTCACATGCTCCTCTCGCACGTGCCGATCCGGGACCGGCTCGTCGCACGCCTCGGCGCGAAGCCCTTCCAGGGGCTGTATTCGCTCGTTGCGCTCGGATTCTTCGTCCCGCTGGTTCGGATCTATTTCCGGCACGTGCACGAAGGCCCCGCGCTCTGGACACTGCCGCACGGGCCTGTCCTCACGTGGATCGTGCAGATCGGAATGGGCGTCGCCTTCGTGCTGCTCGTCGCCGGCTTCGCGAAGCCGAGCCCGGCGTCGATGGTTCCGGGTCCGGCGACGGTGCGCGGCGCGCTCCGCATCACGCGCCATCCGGTGATCATGAGCATGGGCCTGTTCGGCGTGCTCCATCTGCTGGTGAACGGGACGACGACCGACGTCGCCTTCTTCGCGGGGTTTCCGATCTTCGCGGTCGCGGGCTGCTGGCACCAGGACCGGCGCAAGCTCGCGAAGCAGCAGCCGGGCTACGCCGAGTTCGTCGCAAGGACGCCGTTTCTTCCGTTCACCGGCGGAAACGTCGTGCAGGCCGTCCGCGAGATCGGGCTCGTTCCCTTCGCGGCGGGAATCGCCCTCGCGGCGATCGTTCGCTGGGGGCATGGCCTGTGGGGCGGGGCGTAGGAGCTGGCGATGCGCGGGGGGCCGGCGTGTCGCCGCTGATTCGCGCGCTCGCGGCCGTCGTCGCGCTTCCCGTCATGGTGACGGTCGTCGTCCCGGTGTGGATCGCGCGGCGAACCGGCGCCGGGATCGCCGTCCCCGAGTCGGCGGCGCAGTGGCCCGCGACGCTCGTCGGTGTCGCGTTGCTCGCGGCGGGGCTCGCGCTCTTTCTCGCCTGCGTCCTCCGGTTCTCGATCGAGGGACGCGGAACGCTCGCGCCGTGGGACCCGCCGCGACGCCTCGTCGTTCGAGGACCGTACCGCTTCGTCCGCAACCCGATGATCACGGGCGTCGCGCTCGTCCTGCTCGGCGAAGCGCTGCTCCTCCGCTCGCTCCCGCACCTCGTCTGGGCGGGCTGCTTCATCGCGGCCAACGCGATCTACATCCCGCTCTTCGAAGAGCAGGGACTCGAAGACCGCTTCGGGGACGACTACCGGCGCTACCGAGCGAACGTGCCGCGGCTCGTTCCGCGGCTTCGGCCGTGGCGGGAAGACGGGGAGCCGCCCGCGGCGTAGGGCGGCTCCCCGCATCCGTCACGGCTCTTCGTCGAGCAGCGCGAGCGCGCGCGCCCGCGCGGCCTCGAAGGCGTCGGCGGACGACGCCCGCGGCGCGGGCGCCTCGCCGCGGGCGAGCGCGCGCAGGCTCACGGCGAGGCCGAAGCCCCAGACCGCGATCGCGGCGCCGGCGAGGCCGGGCGCCGCGAGCCACGTCGCGAAGACGAAGCCGGCGAGGACGAGGAGCGTATTCGCGACGAGCGCCCGGCCGAACGCACGCAGGCCGCTCACGACGCGGACTCCGCCGCGCCGCGGCGCCGCAGCAGCTCGAGCTCGACCTCCTCGTCGGCGACCGCGACGGCGCACGAGGCCGGCGCTCCTTCGTCCGCGGCCGAGCGGACGGCCGCACGCGCACGGTGCGCGCGGACCTTCTCGCGCAGCTCGTCGAGGCCGCGCTCGTGCGACGCGATGCGGCCGGCGAGCTGCGCGGCTTCGGCGGCCCCGGCGGCGCGCTCCGCCTCGAGCGCGTGTGCGCTCTTTCGGCTCGCGAGCAGGCGTCGCAGCGCGAAGCGAGCGAGCTCGTCCTTGCCGCCGCCGAGCGCGAGCGCGACGTCCTCGTCGAGACGCGCCGCACGCGCACGCTCGGCTTCGAGCGCGCGCAGAAGGCGCGCGTCGCGGTCGCCGAGCGCCTCGGCTCGCGCGCGCTCGGCCGCGAGCGCGAGCTCCGCTTCGCGCAGATGCTGCTCGAGCAGGAGGGTTCGGTCCTCGAGGGCCGCGACGACGCCGTGCGCGTCGGCGCGAGCGAGCCTCGCGATGCGATCGAAGAGTCGGTGAGCCATGACGTCTCCTTTCCTCACTTCGTGCTGCCGGGGCGCGCGCCCGCGACGGCGCCGGCCTGCAGCTCCTTCACCGTGCGCGCGCGTTCGGGCGCCGGCGAAGCCGCTGCGGCCTCGACCTTGCTGGCGAGCGACTTCGCCTCGCCGAGCTGCCGCGCCACCTCGGCGGAGCCGATCCGCGCGTTCATCGCGCCGACCGCCCGGTCGTACGACGAGATCTTCTCGCGCGCCTGTTCGACGCGGCCCTGCTCGAGGTCCGCGGCGACTTCGCGCTGCATGCGGTTGTACTCGTCGACGATCACCGCCTGCGACCAGCGCGCACGGTCGACGCGGGCGTAGAACGCGTCCTCGCTCGCGACGCGCGCGACGCGCGGGACCTCGGGAAGCGCGACGCGAAGGGTCTCGTCGCCGGCGCGGTAGCTGACGCCGACGTCGCCGAGGCTCTGGACCGGCGGCCCGTCGGGAGCGACGCGGAACGTGAGCCAGACGCGCCGGTCCTGCCCTGCGAAGAGCGAGCCCGGGCGAACCAGCAGGCCTCCCGCGGCGTCACGCTCGATGGGATAGCCGGCCGCGTGAACGAGCTGCGCCCCCGCGGCGGGCCCGACGCGAATCTCGACGCCGCGCGCAACGGTCTCGCGCGCCGTCGCGAGCTCGGTCGCGAAGATCTCCGAGAGGTTCACGGCGTTCTCGAGGTAGTGGAAGCTCCCCGTTCCCGCGTCGGCGAGAGACGCCATCAGCTCGCCGTCGAAGTCGACGCCGACCCCGACGGTCGAGAGCGCGTACTCGCCGGCCGCCGCGCGCGCGGCGCGCGCGCGAAGTCCCTCGCGGGAGACGTCGCCCTGATTCGCGAGGCCGTCCGAGATGAGGATCACGCGCGGCGAGCGGCCCGCCGCTCGCGCCGCGTCGACGCTCGCGAGACCGAGATCGAGGCCCGCCGCGAGGTTCGTCCCGCCGCCGGGAGCGACGCTCTCGACGGTCGAGAGCCCGCCGGCGCGCGCGGCGGGCGACGCGGCGGCGAGCGGAAGCCGAAGCTCTGCGGCATCGGAGTAGGTGACGAGCGCGAAGCGGTCGTCGGGCGCGAGGCGATCGAGAAGCGCACGGATCGCCGCGCGCGCGTGCGCGAGCTTCTCGCCGGCCATCGAGCCCGATCGGTCGAGGACGACGACGAGGTCGGTCGGAAGGCGCAGCACGGCGTCGCCGCCCGGCCCGCCGGCGCGCAGCGAGAGCTCCATTCGGACGAGGCCGTCGCCGCCCGCGAGCACCGCGCCGCGGTCGAGATTCGCCGTGAGGCGGACCGGGCCGCGAGTCGCGGCTTCGAACGCGAGCGGAAGCGGCCCCGGGCCGGGGGCGACTCGTGTCTGCGAGGCGTGGAGCGTGGCGCCCGCGCCGATGGTCCCGGCGACGAGCACGAGAGCGAGAGCGGTCGGAGTGCGGCGGATGCGTCCGCCGGTGTCGCGATTTCGCATGGCGTGATCTCCGTGGCGCGCACGCGAGAGTGCGTGCTGCGCTCTCCCCGTGTGTAGGCCGCGAGCTCGGCGTTCGCGGTCAAATCCGCGTAAAGCGCGCGGCATGCGATTTACGTTCGCTTTACGCGGGAGGCGGCGAGCCGCTCTACACTGCGGGGACGATGGATCCGAAGGCCAGGACCGAGGTGCTCGTCGTCGAGGACGACGAGGCGATCCGGCGCGGCGTCTGCGACGTCCTCGCCTTCCACGGCCGCCTTCCCACCGGCGTCGCCACCGGAGACGACGGGCTTCGCTGCGGGATGGATCCGCGCTTCTCGCTCGTGATCCTCGACGTCATGCTCCCCGGTCGTTCGGGCTTCGACGTTTGCAGCGAGCTGCGCGCTGCGCGGCCCCGGCTCCCGATCCTGATGCTCACCGCGCGCGGCGCCGAAGAGGACGTGCTGCGCGGATTCGCGTGCGGAAGCGACGACTACGTGACGAAGCCCTTCTCGGTGGCGGAGCTCGTCGCGCGCGTCGAGGCGCTGCTCCGCCGCTCGGGAGGGAGCGAGCGCGCGCAGCCGGCCGCGTTCTCGGTGGGGCCGTGGCGGGTCGATCCCGAAGCTCTTTGCGCCGAGCGCGACGGAGAGAGCGTTGCGCTCTCGCGCCTCGAGGTCGATCTGCTCGCGCTGCTCGCGCGCGAGGCGGGCCGGATCGTCAGCCGGCGAACGCTGCTTCGCGAGGTCTGGGGCTACGACGCGCCGGAGCGGATCGAGACGCGTACCGTCGACGTCCACGTCTCGAATCTTCGCCGCCGGCTCGGCGACGCCGGGCGGCAGCGGATCGAGACCGTTCGCGGCGAGGGCTACCGGATCCGGCCATGAGGCGCGTTCGGATCACGTTCGTGCTGCTCTCGCTCGCGTTCGCCGGCGCGGCGGCGATCGTCCTGCAGCGTGCGCTCGCGAGCGTCGAGTCCGAACGCGCCGCGCAGCGGTCCGCGGTCGCGGAGCGCATCTTCGACGAGATGGAGCGCGCGCTCACGCGCTTTCTCGACGAGCAGGAGTCGCTCGGCTCCGCAGCCTGGCTCTCGCCGCCGGCGCAGGATCCGGCGTTCGTCGCGGGCCGCTTCGAGACGGGGCCGGGCGACGCCGTTCGACTCGCTGCGGGATCGGCGGCGGGCCTCGCTCCGCAGCTCTCGGCCTGGGCCGCACGCCGCGCGGCGCCTCGAGCGAATGCACGCCGCGACGAAGGCGGCCGCGACGCGGCGAGCCTCGGTGAGGCGGGGGCGCCGGAGCAGAGCGAGAGAAAAGCTGCGGCCGGCGCGCCGATCGCGCAGTCGCCGCGGGGGGTGCAGGACTCCGTCTACGGCGCGCTCCAGTCGCTGAACCGCGGCGCAGAGGAGCGCGCGCAGCGCGCGCGGAAGATCGAGATGCTCGCCGACGCAGCGCCGCCCGCGCGCGACGGCGCGTACTCGGGAGAAGCGCAGCGCCAGCAAGGGCTGCGCGAACGCGGTGCGGCGGAAGCCGGCTCTCTGGCATCGGCGCCGCGCGAGAAGGACGCGATCGCCGCGGCGGAGCCGCCCGCGCCGCCTGCGCGCGAGCCCGAAGAGCCCGGACGAGCGCGCGAGCGGGCCGCGGCGCCGGCCGGCCCCGCGACCGAAGCGCTCGCGCACCGGCAGGCGGGCGCGCCGTCTCGCGCGCCCGCTCCGGCGCGCGCCGAGCCCGAAGCTCCGCTCGCCCCCGCGGCGCAGACGCGGGTCGCGGTCGATCCGCTCCTGGGAGATGCACTCGACGCGCGCCGCCTCGTCCTCGCGCGCACGGTGCTCGCCGGCGAGCGCGGCTACCGGCAGGGGCTCGTTCTCGACGTCGCGCCGCTCGGCGAGTGGCTCCGCGAGCGCGGCCTCGGCGACGGCGCGCTTCCCGGCGCGCAGGTCGCGTTCGCCGTGGCGGGCGCCGCCGTTCCGGCCGCGCCCGATGCCTTCGCGCACCGCTTCGCCGAGCCCTTCGACGCGCTCGCGGCCTCGCTCGCGCTGCCGGCGCTCCCGGACTCGGGGAGCGCGCGCGCGATCGTTCGCCTCTCGCTCCTCTTCGCGGCGGCGGCCGCCGCCGCGCTCTTCGCGCTCTACCGCATGGTGACGGTCGCGCTGCGCTTCGCCGAGCAGCGAAGCCGCTTCGTCGCGTCGGTGTCGCACGAGCTCAAGACGCCGCTCACCGCCATTCGCATGTACGGCGAGATGCTGCGCGACGGGCTCGTGCCGACCGACGAGAAGCGCGCGGAGTACTACCGGACGATCACGGGAGAGTCGGAGCGGCTCTCGCGCCTCATCGACAACGTGCTCGAGTTCGCGCGCTCGGAGCGCGAGGAGGCGCCGCTCGCGCTTCGCAGCGGGAGGCTCGGCGACGATCTCGCCTCGCTTTGCGAAGCGCTTCGCCCGCACGCGGCGGAGGCGGGATTCACGCTCGAGCTGTCCGCGGCCACGGACGCTCCGGCCGTCGCGTACGACCGCGACGCCGTCGCGCAGATCCTGGTGAACCTCGTCGACAACGCGCTCAAGTACGCGCGCAGCGCGTCGCACCGCGTGGTACGAGTGAGCTGCAGCTCCGACGGCGACGGCGTCGCGCTGCGCGTTCGCGACTTCGGCCCCGGCGTCGCGCCGCGCGACCTCGAGCGGATCTTCGAGCTGTTCCGGCGCGGCGAGGGCGAGGCCGCGCGCGCGACGCGCGGCACGGGGCTCGGGCTCGCGCTCGTTCGCTCGCTCGCGCGGCGAATGGGCGCGCAGGTCTCGGCACGCAACGCCGACGGCGGCGGGCTCGAGGTGCGCGTCGTGTTCCCGCGGTCTGCCCGCGGTTGAAGACGCCGCCGCGGCGTGCTGCACTCGCACCGATGCAGGAGCGCGCGACGTGAAGCTGGTCTCGGCGGTGATCCGCCCCGAAAAGCTCGACGAGGTGCGCCGCGCGCTCGGCTTCGCGTACGTGACGGGCATTACGGTCACCGAGGTGCGCGGCTACGGGCGCCAGCGCGGGCACGCGAACCTGTACCGCGGCGCCGAGTACCGGACGGAGTTCCGGTCGAAGCTGCTCGTCGAGGTGGCCGTCCGTGCCCGCGACGTCGATGCGGTGATCGCCGCGCTCCGGCGCTCGGCCGTCACGGGCGCGGTCGGCGACGGCAAGGTCTTCGTCGCTCCGCTCGAGAACGTGATCCGGATCCGGACCGGTGAGCAGGGGCCCGACGCGCTGTAGCTGCTACGCGATCGCCTTCGCCTCGCGCAGCCGCGCGATCTCGGCCGCCGCGATTCCCCACTCGGCGAGCGCTTCGTCGGTGTGCTGCCCCGCGTGCGCGGGCGGGCGTGTGAGCGCGCACGCCGTGCGGCTGAAGCGCGGCGCCGGCGCGGCCTGCACCGCGCCCGAGAGCGTCACGAACGTCCCGCGCGCCTTCATGTGCGGGTGCTCCGGGGCCTCGGACATCGAGAGCACGGGCGCGAAGCAAACGTCCGATCCTTCCATGATCGCGCACCACTCGTCGCGCGTCTTCGTTCGGAAGATCGCGCGCAGCCGCTCCTTCATCTCGGCCCAGCGCGTGCGGTCGAGCTGGTGCGGGAGCTTCTCGCCGGCGAGGCCGGTCTTCTCGAGCAGCTCGGCGTAGAACTGGGGCTCGATCGATCCGATCGAGACGTACTTGCCGTCCTTCGTCTCGTAGACGTCGTAGAAGTGCGATCCGGTGTCGAGCAGGTTCGTTCCGCGCTCCTCGCTCCAGAAGCCGGCCTGTCGCATGCCGTGGAAGATGTTCATGAGCGCCGCGGCGCCGTCGACCATCGCGGCGTCGACGACCTGTCCGCGGCCGCTCGACCGCGCTTCGAGCAGCGCGCACACGATGCCGAACGCGAGCATCATGCCGCCGCCGCCGAAGTCGCCGACGAGATTGAGCGGCGGGACCGGCGCCTCGCCGCGGCGGCCGATCGGGTCGAGCGCGCCGGCGAGCGCGATGTAGTTGATGTCGTGGCCGGCCGCCTGCGCGAGCGGCCCCTCCTGGCCCCAGCCGGTCATGCGGCCGTAGACGAGGCGCGGGTTGCGGGCAGAGCAGGGCTCGGGCCCGAGGCCGAGCCGCTCCATCACGCCCGGCCGGAAGCCCTCGATCAGCGCGTCGGCCTTCTCGACGAGGCCGAGCACGAGATCGATCCCGTCGCGCTGCTTGAGGTCGACGCCGACGTTGCGGCGGCCGCGGTTCAGCAGATCGAGCGAGGGCCGCGCCGGGTCCCATCCGCGGACGTTCTGCGCGCGGTCGATGCGGAGCACCTCGGCGCCCATGTCCGAGAGCATCATCGCGCAGAACGGCCCGGGGCCGATTCCCGCGATCTCGATCACCTTGACGCCCGTCAGCGGGCCGCTCATCGTTCACCTCCCGGCGCGGATGCGCGCGCAGGGTAGCCCGAGCGGGCGTGAGGAGGGAGAGATGGGAAAGCTCGACGGACAGTGGGCGCTCGTGACGGGAGGAGGGTCGGGCCTCGGGCGCGCGTTCACGCACGCGCTCGCGGCCGAGGGCGCTCGCGTCGCGGTGGCCGACCTCGACGGCGCGCGCGCCGAGAAGGTCGTCGGTGAGATCTCGGGCCGCGGCCTCGCGCTGGCCGGAGACGTCTCCGACTCCGCGACGGTCGCGCGCTGGTTCGAGAAGCTCGGCGCGGCGAGCGGCCGGCGGATCGACATCCTGTTCAACAACGCCGGCTACGCGGACGCGCCGGCGGGCCTGCAGGAGCGCGGCCGCGCGATCGCGCAGGAGGTGATGTCGGGCAAGGGGCAGCAGACTCCCCTCGACGCCACCGTCTCGCTCTCGGACGCCGACTGGGGCCGCATGCTCGCCGTCCATCTGAACGGCACCTTCTTCTGCACGCGCGAGGCGCTGCGCTGGATGACGCCCGCGCGCTACGGCCGCATCGTCAACCTCGGGTCGATCGCGGGGACGACCGGCCTCGCGATGGTGCCGCACTACTGCGCGGCGAAGGGCGGAATCATCGCGCTCACGAAGTCCGTCGCGCGCGAGGTGATGCCGTTCGGAATCACCGTGAACGCGATCGCGCCCGGGTTCATCGACACGCCGCTCCTCGACCCGTTCGACGGCCTCACGCGCATGGCCGTGCTCGGCGGCATTCCGATGGGCCGCTTCGGCCGCCCGGAGGAGGTCGTTCCGTCCGCGATGCTGCTCGTCGATCCGGCGAACGGCTTCATGACCGGCCAGGTGATCTCGCCGAACGGCGGCCAGGTGATCTAGCGCCGCGGGCGTTCGGAATCCGCCCTCCGCACCCGAGCCGTCCGGCGCGAGAGGCTCACCCGAGAGGAGGCGCATCCGGGTCGCCCCGAGCGCGACGCTCGCCCGCGAAAAGCGGAAGAGGCGGAAGGAACGTCGCCGTCAGAAGGAGACGATCGCCTCGACGTAGCCGTAGTCGCCGGCCTTGCCGCTGTAGTTGGCGCCGATCACGCTCTGGCCCCAGGCGTGGCCGTAGAAGAAGTTGATCGTCAGCGGGTCGGCCGGCTTCACGGTGAGGAGCGCGTGCGTGAGCAGCGCGAGGCTGCTGCTCCCGCCCTTCGGCGTCCCGGTGTTGCCGTAGCCGAAGAACGAGTTCTTCGTCGCGCCGCCGCCGAAGTAGGCGAGGTCGAGGCTCGACGTCGTCCGCAGCCAGTGCAGGAGGTCCCAGCGGAGCGTGACGCGCGGATGCGGCTGAACGACGATCTGCGCGAAGGCGTCCTGGTCGTTCATCATGTTGTAGAAGGGGAACTGCGCGTAGGGCCACGCGGTCGGCAGCATCTGGAAGAACGTTCCGTGCGTGTCGTCGGTCGGATCCTTGTCGCCCGAGCCGAGGTTGAAGCCGATTCGCAGCCACGGCTTCGCCCACACCTCGGGGAGCTGGTAGCCGACCTCGGTTCCCCACGCGTACGAACTCTGGTCCTGGCTCTGCCAGCTCCCCACCTGCGCCATGCCGTACGCCATGAAGTCGGCCTGGCCCGGGCCGAGCGGCTCGACGTGGACGGCGTTGCCGCCGATGGTGTGCAGGTTCGCCGGCTGCCCGATGTCGGCCTTGCGCAGCGCGAGCGGGCGGTTGTCGAGGAAGAGAACGTTTCGAGTGTCGCCGTAGTAGATGTAGAACAGGCGGCCGATCGTCTTTCCGAGCGACGTCGTGACCGCGGGCGAGTCCTTGAGGTAGAGCGCCGCTCCCGCGACCGTGACGTCCATCTCGGCGTTCGCGTTCACTTCGAATCCGCCGCGCGTCGCGCGGAATCCGAAAGCGGTCGCGTTCCAGTCGTCGGCGTCGAAGGAGACGCGGCCGCCGTCGAAGCTGCGCCCCGCGTGCGTGTAGTCGAAGGGGCCGAGCAGCCGCTGGCCGATCCGGTTCGTCTGCACCCAGAGCAGGGACGGATCCTTTGCCGGCGCGTCCATGCCGTCGAGGTAGAGCTGGCGTCCGCCGGTCACGGTGAAGCCTTCGGCGCCGAACGGGCTCTTCCACTTGAGCCACGCGTTTCGAACGAACGTTCCGTTCTGCGGCGAGTAGGCCGTGTTGGCGTAGTAGCTCGCGCCCGGACCGAGGCCGGCCGTCGGGAGGTTCGAGACGGTCGCGTCCTCGAACTGCACGAACAGCTCGACCGGGTCGCGCGTCACGCGCACTCCCGCCTGGAACTTGTTGCCGAGAAAGTCGTACTGGTTGTCGGGCGTCGCCGAGCCGTCGGGCTTCGCGAACCAGTCGACGAACTCGCCCCGGATGCGGTTCGTGACTTCGAGGCGGATCTTCGACCCGAAGGGGCCGTCGGTCTCGAGCTTCGGGATCGCGAGCGGGCCCGCCGCCGGCGGCGCGCCTGTGGGCGCTGACGGCGAAGCGCTCGCGGGCGCCGCCGCGGGGCCCTCCGCGCTCGCGGTCCGGGCGAGCGCCACGAGGCAGGCGAAGAGGATCCGCGCTCCCGCTCGGACGCGGCGGCGGTGCTGGGTGGGCGACATGGCGGCGGTGCTAGCGCGGCTGCCGGCTCGTTGCACTGATCCTGCACATATCGGCACGAGTGCGCGGGCGCCGGCGCGAAAATCGATGCCACAGCGCGCCGGCGCTGCATCCGGCACGCGCGCCGGCTGCCGCCTCGTGGTATAAGGACCCTCAAGCGGATGCGGAACCGGCGGCGCCGAGGCCAGGCTGCCGGGGGATCTGCCGTTGCGGGACGCCCGCTTCGGCAGCGACGGCGGCGAAGCTGGAGGCGGCCCCCCATGGCCATCGACCTCGGCCGATTCTTCTACAAGAGGACGCGCCCGCTCGGTGCCGCCCGGCCCCGCGAGCGCCCGTCGGCCTTCCGTCTCGAGCCGCTCGAGCCCCGGATTCTGCTCTCCGCCGATCCGCTGACGTCTGCGGCGCAGACCGCGTTCCAGCAGGGGCTCGCGGGGCTGCAGCAGTTCGCGCAGCAGCTCGACGGCGCGCACGAGCTCGGGCAGGGGCTGCCGCTGCTGGTGTCGCAGGCGACGGGCCTCGCGCCGTCGCTCGGCGCGGCGCTCGACCTCGCCGACGTGCTGAAGACGACGCTCGCGGATCCGGCCGCGGCGTACTTCGCCGGGCTCGGCGGGGGGAGCGCGACGCCGGCCGGCCTCGCGGCCGCGCTCGGCGCGACCGACGCGTCGACCGCCGACGTGCTGCTGCTCACGAGGCACGTCGACGCCACGCGCAGCGACCCGGTCACCTTCTCGGTTCCGGTCACCGGCGGCGAGCTTCCGATCTCGAGCAGCGGAAGCGCGACGTTCAACCTGCAGACGAGCGTCGGCTTCGACCTCACGCTCGGTCTCGACACCGATCCCTCGCTCGCGCCGGCCGACGCGTTCTTCGTCCGCGTCTCGACGCTCACCTTCGGTGCGAGCGTCTCCGCGTCGGGCGTGAGCTTCCCGGTGAATCTCGGCTTCCTCGGCGGGCAGGTCACCGGCGGATCGATCTCGCTCGACGTCCACGCGACGGCGCAGCTCGCGAATCCCGACGGCGACGCCGCGGGCAATCTCACGCTCTCCGAGCTGCTCGGCACGTCGATCGACTCTCTCGCGTCGATCGGCGTCTCGTCGGCCAGCGCGTCGGCGACGTTGCCGGTTTCGGCCAGCGTCGGGAGCTGGGCGCTCGCCGACGGGACGCAGGTGCGGTTCGCCGGCAATCCGTACACGCCCGGCGCGCTCGTTCCCCAGATTCAGGGCCCCGGCGCGGACGACCTGCGCGCCTTCGGGCGCGTGACCGCCGACAGCGTGATCGGGATGTTCGATCAGGTCTCGGGCCTGCTCGACGAGCTCTCACGCGCGACCGGGCCCGACACGCGGCTGCCGCTCATTGCGGGAAACGAGAGCTTTGGAGAAGCGCTCGGCCTCTCGCGGGTCGTCGACGAGGTGCTGGCGAAGCCGCTTCACGATGCGCCGACGGCCGACGTCGACACCGCGCAGGAGATGGCGTCGAAGATCGCGTCGCTCCTCGGTGTCGCTCCCGGGCAGGTCGCGCTCGGGTTCGACGGAAACGCCGACCGGCTGCACTTCCAGATCGACGCCGGCAAGAGCTTCGCCCCGGTCTCGGAGAAGCTCGCGCTCGACTTCGAGCTCGACCCGCTCGCGAACGTCACGACGTCGAGCCAGGTCGAGGTGACGGCGTCGGGGCACGTCTCGTTCGGTCTCGACATCGACCTCACGCCGTTCTCGGCGACGCTCCACGGATTCAAGGACCTTCCCGCGAACGGCGTGCTCTCGTCCGACGCGGTCTTCGAGCTCGCCGTCGGCGCCGCCGCGCCCGTGTCCGTCACGGTTGCGCGAAAGCCCGGGAACACCAACCGCAACCAGCTCGTTGCCGACGTGAACGCCGCGCTCGGTGCAGCCGGCGTTGCCGGCGTCAGCGCCTCTCTCTACGGCGCGCGCATCCAGCTCGCGACGCCGTCCGGCTCGACGGAAGCGTCGATCGTCGTGAGCGCCGATGCGGACGGCACGGCGACGACCGAGCTCGGCCTCGCGAAGCCGCAAGCCTCGAGCGTCGCGGTCCTCGACGGGACCGTCGTGCTGCCCGTCACCGGGCGGCTCTCGTCCGACGCGCACTTCCGCGTGCGGGTGAACGGAGAAGCCGGCTTCCACGACATCCTCGTTCGCGCTGCGGACACGACGGGCCAGGCGCTCAAGGACCCGAGCAACCCGTCGCTCGGAATCGATACGACGGTCTCGCCGCAGGAGGCGCTCGCGCGCAACGTGACCGATGCGCTTCGCGCCGCGGGCGTGAAGCGGGTCGAGGCGATCGTCGAAGACGGGCGGCTCGCGCTGCGCGTCACGAACCCGAGCGGGATTGCGGCGCTGCAGGTGACGGCGACGGCCGGCGACCCCGCCGCGGCGCAGCTCGGCATCCCGCTCACGTCGGGGACCGCCGCGCCGGGTGCGATCGGGATCGCGACGGATGCGGGCGCAGACCGCGCGCTGATCTCGAGCCTCGGCGCCACGGGAAGCCTCGCACTCGCCGCCGCCGACGTCGACGCGAACGCGAACTTCGGCTTCGTCGGCATCGACATCGTGAACGGCACGGCGAGCGCGAGCGGGAGCTTCGTCCTCGCGCCGCGCAGCGGCCAGCCGATTCGTCTGCTCGACCTCTTCGACCGGCTCGACAACCTCTCCGGCACGTTCCAGCTCACGACGACGTGCAGCGCGAACGTCGATCTTCCGGTGACCGTCGATGCCGGGATCACGCTCCCGGTCGGGCCGTCGCCGCGCATCACGGCGAGCTTCGCCGATCTCGTCCATCCCTCGGCGCCGTCCGTCACGTTCAGCGGCCTCGACGCGCTGCTCGGCTTCCGCGCGTTCGACACGCAGGACGTGGTGGCGGCGCTGCGCGGGCTCGTGAATACGCTGCGCACGATGGCGAGCCTTCCGCTGGTCGGCGGGCCGCTGCCGCTCATCGGCGCCGAGCTCGACGACACGCTCCGCTTCGCAGACGCGCTCTCCGCTCTCGTCGACGGCATCGCGAACGGGCCTCCGATCGCGTCGCTCCAGACGCTCGAGCAGGGCCTCGAGCAGGGTCTCGGCATCGCGCCGGATCTGCTCTCGGTCTCGGTGCCCTCGTCGCAGGACCTGCGGATCTCGCTGCGGTACGCGCCGGCTGCGGTCTCGAAGAACGTCGCGCTCAACGTCGGCCTCGGAAGCACGGGCATTCCGGGCGTCACGAATCTCGCGAGCGGAGCGCCGGTGCTGGCCTTCGACGCGAGCGCGACCCTCGACGCCGTTCTCGGCGTCGATCTCACGAACGCGCAGAGCCCGCGGCCGTATCTGCTCGACTCGAGCGCGCTCACGCTGCTCGCCTACGCGCGCAATGCGAGCCCGCTCGACTTCCAGGCCGCAATCGGCCCGCTCGGCGTCTTCGTGAAAGGCGGCAGCGCGCGCCTCTCGCAGACCGGCGGCGGCGGGCCTGCGTCGATCCACGTCGGGCTCGCGCCGGGCACGGGAGGCCGCTGGTTCACCGATCAGATCGGCGCCGGAACGCTCGCGCTCACCGCCTCCGGCGAAGTGGTCGCGAGCCTCCCGCTCTTCTATCCGACCGCATCGAACGCGCTCGGGACGGTCTCCTTCTCGATCGGAAACCTCGCGAACATCCCCGGGACGACGACGCTCACGGCTCCCGTGGCCGCGCTCCAGACCGCAATCGGCTCGCTCAATCTCTCGAACGACCTCGGCGCGATCGTCGACGGCTTCGACGTCCTGCTGCGCGGAATCCAGGACGCCCTTCGCGGGCAGGTCTTCGGCGTCCAGCTTCCGCTCGTCGGCCAGGGCTTCGCCGACGCAGCGAACTTCCTCGAGACGCTGCGGCAGCAGGTGGTGGATCGCCTGCACACGGCCCTCAACGGCGCGAGCCGCGCCGCCGACGCCGTTCGCGACGCGCTCTTCGGCGTGCTCGGCTCCGCACCCGGCGGGCTCGACCTCATCGATCCGACCTTCACCGACGCCGGCAACGACGGAGTTCCCGACACCGCCTCGACGAAGGAGGACATCGTCGTCACGCCGACGCCGGCCAGCGGAATCCCAGACCGCATCGAGTTCCACACGCGCCTTCGCCAGGACCTCGTCAGCGCGCAGGTCCCGATCGACTTCGCCGTCGGCCTTCCCGGCCTCGGTCTGAAGGTCGATCCGGGCAGCCAGGTCGTGCTGCTGATCGGCTGGCAGCTCGCGCTCGGCTTCGGCGTCAGCAAGACCGAGGGCGCGTACTTCGACACCTCGGCGATCGACGAGCTGAAGGTCGACTTCAACGTGTCGATTCCCGACGTCGTCGCGCACGGGACGATCGGCTTTCTCACCGCGTCGATCGCCGACGAGGACGCCGACCACAACTCGAGCAACGCGGGCGTCGACGTCGACCACGACGGCGCGAAGCCGAGCAGCTTCATCGGGAAGTTCGTCGTCGACATCCGCGATCCGTCGGCGGGCAACCACCTCACGTTCTCCGAGCTCACGTCGTCGCCGGTGACCAGCATCCTCGCCGCTCGGATCGAAGCCGCCGCCGACGTCAACCTCCAGCTCTCGCTCGGCCTCTCCGACGGCAGCGGCGGCGAGGTCGAAGAGTTCCCGCGTCTCATGGCGGACCTCCAGTTCGACTGGAGCTTCAGCTCGAGCACGGGCCTCACGGGAACGGAGCCGGACGTTCGGCTCGTGAACGGCCGCCTCGACCTCGGCAGCTTCGTCTCCGGCGTTCTCGGCCCGATGGTCGATCGCGTGAAGACGGTGACCGGCCCGCTCGAGCCGATCATCAAGATCCTCACGTCGCGCGTCCCGGTCATCTCCGACCTGATGAAGAAGAAGGTGACGCCGATCGATCTCGCCGGGCTCTTCGGCGAGGGCTTCGAGACGGCCGGAACGTTCCTGTCCGCGCTCGCCGACGTGATCGACTTCGCGAACGCGATCGATACCGTCGGAGACAGCGTCTTCATCGACCTCGGGAGCCTCAACCTCTCGGGCTTCGACCTGCGGCAGTCGAACGTCGATCTGAAGAACGCGAACCTCTCGGGCCTGTTCCAGGCGCCGTCGATCGGAACGCAGCAGCAGCTCGAGCAGAAGGCGAGCAGCTTCGCCGAGGCGTCGACGAGCATCACCGGCGGCGGCTTCAGCTTCCCGATCCTCGAGGACCCGTCGAGCGCGTTCGGCCTCATCTTCGGCAAGGACATCGACCTCGTCCGCTATCACTTCCCGCGGCTCGAGTTCAGCTTCAAGCTCAGCCAGTCGTTCCCGCTGCCGACGCCGTCGCCGATCCCGATCGTCGTTCGCCTCGCCGGACAGATCGGCGCGACGATCGACTTCACGATCGGCTACGACACGCACGGCTTCAAGACGTTCGCCGAGAGCACGAACAAGAACCCGCTTCTGCTCTTCGACGGCTTCTTCGTCGCCGACACCATCGGCGGAAAGGACGTCCCCGAGGTCGTCCTCGAGGGCAAGGTCTCGGCCGGGGCGGGCTTCTCGATCGGCGTGGCTTCGATCGGCGTCGAGGGCGGTGTCTTCACGAGCATCGACTTCAACCTGAAGGACGACAACCACGACGGAAAGGTCCGCGGCGGCGAGATCTTCGGTCACCTCGGCGGCGGCGGGCCCTTCTGCATCTTCGACATCTCGGGCGAGATGGGCGCCTTCCTCGGCGTGTACTGGGAGATCGGAATCTGGCCGTTCGAGATCAGCGGCAGCTTCGAGATCGCGCGCGTGACGCTCTTCGAGTTCCCGCTCGGCCTGTGCCAGGGGCCGCCGCCGAAGCTCGCGACGCTCGAGCCCGATGGGACGCTGCTCCTCAACATGGGGCCGCGTGCGGGCGAGCGGCTCGCGCCGGCCGACCGCGGCAAGCGCGACGCGAAGTACTACACCGACGGCGACGAGAGCTTCACGGTGACGCGACTCACCGACGACGTCGTGATCGTGAAGGCCTTCGGCCTCGAGCAGGCGTACGGGAAGATCCCGCCGAAGGACAACCCGAACGGCGCGCTGGGTCCGGCCGTCGTGCGCATCGTCGCCGACGGCGGCCTCGGCAAAGACACGATCGAGATCGAGCCCGACATCCTCTATCAGAACACGATCTCGGGAGGCGACGGCGACGACGTCCTGCTCGGCGGCGGCGGCCGCGACGAGATGCACGGCGGAGCGGGGCGCGATCTCGTGAAGGGGCGCCTGGGCGACGACTGGCTCTACGGCGACGAAGGCGACGATCTCCTGTTCGGAGCCGAGGGCAATGACGCGATCGATGGCGGCGCCGGCGCCGACCTGCTGAGCGGCAGCGCCGGCAACGACGAGCTGCACGGCGGCGCCGGCGAGGACAACCTTCGCGGCGACGAAGGCGACGACCGCCTGTACGGCGATCTCGACGTCGACGGCCTGTACGGCGGCCTCGGCCAGGACCTGCTGTTCGGCGGCGGCGGCGCGGACCGCCTCGAAGGCGAGGACGGCGACGACACGCTCTCGGGCGAGGCGGGCGGCGACACGCTCCTCGGCGGCCGCGGCAAGGACGTTCTGTACGGACACGGCGCATCGGGCGCGGGCGACGACGCTGCGCCCGACGTGCTCTGGGGTGATCTCGGAACGGGCGGGAGCGAGGCCGGCAGCGACGAGGACCAGCTCTACGGGCAGGGCGGCAACGACGAGATCCACGGCGAAGGCGCGGTCGACCACATCTACGGTGGCTCGGGCGACGACACGATCACCGGCGACGCGAGCGACGACCTCATCCTCGGCGACGCCGGGGCGGACACGATCTACGGCGGGACGGGGCGCGACGAGATCCACGGCGGCACCGAGGGAGACTTCATCTCGGGCGGCGACGCCGAGGATCTCGTCTACGGCGAAGACGGCAGCGACCGGATCAGCGGCGACGCGGGAGACGACCTCATCTACGCGGGCGCGGGCAACGACGACGTTCTCGGCGGGACGGGAGAGGATCGCATCTTCGGCGGCGCCGGGGCCGACACGCTGCGCGGTCAGGAGGGCGACGACCTCGTCCTCGGCGAGGAGGACGCCGATCGTCTCTTCGGCGATGCGGGCTTCGACGTGCTCCGAGGCGGAACGGGCGACGACGAGCTGACCGGCGGAGCGGACGCCGACCGGCTGCAGGGCGACGAAGGCCGCGACGCGATCTACGGCGCGACCGGCGACGACTGGCTGCTCGGCAACGACGGCGACGACTTCCTCTCCGGCGGACCGAACGACGACTACGCCGACGGCGGCGCCGGTAGCGACGAGATCTACGGCGGCAGCGGCAACGACTGGCTCTTCGCCGGGACCGGGATGCTCGGGCACGTGTACGGCGACGACGGGAGCGACGTGCTCGTCGGATCCGACGAGGGTGGCGACGATCCGAACTTCGGCGACTCGGTCCGCTTCGGAGACTGGCTCGACGGCGGCGCCGGCGACGACACCATTCTCGGCCTCGGCGGGGCCGACGTGATCTTCGGCGGCGCCGGCAACGACTTCGTCGATGGCGGCGCGAACGGTGACCTCGTTCGCGGCGGCGCAGACGACGACCGCATCTACGGCGGGCTCGGAAACGACCAGCTCGAAGGCGACGCGGGAGACGACCTGCTCGACGGCGAGTGGGGGACCGATCTGCTGCGCGGCGGCGCCGGTCGCGACGAGCTCTACGGCGGAGGCGGAGTCGGAGACCGTCTCGAGGGAGGGGCCGACGACGACGTCCTCTACGGCTCCGACGACGGCGCGGACATCCTGCTGGGAGAGGGCGGCCGAGACCGCATCTTCGGAAACGGCGGAAACGATCTCGCGCAGGGCGGAGAAGGCGACGACATCATCGACGGCGGCGCGGGCGACGATGTCCTCGAAGGCGGGCCCGGGAGCGACGTCCTCACGGGCGGCGCGAACCACGACACGCTCTACGGCGACACGCAGGCGGGCGGAACGGACGACGCGGCCCCCGACTTCCTCTACGGCGACTTCGGCACCAACGTCTCGACGCTCGGCCAGGGAAGCGATCGCCTGTTCGGAAGCGGCGGCAACGACGTCCTCTTCGGCGAAGGCGGCGACGACGCGATCGACGCCGGCACGGGCGCGAGCAATCTCGTCGACTTCGGAGCGGGCGAGGCCGCGAACCCGGCGGACTTCGTCGTGCCGGCGCCGACGCCCGCGCCCGCCGTCGTGGCGTACGTGCAGAGCCCGCGCGCGACGCCGTCGCTTCCCGACCTTCCCGCCGCGAGCGCGCGCTGGCGCGATCTCGGCGGCTCGGCACTCGGCTTCGGCCTCTCGGGAGGCCTTGCCGCTTCGGTCGACCCCGCGCTCGCGATCGATGCGCTCGGCCAGATCTGGGCCGCGTGGGCCGATGCGCGAAACGGCAACTTCGAGATCTACGTCGCGCGCCGCGGCGCGGGCGGGTGGGACTCGGTCGCGGGCAGCGCGTCGGGCGGCGGCATCTCGCGCACCACGGGCAGCTCCCGCCGGCCGGTGATCGCGATCGACCCGATCACGGGAAATCCGATCGTCGTCTGGACCGAGATCGAAGGCTCCGGAAGCGACCTCTTCGCCGCGCGCTTCGACCCCGCTGCGAACGGCGGCGCCGGCGGCTGGGTCGCGCTCGGATCGTCGCTCGCAGCGGGCGGCCTCTCCGCGACCGGCGGTGCGGACTCCGCGCAAGTCGTCGCGACGAACGCGGGGCCGGTGGTCGCGTGGCTCGACACGTCGGCGGGCGCTCCGCACGTCTACGCGAAGCGCTTCTCGTCCGGCGCGTGGAGCGCACTCGGGAGCGGCGCCGCGAGCGGCAGCGGCGCTTCGGGAAGCAGCACGGTCGTCGGCGAGCTCGCGCTCGCGACCGACGGCACGAAGGTCGCCGCGGCGTGGACGGCGAACAGCGGCGGCGTGAAGCAGATCCATCTGCGCGAGTACGCGAGCGGGGCGTGGAATGCGCTCGGCGGCTCGGGCTCGGGAGGCGGCGTCAGCCAGACGGCGCGCGACGCCAGCGCGCCCGCCGTCGCGTACCTCGGCTCCGACCTCTTCGTCGCGTGGCAGCAGGCGCGAGGCCCCGACGTGCTGCCGTCCGAGATCTACGCCGTCCGGTGGAGCGGCGCGGCCTTCGTCGCGGCCGGCGCGGGAGCGAACGCCGGCGCGGGCGTCTCCGGCACGTCGGGCGTCGCGTACGCGCCGAAGCTCGCGAGCGGCGGCGGCCGCGTCGTCCTCGTCTGGTCGGACGATTCGCCGCTCGCACGCGAGGGAAGCGGTGCGTCGTTCTACGCGAAGGTGTGGAGCGGCTCTGCGTTCGTCGAGGAGATCCCCGGCGACGCGCAGGGAGAGGGGATCAGCTCGACGGGCGGCGTGCCATCGAGCGCGGTCCTCGCGGTCGACGCGGCCGGACATCCCTTCCTCGCATGGCAGGACGCGACGCCGCTGCGCACCGCGATTTTCGTTCGCGGAAACGACTTCGACGTGCAGCGCGTCTTCCACGCGAACGCGTCGACCTCGATTGCGCAGGTCCTTGCCGGCAACGATCTCGGCCCCGGCGACGTCATCGTGGTCGAGGCCGGCAGTCAGCCCGGCTTCACGATCGGCGCGGACGACGCGGGCGTCCTCGTCGTCGGCGCGCCGAGCTTCGGGACACGCGTCACGGGCGCGGTCACGATCAGCGCCGCGCCGGGGACCGTCCTGCAGGGCCTCGAGCTCGCGGCGGGAGCGAGCGTCGCGGGCGGAGCGGACGTCGTGCTCGCCGACAATCGCGTGACGGGCGGCGGCGTCGCGATCAGCGGCGGCGCGCGAATCGCCGTGATTCGCAACACCTTCGACGGAGCGTCGGTCGCCGTGACGCTGGATGGCGGCGCGAGCGACGCGGCGATCCTCGGCAACCGGATCCGCTCGGCGAGCACCGGCATCCGCGTCGCGTCGGCGGCGAGCGGCCGCATCGCGGCCAACGAGATCGGCGTCGCCGGCGCGAGCGCGGTCGGGACGGGCCTCGAGATCGCGGCGGCGTTCACCGGGGCGATCGACGGCAACGTGATCACCGGCGCGGTGACGGGCGTGGTCTACGCCGCGCGCGCCGAGCTGGTCGGAAACCGCATCCGAAACGGTACGACCGGCGTTCGCGCCAGCGTCGCGAGCGAGGCGGACGCGCTCGGCTTCGTCGGGCCGCTGCGGCCGAACGAGATCTCGGGCAACGCGACGGGCATCCTGCTCGACGGCGGCGTCGTGCAGGGCCAGCACGTCTTCGAGAACGCAACGGGCGTCGCCGGCACCGGAACCCTCGGCGGCAGCGATCCGGAGCGCGCGAGCCTCGTCGAGCGAAACACGGTCGGCGTCGAGACGACGGGGCCGATCCGGTACACGCGAATCGGACACAACGGGATCGGCATCCGCGCCAGCTCCGGCCAGCGCATCCATCACGACGTCATCTTCGACAACGCGAGCACCGGGATCGAGATCTCGGGCCGGCAGGACGTGCAGATCGTCTCGAACACGCTCTACAGCGCGACGGGCGACAACGTCCGGGTCGAGGGCGGATCGAAGGAGGTCGAGCTTCGCAGCAACGTCCTCTACGCCGAGGCCGGCTACGACGTCTTCGTCGCGAACGACAGCCAGGCGGGCTTCTTCAGCGACTGGAACGACCTCTTCGCGCGCGGTGCGGGCAAGCTCGTGTTCTGGACGCGAGACTTCACGGACCTTCTCGACTGGCAGGCCGACGTCGCGCAGTTCGACCTCCACTCGATCGGATCGACCGCGCCGGCGCCGCTCGCCGCCGAGCCGCGCTTCCTCTCGTTCGGGCGCGACGACTACCGCGTCTTCGGCCTCGCCGCGCAGCTTCGAGCGACGAGCCCGACGCTCGATCGCGGCGACGCCCGGGCGGACGTCGGCGTACGCCCGGAGCAGGTGAACCTGCTCTCGAACCCCGGATTCGAGAGCGGACTCGCGGGGTGGAACACGACGACCGGCTCGGCGACGCGAACGAGCGCGCCGGGCGCCTTCGAAGGCACGAGCTACTTCGCGCCGCCGACCACGGCGGCCTCGGCGTTCGCCGAGCAGCGCGTCGACCTCGTCGCGGCGGGCTACTCCGCGGCGCAGCTCGACTCCGGCCAGCTCGATCTCGTCTTCGGCGGGCGCCTTCGCGTTGGCGCCGAGTACCGAACGCCCGGCAGCGTCGCGCCGGCCGACCACGGGCGCGTGCTCCTCATCTTCGAGGACGGCGCTGGAACGGAGATCTCGCGCGTCGTCGAAGACGGCGCGAACGCGAGCGATCGCTGGGACCTCGCCGGTGATCGAGTCGGGATCCCGGTCGGGACGCGGCGCGCGGTGCTCCGCTTCGAGGCCGACGTCGCGACCTCGTACAGCAACGATTCCTTCTTCGACGGTGCCTTCCTCTACGCCGTCCCCGAAGGCTTCGCGCCCGACCTCGGCGCCTTCGCGGCGAGTTCGCAGGAGACGCCGGCCGCCTTCGCGCACGTGCAGCTCCGATTCCCGGACCTCTACACCGACTGGGAGCGCGACCGGCCGCACACGATCTCGTGGCAGTCGTTCGGCAACGCGACGAACTCGCCCGTCCGCATCGACCTGTACCAGGACACCGCGGACGGTCCGGCGCTGGTCACGACGATCGCCGCGGCGACTCCGGACGACGGCGAGCTGATCTGGATCCCGTCGACGTCGGGCGTCGCGTTCGGCACGCACGGGCTTCGCATCCAGATCTCGCTCGTGAACAATCCGCTCGTTCTCGACCGCAGCACCGAGAGCTTCACGGTCCCGGAGGACGGCAGCCAGTACTACGTCGACGATGGGAGCGACGCGGGCGACGCGTACACGCCCGGCGCGATCGGTTCGAACCGGAACACGGGCAAGCGCGCCGACGCGCCGAAGCCGAACCCGGTGAACCTCGTCCGCGTCTACGATCTCGGGCCGGGCGCCGTGCTGCGCGTCGATACCGGCAGCTACGACCTTTTCGAGACGCTCCGGCTCTCGGGGAGCAGCGACCGCGGCCTCGGCCTCGACGAGGCCTTCACGCTCGCCGGGCCGAATCTCGCCGGCACGACGGCCCGGCTCTTCCCGGCCAATCCGCTCTACCGCCTGCCCGCGATCCTCGAGCTCGACGACGCCGACCTGATGGACGTCTCGGCCTTCACGGTCGAGCGGGGCGAGTACGGCTTCATCGCGCGCGGCGGCGTCGAGGACCTCGGGCTGCGCAATCTCACGGCGACCGATCACTCGATCGACGCGATCAACGTCTCGTCGGCGTCGCCGCTGGGCGAGTTCACGGGGCTCACGGCGAGCCGCGCCGGAGCGCACGGGATCGTGATCGGCGGCACGCTGGCGCGCCTCGCCGACAGCCGTGCCTTCGACAACGTCGACGCCGGCTTCGTGCTCTCGAACCTCGCAGCGGATGGCGCGACGTCGTCGGTCCTGCGGCTCGAAGCCTACCGAAACCGCGTCGGGATCGCGGCGGGAACCACCTTCGGCCGCATCCTTCTCGGCAGCGACGATCTCTCGCTGGGCGCCGGGAGCAAGGTCCATGACAACTCGCAGGCCGGAATCGTTGCCGGCTCGAATGTTCTTGCGGCGGGCAACACCGTCTACGGCCAGAACTCGGGCTCCGGGCAGGGAATCGTCGCCGGCGGCTACTCGTCCGGCGGGATCACGACGGGCAGCAACGCCGAGATCGTCCGAAACGTCGTCTTCCAGAACGACACCGGGATCACCGGCGGGTACCAGGGAAAGATTCGCGAGAACCGCGTCTACGAGAGCACGCGCATCGGCATTTCGATGGGCGGCGGCACCGCCGAGCGCAACCTCGTCTACGGAGCCGAGACGGGGATCTGGGACTACGGCGCGAGGGTCGCCGGAAACCTCGTCTACGACACGACGAAGGACGGGATCGCCGCCTTCGGCGAGTCGACGATCCTCGGCAACACCGTCTACGCGCTCACCGGCAACGCGGTGTCGATCGACCAGTCTCCTGCGGCCGACCCGCCGAAGGTGAACGTCCGCGACAACATCTTCGTGGTCGGAGGGGGGTACGCGCTGCGCGTCGGTACCTACGCCGAGCGCGGGCTCGCGAGCGACTTCAACCTGTTCCAGACCGCCGGTGCCGGGAAGGTGGGCCTGTTCGGCGGGACCGACCGCACGACGCTCGAGGCGTGGCGAAACGCGACGTTCGGTGACCAGCAGAGCATCGCCGGCGATCCGCTCTTCGTCGATCCCGGCGGAGCCGACGGCGTTCTCGGCTACACGGGGCCGGCGAACGACGGGCGCGACGACGACTTCCACGTGAAGAGCCAGTTCGGGAGCTTCCACGGCGGCATGCTCGCGCCGGCGCTCGGCGCCGTGACGGGCCTGCCCTTCTTCGCGGCACCGGTCGAGACGATCGACGCGCAGCAGTCTCCAGCGATCGACCGCGGCGCTCCGCAGGACCCGTTCGCGGACGAGCCGTCGCCGAGCGGCGGCTACGTGAACCTCGGCGCGTTCGGAAGCCACCCGCAGGCGTCGAAGAGCCCGTCGCAGTACGTCCTCGTGACGAGCCCGAACGGCGGCGAGGGCGTGCCGCAGAGCGCGACCACCACGATTCGCTGGCGGGCGTTCGGCTTCGCGGGCGACGTGAAGCTCGAATACTCGGCCGACGGCGGCGCGAGCTGGTCGACGATCTCCGCTGACGAAGTGAACGATGGCTCGTTCGACTGGATGGTCGACCCGCTGCTGTACCCGGTGAGCAACGACGCGCGCGTTCGCATCCGCTCGCTCTCCGTTCCGGCCGTGCAGGACGTCCCCGACGCGGCGTTCCGGGTGACTCCGCCGATCTTCGCGTACTACGTGAACGACGCCAGCACGGCGGGCGACGAGTACGCGACGGCGATCGGAAACGACGCGAACGACGGCCTCGACCCGTCTCGCCCGAAGGCCACTCTGCGCGCGCTGCTCGAGACGTACGACCTCGGATCGACCGACGTCGTCTACGTCGATACCGGCGTCTACGACCTCACGACGAGCATTCGCCTCGATGCGAACGACTCGGGCGTCCGGATCCAGGGTCCGGTCGATCCGACGCACGCCGCGATCCTCGAGCGCGGCAGCGCCCCCGGCTACTCGCAGCAGATCTTCGAGGCGACGGGCGGCGACGACGTCACGATCGATCATCTCGTCTTCCGCAACGCCGACCATGCGCTCTACGCCGCGTACGG
>JABLTH010031780.1_pt1 | contig 32432 bp, 29 predicted proteins | sample 7875711 | NCBI WGS metagenome assembly JABLTH01 (sample SAMN14941262, study PRJNA633318) | bioreactor metagenome | isolation source: bioreactor | place: China | collected 2019-03-05 | reverse complement strand
TTTTTTATTTTAAGTATTTAGGGGTTGGTAGTCCCCAACTGAGTTGGGGATGGGAGTTTGAATCTCTTCTTCCGCACAAAAGTGTAGCTTGAAAGGCTTCACTTTTTTATTTTAAGTATTTAGGGGAGGCAGTCCCCAACTGAGTTGGGAATGGGAGTTTGAATCTCTTCTTCCGCACAAAAGTTAAGCTTGAAAGGCTTCACTTTTTTATTTCTTGTATGCTGTATGGTTCAAATTGCAAACCCTGCAAGACATAAAAGGTAAACGGAATAATATTTTTTATATTCTGTGTTACAGGTCTTCCTCCCGTTCCAGCATCAGTATGGCCGACTGCGGTACGATATAATATTTTTCCTTTTGGTAAATCACTTCTGTGGCACCACTGAGTAAAAAAATGGCGAGGTCGCCCTCCCGAGCCTGCAGGGGCAGGTATTTTACTTTTTCATCATCGGGTTTCCAGCTTTCATCCTCAACAGGCATGGGCAGTGCATACCCCGGCCCGGTTTTAATAACGTATCCCTGTTGTACTTTTTCTTTTTCGCCAACGCCGGGAGGAAGATACAGCCCGCTTTCGGTGCGTTCATTGGCGGCTGATATTTTTATCAGCACCCTGTCGCCGATGACGATGATCTTTTTAAGCTTATTATCAGGTGTTAAAAACATAACAATAAATTGATGCTGTAAAATTAAGGATATTTAAAAAGCAGTCCTGCTGTTGCCGTTCATAAACAAAAAGCCGGAATTTGTACAAATAAAATACATTTGCAACCCGGCCTGTAATTTTTAAATCTTACAGCAAATCATCTCAAATGAAAAAAACAATCCTCGCGGCCTCGCTGCTTGTTGCATTGCATGCAACCGCACAAACATTTAAACCTGCTGTAACCCTTGGTGCAGGGCAAAAGTATAATATTACCACTGTTGCAAAAGGCAGTATGTCGCAGGAGTTAATGGGACAGTCGATGGAAATACCTGTTGATGTCACAGCTACCAGCGTGCTTGAAGTAAAGAAGGCAGATAAAAAAACATACGATTTAACCAGCACCGCCACCCATATCATCATGAACATGTCCATGATGGGGCAAGCGGTGAACTATGACAGTGATAAAAAGGAAGACAGCGATGGTGAACTGGGCCAGGCGCTTGGCGGCGGACTGAACAAACCCACAACTTTCAGCGTAAACAGTTTTGGGAAAATTATTGAAGGCAGTATTAAAAAAACAGAAAGCCCCGAAAAGGATGCTCCCGGCAGTAATATGATGATGGGCATGATGAATATGGGTAAGGCAGATGAAATATCTCCTGCCATTGACCTGTTTGCAAGCGATGCGGCCATTAAAGTAGGCGACAGTTTTACCGACAGCAGCAGTTCGGCCGATGGGAAAGATAAAAAGAGCACCACCTATACCCTGGCCGAAGTAAATGACACAGCTGCAAAATTCATTATTGCCGGTACCATGGCTGCAAAAAATGAAGCAGAGATGCAGGGGATGCAAACCACATCCACCACCAATACAAAAATAACCGGTGAAATGTGGATCAGCAAAGCCACCGGGCTGCTTACAAAAAAAGTACTGACCATGAATATTACCGGTACGGTTGAAGTGGCGGGTATGAGCATACCGTTAACTGGCACCAATACGGTTACAATTACCGTGTCCGGGCAATAATAAAACGATACCATTTTTGATATCCATCACCTACCTTTGCGGCAGGTGATTTTTTTATGCAGCAACTGATCGCATCTTATTTATTCCAGTATAAAACCTGTCCTTTACCGGGGTTGGGAACCTTGCGCATTGTGCATAAAAGCGCAGCGGCAAATTTCCCGGATAAAACCATTCATGCGCCTGAACCGGAGATTGTGTTTGATCATACGGAGACAGATGCAGGTACATTGGTGGATTATATCGCTGCCAGAACAAACTGCCCGGTATTAAGTGCTATTGATTCATTGGGGAAATACTGTAACCTGTTAAAGAGCGAGCTGAATGCAAACGCCATTGCTGCAATCAATATGGTGGGCAGCTTTTCAGGTGATGCAGGGGGAGAGATTCAGTTCAAACCGGCGCAGTTGCCGGCTGTATTGCTGCCTGCTGTTGTTGCCGAAAGAGTTGTTCATCCCGAAGCGGCACATACCATGCTGGTGGGAGATAAGGAAACCACCAATACGCAAATGGCAGAATATTATGCAGAGTCATCAGTCCCCAAAAATTACTGGTGGGTTTGGGCCATTATACTGGGGGCCGTTGCCTTACTGGCCCTGTTGCTTTATTATAACGATGCTTTTGCATCTTCTTCATTTGGAAACATTAGTCCCGCATTGTAAGCATGACCCGGAAAAAGAAAATAATTTTATTTATTGTTTGTTGTATTGTTTGTATTGCCAGCGACAGGTATACCAAGGAGCTTGCAAAAGAACACCTGAAAGAACAGGGCATGACCAGTTACTTTAACGACACATTCAGGTTCTGGTATGTGGAGAATACCGGTGCTGCACTAAGCCTGGGTGATGAATTACCCAAGACTGCAAGCTTCTGGCTGCTGAGTATTTTACCGCTGGTGTTTTTATTGCTGGTGGTGGTATATGTATTCCGCCATCTTGATAAGATGAATGCCATGCGGGTATTTTCCATTGCACTGATCGTTTCCGGTGGTGTTGGAAATATCATCGACCGTATTTTGTACGACCGCCATGTTACCGATTTTATGAATATCGGTTTCGGCAGCCTGCGAACCGGTATTTTTAATGTGGCCGATGTATGGGTAACCGCCGGCGTTATTGGCCTGCTGCTGTTCTATAAAAAACCAAAAGAAGAAAATACACCTGTAAATCCATGATCCATTATACGCAATGCCCCGTTTGTAATTCTGATAAAATAACACCCCAGCTTACAGCGGAAGATTTTACCGTATCGCACCAGCAATTTTCCATTTGGCATTGCAATGACTGTACGCACCGTTTTACACAAAATGTGCCGGGCCAGGATGCGATTGGTCCTTATTACCAGAGCGACAGTTATATTTCTCATAGTGATACCAAAAAGGGTTTGGTAAATACACTTTATCATATGGTGCGTAAAAGAACTTTAAACAGTAAACGCAAAATGGTGGAAGCCGAAACGGGGATGGCTAAGGGAGCGATACTGGATATTGGTTGTGGCACAGGTGCATTTTTGCATACCATGAAAACGGCAGGATGGAATATTACCGGTTTGGAGCCTGATGATACTGCAAGAAAAAAAGCGGCTGAATTATATGCGCTGCAACCCGAAAGTCCTGAAAAATTATTCCAGCTGCAGCCGGCATCGTACAATGCCATCACCATGTGGCATGTGCTGGAGCATGTGCACCAGCTGCACGATTATATAAAACAACTGGCCGCCTTAATTGCACCCGATGGAAAGATCATAATCGCGGTGCCCAATTATACTTCAAAAGATGCGGCATTGTACCAGGAGTTTTGGGCAGCTTATGATGTACCGCGTCATCTCTATCATTTTTCGCCAGCATCCATGCGCAAACTGCTAAGCGGCTATGGATTAACAGTAAAAAAAGTAAAACCCATGTGGTTCGACAGTTTTTATGTGAGCATGCTGAGCGAACAATACAAAAAAGGTAAAGGAAATCTCGTGAAGGCTTTCTTCAACGGTTTTATCTCCAATTGCAAGGCGCTTGCTGATAGCGAACGTTGCAGCTCTGTTATCTACATCATTGAAAAAACTGCATAACTATTACTGCAGTACGATCTCAAACATTTTTGGCCAGTGTTTGCCGGTAATCAGGAGCTTTTTACCGGCACTGTCGTATGCAATGCCATTCAGCACTTCATCTCCGGGTTCGGGAACAAAGCCGGGTGCATATTTTTCGATGATGCCCTGTAAATTGAGTTTGCCTGTAACCTTACCATCCGCCGTGTCAATTTTCAGAATATGATCCTGCTGGTAAACATTGGCATAAATGGCGCCATTAATAAATTCCAGTTCATTCAGGCTTTCCTGCGGTACGCCGTCTTCTGTAACGGTAATTCTTTTCTTCACTTTAAAATCATCTGCATTCACAAAATAAATATTGGCACTTCCGTCGCTGATGATTAAATCGGTGCCGTTATTGGTAATGCCCCAGCCTTCGTAAGGCCAGGTGAAAGTTTTTACGGGTTTGTCAATATTGCTCAGTTCGTACACATACACAATATTGCTGCGCCAGGTGAGCTGGTATATCCTGCCATTAAAAACGGTAATGCCTTCGCCAAAAATATCTTTGGAACCCATGGCGTGTTTTTTTTCCACTTTACCGGTTTTGTAATCTGTTATGCGGAGCGATGAATTGGCCCAGTCGCCAGTGCCTTCATACATTTTGCCATTGAACAGCTGCAATCCCTGTGTGTAGGCGGCAGAATCATGCGGGTAAACATTTACGATATTGTACGCAATTTGCGGGGCAGGTTTGGGCACAAGATCAGGATCAATTGCTTTCGGGTCATCTTTTACGGTTTCCCCGCCATTGCAGGAATATAACAGTACCAAAAGCCCGAAGGCAAGATATTTTTTCATGTTAAAATTGTATGGCACAAATGTAGCAAACAGAATCTATTGCAGCGCCGCGGCACTGATAAAAGATTGCAAATGTCACCAGGCTGTTTTATGGTAAACAATATTTCTTTGTTCCAGGTAACCGAGTATGAATTCAAAACAGGCTGCATGGCTGCCCACCAGTTCGGGAGGAAACACGCCCGTTTGCGTAAACAGTTTGTTTATGAGCATATGCAGTGCTGCCGTTGCCGTGTATCCTGTGGTGCGGCTCATACTGCTGGTTTGCGTGGCGGCATCATATTCGTCGTACAGCTCGTAATGAATGGTTTTGCCCTCGCCTTTTATCTCAATGGTCATCAGGGTAAACTCTTCTTCTGTGCTGCCCAGTTTCCATTGGTTAAAAAGCAGGGCAGAGGTAAATTCCAGCGGGCTCACCAGTTGCCCTTTGAACTGCACGGGCGTGGTGTTTAAAAAACCCGCTTTGATCAGGCTTTTCATCAGGTCAATATGTCCCGGGTAACGCAATGTTTTTTCCTTCATGTTGGGGATATGTTTCATGGTAAACAAAATACTGCGCAGTCCGTCGGTATTAAAACTTTCCAGCGTGCCTGTCTTTGCAAAATCAATCAGCTCCGCATCACTCAGCGCAGGTTTGATAACAATACTGCCATTCTCCACGTAACGGGCAGGTCTTGTGTATTCTTCCAGCACATCAATGGGAGAGAAGGGCGCCTTGTATTCAAAGGGCTTTATTCTTTTTTTAGGAAGCCCGCCCACCATGCATTCAAAACTGTCTATTTTCATTTGTGCATTATGATAGCCCAGTATCAAATTACTCATACCCGGTGCCACGCCGCAATCAACAATAGCGGTTACATTTTTTTCTTTAGCCAGCTTATCCAGTTGCAAAGCATCTTCAGGAAAAAAAGAAATATCCACTACGTTTTTCCCGGCATTGATGACAGCCTCCAGTGTTTTATATCCCATAAAACCCGGCCCAGCGCTGATCACATAATCAAAATTTTTCAGCAGGAGCGGGTAGTTTTTAAAAGCAGACAGGTCGGCCTGTATACAAGTAACCGAACTATTTTTTACAGCCAGGACCTCCAGCGACTGGCTGCTGATATCAAACGAAGTAACAGTATGAACTGCGGCAAGGTCAATGGCCATGGCACGGCCCACCATGCCGGCACCTAAAATTGCTATTTGCATTCTATTAATTTTTTGGGATGAACAGTGTGTTTAACGGGGCATTGTTGCAGCTTGTCCCGCAACAGGCGGGATCGCACACTTCAACGGCATCAATGCATCAGCATTTACAAATACAAAACCGAAGTTCCGTTCATCATAATGGAGAAAGCGGCCGAAAGCCTGTAGAAATGTGTGTATGTTCTTTTTGCAAGCACATGCAAATATAAAAAATCCGGACCAGCTATATAGCCGGCCCGGATTAAAAGTATTGCAGGCAGTTATTTTTTCTTCCTGCTTACCAGCTGCATTTCGCTGATAAGGTTTTTTGCACCGGCGTATTTGTCAATAATAAAAAGCACATAGCGCACATCCACCATAATATTGCGGCAAATGTCTTTGTTGTAATTCACATCGCTCATGGTACCTTCCCATACACGGTCAAAGTTGAGGCCTATCAAATTGCCATAAGCATCCAGCGCAGGGCTGCCGCTGTTACCACCCGTGGTATGATTGGCGGCAATAAAACAAACCGGCTGGCGGCCATTCACACCATACGGACCAAAATCTTTTTTATTGTACAGGTCGGTTAATTTTTGCGGCACATCAAATTCATAGTCACCGGGTTTGTACTTTTCCATCACACCATCGAGATAAGTGTAGTAATCAAATTGCACAGCGTCTCTTGCTTTGTATCCCTTTACATTGCCGTAAGTTAAACGCAAAGTGCTGTTGGCATCCGGATAAAATGGTTTTTGCGTAAACACATCCATCTGTGCCTGCATGTAAGTGCGCTGCAGCTGGTTGATGTTGTTCTGGTATTCGTCCAGTTTGGGCATTACATTCTCTGCATAAGTTTTGCGCATATCATTGAACAATACCGCAGCGATATCATTCTTAATAATCGCACTGCCTTTTGATGCAACACTGTCCAGCAGCATTTTAAATTTGGCCGGGCTGGTAAAGAACGACTGACTATATACCTTTGCTGCAACAGCAGCGATACTGTTATTGTTTTCTGCCAGCATTTTTTTCAGCACAGGTGAAACATATTCCGGTTGTTGATCTTTCACATACATTTCCATCAGTACTTCAAACATCTTCTGGTCAACGGTGGCATTGTATTCTCCGTACAATCCCACCAGCTTGTCTGTAACTTCTTTCAGGGCTGTTTTGTATGCGGCTTCTCCCTTGTCGTAAGCGCTGGCAAGCGTAAGGCCATTGAGTGATATGAGGAATAACTCCGTTTTACCGGCAATCTCGTTATAATAATCTCTTGCATAACCATAGGGCTCAATGTTTTTATAAGCCTGTTGCAGTTTGTTCAGCAGGTCGGCATAGGCCATATTCATAGCGGGTGAGCTGAGTACAATTTTTTCAAAACTCGCTTCCAGTGCTTTTTTTCTGCCCACGGCATCGCTGCTCTTCAGCCCCAGTACTTCACCTTTCCATTTTTTGTACGCGTTTTCGATGCTGGCATACTTGGCAGCATACTGAATTTTTATTTCTTCATCCTTGCGCAGGAAGCTATTCAGCACCTGCAATGCTTTTTCACGAATAGCGATTTTAGCAGGATCGTTTACGTTCATGATCTGCTCCACAGCAGATGAATGCAGGTATTCTGTAGTTCTTCCAGGGAAACCGAATACCATGGTGAAATCGCCTTCCTTCACGCCATCCAGCGAAATTTTTAAAGAGCGTTTTGGTTTGTAGGGAATATTATCCGGAGAATAATCTGCCGGCTTATTGTCTTTACCGGCGTAAATGCGGAACATGCTGAAATCGCCGGTATGGCGTGGCCACATCCAGTTATCCGTGTCTTTACCAAAATTGCCAATTGAAGATGGGGGAGCACCCACCAAACGAACGTCTTTGTATGTTTCGGTAATGAACATAAAATATTTGTTGCCTTCAAAGAAGGGGCGTACCAGTATATCCTGGTAGCTTTCTTTCTTTACCGCTTTTTTGTAGCCATCAATGTTACTGCTGATCAGTTGCTGTCTTTCTTTTTATGTCATTGCCAGTGTAACGCCTTTTAACGCAATGGCAGTAACATCATCAATGCTTACAATAAACGTGGCAAACAAACCCGGGGTGGGCAGTTCCTGCCCGGTGTTGTAGGCCCAAAAACCGTCACGGATATAATTGTTTTGTAAGGAAGAATGATTCTGTATGGCATCAAAGCCACAGTGGTGGTTTGTAAGCAGCAATCCTTTATCTGATATCACTTCGGCTGTACAAAAGCCACCAAAGCTTACCACGGCATCTTTAAGGCTGCCCTTGCTGATGCTGTAAATGTCGGAGGCATTTATTTTAAGCCCCATTTTTTTCATTTCCTTTTCATTCAGCGTTTGCAGCAACTGGGGCAGCCACATGCCTTCATCTGCAAATAACTTTAAAGAGGAGGCGATCACAACTAATAAAACCGATAATTTCTTTTTCATATACTGGAGCGATGTTTAGTTTAACACAACAATTTACAACGGGAATACAACAGGCCGTTTATTTTCTTTTTACTGACTGTAAATATTTTTCAAATGCGGTAAGGCCAAAGCTGCTTAAGTTCTGTTCTTTGGTTACCATGGCCTTTTGCGCAGCCAGTACTCCGTACCGTATGTCATCAAAGCCTTCAATAGTATGTGCATCCGGGTCAATCGAGATAAGGATATTTTTATTAAGGGCGTAATCAATATGGCGCCAGTCAATATCCAGGCGGCTGGGGTGTGCATTCAGTTCTATGGCCACTCCGTTTGTGGCGCATGCATCAATGATTTTTTTATGGTCAACCGGGTAACCTTTACGGCTTAACAGCAACCGCCCCGTCATATGACCCAGTATGGTGGTATACGGGTTTTCAATGGCGGTTAGCAGGCGCTGCATGGCTTTGTCTTCCGTCATTTTTAAATTACTGTGCACAGATGCGATCACCAGGTCAAAGGTGGAAAGGATGCTGTCGCTGTAATCGAGGTTGCCATCATTTAGAATATCGCTTTCGATGCTTTTAAAAATTTTGAAACCGGAGATTTTTGCATTCAGTTCATCCACATACTGGTGCTGAGCGGCAATTTTTTCTTCGTTCAGCCCCTGTGCATAATAAGCGCTTTTACTATGGTCGCTGATCACCAGGTATTCAAATCCTTTTTCTTTGGCTGCTTTCGCCATTTCTTCAATGGTATTGCTGCCATCGCTCCAGTTACTATGGCTGTGAATAATCCCTTTGATATCTGCGGTTTGAATTAAAGCAGGCAGTTTGTTTTGTTGAGCAAGAGTGATGATACCTGCCGTTTCCCTTAAACAGGCAGGGATGAAATGCAAACCGGTGCTTTCAAAAAATGCGGTTTCATTACCGGGTTCCAGTTGCTGGTAACCGGCCTGCGGAAATGTTTTTACAAATGCCTGTACAAATTCCGGGCTGCCGGTTGTTGTAAAAAGCTGTTGTTTAAACTGGCTGCTGCCAGTGTACAACCGCAGTCTTAAACCATTCAGTAATTTATATAAAAGCGTATTGGGCTTTTCTTCTAAAAGTTCGGGCGGGTTGGCGCTGATGAATTTTGGTTTGATGGTATCATTATCGGCATTAACCACGTATTCCAGTTCATCAATGATCTCCAGCTGGCGTTTGAGTGCACCGGTCAGTGAAACATTTTCGGGCTGGAAGAGTTTTTGCAGGTAGGCAGTGATCTGCGGTTCCACGGCTTCCACCTGCGGGAATAAGAAACTGCCCTGGTTATGGAGATAAAATTCGATGGACTCCATTACATTCTGCTGCGTTTTTTCTCCAAAGCCCTTGTACAGCTTTAAACGGTTTTCCTGGCAGGCATACAACAATTCACCCACGCTTTCAATTTCCATTTCTTTCCAGATGGTATGAATTTTTTTTGGACCAATGCCTTTTATATTCAGCAGCTCAATAACACCAGGTGGTGTTTTAGAAATGATTTCTTCCAGTGCAGACAGCTTGCCGGTTTCTATGATTTCAATAATTTTTTTTGCAGTGGAATCGCCAATGCCTTTTAAAGATGCGATCCTTTCTTTTGGAATATTGATAAGCTGCTCTGCTAAATTTTCAATATGGTATGCTGCAATACTGTAGGTTTTTGCCTTAAAACTGTTTTCGCCGTGGATATCCATTATTTTTCCCAGCAGGGAAAAATTTTCGGCTATTTGGTAATTGTCCATGCCCAAAAGTAGGAAAATTGAAAAATCAAACCTTGCTCAAAAAATGACTGCAGGCTGTTACCGGCCAGATTTTTTTTAATCAAAAAGAGGAAATCAAAAATGGATTTAAAATTTTACAACGTTGTGATGAAGTGTTGCTGTGCTGGTGGATGGAGAAATTATAAATGCAATCCTATAGGCAATGGAATGTAAAATGATTGAACTGCCGGTTGATTCAAGGGGAAGCGCAATCGGCTAAAATGCTGTGCTGGCAAGAGTTTCAAACGAAAGAGTCCCGGCGTTATGCCAGGACTCTTTCTTATTTCTTTTGCTTAAAAAGCACTGCTTATTTTTTCTTAGCAGCTTTTTTTGCAGCTTTTTTAGGAGCAGCTTTTTTTGCAGCTTTTTTAGGAGCAGCTTTCTTAGCGGCTTTCTTTGGTGCAGCTTTTTTAGCAGCTTTTTTCTTTGTTGCCATTTTTTTAAAATTTAATTGGTTAGTTAATAATGATAAAAATAGAAATATTTATCAAACTAACAAAAAAAATTAAAAATTTTTTAAGCAGTGGCCTCTGCAGCACAAACAGAAACTATTGTCCTGTCACCTTTGCTTTTCCTGAATTCAACCAGGCCATCAGCAAGCGCAAACAAAGTAAAGTCTTTACCAACACCAACATTTTTGCCGGGATGATAAACTGTACCACGCTGACGAACGATGATGTTACCGGCAATAGCAGGCTGACCACCATAAATTTTTACACCTAATCTTTTACTTTGTGAATCTCTGCCGTTTTTTACAGAACCTTCACCTTTCTTATGTGCCATCTTTTTAAGTTTATAAGTTAATAGAGTTAATAAAGCTGAATATGGTTAACCAGTCAATAAATCAACTTTGTCAACCTTTCAGCAAATTAAGCAATACCTGTTACTTTAATGTGCGTGTACTGCGTGCGGTGACCGTGCTTTTTGCGGAAACCTTTTCTTCTTTTCATTTTAAAGGCAATTACTTTTTCGCCTTTCACCAGGTCGCTCAAAATTTCAGCTTTAACCACGGCTTTAACATCTGTACCTGCAACAACAGTTCCGTTGTTGTCGGTCATCAGTACATCGGCAAATTCAACAGTATCACCTGTTTTGCCTTCGATATGCGGTACATACAGGCTGTCACCTGCTTTTACTTTAAATTGCTGACCGGCTATTTTTACTACTGCTAACATAATTTTCCCAAATTTAGGACGGCAAAGGTAGGGGTTTTACCTGTAAAATTTAACTGTATTAAATAAAAATATCCCCCAAAAACCGATTTTGTGAAAAAAACATGCGATTCGGCGAAGCCCGTAAAGGTAAAACCTTCTTTCTCAAAGCTAAAACGGGGTATATTCGCCCCCTGTATGCCGTTTATTAGAACTGTTTTCAGGGGATTGTTCACCATTTGGGGGTTCCTGCTGTTCCTGGCCTTCCTGCTGCTGATTTTTCCCCTTGTAATTGTGGCTTCGTTCTTTGGTAAGATACGTGGCGGCAATTTCATATATAAATTATGTATGCTGTGGGCGGGTTTTGTACTTTTCTTCACCGGCATCCGAACCACATATATATATGATGGGGCGAAACCGGATCCAGCCACCCAGTATGTGTTTGTGTTTAATCATATCTCATACCTTGATATTCCCCTTTTAATGAAGGCCATCCGCCACCAGCATTTCAGGGTGCTGGGCAAGGCCGAACTGGCAAAGGTGCCCATCTTTGGCTTTTTATACCGCTGCACGGTGGTGCTGGTGGAGCGCAGCAATGCAGCCGCCAGGGCAAAAAGTGTGTTACAGTTGAAAAGTGTTTTACGCAAGGGCATATCTGTGGTGATTAGCCCGGAAGGAACTTTTAATATGACAGGCCGGCCGCTGAAAGAATTTTACGATGGTGCACTTAAGATCGCCATTGAAACCCAAACCCCCATTAAGCCCATTTTGTTTTTAGATGCCTACGACCGGCTGAGTTATAAATCTGTTTTCTCACTTAACCCCGGCAAGGCAAGAATTGTGTACCTTGATGATATTGCGGTTGAAGGTTATAAATTGAATGAGACGAAAGAACTGAAGGATAAAGTTTACAAACTGATGGAGGAAAAACTGAAGGCTTATAAAGCCTCATGGATATTCGATGGGCAAAAAGGATAACATATTATTCGAAGAGCAGTTTAGCATATGGGCCGAAGTGATACTTCCGCTGGCATTGCCTGTAACTTATACCTATGGCGTGCCTGCTGCATTGCTGGCTGCAGCCAAACCGGGTTGCAGGGCAGAAGTGGAACTGCGTAATAAAAAATATGCAGGCATCATTAAAACGGTTTCGGATAATAAGCCGGCATATGAAACAAAACCCCTGCTGAACGTATTGGATGATGAGCCTGTATTATTTCCACAGCAGCTGCAATTATGGAAATGGATGGGGGAATATTATATGTGCAGCGAGGGAGAAGTAATGGCTGCTGCTTTGCCGGCGCATTTTAAATTAAGCAGCGAAACCGTACTGGTATATAACGATGAAGCCGGCGAAGATTTTTCTCATTTGGACGATGAAGAGTTTGTGGTGGCAGAGGCACTGCTGATTAAAAAAGAACTGCGGCTGACCGAAGTACAGCAAATTCTCGATATCACCCATGTATATCCCATCATAAAAAAGCTGATCGATAAAAAAGTCTGTATTGTTTGGGAGGCCATGGATGAAAAGTACAGGGCCAAAAAAGAAAATTATGTGGTGCTGAACCCGGTGTATCATAATGAAGAGGAGCTTAGTAAAAAACTCAACGACTGGAAAGGTGCGCCCAAACAAATGGAACTGCTGCTGGCTTACCTGCATCTTGAAAAAACAGAAGGCGATGTGCTGCAGGCAGCGCTGCTGAAAAAATCCGGCGCTTCTGCCGCACAGTTAAAAGGGCTGGTTAACAAAAATATTTTATGGGTGGAACGGAGGAGCGTGGACCGGATAAAATCACTCCCAAAAAATGTTGATATCGATTTTGAATTCAGCGAAGCACAGCAGCAATGTTCTGATGCGGTAGCTGCTTCTTTCAAATTAAAACCTGTTTGCCTGCTGCATGGCGTTACCGGCAGCGGTAAAACACAGGTGTATATCAAACTCATTGAAAAATATTTTTCCGCTGGGCAACAGGTTTTGTATCTCCTGCCCGAGATCGCACTTACGGCGCAGATCATCCGCCGCTTGCAAAAACATTTTGGCGGTAATATTGCCATTTATCACTCCAAGTTCAATAACAACGAACGGATAGAACTGTGGAATAAGATTCGCAGCGGCGAGATAAGGATCGTACTGGGTGCAAGAAGCGCCATCTTTCTTCCATTTACTGATCTTGGACTTATTATTGTGGATGAAGAGCACGATGCATCCTACAAGCAGCAGGATCCGGCACCGCGGTATAATGCAAGGGATGCCGCTGTGTATTATGCAGGATTGTTTGGAGCAAAAGTGCTGCTGGGCAGCGCCACCCCATCGGTAGAAAGTTATTATAATGCGCAACAGGGCAAATATGCTTTTGCAGAACTGAATGAACGTTATGGTGGCATCAACCTGCCGCAGATTGAAATAGTTGATACAAGACTGGTGGCGCAAAATGCCCGGAAAGATAAAACGGCGGCCAGAAGTAAAGTGATGCTGAGCCCGCAGCTGGAAGAAGCAATACAGCAAACGCTGAATGCGGACCGCCAGGTGATATTATTCCAAAACCGCAGGGGATACAACCCTTATTTGATTTGCGGTACCTGTGGTTTTATTCCGCAGTGCAATCATTGCTCGGTTTCGCTAACGCTGCATAAATACAGCAATAAACTGCATTGCCATTATTGCGCCAGCCAGTACCCTAAACTGGTAACCTGTCCTGCTTGCGGCAGTAATAACTGGCAGGAGAAAAATTTTGGAACCGAAAAAATTGAAGAGCAGCTGGAAGAAGATTTCAGTAAATACAAAATTGCCCGCATGGATGTGGACAGTGTGCGTGGCAAAAAGGCACACGATAACCTGGTGCAGTTATTTGAACAGCACCGTTTAGATATTTTGGTGGGCACACAGATGGTGGTAAAAGGGCTCGACTTTGATAAGGTAAGCCTCGTGGGTATTTTAGATGCGGATGGTTTGCTGAGCTTTGCCGATTTCAGGGTGAATGAACGGGCTTTTCAACTGATGGAACAGGTGAGCGGGCGTGCAGGCCGCAAGCATGAACAGGGCAGGGTGATCATACAGGCAAGTAATATAAAACACCCGGTGCTGCAACTGGTGCAGCAGCACGATTATAAAAAATTCTTTGAGCTTGAAATTGAAAACCGCCGGCAGTTCTTTTACCCGCCCTTCAGCCGTATTGTGCTGCTAACCCTGAAACATAAAGACAAAACAGTGGTGAGTAACGCGGCAGATAAACTGGCATTGTTGCTGCGGCAGGATCTGAAGGATTATGTGGTGGGGCCTGCAGCACCTGTGATTAACCGCATCCGCAACCTCTACCTCATGGAAATTTTAATAAAACTCCCCAAAGAAAAAGGCATGAGCGGAACTTATAAAAAAGTCATCAGCAACCATATTAATTTACTCAACAGCGAAAAGCAATACAGGGGAGTGCAGGTACCGGCCGATGTGGACACAAATTAAGGCGGTTGCGGCAATGATTTCTTTTTAGCTTTATACTAATTAATTTATGCACTTACAGGAAAATATTTCACTAAAAAAATACAACAGCTTTGGCATAGATGTTTCTGCAAAATATTTTGCCACATTTAATACTGTTTCCGAGCTGGAAACCCGTCTTGAACAAACTAGAAATAACAAACTGCAAACACTGATACTCGGCGGCGGCAGTAATATTCTATTTACGAAAAATTTTGACGGGCTGGTTTTGAAAAATGAACTGATGGGGATTGAACAGGTGAAAGAGGATGCAGACTTTGTTTATTTAAAAGCTGCGGCAGGAGAGAACTGGCACCAGTTTGTTTTGCACAGCATCAGCAACAACCTTGGTGGTATAGAAAACTTATCACTTATTCCCGGTAACGTGGGCGCCAGCCCGATGCAGAATATTGGAGCTTACGGTGTGGAAATTAAAGATGTGTTTCATTCGCTGGAAGCTTATCATGTAAGTGACAGGCAAACTGTGTCATTCGGTTTGGCCGATTGTGAGTTTGGTTACAGGGAAAGTGTTTTTAAAAGAAAATACAAGTCACAATTTGTAATTACCAGTGTAACGTACCGGCTGCGCAAACAGCCTGTGTTTAATACCTCGTACGGGGCGATAGAACAGGAACTGGAGCAGATGGGGGTAAAGGAACTTTCTGTAAAAAACATATCTGATGCAGTCATTAATATCCGCTCTTCCAAACTTCCTGATCCGGCCAAAATTGGCAATGCGGGTAGCTTTTTTAAAAACCCAGAAATAAGTACGGAACAATTTCAAAAACTTAAAACCGGATTTCCTGCCATTGTGGGTTATGCATTACAGAATGGCAATATAAAACTTGCAGCCGGCTGGCTCATTGAACAATGCGGCTGGAAAGGCTACCGCGAAGGCGATGCAGGCTGCCACGCCAAACAGGCACTGGTATTGGTAAACTATGGCAATGCCAGCGGCGCATCCATTTATGCACTGAGTGAAAAGATCATTGCAAGTGTGCAGGATAAATTCAACGTGCAGCTTGAAAGGGAGGTTAATATAATTTAACAAAATAAAGAGGCAGCGGATTGTAACGTAAACTGCTCATAACCGTAACTAACTTTTATAACAATCAATTTATGAAACAGCTTTTTTTATTTCTAACTGCATTATTTTTATTTGCATCAGCACATGCCCAGTACAACAGGGAGGCATCCGGATCATCACCTGCCAAGGCAATGTTCTTTGAACTTGGAGGCCCGGGCCTGGCATCCATTAACTACGATATGCGTTTTAAAGGCGAGGATGGCATCGGCGCAAGAGTTGGGTTTGGAGGCTTTAGCATTAACACCGATGGCGACAGGCAAACTGCCATCTTTATTCCATTAGGCTTGAATTATATCAAAAGCAAAGACGGTAAAAACTACATTGAATTTGGCGGCGGTGTAACACCTGTAATTATTAAGCAAACTTCAAGTAATGGCATCAGCAGCAGTTCCGATAATTTTTCCAGCACTTTCGGGCACCTGGATATCGGCTACCGTTTGCAGCCTAAAGAAGGTGGTTTCTTTTTCAGGGCAGCCATCAATCCTGTTTTTGGAAAAGGTTTCTTCTGGCCTTATTATGGTGGGGTGGCTTTTGGATATAAGTTTTAAGATGCATCATTAGCTTCAAATAAAAAAGCGGCTGGTTCAACAGCCGCTTTTTATTTAATTAAAATCATCTTCGTTAAAATCATCTTCGCCAAACTGCTGGTTGCCCATGTTGAGCATGCTGCCCATCAGGTCTTTGAACTCAATTTTTCCTTCAATTACTTTTTTGCTGATAAGGCTGTATGCCGCCAGCCCGTGTAAAACAAATTCCATCAGCAATGCATTTTCTTTTTCATCGGCCACATGGTAATATTTTTTAACCATGGCATACAGTCCGTCCACTTTATACAATTGCTGTACTTTATCTGCATCCTTTGTTTCCATAAAATTACTCAGCGTATTGCCTGCATCAAACCAGCGGGTAATGGCTTTGTATGGGTTTTCGTCTGCGGCGCCTTCCTTACCTCTTTTCTTTTTAAGCGCATCCGGGTTGGGAAAGTACACGCCAAACTGTGTGCGTATGGCTTTTTCAAGCAGGTTGAAGGCTACCTGGTAAGGTCCTTCCTGTTCACCTTCATACACCAGCTCTATCTTTCCGGTTATTGAAGGAATAATGCCAATAAGATCGCTCAGCCAAACCTGTGTTTGTTTTTCGTTGTTGATGATGGCCCTTCGTTCAGCGGCACTTACAGCATTTTCATAAGCGCTGATAGTAAGCCTTGCACTTACTCCGCTTTTTTTATCTACCAGCTCGCTGCCCCTTGCTTCAAATGCCACCTGTTCTATCAAACGTTTTATCAAATCACTTACGTTTACTTTTTGCTGCTGGGCTTCGCTTACGCCTGCTTCCTGACTGGTAATCTCCAGTGATGTTTCGATGGATTTGGGATAGTGTGTGAGTATCTGGCTTTCGATACGGTCTTTTAATGGCGTTACAATACTGCCGCGGTTGGTATAATCTTCGGGGTTGGCAGTAAACACAAATAGCACGTCGAGCGGCAGCCGCAGTTTAAAGCCGCGTATCTGCAGGTCGCCTTCTTCCAGTATGTTGAAAAGCGAAACCTGTATGCGTGCCTGCAGGTCGGGCAGTTCGTTGATCACAAAAATGCAGCGGTTGCTGCGTGGTATGATGCCATAATGCAGCACCCGTTCATCAGCAAAGCTCAATTTTAAATTGGCGGCTTTTATCGGGTCAATATCCCCTATAAGGTCTGCCACGCTTACATCGGGTGTGGCCAGTTTTTCGCCGTAACGTTGGCTGCGGTGCAGCCATTCAATGGGGGTGTTGTCACCTTTGGCTTCGATAATATCAGATGCAAATTTGCTGATGGGCTGCAGCGGGTCGTCATTTATTTCGCTGCCTGCAACAACTGGAATGTATTCATCCAGCAATGCGGTCATCTGCCTGGCCATCCTTGTTTTAGCCTGCCCGCGCAAACCCAAAAACAAAATATTGTGCTGGCTCAGTAATGCACGTTCGGTATCCGGTATTACCGTGTCTTCATAACCGAGTATACCCGGAAAAGGATTCTCTTTGGCCTGCAGCTTTTTTACAAGGTTATCCCTTATTTCCTGTTTGATACTTTTAGAAACGTAACCGCTCTTTTTTAATTCGCCTAATGTTTTAATTTTCTTGATATCCATTTTATATTTTTATAAATCACTCTTTATTGCAGAAATCGTTAAATAAAGGAAGTCTTTTAATATTTCACTTCGTGAAATGGTAATTGCCACAACGGCACTAAGTCACAAAGATTAAACGATAAATCGTTTAATGCCTTCCCTGATCAGCGGAACATTGAAATTAATTATGTACCCCAACCGGAGCTTGCTGATTTTTAAATGGCTAATCAGTTGGGCTTTCCATAAAGGGTTCATTGTTTCTACTGCTTTTAGTTCACATATTACCATATTGTCAACAAGAACATCCAGTCTTAATCCCTCTTCAAATTTTTTGTTGTCATAGAAAAAAGGGAGTTCAACCTGCCTCTTACACGGAATGCCTTTCTTCACTAATTCATGACATAAACAGGCCTCATATATCTTTTCAAGAAGCCCTGGTCCCAGTTCTTTATGAACTTTGAAAGCGGCATCGATAAGCTGGCTGCCTAAAAACTCTTCTTTTTCAGATAGGGTAGAATACATAGTGGTACGGTTTTAATTTTATTTCGAAGAAATAACCTTGGTGGCTTTGTGTCTTCGTGGCAATACTTTACACTGCAGGTGTAAAAAACCGGGTTTATTTCCGCTAATATACCGTCTTCCGCTTGCCACTTTCAAAGTCCTTGAATATAAATGCACCCAGTTTATCCAGCGATGCAAAGAAAGCCTTGCCGTTGTTGCACTCAGTAAATTCCTGTACAAATTTTTGCAGGTAAGGGTCACTTGCAATCATGAATGTTGTAATTGGTATCTTTAATTTTTTACACTGTGTAGCCAGGCTCATACAGCGGTTTAAAATTTTCCGGTCGGCACCCCAGCTGTTTTTATAATAACGCCCGCCAATTTTTAAACAGGTGGGTTTGCCATCGGTAATCATAAATATCTGCTTGTTGGGATTGCGTCTTCTGCGCAAAATGTCCATCGCCAGTTCAAGCCCAGCCACGGTATTGGTATGATATGGCCCTACCTGCAAATAAGGAAGGTCCTTTATTTCAATGGGCCAGGCATCATTGCCAAACACCACTATGTCGAGTGTGTCTTTCGGGTATTTTGTTTTGATCAGTTCACTCAGTGCCATCGCCACTTTTTTGGCGGGGGTGATACGGTCTTCCCCATACAATATCATGCTATGACTGATGTCGATCATCAGCACGGTGGAGGTTTGTGATTTGAAATCGGTTTCCCTTATCTCCAGGTCATCTTCCTGCATTTTAAAACTGTCTACCCCATGATTGATCTGTGCATTGCGGATGGAGCTGGTGAAATCAATTTGCTCCATAGTATCACCAAACTGGAAGGGCCTTGTTTCGGGATTGATCTCATCCCCACCGCCAGGCTTGAATGTATGATGATTGCCCTGCTTTGTTTTTTTAAGCTTGCCAAAAATTTCTTCCAAACTTTTTTTGCGGATGCTCTGTTCTGTTTTGGAAGTGATCTTAATACTGCCATCGGGAGTACGGTCGCTGATATATCCCTTCTCTTTCAGGTCTTCTAAAAAATCGCCAATGCCATAATCGTTATCAGTGAGTTTGTATTCTTTATCCAGTTCATTCAGCCATTGCATGGCTTCATCAAAATCGCCGTTGGTGTAGGTGAGCAGCTGCAAAAAAAGATCCAGCAATTTCTCAAAGGGAGACTTGCCATTTTCGCTGGGATCATATTTGGAAAAGTGAAAACCGGTCATGTGCAAAGAGTGTTCAGTACTCTAAGTTACTAAACAAACTATGTTTGCCCGTTGTTCGTTTGTTAAATAAAAAATCCCCCGGTTCCGGGGGATTTTTTATTTAAGATTGTTTATTTCTTTCGCTGTGTATCGGCTCCTTTTGAACCGGTGGCTGGTGTTACCGGGGCAGCCGGAGTTGCTTTTATTTGCCCTGCACCCGGAGTTTCGGCCGGTGTTACAGGCTGCGGGTTTTTATACTGCATTTCCAGTTGCTGCAGGTACATCAGCAGGCGTTGTACATCGCTGCCGTCATATGCCATGATCATGCCCTGCTTATTGTCATCCAGGTGACTCATGTAGTTGATCTGCTGGTCAAGATCTTTCTTCACGCTTTTATTGATCTTGTCGGCAAGCACAGTATCTCCTGCCTTGTAAGCAGCCATCAGCATTTGTATTGAAAACTTGTTATGCATCTGGCCCCTGCTGGTCATTCCGTAGGGGAAGTTTTCCTGTAGCATCATCTTGTCGCATTTCTGCAGCAGTTTTCTTGCAGAGTCTTTCTGGCCGTTATCGGCAAGATAAGTGGCGGTTTGTGCATATGCCAGGCGGATACTGTTGAGGTGCCTGCGGTTCTCCTCATCAAAATAAACGCCCATAACATCGCAGTTGCCCGATTTGAATTTATTGGTCATCTTATCATATGCCCAGCTACCATTTACATTCAGTTCATTTGGTTCAGCCTTAACAGGTACCAGCCTGTAGGTAAGACCATCCTGGCGGATGTACTGGTTCAGGCCGAGGCCTCCACCATCCTGTGAAGTAAAGTAAATAGGACGTTTCCATTTGTTGGATGCAATGATGTTGAGTACAGCTGCATCATTTTTAAACAGGTAGTCTTTCGGAATTTCAAATTGCACGGCGCTCACCACACTGTCGTTTGCATTTACCGTACCATTCTGGCGTACCACATTAATATCAACCGGGATACTTGCTTTTTTAGAGGGGAAGATGTTCAGTGTGCTGCCATCTTTACCCTGCACGGTTTTTGAAGGATCATCGCTGCCTGCCCAGTCTTTCATCATGGTATAAAGATCCATGTACTGGTTAGGGTCGATGCCCGGTTTTGGAACATTATAAATAATATCCCTGTTGCTGCCTTCAATTTGTTCTGGTGTCCAGATGGGATCAATCGGGTCGCTCATGTTTATTTTATACCGCAGCTGGTTGATATACCAATCGGTACCCAGCAGACTGGAATTGATTACACGTATATCTCTCCGGATGCCTTCCACTTCCTGCGCATACCATAAAGGATAGGTATCGTTATCGCCAAATGAAATTACGATGGCATTGGGGGCACAGCTTTCGAGGTAGTCAATTGCAAGGTCACGTGCCATGGTTTTTTTACTGCGGTCATGGTCATCCCATTCCTGGTTAGCCATTAATACAGGTACTGCCAGCGTGCATAAGCCTGCGGCCACATATCCTGCCATCGCAGTGTTTTTAATTCCCTTGCTTAAAAGATCCCTTACATATAAAACTCCAATACCGATCCAGATGGCGAATGCGTAGAATGAACCAACATATGCATAGTCACGTTCACGAGGCTGGTTGCCCGCCTGGTTCAGGTAGAATACGATGGCGGCACCGGTGAGCAGGAATAATAAACCTGTAATGAATGCATCACGTTTGTCTTTCTTCACCTGGTATACCAGCCCGAGAATACCAAGAATGAGTGGCAGTGCAAACAGGCGGTTATGCGCTTTATTTTCTTTCAGGCTGTCGGGCATTTCGCTCTGGTCTCCAAGGCGTGCATTATCCCAGAAAGGAATACCGGTGATCCAGTTCCCATCACGCACATTGCCGGTGTAAATACCCTGCAGGTCGTTTTGCTTACCGGCAAAATTCCACATGAAATAACGGATGTACATCCAGTTGAGCTGGTAGCTGAATGCGAAGCCAATATTTTCGGCCATTGTGGGGGAGCGTTCCCAGTTACCCTGTTTGTCTTTACCAATACCCATCCAGCTGGCATAGTAATCGGCATGTCCCTGGTCATTGCTCTGGTCCCACATGCGGGGGAAGAGGTGCATGTCTTCAGGCGCCCAAACATATTCCACTTTACGGCCATTCTTTTCATAGCGGCCATTGCTCTTGAGGTAAGTTTCGGTTATTTTATTGTCAATAGGTTGTGCAGTAAAATCCTGTCCGTATAAAATAGGCCAGTCGCCATACTGTTCACGGCTTAAATAACCAACAAGGCTGATGGGATTGTCCACATTGTACATGTCCACAGCGGTATTGGCATTACTGCGTACCATGGTGGTAAAATAAGAAGAGAAGATACCGAGTATCATGAAGGAGGCACTCCACAGACCCAGCTTTAAAAAATTCCAGTTTCTTTTATCGGCAATACGCAGACCAATAAATATGAGTATGCCAATGAATATAAAGAAGAAAGCAAATCCTGAGAAGAAAGGCAGGCCAAAACTGTTTACAAACAGCACATCAAAATTACCAGCACCTTTGATCGTCCACTGGATGATGGCTTTTTGAACCACACCGGTAATGATACAACCAATTAAGAATGCCCAGAAAGCACCCCAGTTGGTAACCTTATAACGTTTGTAATAATAAACCATTACAATGGCGGGGATGGTAAGTATCATCAGCAGGTGCACACCCACACCAAGTCCCACCAGGTAAAACAGTGCAATGATCCACCGGTCTGCACGGGTAAAATGGCCTTTGATGCCCTGTTGTTCTTCTTCATCCACGTTTTGTTCCCATTTCAAAATGGCCCAAAAAACAATGGCAGTAAAGAAGGATGATAAAGCGTATACCTCGCCTTCAACGGCACTGTACCAGAAAGAATCGGAGAAGGTATAGGCAAGGGCGCCCACCGCACCAGCGGCCATTACGGCAAAGATGTTTTGATTATTGAGCTCACCGCCATTTTTGGTAACTATTTTACGGGCAAAATGGGTGATGCTCCAAAAGAGGAATAATATGGTAAAACTGCTCGCAAGCGCACTCATCAGGTTAATACCGGTTGCGGCATGCTGCGGGTCGAACGGGGCCATAAAAAGGCGGCCGATCAATACAAACAGCGGTGCGCCGGGCGGGTGCGGAATCTGTAATTTGTACGCACTGGATGCAAACTCACCACAATCCCACAGGCTGCCGGTTGCTTCCATCGTCATAATATATACCGCACTTGCAATAATAAATACCAGCCAGCCGGTAATGTTGTTGATACGCTTAAAATTCATATAGTATTGGTTATAGGATGGCAAATATAATGCGTTTAACGCTTTGTGACAGGCCGCTGATACATTTAATACTATTTTTATTACAGGCGGCGGGGCTGTAAAATGCATTGTACCCGCAACTGGTGAATGCTGGTTAAATGGGGGTTAATATTTGAACACCTAACCGCTATCTTTGGTAAAATGAAAAAGGCACTCTTCCAGTTACATACCGCCGTTTTCCTGGCGGGCTTTACAGCCATACTGGGCAAGCTGATACAACTGAATGAAGGGTTGCTGGTATGGTACCGGCTTTTAATAACCGTGGTTAGTTTGCTGGTGCTGCAGTACCTGAAAAAGAAATTGCTGCGGCTTACGGCAAGCGATGCACTCAAACTTTTTGGCATAGGAGCTATCGTGGCCATTCACTGGGTTACATTTTATGGCAGCGTAAAATATGCCAATGCTTCTGTGGCGCTGGTTTGCTTCAGTGCCACTGGTTTTTTTACGGCTTTCCTCGAACCGCTGATCTTAAAAAGACCTGTTTCGGCCATAGAAGTATTGCTGGGGCTGCTCACCATTACCGGTATCTATATCATTTTCGATTTTCACCCGCAGTATAAGACGGGTATCATTTTCGGGATCATTTCGGCCATGGGTAGTGCCTTGTTCCCGGTATTCAATAAAAAAATGGTGGTTCGCATTGAGGCGCATGCTGTATTGCTGTATGAAATGGCAGGCGGTTTAGTAACGCTGACGCTATTGGTGCCATTGTACCTGCAGCGGTTTCCTGCGGCTTATTATTTGCCAACGGCCACCGACTGGATATGGCTGCTGGTGCTGGGCTGGTTTTGCACGGTGCTGAGTTTTGAACTGCAACTGAACGCACTTAAAAAGATATCTGCCTTTACTGCCAACCTTACTTATAACCTGGAGCCGGTATATGGTATTTTGATGGCCTTTGTATTTTTTAAAGAGAACGAGGAATTATCCCGGGGATTTTACATAGGAGTTGGGTTAATTCTTCTTGCGGTGGTATTTCAAATGTACCGGGTGGTGCTGCAACGGAAACACTAAAGCGGCTTCAATGAAAATATCAACGTGGCAAAACCACTGCTCTCCACCTGCTCAATGCGGATGGTATGCTTGCCGCCCAGTTCAACAGCAGCGCTATGATGCGCATCTTCGTCATAAACATATTTTGCGGCATCCCAAAAATCAATCACCAGTTTACCATCCACATACACCTTTACAAGGTCATCGGCTGTTACACCCAGTTGATATATTCCTTTTTTAACGGTTACTGTTGTTGTGGCAACTGTTGCAAAACTGTCGGCCGGTAACTGTTTGCCAATAGCGCCCCACCAGGTATAGTTCAGTTGCGGGGATATTTCTGTTTTTATTACCGGAGCAGTATCAATGAATGAACGGAAGGCGGTGTAATTTTTATTCGGATCATGCGCCGCATCCCATTTGTACCAGTTTACATTCCATGCTGCAGCAGGTTTATAATCGCGGAATGAAAAATTATATGGTTTACCAGCTGTTTGTATTTTGCCAAATGCATCTGTAAATGCTTCGCCTGAGTATAATAACTGCAACTGCACATCTTCGCCATTTTGTTGTACTGTTATCTGGGCAGGAAAAGTTCCGGAAGACTGGCTGATGTTTTTCACATCCTGTTTGCCAGTTATCTTCCATTGCCCTTTTGGTCCCAGCACATCAAAATAATACACACTGTTACTGTCAATCTTTTTTAAAAAAATGATGGGGTAGCGGTAGTCGTACGGCCCCCATTCTGTAATACGCATTTGTTCCTTTCCTGCGGGAATATTCATTGCCGGAATATTTTTTTCTTTCCATGTATCAAGAATGGAAGGCCATGCCCCTACGGTATCGTACATGGCCGGAATACTGGTTACAAAACTGGTTACCGAACTGTCGGTTTTTACAACTGCGCCGGCAGTGTTATCAATAAATTCAATATTGTTGGTGAGCGTTACGTTTAATGCGGTCTTGGTATCATAGAATTTATTTTCCCAGATGCGGTAATGATGGCTTTTGGTATCCCTTGTTTTTGCATAACCCCAGTCTGCCGGCTGCGTATTTCTTGCCCAAAGCCGGATGGCTTCTTTGTCCCCTTTAAATTCGTTAGCAATAATGGCATTATGCTGGCCGTGTTCAATGGCGATGCCAATACGGTTGTTTTCAAACCGGTTGCGGCCGATGCTGGTTTCCCAGCTATAGCCGCCCCATACACCATGATCGCATTCTTTAATGATGTTTTCAAAAATATGGTTCTTGCTAAAAGTTACTTCAATACCGTTGGTGGGTGCATAACTGAAATTATTTTTCACCAGGTAATTATCATTGCATCCGCCGGTGCCTTTATCCATCGTGGTTTGACCGGCCCATAAAAAAAATCCGTCGCCGCCATGCGTAACGCTGTTGTAAGCAAACACATTTTCATTGCACTGTTCAAATACCAGTATACCGGCACTGTCCTGGCCGCGGTTATAAAAACCATGACTGTAACCACGCACATTAAAATCGAGTTTGTTGTGCATGATTTTATTACGGCTGCTGCGGTACATGCCAATGCCAATACCCGAGTTGAAAGAAAAATCATTGTCACACACCAGCCCTTCATTGCAACGCACCATCATTAGCGCACACTGCCCGCCGGTGATGGTATTGTTTTGAATAACCGCATGGAGGCAATCCTGCAGGTATATACCGGCGCCATAACGCAGCCATTCATTGTTTTCGTTGTGATGGTAACTCATCCAGTCGCTTACATCTTCTCCCTGCCAGCTGCTTTGGAGGTGCTGGCGGTAATTATAACTGAAATCGCAGTGCTCAATGCGCAGGTTTTTACAGCCTGTGGCCATCAGGGCCACTTTATAGCCCCGGATGACAGCATTTTTAATTGTAATATTATCGCCCTTTATCAGTATCCCCAGTCCGTAAAACAGGTTGGGAAGGGTTTGATTGTTGCTGCCCTGCAGAACAGCACCCGCAAAATCGAGGGTTATATTATTACCTTCTATTCGTAACAGGGGCTGGCTGATTGAATCGGGAGCATTGAGTAAATAAATATCTTTTTTAACCTGTCCGGAGCTTTTAATGATCATACCGGGTTTTAAAATCAGGGGCGGGCTGGCAAAACCGGCGGCAGAGTGGAGCAAAAGCAGTAGTAAAAGCGTAATTTTACAGTTCGGCAGCATGGGTTAAAGGTAGATTTATTAACAATATGGCGGATTTGTGGGTATTAAACCGGGAAAAATTAAAAATTCTTTTAGTCCGGGCTTTAAAAATCCATTTTTAACCTTACCTTTGCCGTCCAAAATTTTAGTACAATGGCAAGAGTATGTCAGGTTACAGGAAAGAAACCAATTACCGGAAACAAGGTTTCTCACTCAAATATCAAGACAAAACGCAGGTTTTTACCTAACCTGCAGACAAAGCGTTATTTCTTTGCAGAAGAAGATAAGTGGATCACGCTGAAAGTGTCTTCAGAGGCAATCAGAACCATTAATAAAAATGGCCTGGCAACAGTTGTAAAACAACTGCGTGCTGCCGGCGAAAAAATATAATAGTTAACTTGTTAACCAGTTAACTTGTTAACCGGTTAACTAATAAATATCAAACAATGGCAAAGAAAGGAAACAGGGTACAGGTAATATTAGAATGTACGGAGCATAAAACCAGTGGCAAACCTGGTACCAGCCGTTATATTACCACCAAAAACAAAAAGAACACTCCTGAACGTATGGAGCTGAAAAAGTTTAACCCTATCTTAAAGAAGGTTACTGTTCACAAAGAAATTAAATAAGGCCCCGGGCTTTTTATAACATTATTAAACTGAATCATCATGGCAAAAGCAGCTTCAAAGAACGCTAAAGTAAAAGATTTAAAAGCAGCAGCAGAAGCGAAAAACTGGACAAAAGTTATACGCACTGTCCGCAGCGAAAAAACGGGTGCTTATACTTTTAAAGAAGCGATCGTTCACAAAGACAAGATCAAGGAGTATTTAGCCAACTAATCTCCTTTGATGTCTCTTTATATTATTCTAAAGCTGTCCTTTAACCGGATGGCTTTATTTGTTTAAACAAAACAATGGTCATCCATCATCAATAAGCTGAATTATGGGACTTTTTGATAAACTATTTGGTAAAAAGCAACAGCAGGAAAGCCTGGAGCAGGGATTGCAAAAAACAAGGGAAGGCTTTTTCAGCAAAATAACAAAGGCCATAGCAGGCAAAAGCACGGTAGACAGTGAAGTGCTGGATAACCTGGAGGAAGCACTGGTGAGCGCCGATGTGGGAATTGAAACCACGGTTGCCATTATTGAGCAGATAGAAAAAAGGGTGGCCCGTGACAAATACCTGAACACTGCCGAGCTGAATGGCATCCTTAAAGAGGAAGTGCAAAATATTTTGGTGGCTGCGCCCGAAGACAGCAGTTACGAAAACTACGAACTGCCTTCCGGTCACAAACCGCATGTGATACTGGTGGTGGGTGTAAACGGGGTTGGAAAAACAACCACCATCGGCAAGTTGGCGCATAATTTTTCAAAAGCCGGCAAATCAGTTTTACTGGGTGCGGCAGATACTTTTCGTGCAGCCGCGGTTGACCAGCTCACCATCTGGAGCGAGCGTACCCATGTGCCCATTGTAAAAAAAGAAATGGGCAGCGATCCTGCATCGGTGGCTTTTGATACCGTAAAAAGCGGTGTTGCCAAAAACGTGGATGTGATCATCATTGACACGGCAGGCCGCCTTCACAATAAAGCCCATTTGATGGATGAACTTACCAAGATCAAAAGAGTAATTGAAAAAGTAATACCCGAAGCACCGCACGAAGTAATGCTGGTACTTGATGGCAGCACCGGCCAGAATGCACTGGAACAGGCCCGCCATTTTACCGCGGCCACCGATGTATCGGCACTCACCATCACCAAACTGGATGGCACGGCAAAAGGCGGCGTGGTGCTGGCCATTGCGCACCAGTTTAAAATACCTGTTAAATTTATTGGCGTGGGCGAAAAGGCTGAAGACCTGCTGGTGTTCAACAAACAGCTTTTTGTTGACGGGCTTTTTAATACTGTCGCCTGATCCTTCATAAAAAAATCACATTCCCGTCTTGCATTTTTTAGACAAACACACTAGGTTTGTCATGCACTGCTATTGCAATTGCACTTCAGCATCGTCAAATCTGCACTTTACTTACCTGGCGCCGCATCAGTATGTATGAGTCATACATGCTTTTTTTATTTTTTTTCACTAATAAAACCATTTTATGGCAGCAGGTTTCAAATATGCGGCGGTTAATGAAGCGCCCGTTTACGAAAGCGTGGTAAATAATACCGGCAAAAAAGTGATCAACAAAATTTTAATGGGTACTTATGTAAAGATCGTTGATACCAGCGGCGATTTTTTTAAAGTGCAAACGGCTGGCCCCGACGGCTGGATGAAAAAAACTGACCTGGATGATAATATGGGGCTTAAAATATTTTACCTGGATGTGGGGCAGGGCGACGGCGTGTTAATGGAAGTGGGTGGTCTTAAAATTCTTATCGATGCAGGCCCTGCCGTAAACATGTACAGTTACCTCACCAAATGGCAATACAGTTACCTGCTCAATGCAAATGAAAAAGTGCATATCGATTATGTTTTCATCAGCCATTTTGATGCAGACCATTACAAGGGAGTTATAAAAATACTGGAAGACAAACGTTTTACATTCGGCACCATTTACCATGCCGGTATATTGAAATTTGCTGCCACCGGCAATCCTTACAATACCGGTTTGGGCAACACGGTTGAAAGCAACGGGGTGAAATACCTCACCAAAATATTCGATAATTTTTTAACAGCCAATGAACCCGCCAAATTCAACAGGGATGTGGCTGCATTTATGGATGCGCTTACAACAGCCGGTCAGCAGGGGCGTGTCACTAAAACAAAACGTTTAGGTGCAGGCGATACCGCTGTAACAAAAAACATTGAAGGAAAGGTTTTCAAAATTGAAGTGCTGGCTCCTTTCACCGAAAAAGTAAATAACAAAAATGCCTATGTTTACTGGACGGATGATGGTGTTACCATTAACGGGCACAGTCTTGTGCTGAAAGTGAGTTTTGGCACAAGAACATTTTTGTTTGGCGGCGATCTCAATACAAAATCAGAAACCTACCTTATGCAAAAGTATGCGCCGCAAAACCCTTTTGAAGTGGATGTGGCAAAATCCTGTCATCATGGGTCATCCGATTTTACAGAAAAATTCATGCAGCTGGTAAACCCCTATGCTACGGTTATCTCTTCGGGCGACAATGAAAGTTTCTCTCACCCCCGTGCCGATGCCATTGGCTGTGCCGGCCGTTATGCAAAAGGACCGCGGCCACTGGTGTATTCAACCGAACTGGCAAGATCAGTTGACCTGCGCAGCAGGAAAGTGTTGTTCGGGCTCATCAACTGCAGGTGTAATGGCAGTAAAATATTTATGGCACAGATGAAGGAAGTAAGTGCCAATGCCGATCTGTGGGATTCTTATGAAGTGGGTTGATGTAACGGGATTATTTTCCGCCGCCGTTTACCGATTTGCCCAGTTTGCCACTGATGTCTTCCAGCGATATCTTGCTGGCATCTATTACCATAAAAAACTGGTTATTGTTGCGCAGGTCGCTGTTAATGGCAACAATAAAACTGTCGACCAGGTTTTTTGATTTTACTGAATCGTATTTTTCAGAAGTGTTCACAAAAGTGAGAATGTTGTTCTGCAGCTTGTCGTAATAAATATATTGTTTGAAATTGTTCTCATAATTTTCTTTCTGGCCCAGTGTAACAGTCATGATGCCAAAAAAACTGCTGATGGCAAACAGGGAAAAGAAGGAAACCTTTGCCAGCGGGGTTGCTTTCTGCCAGCCATTATTGGCAATGATTACCAGCAGTATGGCCGTTAAAATAGTTGCAATGGAAAGCACCACTGTGAAAGTATAATAGTTGGCATAATAAACCCTGCCAGTTTCTTTATGGTGCTGCTTTGCGAAACCAATCGATTCATACTGCATCTTCAGGTAATTCATTTTTGTAACGCCAATGTTGTTGTGCACCGAATCTGTTTCAAGAAAACTTGTTTTAATGCTGTCGGCCCTTTCAAGCGGGGTGTACATCCTGTTGGTGATCTTATACATCGATCCAAGGCAGCAGGCGCCAACAATACCAAATACCACCATAATGGAAAATGAAACGATGAAATATTTAAAACCCTGCCTGTGGAGGAGTGTTGCAAAAAAGCCCATGGTAAACAGTTTTTATACAAACTACAAACCACATTGTTGTTTTGCAATACCCTAAAAGGGTACTTGTAAAGAAAAGGCCATCCGTCTGCGGATGGCCTTTCACTAAAACTCAAAAACCAAAATCAGTTTCCTATACCAATACCGCCGCCGCCTTGTGTGCGTTTGCTCTCATCTTCGGTGGCGCTGCTGCGGTTACGTGCAGCTTTTACCTGGTTGCTGCCAAAACGGTATGTAAAATTTATTTTAAACTGGCGGCTGTCGCCATAGCCAGAGAAGTTGGTTGACTGTCCCGCAAAATCGGCAGAGCCTTTAAATTTCAATGAACGGAACATGTCAGTAAATGAAGCCTTGATATTTCCCTTGTTCTTTAACACGGGTTTTGAAACACCGGCATCCACACTCCAGAGTGCCTTGCTTTTAAAAGTACCCTGCCACACGGTGGGTGAATTATAAAAACCACTCAGCTCACCGGTCCAGCCCTTGCCCAGGCGGAACGAATGCTGTGTATACAATGATAGCGTGGCCACGTTAAGGTCAATATTGCGTGAGCCGCCGCCAAAATCGGCTTTATACATCGAATAAAAACTGTTCACATTCACAAAGGCGCTGTACCATTTGTACTGGAACGGGTAACTGATGTTCAGGCTGACGATATCCTGTGTGGCCATGTTGCGCTGCGAAATAAAGGTTTTGCTCTTTTCTGTTGTGTCAATGATCTGTGTAAACATATCCGTTACATGACTGTAGCTGAGCTTGGTGGTAAGCTTGTATTTATACACATTGGTGATAGTGATGATATCGCTGTATTGCGGCTTCAGGCTGGTATTGCCTTTTTGATACGTATATTCATCCAGCTTGAATTCAAATGGATTCAGGTTTTGATAGGCAGGCCTGTCAATCCTCCTGCTGTAGCTGAAACTCCATTGCTTCATCGGGTTCTTATTAAACGTAATGGATACATTGGGGAACAGGTTCACATAATTCCTGTTGAAAGGGATCAGCGTAGATTTATTCACCGTACCATCATTGTTAAGTCCGTAAGTATCCCCTTTTGAATTGGTGTGTTCCATACGCACACCCAGCTGCACCATCTTGCCCTTGTATTGCTTATTATAATTTACATACAGTGCATTGATGTTTTCGGAGTAATTGAACTGGTTGCTCCTGGGCACATCCAGTACCGAAGAATAATTGTATACAGAGTAACGTTCAAAATGGTTATCCGCATTTACAAAAGAAGTTTTTCCGCCAAAACCCAGCCGCCCGTTTTTATAGTTTTGCTCGTAATCGGCTTTAATGGCAAGGATATCAATGTCGGCAGGGGCAATAAAATTATACACGCTGGTTTGATACAGCTGGTTATTTACATCGTAATAATAGTTGGGTTGCATCTGGTTGCTGCGGATGCGGTAAATGCCATAATCAGCATCCAGGTTCAGCTCCTGTCCCTTTGTGTTTGAATATTTATAATTCAGGTTGAAGCTGGTATTATCCCTTTCGCCATCGGTGCGGTTATTGGCCACCAGCAGGTTTTGCGTTACACCCGTGGGGATGTATACTTTTGGAGTTTCGCTTAAATTCCTGATGGTATTATCGTTAATGTTGCCAGTAATCATCACACCCAGCGTGCTCTGTTTACTGAGGAAGTAATCAAATCCAGCTTTATAGCTGTGGTTGGTGTTCAGCATTTTTATTTCCGAACCCTGGTTAAAGAATGTGTCCAGCACCGAACGTTTCAGGCCAAACTGCATCAGGTTGAGGGCATGGTTAAAATTATAGTTGCCAAAAATGTTCATTTTTTTGGTACGGTGGTTCAGGTTAATGCCTGCATTGTACCTGCCATAAGTACCCACATTGTAACCGGCATTTGCTGAGCCGTTGGTGCCAAGTGTTTTATTTTTTTTCAGTTTGATATTGATGATGCCTGCATTACCAGCCGCTTCATATTTTGCAGAAGGGTTGGTGATGAGTTCGATCGATTCCACCTGCGATGACTGCAATGATTTAAGGTAATTGGCAAGATCTGTTCCTGATAAGGGACTGGGTTTACCATCAATGTACACCTGCACCCCGTTTTTACCGGCAAGGCTCACATTATCATCTTTATCAACAATAACACCCGGTGCCTTGCGCAGCAGTTCCAGCGCATCATTACCCACCGCATTGATGGTGCCTTCCACGTTCATCACCATTTTATCGGCCTTTACTTCCACCATGGGTTTTTGTGCAACAACGGTTACACCTTCCAGGCTTTTCTCGGCCGGCTTTAATGCAATGGCGGGCGCATTTACCGTTTCATTTTCATTTACGGTGATAATTGCGGAAGATGCTTTTTGCATACCCAGCGCAACCACCCTTATAAAATATTGGCCCTGTTTTAAAGACAGTAACTCATAAATGCCGCTGTTATTTGAAACGGCCGTTTTTACAAGCTGTGAATCTTT
>JABLTH010059280.1_pt1 | contig 32444 bp, 25 predicted proteins | sample 7875711 | NCBI WGS metagenome assembly JABLTH01 (sample SAMN14941262, study PRJNA633318) | bioreactor metagenome | isolation source: bioreactor | place: China | collected 2019-03-05 | reverse complement strand
GCGACTCCCGGACCGGGGGCCGCCCCTTTGACGGGGCGTCAGCCCTGGGCTTCCTCGAGCGCGCCCTGGGCCTCCTCCCAGGCGCCCATGGCATAGGCCAGTTCGGTCTCCAGGGCCTTCTGGGCGTCCAGCTTCGCATTGAAGGCCTGCCAGTCCGAGGGATCCATGGCCGCGAGCTCCTCGGCGAGGGCGGCCAGCTTTCCCTCGAGCTCGGCTACCCGGGCTTCGGCTTCGGCCACCTTCTTTTCGAAGCGCTTCGCCGCCTTCTGCTTCTCCTTGTCGATGGGCTTGGGCGCGGCGGCGGCAGGCTTCGGATCGGCCTTGGGCCCGGGGGACGCCGGCTTGTTCGAAGCCTCGGCCTTCCGGGGAGCCCCCTTCCCCTCCGGCGCCTTCACGCCGTCCCCGGCCTCCTCCTCCTGGCCAAGGTCCAGGTCCACCCAGGCCTGGTGGTCCTCGTAGCCGCCGTCGCGGAACTCGCAACGGCCGTCGTGGATGCGCAGGAGGCTGTCCGCCACGCGGCCCAGCAGGTAGCGGTCGTGGGTCACCACCACCGCGGCGCCGGGGAAGGCCAGGATGGCGTCCTCCACGGCCTCCATGCTGGGGATGTCCATGTGGTTCGTGGGCTCGTCCAGGAGGAGCAGATTCACCCCCTCGCGGATCAGGGTGGCGATGCTGAGCCGAGCCCGCTCGCCCCCGGAGAGGGCGGTGACGGGCTTGGCGCACTCGTCCTCGCCCCGGAACTGGAACTTGGCCAGGAAGCCGTAGACGTCCTGCTTCGTGGCCTGGGGGCTCACCGCATGGATCTGGGAGAAGACCGTGTTGCGGGCGTCGAGGTTGCGGTGGTGCTGGTCGAAGTAGCCCAGCTTCACCTGGCTGCCCAGGCGCGCCCGGCCGGAGAGGAAGGGAAGTTCCGCGGCGATCGCCTTGAGGAGCGTGGACTTGCCGGTTCCGTTGAGGCCGACGATGCCCAGCTTCTGTCCCCGCTTGAGCTGGAGCTGCTCCAGAGGGGCGGCCAGGGCCTTGCCGTCCCAGCCCCAGCTCGCGTCCTCCAGCACCAGGGCCACGTCGCCGCTGCGCTGGGTCTCGGGAAAGCTGAACTTCACCTTCCGGCGGTCCTTGAGGGGGCGCTCCAGCCGCTGGAGCTTGGCCAGGTGGGTGCGCCGCCCCCGGGCCTGCTTGGTCTTCACGCCGGCGATGTTGCGGCGGATGTACTCCTCCTGCTTGGCGATGTAGGCCTGCTGCAGCTCGAAGGCCTTCTGGGCGGCCTCCAGCTCGGCCTCCTTCTTCTCCATGAACTCGGAGTAGTTGCCCTCGTAGACGCGGCTGCGGCCGAGTTCCAGCTCGAGGATGGAGGTGGCGGTGCGGTCCAGGAAGTACCGGTCGTGGCTGATGACCACCACCGTGGCGCTGCTCTCCAGGAGGAACTGCTCCAGCCAGCGCAGGCTGGGCAGGTCCAGGTGGTTGGTGGGCTCGTCCAGGAGCAGCAGGTCCTGCCCCTGGAGGATGGCCTTGGCCAGCATCACGCGGCTGGACTGGCCGCCGCTGAGGGCCGTCACCGGCTGGTCGAACTGCTCCTGCCTGAAGCCGAGGGCCTGGAGGATGCTCTCCGCCCGGGCTCGGATGCTGAAGCCGTCGGCGTGCTCGAAGGCCTCCGTGGCCGCCTGGTAGCGGGCCATCACCGCGTCGAGGTCGGGCGGGTTCTCGGCCATGCGGTGCTCCAGCTCCCGCATCTCGTGCTGCAGCTTCTCCACGTCGCCGAAGGCCGCCAGGGCCTCCTCGAGGATGGTTCCGCCGGTCTCGGGCTTCAGGTCCTGGGCGTAGTGGCCGAAGCGCACCCCGCGCTCCTTCGTGGGGCGCACCACGGTCCCCGTGTCCGGCTCCAGCTCCCCCAGCAGGAGCTTGAAGACCGTGCTCTTCCCCGCGCCGTTGCGGCCGATGAGGCCCCAGATCTCGCCCTCCTCCAGGGCCCAGGTGACGTCCTTCAGCACCTCGTGGGGGCCGAAGGCGAGGGAGACATGGTTGAGGGAGGCGAGCATGGGGATGGCCTACGAAAAAGGCCACCGTGCGGTGGCCTTCTTGGTGGAGCTAACCGGGATCGAACCGGTGACCTCTTGCATGCCATGCAAGCGCTCTCCCAGCTGAGCTATAGCCCCATGGGGAACCAAAAGTCTCCCATGGACGGAGCGCGCGTTCAAGCCTAATTGCGGGGCGACACCCACAGCCGCTGGCCCGGGCGCAGCGCCGTGCCCTTCAGCCCGTTCCACTTCCGCAGCTCCTCCAGGCTCACGCCGTAGCGCGCGGCAATGGAGAAGGCCGTCTCGCCCTTCCGCACGGTGTGGAGCGTCTCCCGGGGCGCGGGCGCGGGCCTGGCGGGGGTCTCCGGCGCAGGCGGCGGGGGCATGCCGTCGGAGAGGCGGACCGTGTCGCCGGGCCTGAGGCCCTTCACGGCCTCGGGGTTCAGCCGCACCAGCTCCGCATAGGGCACGCCGAAGTCCCGGGCGATGCTGGCGAGGGTCGCCCCGGCCGTGGCGAGGGTGGTGCGTCCGATCCGCAGGGGCGCGGCGGGAACCGCCCGGGGCGGGGCGGGAAGCGGGGCTGGCGCTGTGGCGGGGGCAGGAGCCGGGGCGGCGACCGGCGCAGGGCTGGACGAGGGCGGCACCGGGGCGGGGGCGGGAGGCGGGGCTGGCGCGGGGACCGTGGCCCCCGGACCCGGGACGGGCGCGGCAGACGCCTTCGCGGACGGCGGGGCCCCTGGAACCGGGACCGGCGCGCCGCCCGGGGCCGCCTCCCCCGGCGCAGGAATCCGGATGGTTTCCGCCGGCGGGACCGGACCGGGGATCGTCGGCAGGGCGTCGAGCGGCTGCTCCCCGAGGATGCGCGCGCGCTCCTCCCGGCTGAGCAGGTCCCGGGCGTCCACGGCCGGCGACGGCGGCGGGACCTGGATGCGGCGCCCGGCCTTGAACTGGGCGCGGGCCAGGTCGTTGGCGGCGAGGAGTTCCTCGGCGCTGAGCTTGAACCGCGCCGCCACCTTCTCGGGGGTGTCCCCCCGGCGGAGGACGTAGCTCTTGAAGTCCAGGCGCTCGGCGCTGGGGATCCGGGCCAGGGCGCGGTTTACCGTCCCCGAGGTGCCCGGGGGCACCTTGAGGACGTAGCGGCCCGGGGGCGTGGAACCCCGCAGGAGCTCGGGGTTCAGCTCCTTGAGGGAGTCCACGTCGGTCCCCGCGAAGCGGGCCAGCACGGCGAGGCTGGTCATGCGGTCCACTTCCACGGTCTCGAAGACGTAGGGGGTGAGGGCCGGCACCGCGACCCCGAAGCGCTCGGGGTTCTTGCCGATGAGGATCGCGGCGCAGAGGCTCGGCACGTAGTTCTTCGTCTCGTTGCGGAGGAAGCGCGACCGGTAGAGGTCCCAGAAGTTCCGGGAGTCCAGGGCCTGGACGGCCCGCTCCACGGTGAGGGGCCCGGCGTTGTAGCCCACCAGGGCCAGGTACCAGTCGCCGGAGATCTGGTAGAGCCGCGTCAGGTAGCGGGCCGCCGCCCGGGTGGCCTTCACCGGGTCCCGGCGCTCCTCCACCCACCCGTTGCCCCCCAGCCCGAAGATCCGGCCGGTGCTCCGCATGAACTGCCACATGCCCACCGCCGCGGCGCGGCTCTTGGCCTGGTTGCGGAAGCCGGACTCGATGACGGCGAGGTAGGCGAGGTCCTGGGGGATGCCCTCCTCCGCGAAGACCTGGCGGACCATCGGGAGGTAGCGGGCCGCGCGGCCCAGGCTGGTCTCCATGAAGCCGCGCTTGGGTCCCGTGAAGGCGTGGACCATGGCGAGGACCTTGTCGTTGAGGTCGATGGGGAAGTCGTACTGGTTCCCCTCCTCCGCGGCCTTCACCCGCTCGAGTTCGAGCCGCAGCTCCTCGCCGCTCAGGGTGAGCACCTCCTCCTGGAGGAGGGGGTGGACCTCGCCGGGCGCCGCGGGGGCGCCGGGGACGAGGGTCTCGCTCTCCTCGTCCCCGGCCACCTCGTGGTGCACGGAGCGCAGGCGCTCCAGGAGGGGCACCGCCTCCGGAGCCAGGAGCGCGGCCTCGGGCCAGTCGGCGATGAGGACCTCGGCCTCCTCGCAACGGTCGTCGGCGGCATCCTCGTCACCGGCCTCGAGGGCGCGCTCCGCCGCCTCCACCAGGAGTCGGAGGCGGGAGAGGTCCGGCGCCGGCTTCGGCGCCGGGTGCGTCGCGGGCTTCGGAGCTGGGGCGGATTGCGGGGGCGGCGCCTGGGCCAGGAGGGGTGCGCAGAGGGCGAGGCACCCCAGGAGGCGGGGCCGGGCCGGGACCGCCAACTACTTGCTCTCCGAGCCCACCAGGGCTTCGTAGGCGGCGGCGTCCAGGAGGTCCGCCGGAAGCGGGCCCGCGAGCCGGATCTTCACCATCCAGCCCTTGCCGTAGGGGTCCTCGTTGACGTGCTCGGGGTGGGTCTCGAGGTCGCCGTTCACCGCCACCACCTCGCCGTCGCAGGGGGCGAAGAGCTCGGAGACGGTCTTCACCGACTCCACCTCCCCGAAGTCCGACCCGGCGGCCAGCTTCTCCCCGACGTCCGGGAGCTTCACGAAGACCACGTCCCCGAGGGCGTCCTGGGCGTAGTGGGTGATGCCGACGGCGGCGGTGCCGTCGCCCAGGTCCTTCAGCCACTCGTGGTCCCGGGTGTACTTCAGGTCGGCGGGATACATGGGTCCTCCAAGGGAGTGTGTTGAGTCTACCGGATGGGTTCCGCGGCCTCGACGGCTAGGTCGTTGTACGACACCAGCGGCGCTAAGGCCACGGGGTGGCCAAAGCGCCGCTAGGCGCGCTTGTAGAAGGGGGTCGGGATGACCTCGGCGGGGCAGGCCCGGCCGCGGATCTCGATCTCGATGCGCTGGCCCACGGCGGCCTGGTCCACCGGGACGTAGGCCAGCCCCAGATTGATGCCGCAGGTGGGGGAGGGTGCGCCGCTGGTCACGAAGCCCGCGGCCTTGCCGTCCACCAGCACGGGCATGCCGTCCCGGGCGATGTCGCGCTTCTCGAAGGTCTTGAAGCCCACGAGGCGGCGGGTCAGCCCTGCGGCCTTCGCCTTGCGGAGGGCCTCGGCGCCGATGAAGTCCCCCTTGTCCAGCTTCACGATCCACCCGAGCCCCGCCTCCAGGGCATGGATCTCGTCGCTGATCTCGTGGCCGTAGAGGGCCAGGCGGGCCTCCAGGCGGAGGGTGTTGCGGCAGCCCAGGCCCGTGGGGAGGAGCCCTTCGCCCTTGCCCGCCTCAAGCATGGCGTTCCACAGGTGCTCGGTGTCGCCGGCCGGGCAGTAGACCTCGAAGCCGTCCTCGCCGGTGTAGCCGGTGCGGCTCACCAGGACGTCGCGGCCCGCCACGCGGCCGTGGCGGAAGTGGTAGTAGACGATGTCCTTCAGCGGCAGGTCGGTGAGGGTCTGCAGGATCGCTTCCGCCCTCGGCCCCTGGATCGCGATCTGGCCGGTGGCGTCGCTCTCGTTGGTCACCGCCACGTCGAAGCCCTTCGCCTGCTCCGTGGCCCAGGCGAAGTCCTTGTCGATGTTGGAGGCGTTCACCACCAGCAGGAACTCCTCGGGGCCTTCCCGGTAGATGAGCAGGTCGTCCACGAAGGTGCCGTTGGGGTAGAGCATGGCTGTGTATTGGACCTGGCCGTCCACCAGCTTCGCGACGGCATTGGGCGTGAGGTGGTCCAGGTAGGCCAGGGCCTGCGGGCCCTCCACCCGGAACTCGCCCATGTGGCTGACGTCGAAGAGGCCGGCCCGGGTGCGCACCGCCTGGTGCTCCTCGATGATCCCCGCCGGGTACTGAACGGGCATGTCCCAGCCCCCGAAGTCCACCATCTTGGCCTGGAGGGCCCGGTGGGCCGCGTTCAGGGGGGTCTGCTTGAGGTCGCTCATGCCGGCTCCGGACGAATTTTCAGGGTACCAAGCCGAGGCGATTCCTACACTTGATCATGCTCACGCCCTTCCTCCTGCTGCCCTGCATCCTCGCCGCCGCGCCCCCGGGCGCCCCCCAGCGCAAGCCCGCCATGATCCACCTCACCCTTGAAGCCTCCGTCACCTTCGGCCCCGGGCGGGAACCCCCGCCCGGGACCCCGCCCTTCCAGCCCAAGCTCGACCTTGCCCTGGGTTTCCAGGATCCGCCTCCCCGCGGCACCACTTTCCGCCTCTGGCTCCTGCCCTCCGCCGCCCCGGCCTCCACCCCAGCCGGCTCGGTGCGCGGCCGCCGGGCCCTGCCCTTCGAGATCCTCTCCCGGGAAGGCCAGGCCGCGAGCCTGCGCGCCAATTGGCCCCAGGGCCTGGGCGCGGAGGCCTGGCAGGCCGCGGTGGAGTGCCTCGTGGGCGGGAAGGTGCGGGGCAGCGCCCGGGCCCCGGTCCGCGCCCACTACCTCCCCTCGGCCCCGCCCCGGGGCCGCCAGGAGGCCGACAACTAGGCGCCCGGGCGGCGGATCCAGGGACGCTCCCCCACCAGCCGCCACCGCAGGAGGACACCCGATTCGGACGCCTCCGGCTCCAGGGCGACCTGGATCGGCAGGGCCCTGACCCCCGCGGCCACCGCCCGGTCCAGGGCGTCGGCGTAGGCCGGATCCACCTCCCGGGCGGCGTCGAAGCGGTCCACGTCGCCGCGCTGGAGGAGGAAGAGGATCACCGCGCCATGGCCCTCGGCGGCCATGGAGGCGAGTTCCCGGAGGTGCTTCGCGCCCCGGGCGCTCACCGCGTCCGGGAAGGCCGCCCAGGGCCCTTCCTTCAGGGTCGTGTTCTTGACCTCGATGAACCATTCGCGGCCCGCGGCATCCCGCCCGTGGAGGTCCACCCGGCTGTTCTCCCGCCCGAAGCGGACCTCGCGGCGCAGGTCCCCGAGGGGGGGCACGCCCGGGAGCAGGTTCCTCGCCGCCGCCTCGAAGGCCAGGCGGTTGGGCACGCCCGTGTCCACCCCCACCCAGGCGCCCTCCCGCGCGCAGGCGACGAGGGTGTGCTTGAGCTTCCGCTTCGGATCGTCGTGGACCCGCAGCAGGCACCGGTCCCCCGGGGCCCAGCAGGAGCGCATGGTGCCGGTGTTCGCGCAGTGGACCGTCGCCTCCGCGCCATCGGCGAAGGCCACGTCCGCCAGGAAGCGCTGGTAGCGTCGGAGGATCCGGGCCTCGACCAGGCCGGCCTCCTCCCTCAGGACCATGTCTCGAGGATCCGGTCCACGGCCCCGGCCAGGTCCTCCGCCACCAGGTCCGCGAGGCGCCCGTCCACGCCCCGGCCGTAGCCCGTGCGCACCAGGGCGACCCTGCAGCCCGCGGCGCGGCCCGCGGCGAGGTCCACGTCCTTGTCCCCCACCATCCAGCTTCCGGCGAGGTCGAGGCCGTGCTCCTCCGCCGCCCGGAGGAGCATCCCCGGGTTGGGCTTGCGGTCGGGGTGGTCCGGGTGGGCGAGGTCGCCGACCCCCTGCTCGTGGTGGGGCGCCAGGTAGACGGCGTCCAGCCGCGCGCCTTCCGCGGCGAGGAACTGCACCATGCGGTCCATGACGCGCTGGAAGTCCTCGAGGCCGTAGTAGCCCCGTCCGATGCCGCTCTGGTTGGTGACGACGACCACCGGGATGCCCCGGGCGTTGAGGCGCGCCACCGCCGCGGCGGCGCCGGGGATCATCACCAGCTCCTCGGGGCGGTGGAGGTAGTCCACCTCCTCGTTGAGGGTGCCGTCCCGGTCCAGGAAGACCGCGGGCCTCACGGGATCCAGTCGGCGACGAAGACGTTGAACTGCCGCGGGGAGGCGGCCTGCCGCCCGCTCACCCAGAGGAGCCGCTTGCCGTCGGGGCTGAAGTGGGCGAAGGAGTTGAAGGTGCCGGTCCAGGTGAGGCGCTCGAGACCGCCGCCGTCCAGGTTGATCTTCCAGAGGTCGAACATGCGGCCCTTGCCGTCCCGGTCGTGGTGGTTGCTGGCGAAGACCACCGCCCTGTCGTCGGGGGTGAAGACCGGCGCGAAGGCGGCGCCCTTCAGATGGGTGAGCTGGCGCTTGTGGGAGCCGTCCGCGTCCATGACCCAGATGTCCATCTCCATGGGCTCGACGAGGTGCTGGGCCAGCAGCTCCTTGTACTTCGCGACGGCTTCGGGCCCCTTCGGGTAGTTGGTGCGCCAGACGATCTTCTTTCCGTCGTGGCTGAAGAAGGCGCCGCCGTCGTAGCCCACTTCGGTTGTGAGGCGCGTCAGCCCCGTGCCGTCCGCGCGGGCCTTCCAGAGGTCGATGTCCCCGCTGCGCTCGGAGGTGAAGACGACCCACCTGCCGTCGTCGGAGACCGTGGCCTCGGCGTCGTAGCCCGGCGAGGGGAGGAAGGGCTTCACGTCGCTGCCGTCGGGCTTGGCGGTGTAGAGGTCGTAGCCCGGGAACACGGGCCAGCGGTAGGTGCCGGGCGTGAAGGGCGGCGCCGGCGGGCAGTCCGGCCCGTCGCCGTGGGTGCTGCCGTAGAGGATCCGCGCGTCCCTCGCGAGGAAGTAGCCGCAGGTGGTGCGCCCCTTGCCGGTGGAGACGAGCCGCTGGTCCGTGCCGTCCGCGTTCATCGCGTACTGCTGGTCGCAGGCCCGGCCGTCCCGGGTGCTCTGGAAGATGATCTTCTTCCCGTCCCGGGACCAGTAGGCCTCGGCGTTGGAGCCTGTGGCGGTGAGCTTCCGGACGTTGCGGACATGGGTTTCCCGGAGGTCCCGGAGGGCGTCCCCGGGGGCGGGCTGGAAGGGGTTCTCCACCACGGGGGGCGTGGCCGCGGGAGGGGGATTCGGCGCCGGCTTCGCCGGCTCCTGCCCCTCCAGCATCCCCAGCGCTGCCAACCCGAAAGCCGTGGCGACCAGACCTTTCATCGAGCCCTCCGATCCCCCCAGGATGCCAGCGGCCCCCCGGAAATGGCATCATCGAGGCACAGGAGCCCGCATGATCGACAAGCGCGTGGCCTCCGCCGAGGCGGCGGTGGCGGACATCCAGGACAATGCGACCCTCGCGGTGGGCGGCTTCGGCCTCTGCGGCATCCCTGAGAACCTCATCGCGGCCCTGGTGAAGAAGGGCGTGAAGGGCCTCACCTGCTTTTCCAACAACGCGGGCGTGGACGATTTCGGCCTGGGGCTGCTGCTCCAGAACCGGCAGATCAAGAAGATGGTCAGCTCCTACGTGGGCGAGAACGCAGAGTTCGAGCGGCAGTTCCTCAGCGGCGAGCTGGAAGTGGAGCTGGTGCCCCAGGGCACCCTGGCCGAGCGCATGCGGGCCGGCGGCGCGGGCATCCCGGCCTTCTACACCCCCACCGGCGCCGGCACCAAGGTGGCCGAGGGCAAGGACGTGCGGATCTTCAACGGCCGCGAATGCATCCTCGAGGCCGGGATCTTCGCCGACTTCGCGCTCGTCAAGGCCTGGAAGGCCGACCGCCTCGGGAACCTCGTCTTCCGGAAGACCGCGCGCAACTTCAACCCCATGGCCGCCACCTGCGGCAAGGTCTGCATCGCCGAAGTGGAGGAGATCGTCGACGTCGGCGCGCTGGACCCCGACCAGATCCACACCCCCGGCGTCTATGTCCACCGTCTGGTGCTGGGCCCGGGCTACGAGAAGCGCATCGAGAAGGTCGTCACCCGGGCCTGAAGCCGGCATGCGGGTCCCAAGGACTGGATCCGGGTCCCGCGGTTGAATTTGAAGTTGACCTTGCAAAGGTGCCGCGATCAGGCGCGGCGGCCCTTTCGCCGCGCCTGATCGCTGCACGGCCAAGCGAAGCGCGGCAGGACCATGAACCCGGCGGGGTTCCAGGCACGCCCCGCGCCTTGCCGGGCGTAGCCGTGACATGAGGGGTCTGCCTTCGACCCAACCCTTGCCCTCCTCCCGGCAGGATCGCTGACGGCGCGCTTCGCGCGTCTGGCACCACGATCAGCGAGGGCCGAAGCACACGGCCCTCGCTGATCGTGGTGCTCTTGGCAGGTCAAAACCCATGCTGGAGGCTGAAGGTCTCACCAGCGGGCTCTGGCTTGGGGACCTCTTCCGGTGGGTTACCTCAGCGGCAGCCTCAACCGCGACACCGTGCCCTTCCCCTCGTTCCGCAGCTCGAGCATGCCGTGGTAGGCGGACATGAACTGGTTGCAGGCGGTGAGGCCCTCGATGGGCATGCGGACCCCGGTGTCCTCCCGGTTGAGTCGCTGGAAGGGCTCGAAGGCCTTGGCCAACTCTTCCGCCGGGATGGGGCCGCCCTGGTCCTCGATCTCCAGGAAGAAGACCTCCTCCTCGTTCCAGGTCCGGATGGCGAGGCTCTGGGACGGGTTCGGCCCGCCGAAGCCCTGCTGCACCAGGCGGGAGAAGGTCTCCGCGAAGTCGTCGTAGACGCCGAAGATCAGCGGCAGGGTCGCCTTCAGGTCCAGCTCCAGCCTCAGCCCCTGGGGCAGCACGCCCTCCGCCTCCAGGAGCTCGATCTCCTGCTGGACCATGTCGTGGAGGTCCACCCACTCCGGGGTCGCCACCACCTGCTTGCTGGCCCGGCGGTTGAGGGCCTTGAGGAAGGCGTCGATCTTGGCCACGGCCTCCCGCACCTCCCCCACGGCCTTGGGGGTCTCCTCCCGCCAGAGCCGGTTGTGCGTGGCCGTGTCCATGGGCTCGAGGAGGCGGTCGAAGGTGAGGGACTGCTTGTGCAGGCTGGCGACGGGGACCTGGAGGCGTTGGGCCATCTTGAGGAAGAGGTCGCCCAGGAGCGCCTGCCGCTCCCGCTGGCTGAGGGCCATCTGGGCGTTCTGGAGGTCGCTGTAGGCGGACTCCAGGCGGTCATAGCTGGTGGCGAGGGCCCGGGAGCTCTCGTTGAGGTTCGCGATGAGCTCGGCGTTCTCCAGGCTGACCTGCGCCATTCCCGCGTGGAGCACCACAAGCTCCACCTCATAGGCGAGGAAGGGCTTGGAGGCCTCCCGGCTGAGGGTCCAGAAGCCCCAGAGGACACCCTCCTTCTGCCGGTGCGGGAGCAGAAGGAGCACCGCCGAGGAGGGCTGGGACCAGAAGCCCGGGCCGAGGCCCTCCTCCCAGAAGGGCGAGTGGACCAGCTTCTCCCCGAAGTAGGCGGGCTCGGCAGGGCCCTTTGGAAGGCGGGTGATGAAGGGATGCTGGGAGTGCATGGCGGGCGCGGGTTCGAAGCCCCTGCCGGTCCACTGGAGGCCCTCCCAGTAGCCGCCTTCGGCGTGGAATCGGTACCCGCAGAGCTTCAGCGCGCCGAACTCAGCCTGGACCTGGCCTAGGATGCGCTCCAGTAGCCCCCCGGTCTCGTGCATGGAGACGATGCCCTGGCTCAGGGCGAGCAGGCGGCTCAGGCTCCGGTTCCGGCGCTCCAGGGCGTCCTGGGCCTCGGTGAGCTTCCGGTTGGCCTCCTGGGCCTCCTTGAGCTGCGTCTCCAGGTGGTCCACCACCTGCTGGTTGAACTGGCGCAGGGCGAGGCCCTCCCGCCCCTGCTCCACCTTGTCCCGCTGCCCCTGGAGGTAGGCCTCCACCTGCCCCACGAACTGGAAGGGGTCGATGGGCTTGGAGATGAACCCGTCGCACCCCGCCACCAGGGCGGTCTCCCGGTCGCTCTTCAGGGTCTTCGCCGTCAGCGCCACGATGGGCATGCCCGCGAGGTCGGAGTTCTGCCGGAGCTTGGTGGCCACCTCGAAGCCGGACAGGCCCGGCAGGTTGATGTCCAGGAGGACCAGGGCGGGACGGAGCTCCACCGCCATCTCATAGCCCCGGAGGCCCTCCTCCGCCCAGTGCATCTCGTAGCCGGCCTGGGTGAGCAGCCGCTGGACCAGGCGCCAGTTGACCGGGTTGTCCTCCACGCAGAGGATCCGCATGGGCTGCGGGGCGTTCATGCCGGAACCTCCCAGATCACGGGCATCTCCACGGTGAACGTGCTCCCCCGCCCCTTCTCGCTCCGCACCTTGATCCGGCCGTTCATGAGGCCCATGAAGGACTGGGACAGGGCGAGCCCCAGCCCCGTGCCGCCGAAGCGCCGGGTGATGCTGCCGTCCACCTGCTGGAAGGGCCGGAAGAGGCGGTTCACCTCGTCCTCGCTCATGCCGATGCCGGTGTCGCTGATGGAGACCTCCAGGGAGCCGCCCCGGAGGTCCGCGCGGATGGTGACGCTCCCGGTCTCGGTGAACTTGATCGCGTTGCCCAGGAGGTTCACGAAGACCTGCCGCAGCCGGTTCGGATCGCCCATCACGAGGGCCCGGAAGGGGGGCGGATCGTAGCGCAGCTCGATGGGCCGCTGGGCCAGCAGCCCCGCCCCCATGGCCCGGACCTCCTCGAGGATGCCGATGGGGTCCACCTCCTGCAGCTCCAGCTCCATCTTCCCGGCCTCGATCTTGGAGAGGTCGAGGATGGAGTCGATGAGCCCCAGGAGGCTCTTCCCGTTCTGGAAGATGATCTGGATGTCGTCCCGGGCGTCCTGGGGGATGGGGCTGTCCTCCTGGAGCAGCATGCCGGAGAAGCCGATGATGGCGTTCAGGGGGGTGCGGAGCTCGTGGCTCATGTTGGCCAGGAACTCGTCTTTCATCCGGTCCGCCTCCTGCAGCTTCTGGTAGCTGTTCAGGAGGCTCTCGTTGAGCTCCCGGAGCTCGTGGGTCTTCTCCCGGACCTTCTCCTCCAGGGTCTCGGCCCAGGCCTTCAGCTCGGCCCGGGACTGCTCCAGGCCCTTGGTGCGCTCCTGCACCAGCTGCTCCAGGTTCGCCCGGATCTCCTCCAGCTCCCAGATGGTCTCCATGAGCTGGCGGGTGCGCTCCTGCACGCGGTACTCCAGCAGTCGGTTCTGGCGCTCGATCTCGTCCCGGCTCACCCGCAGCTTGTCGGTCATGACCCGGAAGCCGTGGCTCAGGTCCTCCAGTTCGTCGCCGGTGTGCACCTCGGGCCCGACGCCCTCCAGCTTTCCCTGGGCCACGTCCTGGGCCGCCCGGGTGAGCTGGATGATGGGGCCGATGTAGCGGTTGGACAGGTAGAACACCACGAGGAAGGTCAGCGCCAGGGCCATGGCGCTCACCCCGATGCTGATGGTGATGTTGCGCTGGATAGCCGCCTGGGTCTCGTCGGTGCTGAAGCCGATCACCAGCGTGCCCGCCCGGTCCGCCAGGGACTCCCGGCCGAAGATGGGCGCGACGGCCACCAGCACCCCGTCCGGACGGGTGGTCGCGAAGGAGACCGGCTGCTGCTTCACCAGGTCCCTGGCCCAGTGGGGCGTCGAGGGGGTGGAGTCAAGCTGGCGCCCGGCCTCGTCGAAGACCACCGAGAAGTTGAAGGCGGGCAGGTTCTTCACCCCCCCCAGCACCCCGGCGATCTCGTCGGAGCCGCCCCGGGCCAGGGCGGGGCTGAGGGCGTTGCTGGCGGTCTCGGCCACCTGGCGCGCGCTCACCTCCGCCTGGTGCCTGAACTGGGCCTCCACCCGCCGCGGGAAATACACCACGTTGAACGCGAGGAAGCTGAGCACGAGGAGGCTGAAGACGAGGATCAGCTTCGTTCGGATGGAAAGGCGGAACATTGCCGCCAAGTGTATACCTGGGAAAACCTAGGCGGGGACGAAGAAGTGGAAGCACGCCTCGCCGTAGATCCGGCGGTCCTGGAGGGACCATCCGGGGCGTTCGGGAAGGCTGTCCCGCGAGGAGGTCTCGAAGACCAGGAGGCCCCCGTCGCCGAGCCATCCCCTCGCGAGGGGCGCCAGGCGTTCCCAGGCCCGGGAGGCCAGGTCGTAGGGGGGGTCCGCGAAGACCACGGCGAGGCCCTGGAAGCTGGCAGCCTCAAGGCGCTCGGCGGGCCGCCGGAGGAGGGCGACCCCGGTGCCCGCGAGGTTCTTCAGCAGGCAGGGCGCGGGATGCCGCTCCACGCAGACCACAGGGCTCCATCCCCGGGACAGGGCCTCCAGGGCCACCGCTCCGGTGCCGGCGTAGAGGTCCAGGAAGCCACCTTTGGCCCGGGCCTCGAGGATGGAGAACAGCGCCTCCCGGGCGCGGTCCGAGGTGGGCCGGATGGCGGTGGCTCCCTCGGGGGGCGCCGCCAGGCGCCGGCCCTTCAGGCTGCCGGCGATGATGCGCATGGTCCCTTCAATAGACCCACTTCATCAGCACGGCGCCCCAGGTGAATCCCGCGCCGAAGGCGCTGAGCACCACCGGGTCGCCCTTCTGGATGCGGCCCTGCTCGAAGGCCTGGTGGAGGGCCGTGGGGATGGTGGCGGCGGTGGTGTTGGCGAACTCGCCGATGTTCACCATCATCCGCGAGGGATCCAGGTCCATCCGCTTGGCGGCGGCGTCCATGATGCGCTGGTTGGCCTGGTGGGGGACGAAGAGCTTGAGCTCCTCCCCCGTCAGGCCATTGCGGTCCAGCATGAGCCGGCTGCTCTCGGCCATCTCCCGCACCGCCCACTTGAAGACGTCGGACCCGGCCTGGTGGACGAAGTGCTCCTTGGCGTCCACCGTCTCCCGGGTGGCGGGGCGTCGGCTCCCGCCGGCGGGCATGTGGAGGAAGCAGCCCCCCTCGCCGTTGATGCGGTGCTCGAAGTCGAGGATGCCGAGGCCCGGCTCCACGGGCTCCAGGATCACCGCGCCGGCTCCGTCGCCGAAGAGCACGGCGGTGGCCCGGTCCTCCATGTTGATGATGCTGCTCATCACGTCCACGCCCACCACGGCCACGCGGCTGTAGGCGCCGCTGCCCACGAGGGCGGCCCCGGTGGTGAGGGCGTAGATGAAGCCGCTGCAGGCGGCGCTGAGGTCGAATCCGAAGGCGTTCGAGGCGCCCAGGGCCTCCTGGACCCGGCAGGCGGTGGCGGGGAAGAAGGTGTCCGGGGTGACCGTGGCGATGATGATGCATTCCAGGTCCTCGGCCTTCATGCCGCGCCGGTCCAGGGCCATGCGCAGGGCCGGGGCCGCCAGGTCCGAGGCCCCCTGCCCCTTCTCCACCCAGCGGCGGCTGCCGATGCCCGTGCGGGGCCGGATCCACTCGTCGCTGGTGTCCATGACCTTGGAGAGGTCGTCGTTGGTGACGATCCGCTCGGGGTAGTGCTGGCCGGTGGCGGTGATGCCGACGGGACGGGCGAGCCTGCGAGCCAAGCGGACCTCCTGCAAACCAACGATTGTGCCTGCAAACGCCGCCCCGGCCAACTCCCGTGGACGGCCGAGCAGGTAGGCTGGAGCCCATGCGCACCCTCGCCGTCCTGCCCTCCCGCTTCCAGGCCACCCGCTTCCCCGGCAAGCCCCTGGCGCCCATCGCCGGCAAGCCCATGATCCAGAGGGTCTTCGAGGCCGCGTCGAAGGCCCCCGGAGTGGACCTCGTGGTCGTGGCCACCGACGACGCGCGCATCGCCGACGCCGTCCGCGGCTTCGGCGGGCGCGCGGTGATGACGGACCCCTCCCTGCCCTCGGGCACCGACCGCACCGCCGCGGCCCTGGGGATCCTGGAAACGGAGGGGCTGGCCTTCGACTGTGTCCTCAACATCCAGGGGGACGAGCCTGCCATGCACCCCGAGACCGTCGCGGGCGTGGTGTCGCTGATGGCGGAACAGCCGGACCTGCCCATGGGCACCGCCGCCTGCCCCTTCTCCCAGGCCGACGAGATCTTCAATCCCAACGCCGTGAAGGTGGTGGTGGACGACCGGAAGCGCGCCCTCTACTTCAGCCGAAGCCCCATCCCCTATGTCCGGAATTCGTCCGTCTTCGAGCCGGACTTCCGCCCCTGGCTGGCGCCCGGCCAGCTCGCCCTCTTCCAGCGCCACTTGGGCCTCTACGCCTACCGCCCCGAGGCGCTGCGCGCCTTCACGAAGCTGCCGCCCCATCCCCTGGAGCAGACCGAGATGCTGGAGCAGCTCCGGGCCCTGGCGGCGGGCATCCCCATCGGCGTGGCCGCCACGCCCCACCTCAGCCTGGGCGTGGACGTCCCCGCCGACGTGGCCCCGGTGGAAGCGCTGCTGCGGGAGCGCGGCCTGGCTTGATAGGATGGTCCCTCCGGGCCCATCCCCGGACCTTTGACAGAGGACAGCGCGTGAGCCACCACAAGGTCATCATTATTGGCACCGGCCCGGCGGGCTACACCGCGGCCCTCTACACGGCGCGCGCGAACCTCTCGCCCCTGGTCTTCGAAGGCGCCCAGCCCGGCGGCCAGCTCACCATCACCACCGAGGTGGAGAACTTCCCCGGCTTCCGGAATGGCGTCATGGGTCCCGCCCTCATGGACGAGATGCGGGAGCAGGTGCTCCGGTTCGGCACCGTGATCAAGTCCGAGACTGTGGTGAAGGCCGAGCTGGGCGCCCGCCCCTTCAGGATCGCCACGGACCGGGGCGAGTACACCGCGGACGCCGTCATCATCGCCACCGGCGCCTCCGCCAAGTGGCTCGGGATCGGGAAGGACCAGCAGCTCAGCATGGGCGGCGGCGGCGTGAGCGCCTGCGCCACCTGCGACGGCTTCTTCTTCCGCGGCAAGGAGATCGCCGTGGTGGGGGGCGGCGACACGGCCATCGAGGAGGCCACCTACCTCACCAAGTTCGCCACGAAGGTGAACCTCGTCCACCGCCGCGACAAGCTCCGGGCCAGCAAGGCCATGCAGGAGCGGGCGATGAAGAACGAGAAGATCGCCTTCCGCTGGAACAAGGCCGTGGACGACATCCTCACCGCCACGGTGGAGACGCCCATGGGCGAGAAGGTGGAGAAGATCCAGGCCCTCCGGCTGAAGGACACCGTGGACGGGTCCACGTCCGAGCTCAGGGTGGACGGGCTCTTCGTGGCCATCGGCCACCAGCCCAACACGGGTCTCTTCGAGGGCCAGCTGCCCATGGACGAGAGCGGGTACCTCAAGGTCGAGCCGGGCTCCAGCCGCACCCCGGTGGAAGGCGTCTTCGCCTGCGGCGACGTCCAGGACCACGTCTACCGCCAGGCCATCACCGCCGCGGGGTCCGGCTGCATGGCCGCCATCGACGCCGAGCGCTGGCTCGCGGCCCAGGGCCTCGCGGACTAGCGGCCCCGTGCCCCTCCCCGGCGGGCCCGCCCTTCCCGGCGACGACGCCGGGGAGGGCTTCGCGCCCCTGCGGCCGCGCCCCGAGGGCCGGGCCCTGCGCGGTGAGATCGACCTCGGCCGCATCGCCCGGAACCTCGGCCGCGTCCGGCAGGCCGCCGGGGGCCGGCGGGTGCTGGCTGTGGTGAAGGCCAACGCCTACGGCCACGGGGCCGTCCCCGTCTCGCGGGCCCTGGAGGCCGCGGGCGCCGACGGGTTCTGCGTCTCCAGCCTCGAGGAGGCCCTGGAGCTGCGGGAGGGGGGCGTCGAGGCGCCCGTGCTGGTCCTGGGGGGCCTGCGCCCGGAGGCCCTGCCCCTGGCGAGCGCCCACCGCCTTTCCGTGGCCCTGGTGGGCCCCGAGGCCCTGGACGCCTATGCGCGGCTCCTTCCCGTTCACCCTGTTCCCCTCCACCTCAAGGTGGACACCGGCATGGGCCGCTTCGGCTTCCTGCCCTCCGAGCTCGGGGCGTGCCTCGGCGCCCTGCGGCGGCTGGCGCCCTGGATGGAGGGACTGATGGGCCACTTCGCCACCAGCGATGATCCCGACCGGGGCTTCGCGGACCGGCAGCGGGCCGCCTTCCAGGCCTGCCGCGGCCAGCTGGAGGCCGCGGGCTTCGCCTTCGCCCAGGTCCACCACGCCAACAGCGACGCCTGCGTGAAGGGGCTGCTGGACGGGGACACCCACGTGAGGCCCGGCCTGGCCCTCTACGGGCTCACGGTGCTCCCCGAGGGGCGCGCCCTGGGCCTGGAGCCGGCCCTGGGCCTCGTGGCCGAGGTGGCGCGGGTCAAGGCCGTGCCCGCGGGCACCACCGTGGGCTATGGCCGCACCTTCGTCGCCCCCCATCCCCTCCAGATCGCCACCCTGGGGTGCGGCTACGCGGACGGCTACCGCCGGGACCTCGGGAACCGCGCGGTGGCGGGCTTCGGCGGGCGCTTCTACCCCGTGGTGGGACGCGTCTCCATGGACTACCTGACGGTGGCCCTGCCCCTGGACGTGCCGGTCCATGCCGGGGATCCCGTGACCCTCTTCAGCCCGGACCCGGCCCATCCCAACGCCATCGAGCGCAGCGCCCAGCTCCTGGGGACCATCCCCTACGAACTGACCTGCGGCCTGCACCGCCGCATGGCGAGGGTGTACCGGACCTCGTAGCCGCCGGGTTCCTTTGGCGAGGCCCCCGACAAAGGTGTTGCAACACCGGATCCCGGGGCCCGGGAGCGGGCCGTTCGGCCAGCCGGCCGGGACGTTCATCCAGGCCCTAGGATCGCCGCGAAAAAGAGCCGTGGCCGGATATCCTGGCTGCGAGATCATCCTTCCCCATGGACATCCTCGCCATCACGGCCCATGAGCCTCTGGTGGACCGCCTCCGCACCGCGTTCGAGGGGCGGGGCCACCGCGTCGTGCACCTGCCGGATCCCCTCGTGGCCCTGGCGGGGGAGGCCTGGACCACGGCCCAGGCGGTCCTCGTGGACCGCGCCGCCGAGCCCCTCGACGGGCTCCGCTTCTGCGCCCTCCTCCGCGGGGAGTCCAGGCTGCTCTTCCAGAACCTGCCCCTCTTCCTGATCGGGGAGGGCGCGCCCGACGAGGCAGAGGCGGCCGCGGCCCTGGAGGCCGGCGCGGACGGCCACGTCCGGCAGGGCGCCTCCATCCAGGAGCTCCTCGACGTCCTCGGCCCCGCCCTGGGCGGGACCCTCCGCCCCGTGGAGCCCGCGGCCACGCCGGTGCTCGCCGCCGGCATCACGCCTGCGGACGAGGCCCGCATGCGCGAAGTGCTTGGGCACTTCCGCTTCGAGCTGCACGCCTGCCCCTGGAAGCACCTGGTGGAGACCCGTGAGGCCCTCGGGGCGCCCGTGGCGATCCTGGGCCTCGGCAGGGATCCCCTGGCGGTGGTCCCGCGCCTGGAGGCCCTGCGCCGCGCCGCGCCCGACGCCTATCCCGTGGTCTACGGCCCCCTGCCGGACGAGGCCGACCAGCGCCGCATCCTCCTCGCGGGCGCCGCGGAGTGGCTGGCGCCGCCCCTCTCCGGCCCCTTCCTCCTCCATGCCTGCCGGCGGGCCCTCGAGTGGCGTCACGGCCGCGCGGTGCACCGGGAGTTCGAGCGCCACCTCCACGACCTCCAGGAGCGCCGGGCGATGCTGGAGATGGAGACCGTGGCGCTCCGGGACGAGGTGCTCACCGACCCTCTGACAGGGCTCCTGAACCGCCGGGCCTTCCATCAGAACCTCGAGCACCACCTCAACCAGTGGGAGCGCCACAAGCGGGGCTTCGTCCTGGTCCTGGCCGACGTGGACCACTTCAAGCTCATCAACGACCGCTTCGGGCACATGTCCGGGGACCGGGTGCTGGAGGCCCTGGCCGGGCGACTGCGGCACACCCTCCGCCGCTCGGACCTCGCCTTCCGCATCGGCGGCGAGGAGTTCGCCCTCCTCCTGCCGGAAACCACCCTCCGGCCGGGCGCCGACGTGGCGGAGAAGCTGCGCCGCAGGGTGGAGGAGGAGCCCGTGCTCCTCGAATCGGGACAGGCGGTCTTCCCCTCCCTCAGCTTCGGCGTGGGCTTCCCGACGGACAACGATCCCGGCGCCTTCTTCTCCGATGTGGACCGCGCCCTCTACGCCGCGAAGCACCGCGGGCGCAATTGCGTCGTCACCGTCGCGGAGGCCGCCGCCGGGCGCCCGACCGGGCTGGACTCCGTGGCCATCTGAGGTGGGGCGGCCGGGCTACTGGCGCCAGGTGAAGAGGTCCCCCAGGCCCCGGAGGGTGAGGACCACGTCCACCCGGTCCTCCTTCACCAGCTTGCCCCCGGCGCTTGTGGTTCCCGGCGGCCGGTAGAGGTGGGTGAAGCGGACCAGGGTGCTCACGCAGGGCGTGACCCAGGCCAGCCCCACCTGGCTGTTGGAGAAGTCCTTGAGGTAGAAGTCGTAGGTGGCGTTGAACTCCAGGCGCAGGCGGTCGTCCCAGATGCGCTGCAGGCCGCCGACCTGGATGCCCTTCTGGCGGATCAGGAATCGGTTGATGCCGGTGGAGAAGAAGGCGAGGCTCAGGTTGGAGCCGTCCTGGGCCTTGAGCTCGGCGCTCACCGCGCTGTCCGCGCCCCCGTCCACCAGGTCCTCGGTGCGCCGGAAGGAGATGCGGAAGGCCTCGTCGGGCTCGATGTCCAGGTCGCTCTCCACGCTGCTCCAGCCCTTCTGGAATCGGCCGTCCGACAGCAGCACCGGCCGGAAATGGTAGCGGGTGCCGATGCGCCAGCGGACGAGGTCCTGGAAGGGGCGCCCCGGGAGGGCCCGGGCCAGGAAGTGCTGCTTGAGCCCGAATTCGATGCTCTGCTCGCCGCTGGCGCTGCCGTCCACCCCGGGCCGGGCGTCGATCTCGTCGAAGCGGGGCAGGCGTCCCGCCTTGGAGAACCGGCTGGTCTCGTTGAGGGCGATGAAGGGCTCGAGGACGTGCTTCATCTCGCCCTTCCACCCGAAGAGGGTGAAGTCCGGAAAGGCCCGGCCGAGGGGGGGGGCGGAGAACTTCAGCTGCCCGGACGCCAGGAATCGGGTCGTGCCGGGCCCCTCCACCTGGAAGGGGTCGAAGGCCGCGTTCACCGACGTGTCCCGGCTGGAGTCGAAGCCGTCCACGAGGAGGGTGCCGCTGTAGCGCGTGGCCCGGCCCAGGGCCTGGAAGTCCACCCGCAGGGGCCCCCATTGCCCCACGCGGCCGGAGAGGCGGAGGGCGGAGTCCGCCCGGGTCCAGGCGTAGCGCGTGCGGGGCCGCTCCTGCTCGGGCTGGGGGTTGTCCCCCAGGTCCAGAAGGTAGGAGAAGCGGTTGGTCCGCGCCGAGCCGTCCAGGTACCAGGAGCCGAGGGGCACGGGAAAGAAGCGCGCCTCCACCTGCGGGAGGCCCCGGCGGATCAGGGAGGCCGGGAAGTCCGCCCGGTAGAAGGGGTCCAGGGGCGAGAAGAAGGTGCGCTGCTCGGATCCGGTGACGCTGATGGCGGCCTTCTGGAAGCTCTTCCCGAGGTAGAAGGCGCTGTCGAAGGGGTTGCCCCCGAGGCTGCTGCCGCCGCGCCCGAAATCCGCCTCCATCAGGTTGTCGGAGGCCTGGTTGATGTCCGCGGTGAGCTGCCAGCCGTCCTCCCGCTGCCAGATCTCCTTCAGGGTGAAGCGGTAGCGGTCCTGGCCGTCGCTGCGCTGGTGGATGGACTGCCCCTGCATGAGGCCCTGGTGGGTGGGCTCGGGGTTCCACCGCACCTCCCCTCCCCAGAGCACGCCCTCCTTGGTCAGGATCTCGGGGGAGAAGGTCGCGTCCGCCGAAGGCCCGAGGACCTGGAAGTAGGAGAGGCCGAGGGTGGCGCCGAGGCGGCTGGAGGAGCCCAGCAGCGGGGGCAGCATCCCCGAGCTGCGGGTGGTGTTGGCCGGATAGGGGGCCCAGGGCACGTAGAGCACGGGCACGGGCCCCAGCCACACCGAGGCGTGCCGCAGGACCGCGAAGCCGTCGAGGTCGAGCTTCAGCTCGGAGAGCCGGGCCTGCCATCCCGGGGCCTCCTGGGGGCAGGGGCTGAGGTCCACGCGCTGGAAGTCCCAGCGCCGGAGGGTTGTGAAGACAACCTTGTCCGACCGGAGGATCCAGGAGGGCGGCAGTTCGAGCTCCAGGGCGTAGGCCTCCCCCACCTGCCGCTTCCAGTCCATGGCCAGGCGGTCGCAGCGCAGCCGGACGCCTTCGGCCTCCAGGCGGATGGAGCCCTCGGCCCGGATCTCCCCGCTGCCGGGCTCGTACTCGATGCGGTCCGCCACCAGGATCACGGAGGCGTTCTGGATCGCCCCGCGCTCCAGGACCCACTTCTCGGCGCTCTCCTCCACTTTTTCCCCGCGCCAGCGGAAGGGGTAGCGGCCCGCCCCGAGGGCGTCCGATTCGAAGGGGCGCAGGGGGAGCAGTTCCCCGAGCCTCGGCCGGGCCGCCGCCTCCAGGGGCGGCAGGGCCGGCAGTCCCTGCCCCAGGAGGGAGCCCGCCCCCGCGCAGAGGAGGGCCAGCACCCGGCTGCGGTGGGGGATGTCCCGCGGGGGCGCCATGGCGGGCGTCCTCAGGCGCCGTGGCGGTGGGGAGCCAGCAGCGCCGAGACGAAGAAGGCGCCCACGCCCGCCAGCAGGCCCAGGGTGCTCTTCCAGCCCGTCTCCTTCTTCACGTCCGGCAAGAGGTCCGAGCTCGCCACGTAGAGGCCCAGCCCGGCGGTGAGGCCCAGCAGCGGGCCCACGGGAAGCTGCAGGGCCGACTGGCCGAAGGCCCCGGCCAGGGCCGCCAGGGCTAGGACGGAGGCCGCGCCCAGGGCGCCCCGGGCGCCGAAGCCCCGCACCAGGAAGATCGAGGCGATGGTGCCCCCCTCCGGGATGCGGTGCACCAGGATCCCGCCGAACACGAGGGGCCCGAGGCCGCTGCGGGTGCCCTGGGCCGCGCCCAGGGCCATGCCGTCCATCAGGCTGTGGAGGGAGAGGCCCACCAGGGCCATCACGCCGCTGAGGCGGGAACCGGGGTGGGTCTCCTCCCCGTAGTGGAAGTGGGTGGTGGGGCCGTGCTCCATGGTGTGCACGAGCAGGAAGCCCGCGAGCACCCAGAGGGCATTCCCTTCGCCGCCGTGCACGGGCTCCAGGGCCTCGGGGATGATCCGCACGAAGGCCAGGGAGATCAGGTAGCCCGCGGCGATGGCCGAGAGGAAGCGCATCACGGAGGCGCGCCCCTGGAGGTACCGGACCACGAGCCAGCCCCCGAGGAGGGTGGCCATGGACGCGGCGAGGGCCTGCCAGAGGAGGGTCATGGCGGGATCAGTTTTCCGGCTTCGACCCCGCCTTGCCCGCCCTCGGACCGGCCTTGGGGGCGGCCTTGGCAGGGGCTTCCGCCCCTGCGGGCTCGCCGGCCTTCGCCTTGGGCTTCCGGGCGGGCTTGGCCGCCTCGGTCTCGGGGGCCGGGGCTTCCGGAGCCGCCTTGGGCTTGGCCTTGCGCGGGGCCTTGGCGGACGCCTGGGCGGCCGCGGCCTCCGCCGGTGCGGCCTCGGCGGCCTCGGGGGCCGGGGCCGCTCCGCCCGGCCGCTTCGGGCGGGGGCTCGGCGTCAGGAGGCTGGCAACCACGTCCGCGCTGAGCTTCGGGGGCTCAGGCGCCTTGGGGGCTTCCGGAGGGGGAGCCCCCAGAGCCGCCAGGATGGCGATGGCGGTGGACTGGGGCGCGACGGCGGGCTTCGGCGCCTTGGCCTCGCCGCGGCCGCCCTTGGGGGCGGACTTGGCTGCAGGCTTGGTCTCGGACTCCGGCGCCGCGGGGATGGAGGCTTCCGCCGGCACGGTTTCCTTGGCGGCCTTGTCCCGCGTCCTTCCCTTGGCCTGGGCGGGCTGGGCGGAACCGGGCTCCGGGGCCGGCGCCTGAGGCGTGGCCTCGGGGGCTGCCACCTGGGCGGAGGCCCCTTCGCCTCGGCCGCGGCCCCGGCCGCGTCGCCGGGAGCGGCCCTTGCCGCCGGCCTCCTGGGATTCGGCCTGCGCGCCCTCGGCGCCTTCGCCGTCTTCGTCCTCGGGCTTGGCGCTCTCGAAGAGGGCCCGCAGCCGCTCCCGCTCCTCGAGGGCGGCGCGCTGGAGGTCCCTGCGGTCGAACTTGAAGCCGTCCTTGTCCTTCGCGCCGTCCTTGGAGGAGCCCGCCTTCTTGGGCTCCTCCCCGAGGGCCTTCTCGAAGGAGATGGGGCTGTCGCCCCCGAGCACCACGGTCTCGTCCTCGGCGTCGGCGGGGCGCCCGTGCTCCCGGCGCGGGGCCTTCTCGGCGGGCTCCTCCTCGGCGCGCTCGATGGAGGCCACCATCTCGCCGTAGCCCACGGCCGGATCCGCGACGATCACCACGCGGGCGTCCGCCTGCTCCTCCATCTCCGCGAGGTCCCGGCGCTTCTGGTTCAGCACCGCCATGGCGATGGCGGGCGCCAGCTTGACCTCGATCTCCTTGATCCCCTCGCGGCTCAGCATGGCCTTGATGCGGCGGGCGACGCTGAGCACCAGGGCCTCGAGGTTCTTCACCTTGCCGGTGCCCTGGCAGGTGGGGCAGGTCTCGTGGGTGACGTGGTGGATGGAAGGCCGGATGCGCTGGCGGGTCATGACCAGCACGCCGAAGCGGTTGATCTTGCCCACCTCCATGCGGGCCTTGTCCTCCTTGAGGCAGTCCACCAGGCGGTCCTGGACCGCCTTGATGTGGCCCTCCCGCTTCATGTCGATGAAGTCGATGGCGATGAGCCCCGCCAGGTCGCGCATGCGCAGCTGGCGGGCCACCTCCTCGGCGGCCTCCATGTTGGTCTTGTAGGCCGTGTCCTCCTGGTTCTCGCCGCTGGTCTTGCCGCTGTTGACGTCGATGGCCACCAGGGCCTCGGTCTGGTCGAGCACCAGGGCGCCGCCGCTGGGGAGGTTCACCTTGCGGGCGTAGATGCGGTCGATCTGCTCATCGGTCTGGTACTTCGTGAAGAGCGGCTTCTTGCCCACGTGGTGCTTCAGCACGCCGAGGTGCTGGGGCATGGTGCGCTTGAAGAAGTGCTGGGCCTGGTGGAAGGTGTCGAGGTCGTCGATGGTGACCTCCTCCACGTCCGCGGTGAAGCCGTCCCGCAGGGTGCGGGTGACCACGTCGTCCTCCTGCCACACGAGGCCGGGGCCATGGCGGTGCTTGTAACGGGCCAGGACCTCCTTCCAAGTGTCCATGAGGTAGTCCAGGTCGCGCTGGAAGTCCTCCTTGGTGACGCCCATGCTCGCGGTGCGGACGATGACCCCGAAGTTCTTGGGGATGTCCATCTCGTCGATGAGCTGCTTGAAGTACTCGCGCTCCTCGCGGCTCTCGATCTTGCGGCTGATGCCGTTGACCGGGTTGCCCGGCGTGAGCACCAGGTAGCGGCCCGGCAGGCTGAGCTGGCCGGTCATCATGGCGCCCTTGGAGCCTAGCTCCTCGCGGACGGCCTGCACCATGATCTCGGCGTCCCGCTGCAGGATGTCCTGGATGCGGCCGCGCCGGCCGTCGGGGCTCACCATGTCCCGGGGCAGCTCGCCCAGGGGCAGGAAGCCGTTCTTCTGGCCGCCGTAGTGGATGAAGGCGGCCTGGAGGGCCTGGTCCACGCGGACCACCCGGGCCTTGTAGATGTTGCCCTTGATCTTCTCGTTGTGGATGAACTCGATGTCGAAGTCCGTGAGGACCCCGTCCACGAGGGTGGCCACCCGGATCTCTTCCGGATCCGTGGCGTTGATCATCATGATTTTCTTGCCCAAGGGGACTCCCGTTCGGCCTGGACCCTGGACCGTTCCCTCGGGAAACCGGACCGGATCCGCCTGGTGCTGATGTGGATGGATGGGGATGGGAAGCGAGGATTCCGGGGCGGGGCGTCCTGCCCGGGGCCGGAGCTCGTGGGACGGTCCAGGGCGCGCGGGCCTGGACCTGGCGCCGCTGGATGTGCGCTTATTGTCCCCCGAATCCCCGGCGAGCGCAATATGCCGAGAATTCTATATTTACAAAGCAAACATGGAGGTTTTTCCCTCCAGCGCCCCCCAGCCGTCACACAAAATTCACACGCCCCGCACCGGGCTGAAACACCCCTTCCGGAGGCTTGAGCCATCTGAACAGGAGCCTCCATGCCCCGCATGACCCGCCTTCTTCCCGCCCTCGCCGCCTGCGCCCTCGCGGCAGCCCCGGCGGGCGCCCAGAGCGTGAAGGTCGATCCCAAGCTCTCGGTCTACAAGAAGACCGCCGGCATCTCCGGGAACATCAATTCCATCGGCTCGGACACCCTGAACAACCTGATGACCTACTGGGTGGAATCCTTCAACAAGCAGTACCCGAATGTGAGGATCCAGGTGGAGGGCAAGGGCAGCTCCACCGCCCCGCCGGCCCTGATCGAGGGCACCTCCCAGCTCGGCCCGATGAGCCGCGAGATGAAGGGCGAGGAGATCGACAAGTTCGAGAAGAAGTACGGCTACAAGCCCACCCGGATCGCCGTCGCCATCGACACCCTCGCGGTCTTCGTCCACAAGGACAACCCGATCAAGGAGATCTCCCTGGAGGAGGTGGACGCCATCTTCTCCAAGACCCGCAAGTGGGGCGCCAAGGCCGACGTGAAGACCTGGGGCCAGCTCGGCCTGAAGGGCGCCTGGGCCGCCCTGCCCATCAGCATGTACGGGCGCAACAGCGCCTCGGGCACCTATGGGTACTTCAAGGAGCACGCCCTCAACAAGGGCGACTACAAGGACACCGTGAAGGAGCAGCCGGGGTCTTCCGCGGTGGTGCAGAGCGTCTCCACCGACCGGGGCGCCATCGGCTACAGCGGCATCGGCTACGCCACCTCCGGCGTCAAGGCCGTGCCCCTCTCCATGAAGGGCCGCTACAACGACCAGGCCTTCCCCGCCACCTACGAGAACGCGCTGAACGGCAAGTACCCCATGACGCGCTTCCTCTACGTCTACGTCAACAAGGATCCGAAGAAGCCCTTCGATCCCCTGACCCGCGAATTCCTGAAGTTCGTGCTCAGCAAGGAGGGCCAGGAGATCGTGGTGAAGGACGGCTACCTGCCCCTCACCGCGACGATGGAAGCCGCCGAGCTCAAGAAGATCCAGTAAGGTTACGGGTTGCGGATGCCGGAGGAGACTCCGGCATCCGTCCATCCGCGGGGACCGTGTGACGCCGCCGTGACAGGAAGCCCGAGACCATGACCCCGACCCGGAACCAGGACGCCGTCCTCCGCCGCGCCAAGCGGATGGACCGCTTCATGGCCGTGCTCATCTCCCTTGGGGGGCTGGGCATCATCGCCGCCGTCCTCGGGATGCTCGTCTTCATCGGCAAGGAGGCCTTTCCCCTCTTCCGGGCCGCCCGCAGCGAGGTCCGGCCCGCCTTCCAGGCCCCCGGGGCCCTGCTGCTGGACGAATCCGGGAAGGCCGCCGCCGCGCTCTCCCCGGCCCGGGGCCTGGAGCTCATCCAGCTCCCCGCCGGCCGCCCCCTCAAGCAGGTCCCCTCCGGCCCGGCCCTGCCCTGGGCCTCGGTGCTGCCCCCGGGCCCCCGGGGCGAAGGCCTGGTGGTGGACGGCGAGGGGCGCCTCCATGGCCTGCAGGTGAAGTGGAGCAAGCCGGCCGGGGACCCGGAGCCCGCCCATTGGGACCTGGAGGCCGCCTGGTCCGCGCCCCTTCCCTCGCCGGGTCCCGGCTCCCGCGTGCTCGCCTTCCGCCTCGTGGAGGCGGGAGGCCTCGAGGGCGGCCAGGTGCTGAAGGCCGCCGCCGCCACCCCCGCGGGGCTGGTGCGCGCCGAATCGGCCTCCGGCCAGGACGCGCCCGCCTGGCAGCCCCTGCCGGCCCCGGGCACGGCCACCGCCGCCGCCTGGAGCGCCGACGGGGCCCAGCTCTACGTCGGGACCGCGGAGGGCCGGATCCTGGCCCTGGACGCGGCCTCCGGGGAGATCCTCGCCGAGACGGCCTTCCCAGAACCCGTCAGCGCCCTGGGCTGGGCCCTGGGCGGCACCTCGCTGCTGGTGGGCGGGGAGCGGGGCGGCCTCGGGGCCTACCACCTGCTCCGCACCGGCGAGAAGCCCCTGCTCCAGGAGCTCCACCCCTTCGCCCCCCTCGAGGGGCCCGTGCTGGGGTTCCGCCACAGCCTGCGGGACAAGCGCTTCCTCTCCTGGTCCTCCCGGGACCTGGCGGTGGACCACCTGACCACCGAGCGCCGCCTCCTCCGCGCCCGTGCCGACGGCGCCCTCCATGCGGCCCTCTCGCCCCGCGGGGACCTGGTCACCGCAACCACCGCCGGGGGCAGGACCCTCGCGTGGAGCCTCGACGCGCCCCACCCCGAGGTCTCCCTCGGGACCCTGGCCGGGAAGGTGCACTACGAGGGCTACGACCAGCCCGCCTACGTGTGGCAGAGCAGCGGCGGGACCGACGACTTCGAACCCAAGTTCAGCCTCGTGCCCTTGGTCTTCGGAACCCTGAAGGGGACGCTCTATGCGATGCTCTTCGCCCTGCCCCTCGCCATCCTCGGCGCCCTCTACACCAGCCAGTTCGCCTCGCCCCGGCTGCGCAACGCCATCAAGCCCACCGTGGAGATCATGGCCGCCCTGCCCTCGGTGGTGCTGGGCTTCCTCGCAGGGCTCGTGATGGCGCCCCTCTTCGAGAAGCTGGCGGTGGAGGCCCTGGTCTTCCCCGGCGTGGCCCTGGTGCTGGCCCTGCTCGCCCTCCCCCTGTGGACCCGCCTTCCCCAGCGCTTCCGCAGCCTCTGGGGCACGGGCCGCGAGATCCTCTGGACGGTCCCCCTGCTGGCGGGCGCGGCCTTTCTCAGCCTGGCGGTGGCCCCGGCCTTCGAGCGCGCCTTCCTGGGGGGCGACTACCGCCACTGGCTCCTCTCCGCCCACGGCATCACCTTCGACCAGCGCAACAGCCTGGTGGTGGGCTTCGCCATGGGCTTCGCCGTCATCCCCATCATCTTCACCCTGAGCGAGGACGCCCTCTCCTCGGTGCCGAAGTCCCTCAGCTCCGCGAGCCTCGCCTGCGGCGCCTCGCCATGGCAGACCGCCTGGCGGGTGGTCCTCCCCACCGCCAGCCCGGGCATCTTCTCCGCGGTGATGGTGGGCCTGGGCCGCGCCATCGGGGAGACCATGATCGTCCTGATGGCCACCGGGAACACGCCGGTGCTGGACTGGAGCCCCTTCAACGGCATGCGCACGCTGTCCGCGAACATCGCGGTGGAGATCCCCGAGGCCCCCCACCACGGCTCCCTCTACCGCATCCTCTTCCTCGCGGCCTTCCTCCTCTTCCTCCTGACCTTCCTCCTCAACACCCTCGCGGAGCTGGTGCGCCAGCGGCTGCGGCGGAAGTACGAGAGCTTCTGATGGCCCGCCCCGCCTCCCTCCTCTCGCGCGCCCGGGAAGGCTGGCGCCGCGGCAGCGCCTTCGTCTGGCTCTCCGCCGCCGCCCTCGCCCTCTCCCTGCTCATGATCACCTCCCTGGTGGGCTTCATCGCCGTGAAGGGGCTGGGCTTCTTCTGGCCCCGGGCCCTGGTGCAGGCCACCACCCCGGAGGGCCCCGTGCTCGGCGAGATCGCCGCCTTCGAGGCCGCCCTGGGGGAGGAGCCCGCCAAGGTCCAGTTCCGGGTGGCGAACCGCGACCTCTACGGCCAGGACTTCCGCTGGATCAAGGCCGCCGACCTGTCCGGCCGCGAGGAGCCCCGGGAGGCGGTCCTGGTGGAGCGGCTGGAGAACGGGGCCTTCATCGGCTTCGTGGAGGCCCTGAAGGAGGGCGGGACCCCGCTGGCCGAGGGGCGCGCCGCCCTGGAGGCCGCCCGGGCGAGGCTGTCGGGCGCGCGGGAACTCCAGCGGCGCATCCGCGCCATCGAGAAGGGCGAGGTCGGGGACCTGAACCGCCAGATGGAAAAGCTCCGCCTCCGCCGGAAGGCCCTGGAGGGCCGCCCCGAAGCCGGCGCCGCGGACCTCGAGTCCCGGGAGCAGGCCCTCCACAAGGCCTATGACGCGCTGCAGGCCCGCCTGGACCAGCTCCGCGCCCAGGCCGCCGCCCTCCAGCTGACCCTGCGCACGGTGGACGGCCAGGCCCTCGAGCTCCCCCTCAGCGCGGTGGTCCGCCTCGTGGAACCCAACCGCATGGGCCTCCCGGCGAAGGCGGGGACCTACCTGTCCCGGCTCTGGGAGTTCGTCAGCGGGGATCCCCGGGAGTCCAACACCGAGGGCGGCATCTTCCCGGCCATCTTCGGCACCGTGATGATGGTGCTGATCATGTCCCTCATGGTGGTGCCCCTGGGCGTGGTGACGGCCCTCTTCCTCCGGGAGTACGCCCGGGACGGGTGGCTGGTGCGCAGCGTCCGCGTGGCCGTCAACAACCTCGCGGGCGTCCCCTCCATCGTCTTCGGCGTCTTCGGCCTGGGCTTCTTCGTCTACACCCTCGGCGGCGCCATCGACCAGGCCTTCTACGCCGACCGCCTCCCCGCGCCCACCTACGGCACCGGCGGCATCCTCTGGGCCTCCCTGACCCTGGCGCTGCTCACGGTGCCGGTGGTGGTGGTGGCCACCGAGGAGGCCCTGGGGGCCGTGCCCCGCTCCCAGCGGGAGGCCAGCCTGGCCCTGGGCGCCACGAAGTGGCAGACCCTCTGGAAGGTCGTCCTCCCCGGCGCCGCGCCGGGCATCCTCACCGGGCTCATCCTCGCCATGGCCCGGGGCGCGGGCGAGGTGGCCCCGCTCATGCTCACCGGCGTGGTGAAGCTCGCGCCGGCCATGCCCCTGGACGGCGAGTTCCCCTTCTTCCACTTCGACCGCAAGTTCATGCACCTCGGCTTCCACATCTACGACGTGGGCTTCCAGAGCCCCAACAGCGAGGCGGCGAAGCCCATGGTCTACATGACCGCCCTGCTGCTGCTGGGGGTGGTGGTGCTGCTCAACCTCGTCGCCCTCCGCCTGCGCCGGCGCCTGCGGGAACGCCTGGGCGGGAGCGCCTTCTGATGCCCGAACCTGGAGTCCTCATGGAGCCCGAAGTCCAGAACCCCGTCCCCGAGCCCGTGGTCCTGCCCGCCGTGGACGGGCCCGCCGTCGTGGCCCGGGACCTCGCCGCCGGCGCCGCCCCGGGCCTGCCCCTTACCGACGCCGCGGCGCTCACCGCCAAGGCCCTGCTCGAGGTCCGGGGGTTCGACCTCCACTACGGGTCCAAGCAGGCCCTCCACGGCATCGACCTGGACGTCAAGGAGCACACGGTCATGGCCTTCATCGGGCCCTCCGGCTGCGGGAAGAGCACCCTGCTCCGCTCGCTCAACCGCATGAACGACCTCATCGACGGCGTCCGCGTGGAGGGCAGCGTCAAGCTCGGCGGCGAGGACCTCTACGCCCCCGGGGTGGACGTCATCGGCCTGCGCAAGCGCATGGGCATGGTCTTCCAGAAGTCCAACCCCTTCCCCAAGTCCATCTACGAGAACGTGATCTACGGCCTGCGGATCCAGGGGGTGAAGGACCGCCACGTCCTGGACGAGGCCGTGGAGACCAGCCTGAAGCGCGCGGGCCTCTGGGACGAGGTCAGGGACCGCCTGAAGGACTCCGCCCTGGGCCTTTCGGGCGGCCAGCAGCAGAGGCTCTGCATCGCCCGCGCCCTGGCGGTGAAGCCCGAGGTGCTGCTCATGGACGAGCCCTGCTCGGCCCTGGACCCCATCGCCACCGCCCGCATCGAGGAGCTGATCTTCGAGCTCAAGCGGGACTACACCATCGTCATCGTCACCCACAACATGCAACAGGCGGCGCGGGCCTCGGACTACACCGCCTTCTTCTGGCTGGGCAAGCTGGTGGAGGTCGGGCTCACCGAGCGGCTCTTCACCAACCCGGCGGAGCGCATGACCGAGGACTACATCACGGGGAGGTTCGGCTGATGGTCAGGCATTTCGACGAGGAGCTCGCGGGGCTCAAGAACGGGCTGATCGCCATGGCGGGCCAGGCCGAGGAGATGATCGACCTCACCCGGAAGGCGCTGGAGCAGCGCTCGGACGCCCTGGCGGACCGGGTCATCGCCCTGGACGCCGCGGTGGACGAGCGGGAGCTGAGGCTGGACCAGGCCTGCGTGGACCTCCTGGCCCTGCGGGCCCCCATCGCCACGGACCTGCGGCTCATCGCCAGCACCCTCAAGATCATCCCCGAGCTGGAGCGCATCGGGGACCACTGCGTCAACATCGCCCGCCGGGCCAGGCTGCTCAACCCGCAGCCCCCGCTCCGCCTGGGCGGCTACCTGGAGCGCCTGGGGGCCGAGACCCGGGAGATGGTCCGGGCCGCCCTGGACGCCTTCGTCAACGGCGACGCGGACCTGGCCCGCCGGGTCATCGCCGACGACGACGCCGTGGACGCCCTCTACCTGGAGACCTACAAGGAGCTCCTGCGCATCATGCTCGCGGATCCGCTTACCATCGAGCGTGCGACCCACCACATCATCATCATCAAGAACTGGGAGCGCATCGCCGACCAGGCCACCAACATCGCCGAGGAAGTTCTGTTCATCCTCGAAGGCGTGAACGTCAAGCACAGCTACCTGCAGACCCGCGGCCCGGAAGCCTGAGATCCCGAGGAGCCCATGCCCCACCTGCTGATCCTGGAGGACGATCCCGACATCCTGTCGGGCCTCCAGTCCCACTTCCAGCGGGAGGGCTTCGGCGTGCTGGCCTGCCCCACGGGCCAGGAGGCCCTCCAGCGCCTCCGGGAGGCGGCCCAGGGCCGGGGATCGCGGCCTGACGCCGCCCTCCTGGACCTCACCCTCCCGGACATGGACGGCACCGATGTGCTGCGGTTCATCCGCAGCGAGCAGGCCTACCGCAGTCTCCCGGTGATCCTCGTGACCGCCCGCGGCGACGAGTTCGACCGGGTGCTGGGCCTGGAGCTGGGCGCGGACGACTACGTGCCCAAGCCCTACTCCACCCGCGAACTCACGGCCCGGGTGAAGGCGGTGCTC
>JABLTH010050133.1_pt1 | contig 32523 bp, 31 predicted proteins | sample 7875711 | NCBI WGS metagenome assembly JABLTH01 (sample SAMN14941262, study PRJNA633318) | bioreactor metagenome | isolation source: bioreactor | place: China | collected 2019-03-05 | reverse complement strand
GGTGCATGATGTCGAGCACGCGCAGTTGCGGGTACGTCGTCACGAACGCGGCCGGGATGATCGCGACGTACTTCGCGATGTCGTTCGCGATCGAGAAGGTCGTCAGCGAGCCGCGCGTCATCAGCATCTGCTTGCCGATCTCGACGATCTCGATCAGCTTCGTCGGGTTCGAGTCGAGGTCGACCATGTTGCCCGCTTCCTTCGCGGCCTGCGTACCGGTGTTCATCGCCACGGCAACGTCGGCCTGCGCGAGCGCCGGTGCGTCGTTGGTGCCGTCGCCCGTCATCGCGACGAGGCGGCCGGCCGCCTGGTGCTCGCGGATCGTCGCGAGCTTGGTTTCCGGCGTCGCTTCCGCGAGGAAATCGTCGACGCCCGCTTCCGCCGCGATCGCCGCGGCCGTCAGCCGGTTGTCGCCCGTCACCATCACGGTCTTGATGCCCATCTTGCGCAGCTCCGCGAAGCGCTCCTTGATGCCGCCCTTCACGATGTCCTTCAGCTCGATCACGCCGAGCACGCGCGCCGCCCCTTCATGCAGGTCGGCCACGACGAGCGGCGTGCTGCCGCGGCGCGCGACTTCGTCGACCGCGCGGCGCACTTCTTCCGGAAAGCGGCTGCCGTGCGTCTCGACGTAGCGGCGGATCGCGTCGGCCGCGCCCTTGCGGATTTCGCGACCCGGGAGATCGACGCCGCTCATGCGCGTCTGTGCGGAAAAGCCGATGAACGTCGCGTGCAGCTGCGCCATGTCGCGCTGGCGAATGTTGAAACGTTCCTTGGCCAGTACCACGATGCTGCGGCCTTCCGGCGTTTCGTCGGCGAGCGACGACAGCTGCGCGGCATCGGCCAGCGCTTCCTCGGTCACGCCCGGCGCCGGCACGAACATCGATGCCTGGCGGTTGCCGAGCGTGATCGTGCCGGTCTTGTCGAGCAGCAGCACGTCGACGTCGCCGGCCGCTTCCACCGCACGGCCCGACGTCGCGATCACGTTCGCCTGCATCATCCGGCTCATCCCGGCCACGCCGATCGCGGAAAGCAGCCCGCCGATCGTCGTCGGGATCAGGCACACGAGCAGTGCGACGAGCGCGGTGATCGTCACGACGTGGCCGGCCTTCATCGCCTCGACCGAGAACATCGAGAACGGCAGCAGCGTGGCCGTTGCCAGCAGCATCACGATCGTCAGCGCGACGAGCAGGATCGTCAGCGCGATCTCGTTCGGCGTCTTCTTGCGCTTCGCGCCTTCGACCATCGCGATCATCCGGTCGAGGAACGCCTCGCCGGGGTTCGCGGTGACCTTGACGACGATCCAGTCGGACAGCACGCGCGTGCCGCCCGTCACGGACGAGAAGTCGCCGCCCGATTCGCGGATCACCGGCGCGGATTCGCCGGTGATCGCCGATTCGTCGACCGACGCGACACCGTCGACCACCTCGCCGTCGGCCGGGATCACGTCGCCGGCCTCGACCAGCACGACGTCGCCACGGCGCAGGTCGCTCGCGGTCGTGATGCGGATCGGCGACTTCGGATGCGGCTCGTTGAGCTTCTTCGCCATCACGTCCTTCTTCGCACTGCGCAGCGACGCGGCCTGCGCCTTCGAGCGCCCTTCGGCGAGCGCCTCGGCGAAGTTCGCGAACAGCACGGTGAACCACAGCCACAGCGCGATCGCGAGGATGAAGCCCGCGGGCGCCTCGGCCTGGCCGGCGAGCGCCGCGATCCACAGGATCGTGGTCAGGATGCTGCCGACGTACACGCAGAACATCACCGGGTTGCGGAACTGCGTGCGCGGCGTGAGTTTCTTGAACGAGTCCACGATCGCCGGGCGCAGCAGCGCCGGATCGAACATGGACCGTGTTGCGGAATGTTGAGTCATTGCGATCTCTTCAATCTCTTGAGTCTTTTCAACGTGTCGCCGCGCGTCATGCGCCCAGCCACATCATCAGGTGCTCGACGCCCGGGCCGAGCGCGAGCGCCGGCACGTAGGTCAGCGCGCCCACCAGCAGCACCGTGCCGAGGAGCAGCACGACGAACAGCGGACCGTGCGTCGGCAGCGTGCCGCTCGTCACCGCGATGCGCTTCTTCGCGGCCAGCGAGCCGGCGATCGCCAGCACCGGCACGATCGTGCCGAAGCGGCCGAACCACATCGCGATCGCGGTCATCCAGTTGTAGAACGGCGTGCCGACCGTCAGGCCCGCGAACGCGCTGCCGTTGTTGTTGGCCGCCGAGCTGAACGCGTAGAGGATTTCCGAGAAACCGTGCGGCCCCGGGTTCGCGATGCCGGCCTTGCCCGCATCGGCGAGCACGGCGATCGACGTGCCGACCAGCACGAGCAGCGGCGTGAGCAGCACGACGATCGACACCATCTTCATCTCGTACGCCTCGATCTTCTTGCCGACGTATTCCGGCGTGCGGCCGATCATCAGGCCGGCGACGAACACCGCGAGCAGCGCGAACACGAGCATCCCGTAGAGACCCGAGCCGACCCCGCCGTAGATCACCTCGCCGAGCTGCATCAGCAGCATCGGCACGAGGCCGCCGAGCGGCGTCAGCGAATCGTGCATCGTGTCGACCGCGCCGCACGACGCGGCCGTCGTCGCGACCGTGAAGATGCCGGTCTGCGCGATCCCGAAGCGCGTTTCCTTGCCTTCCATGTTGCCGCCCGGCTGCAGCGCGCCCGTCGACTGGTCGACGTGCAGCGCGGCGAGCGTCGGGTTGCCGCCCTGCTCGGCGCTCACCTCGACGCCGATCGCGAGCACGAACGCGACCGTCATCGCCGCGAGCACCGCGATGCCCTGCCGGCGGTCGCCGATCATCCGGCCGAACACGAGACACAGCGCGGCCGGGATGATCAGGATCGAGAAGATCTGCAGGAAGTTCGCGAACGGCGTCGGGTTCTCGTACGGATGCGCGGAGTTCGCGTTGAAGAAGCCGCCGCCGTTGGTGCCGAGCATCTTGATCGCTTCCTGCGACGCGACCGGGCCCATCGCGAGCGTCTGCTTCGTGAGCGGGGTCGGCACCGTGACCGCGTTGCCCTTGTCGTCCTTCACCGGATTGCCCTGCGCGTCGAGCTTCGGCGCCGCATAGGTGCTCGCCTGCAGCACCGGCACGTCCTGGTACGCCTTCATGTTCTGGATCACGCCCTGGCTCATCAGCAGCGCGGCGACGATCATCGACATCGGCACGAGCACGTACATCGTCACGCGCGTGAGGTCGACCCAGAAGTTGCCGATGGTCTGCGCGGTATGACGCGCGAAGCCGCGGATCAGCGCGATCACGACGACGATGCCGGTTGCCGCCGACAGGAAGTTCTGCACGGTCAGGCCGAGCATCTGCGTCAGGTAGCTGACGGTCTGCTCGGGCGTGTAGTCCTGCCAGTTCGTGTTGGTGACGAAGCTGACGGCCGTGTTGAACGCGCCGTCGACCGTCATCGCGCCGAATTGCTGCGGGTTGCCGGGCAGGAAGCCCTGCAGGCGCAGCAGGCCGTAGAGGAACAGCGCGCCGAGCGCGTTGAACGCGATCGTCGCGATCGCGTACTGCTTCCAGTTCATTTCGCTGCCGGCATCGACGCCCGCAATGCGGTACAGCGCGCGCTCGAGCGGCCCGAACACGCGCACGACGCGCGAACTGCCGTCCATCACCCCGGACAGGTAGCGCGCGACCGGCACGGCCGCCGCCAGCAGCACGACGACGAAGAGCAGTATCTGAAACAGGTTGTTCGCGTTCATTCGATGTCCTCCGCGCGCAGCAGCGCAAAGACGAGATACGCGAACAGCAGGGCCGTCGAGGCACCCGCCAGCCAGAGCATCCAGGTCATGCTCGCCCCCCGCGACCGTATTGCACGAGCTTGTCGCAACCGGCAACCAAACCGAGGATCAGCGCGGTGAAGAGCACCAGTGCGCCGATGAAAACCCCATCCATTTTTGTGTTCTCCATCGTCGAAATCAGACGACTAGAACCTTATGGGAACGTACGTAAAGGACGGGTCAAAGGTATCGGGGCGGGTATAAAAAACGTGTAAACGCGGGCGGCGGGGAACGGCGGGCAGAACGACGGACAGGACGGGAGACAGGACGGGCGGCACGTCGGTGCCGCCCGCCGGGAGGGCGTGCCGACATGATGCCGGCACGACGGGATGTATCAGGGAACGAGGACCGTCGAGCCGGTGGTCTTGCGTGCTTCGAGATCTTCATGCGCGCGGCCGACTTCCGCGAGCGGATAGCGCTGGTTGATGCTGGTTTTCACCTTGCCCGACAGGATCACGTCGAACAGCTCGGCGGCCGCGGATTCGAGATCGGCGCGCTTCGCGATGTACGAGAACAGCGTCGGCCGCGTGAAGAACAGCGAGCCGCGCGACGAGAACTCCTTCGAATCGATCGCCGGCAGCGGGCCCGACGCGTTGCCGAAGCTGACGAAGTAGCCGAGCGGCGCGAGGCAGTCGAGCGAGCCGATGTAGGTGTCCTTGCCGATCGAGTCGTAGACAACCGGCACGCCGGCGCCGTTCGTGATCTCCTTCACGCGCTGCGTGAAGTTCTCGCGCGTATAGACGATCGGATGGTCGCAACCGTGCGCCTTCGCGAGCGCGGCTTTCTCGTCGGAGCCGACCGTGCCGATCACGGTCGCGCCGAGCGCCTTCGCCCATTGGCACACCAGCAGGCCGACGCCGCCGGCCGCCGCGTGGATCAGGATCGTGTCGCCGGCCTTCACCGGGTACGTGCGGCGCAGCAGGTAGTGCGCGGTCAGGCCCTGCAGCATCACCGACGCCGCGTCGTCGTAGCTGATGCCGTCCGGCAGCTTCACGAGCCGCTCGGCCGGCATCACGCGCTCCTGCGCGTACGCGCCCGGCGGCTGCCCGACGTACGCGACGCGGTCGCCCGCCTTGAGCGCGGTCACGCCTTCGCCGACGGCCGTCACCTCGCCCGCCGCCTCCATCCCGAGGCCGCCGGGCAGCGGCTGCGGATAAAGGCCGGTTCGGAAATACACGTCGATGTAGTTGAGCCCGACCGCGTGCTGCCGAATGCGGACTTCACCCGCCTTCGGCTCGCCGACCTCGACATCGACCCACTTCATCACGTCCGGGCCGCCCGGCTGGTCGTATCGGATTGCTTTCGGCATCGTTTCGCTCCTCTTCTGTCTGGAATCTGGAAATCCGGTTCGGCGAATGCATCGACATTGCGTCTGCAGCGATGCACGTGAACACGGGTCGTAGCGGAGGATTCTCGCGCGTCGTGCCCGGTCACGCAGCGCGTCGTCGCAATCCCTTCACATCGGTAGGGTTTTCGCGGGAAATGGATTGTATGGGCCGTGGTCACACTTGGTCACGTTCATATCAAGACCTTTGGGTCGTACGGATTTCCGCTCCGTTCGCGTTGACCGAGGTTGGCCGCACTGCGAATTTGGCCTTGCGCCCGTGCGAGACGCGTCTCCCGTGCCGCGTTGTCGTACTGCGCTCCCGGAACCGACGACATCGACACGGGTCGGCCGGCAATTCGAATTCATGCCACGCACATTTATGAGATGACGAGCGCGCTATTTTGCCCTTTGCCCAATTCGCCCAACCCACGCCATGAAACGCTTTCTTGTCCAGAACTTGCTTGTTGTCGCGTCGTTGTCAGCGAGTATTGGCAGCGCAACCGGGGCTGCGGTTCCTCGTGTCGACGGCACCCGGCTACTCGACGGCGTGAGTCGATCGGACAACAGTCCATACGCCGACGCCGAACGCCACGCGATGGCCGGGTATCTGGCCGGGGTCGCCGATGCGACCGAGGGCAAGGCGTGGTGCGACAACGGTCGCGTCAAACCGGGAGAAATCGATTCGGAAGTGCTCGCCGCGCTCCGCCAACTGCCGAGGGACGCACTGAAGGCAAGCGCAGCGAGGTTGGTTGCCCACGCCTTACGACAAAAATTCCCTTGCCGCTAACTGAGGAGCGCTCGCTTGAAACCACCGTTCTCCATCCAGGCAACAAGACCGTTTCGAGGGAAGCACTTTTTCAGGAATTGGGCTGGCAAGACCTGATCCAGAATCCGTCGTATGCGAATACGTGCGCCATCCGGATCAGCGTGGCACTTGTCAAAAGCGGAATAACGTTGCGCGGCGGACTGGTCATTCAGAAAGAGCCGCACCGTGGGCGCCGAATCGAGGCGGGGCAAGCCAGGCTGGCCGAGATGCTGGCCGAGCCGGCGTATTTCGGCAAAGCCGAAGTGTTTCGGCGCGACGACGCCGTGACCGGCATCGCCTCCAGAAAGGGCATGGCGGCCTTTGGGAACATTCCGGGATACATGAACGGGCGTGGCGGGCATATCGACCTGATCGACGGTGCCCGAGCCATCTGTGGTTCAGACTGCTACTGGACGGCATCCGAAATGTGGTTTTGGCCGCTACGGTAATCGGTGGTATCCGGATTCTGCGTCACCCACACCGCTCTCCTTGACGCGCGGCGTCACCCTGCCGTAGTGGCCGAACATGGCGACGCCGGACAACGACAATCGCGCCCGCCCCCCCGCCTAGCAAACGTCCTGCATGTTCCGCGCCAGATCGTCGAGCAGCATCCGCGCCGTCGCGACGTTGGTCGCGACCGGCACGTCGTGCACGTCGCACGCGCGCACGAGCGCGGTGATGTCGGGATCGTGCGGCTGCGCGGTCATCGGGTCGCGCAGGAACACGACGATGTCCACGCGGCCGTCCGCCAGTTCCGCGCCGATCTGCAGGTCGCCGCCGAGCGGCCCCGACAGCTTGCGCTCGACCTCCAGCCCGTGCGCGTCCGCGATGCGGCCGCCCGTCGTGCCGGTCGCGACCAGCCGGCATTGCGCGAGCGTCGCGCGGTATTCGCCCGCGAGCGCGACGATCTCGTCCTTCTTCGCGTCGTGCGCAATCAATGCGATGCGGGGTTTGCTCATCTCCGGTTCCTTCGTCGTTCAGTTGTTGTCGTGATCGTGATTCGGGACGCGCGCGTCAGAACGTGCCCGGATACGCGCCGCCGTCGAGCAGCCAGTTCTGCCCGGTGATGTAGCCGGCATGCACGCTGCACAGGAACGCGCACGCCGCGCCGAACTCTTGGCGCGTGCCGAGGCGGCCGGCCGGGATCTCCTTCGTGCGCCGCGCGCGCATCTCGTCGACCGTCACGCCCTGCGCCTTCGCCGACGCGGTGAGCGTGGTCGCGATCCGGTCGGTGTCGAACAGGCCCGGCAGCAGGTTGTTGATCGTCACGCCCTGCCCCGCGACCTTGCGCGACAGCCCCGCGACGAAGCCGGTCAGCCCCGAGCGCGCGCCGTTCGACAGCGCGAGCACGTCGATCGGCGCCTTCACGGCCGAACTGGTGATGTTGACGATCCGGCCGAAGCGGCGCGCGATCATCCCGTCGACGGTCGCGCGGATCAGCTCGATCGGCGTCAGCATGTTCGATTCGAGCGCACGGATCCAGTCGTCGTGCGAGAAGTCGCGGAAGTCGCCGGGCGGCGGGCCGCCCGCATTCGTCACGAGAATGTCCGGCTGCGGGCACGCGGCGAGCGCGGCGGCGCGCCCGTCCGGCGTCGTGATGTCGCAGGCGACCGCGGTCACCGACACGTTCGCGCCGGCGCGGATCTCCTCCGCGGCTTCCTCCAGCGTGTCGCGCGTGCGCGCGACGATCACGAGGTTCACGCCCTCCGCGGCCAGCGCTTCCGCGCAGCCGCGACCGAGCCCCTTGCTTGCCGCGCACACGAGCGCGGTCTTTCCTTCGATGCCGAGATCCATCGTCGATTCCTTGGTGGCGACACGCGTCGGCGCGGCCCGGTCGCTTCGGCGCCCGGACCACGGGCGGGCCAGGCAGGCGAACGGGCGGGCGCAGGCGCGCGGATTGTCGTGAGACGTCGATATTATCCGGATCATGCGGCGCGCCTTGGTAAAATTGCGGACATAAGCGCGCGGCCGGCTTGCGCCCGCCCCCGCCCCCGATCCTCTTTTGCCGCCAAGGCGCCCCCCCGTCATGAAACAGGACAGCCGTTTCCCGAATCTCTTCATCACCGATCACCCGCTGATCCAGCACAAGCTCACGCACATGCGCGACAAGGACACGTCCACGCGCACGTTCCGCGAGCTGCTGCGCGAAATCACGCTGCTGATGGGTTACGAGATCACCCGCAACCTGCCGATTACCACCAAGCGGGTCGAAACCCCGCTCGTCGAGGTCGACGCGCCGGTGATCGCGGGCAAGAAACTGGCGATCGTGCCGGTGCTGCGCGCGGGCATCGGGATGTCGGACGGCCTGCTCGACCTGGTGCCGTCCGCGCGCGTCGGCCATATCGGCGTGTACCGCGCCGACGACCACCGCCCGGTCGAATACCTGGTGCGCCTGCCGGATCTGGAAGACCGCATCTTCATCCTGTGCGACCCGATGGTCGCGACCGGCTATTCGGCGGTGCACGCGGTCGACGTGCTGAAACGCCGCAACGTGCCGGCCGCGAACATCATGTTCGTCGCGCTGGTGGCCGCGCCCGAAGGCGTGCAGGTGTTCCAGGACGCGCACCCCGACGTGAAGCTGTTCGTCGCGTCGCTCGATTCGCACCTGAACGAGCACGCGTACATCGTGCCGGGCCTGGGCGACGCGGGCGACCGCCTGTTCGGCACCAAGAACTGAGCCCCGGCACGGCCGCGTTGCGCGCGGCCCGGTCCGCGGCGGCCCACCCGGCCGTTCGGCCATGCGCGGCGGCCCCGATCCGGCGGTCGCCGCGTGATAAAATCTCGATCCACTCGACACGCGCGGCCCCGCGGCTTCATGCCCGCCGACACGGCCGCCGACTCAACGACACATTGAAACAATCGCCCGCGCTGCGCGCCCGGGCACGGAGAAAGGTATGGCTGGTCATTCGAAATGGGCCAACATCAAGCATAAGAAGGCAGCGGCCGACGCGAAGCGCGGCAAGATCTGGACTCGCCTGATCAAGGAAATCCAGGTCGCGGCGCGCCTCGGCGGCGGCGACGTCAACTCGAACCCGCGCCTGCGTCTCGCGGTCGACAAGGCGGCCGACGCGAACATGCCGAAGGACAACGTCAAGCGCGCGATCGATCGCGGCGTCGGCGGCGCGGACGGCGCGAACTACGAGGAAATCCGTTACGAAGGCTACGGCATCAGCGGCGCGGCGATCATCGTCGACACGCTGACCGACAACCGCACCCGCACGGTCGCGGAAGTCCGCCACGCATTCTCGAAGTTCGGCGGCAACATGGGCACCGACGGCTCGGTCGCGTTCATGTTCGATCACGTCGGCCAGTTCCTGTTCGCGCCCGGCACGTCGGAAGACGCGCTGATGGAAGCCGCGCTCGAAGCCGGCGCGAACGACGTGAACACGAACGACGACGGCTCGATCGAAGTGCTGTGCGACTGGCAGGCATTCTCGGCGGTGAAGGACGCGCTCGAAGCCGGCGGCTTCAAGGCCGAACTCGCCGAAGTGACGATGAAGCCGCAGAACGAAGTCGAATTCACCGGCGACGACGCGGCGAAGATGCAGAAGCTCCTGGACGCGCTCGAGAACCTCGACGACGTGCAGGACGTGTATACGAACGCCGTCATCGTCGAGGAATGAGATGCCGGCCGCCGTGCGCAGCGTTGCGACGGCGGCCCGACCGATTTCGCGGCCGGCGCGCCTGAGGGTGCCGGCCGCCCTGTTTTCTAGTCTGCGGGGAATCCCATGAAACTACTCGTCGTCGGTTCCGGCGGCCGCGAACATGCGCTGGCGTGGAAGCTCGCGCAGTCGCCGCGCGTCCAGATGGTCTACGTCGCGCCCGGCAATGGCGGCACGGCGCAGGACGAGCGTCTGAAGAACGTCGACATCACGGCGCTCGACGAACTCGCCGATTTCGCGGAACGCGAAGGCGTCGCGTTCACGCTCGTCGGGCCGGAAGCGCCGCTCGCGGCCGGTATCGTCAACCTGTTCCGCGCACGCGGCCTGAAGGTCTTCGGCCCGACCCGCGAAGCCGCGCAGCTCGAGAGCTCGAAGGATTTCGCGAAGGCGTTCATGAAGCGCCACGGCATCCCGACCGCCGAGTACGAAACGTTCTCCGACGTGGCCGCCGCCCACGCGTACATCGACGCGAAGGGTGCGCCGATCGTCGTGAAGGCCGACGGCCTCGCGGCCGGCAAGGGCGTCGTCGTCGCGATGACGCTCGAAGAGGCTCACGCGGCCGTCGACATGATGCTTTCGGGCAACAAGCTCGGCGATGCCGGCGCGCGCGTCGTGATCGAGGAATTCCTCGATGGCGAGGAAGCGAGCTTCATCGTGATGGTCGACGGCAAGCACGCGCTGGCGCTGGCTTCCAGCCAGGACCACAAGCGCCTGCTCGACGACGATCGCGGCCCGAACACCGGCGGCATGGGCGCGTATTCGCCCGCGCCGATCGTCACGCCGCAGATGCATGCGCGCGTGATGCGCGAAATCATCATGCCGACGGTGCGCGGGATGGAGAAGGACGGCATCCGCTTCACGGGCTTCCTGTACGCGGGCCTGATGATCGACAAGGAAGGCAATCCGCGCACGCTCGAGTTCAACTGCCGGATGGGCGATCCGGAAACGCAACCGATCATGGCGCGCCTGAAGAGCGATTTCTCGAAGGTCGTCGAGCAGGCGATCGCGGGCACGCTCGACACGGTCGAGCTCGACTGGGACCGCCGCACCGCGCTCGGCGTCGTGCTGGCCGCGCACGGTTATCCGGACGCGCCGCGCAAGGGCGACCGCATCAACGGGATCCCGGCCGAGACCGAACAGGCGGTCACGTTCCATGCGGGCACGACGCTCGACGGCGACAAGCTGACGACGTCCGGCGGCCGCGTGCTGTGCGTGGTCGGCCTCGCCGATTCGGTGCGCGAAGCGCAGCAGCATGCGTACGACACGATCAACCAGATCAATTTCGAAGGCATGCAGTACCGCCGCGACATCGGCTTCCGCGCGCTCAACCGCAAGAGCGCGTAACGTTGCAACCGCCGCCCCGCCCTCGCGCGGCGGCGGGTCCTCTGCCGGGGTTCGATAGAATGCCCGGCAGATGCCTTTTTTACGGCCCCCGCTTCGCACGGGGGCACCCAGTCCAGACATGACCGATTCGACCTACGACGTGACGCGCGTGCGCACGTACCTTCAGGGCCTGCAGACACGCATCGCCGACGCGCTCGGCGCGCTCGACGGCACGCCGCTCGCGACCGATGCGTGGCAGCGCGGGCCGCAAGAGCGCCTGCGCGGCGGCGGCTGCACGCGGATTCTCGAAGGCGGCCGCGTGTTCGAGCGCGCGGGGATCGGTTTTTCCGACGTCGCGGGCGACGCGCTGCCGCCGTCGGCGAGCGCCGCGCGTCCGCAGCTGGCCGGCCGCGGCTTCGAGGCGCTCGGCGTGTCGCTGGTGCTGCACCCGCGCAATCCGTACTGCCCGACCGTGCACATGAACGTGCGGATGCTGATCGCGACGAAACCCGGCGAAGCGCCGGTCTTCTGGTTCGGCGGCGGGATGGATCTGACACCGGTTTATCCGTTCGAGGACGACGCGCGGCATTTCCACCAGACCTGCAAGGACGCGCTCGAGCCGTTCGGCGCCGAGCTCTATCCGCGTTTCAAGACGTGGTGCGACGAGTATTTCTTCCTGAAGCACCGCAACGAGACGCGCGGCGTCGGCGGGATCTTCTTCGACGATTTCTCCGAGCCCGGATTCGAACGCTCGTTTGAGATGATGCAAAGCGTCGGCGACGCGTTCCTGAACGCGTACCTGCCGATCGTCGAGCGTCGTGTCGCGCTGCCGTACGGCGAGCGCGAGCGCGACTTCCAGGCTTACCGGCGCGGCCGCTACGTCGAATTCAACCTCGTGTTCGACCGCGGCACGCTGTTCGGCCTGCAAAGCGGCGGCCGGACCGAATCGATCCTGATGTCGATGCCGCCGGTCGCGAACTGGCGCTACAACTGGCAACCCGAGCCGGGCTCGCCGGAAGCGCGCCTGAGCGAATTCCTCGTGCCGCGCGACTGGGTCTGAGCCCGCCGCGCCCCGCCGCCTCAAGAACAGGACACGTTTTTCTGGACACCATCGCCCGCCCCGCCCCGCTGCCGCGTCGTATCGGCCTGCTGGGCGGCACTTTCGACCCGATCCACGACGGCCATCTCGCGCTCGCGCGCCGGTTCGCCGGGCTGCTCGGCCTGACCGAACTCGTGCTGCTGCCCGCCGGGCAGCCGTACCAGAAGCGCGACGTGTCGGCCGCCGAGCATCGGCTCGCGATGACCCGCGCGGCCGCCGGCTCGCTGTCCCTGCCGGGCGTGACCGTGACCGTCGCTACCGACGAGATCGAGCACGCCGGCCCGACCTACACGGTCGAGACGCTCGCGCGCTGGCGCGCGCGGATCGGCGCGGACGCGTCGCTGTCGCTGCTGATCGGCGCCGACCAGCTCGTGCGCCTCGACACGTGGCGCGACTGGCGCACGCTGTTCGACTACGCCCACATCTGCGTGTCGACGCGCCCGGGCTTCGAGCTCGGCGCGGCGCCGCCGGACGTCGCGCGGGAAATCGCCGCGCGGCAGGCCGGCGCCGACGTGCTGAAGGCCACGCCGGCAGGCCACCTGCTGATCGATACGACCCTTTCGTTCGACATCGCCGCGACCGACATCCGCGCACATCTGCGCGAATGCATCGCGCGCCATGCACAAATGCCCGACGCATCGGCCGAGCATGTGCCGGCCGCCGTATGGGCCTATATTCTTCAACATCGCCTCTACCATTCCTGAATCCATGGATATTCGCAAACTGCAGCGCGTGATCGTCGACGCCCTCGAAGACGTCAAGGCGCAAGACATCAAGGTGTTCAACACCAGCCACCTGACCGAACTGTTCGACCGCGTCGTCGTCGCCTCGGGCACCTCCAACCGCCAGACCAAGGCCCTCGCGTCGAGCGTGCGTGACAAGGTCAAGGAAGCCGGCGGCGACATCGTCAGCTCCGAAGGCGAGGACACCGGCGAATGGGTGCTGGTCGACTGCGGCGACGCGGTCGTGCACATCCTGCAACCGGCCCTGCGCCAGTACTACAACCTCGAGGAAATCTGGGGCGACAAGCCCGTGCGGATGAAGCTCGGCGGTGGCAAGGGCAACGGTTTCGCGACGGCGAGCGAAGACGACGAAGAAGAGGAAGAAGCGCCCGCACGCCCGGCGCGCAAGACGGCCGCCCGCCGCCGTTAAGCCGTCACGCGTGTCCCGATGAAGCTTTTCATCCTCGCGGTCGGCCACAAGATGCCGGGCTGGATCGCATCCGGCTTCGACGAATACACGAAGCGGATGCCGCCCGAACTGCGCATCGAGTTGCGCGAAATAAAGCCCGAACTGCGTTCGGGCGGCCGCAGCGCCGAGAGCGTGATGGCGGCCGAGCGGCAGAAGATCGAGGCCGCGTTGCCGAAGGGCGCGCGCCTCGTCGCGCTCGACGAGCGCGGCCGCGACTGGACCACGATGCAGCTCGCTCAGGCGCTGCCCGCCTGGCAGCAGGACGGCCGCGACGTCGCGTTCGTGATCGGCGGGGCCGACGGGCTCGATCCGGAACTGAAAGCACGTGCCGACGTGCTGCTGCGCATCTCGAGCATGACGCTGCCGCACGGGATGGTGCGCGTGCTGCTCGCCGAACAGCTTTACCGGGCGTGGAGCATCACGCAGAATCACCCCTACCACCGCGCATGACGTGTCGTCCTCGAGACGCGCGCCTCGCGCGCTCACCGAGATAACGACACCATGCCGTCCAGCACGTCCCCCTCACTTTTCCCGACCCTTTACCTCGCTTCACAAAGCCCGCGCCGCCAGGAGCTGCTGCAGCAGATCGGCGTGCGGTTCGAGCTGCTGCTGCCGCGCCCCGACGAGGACGCCGAAGCGCTCGAGGCCGAACTGCCCGGCGAAGCCGCCGACGCGTACGTGCGACGCGTGACCGTCGCGAAGGCCGAGGCCGCGCGTGCGCGCCTCGTCGCGAGCGGCAAGCCGGCCGCGCCGGTGCTGGTCGCCGATACGACCGTCACGATCGACGGCGCGATCCTCGGCAAGCCGGCCGACGCCGACGACGCGCTCGCGATGCTCACGCGCCTCGCGGGCCGCGAACACGCAGTCCTGACCGCCGTCGCCGTGATCGGCGCCGACGGCGAACTCCTGCCGCCCGCGCTGTCGCGCTCGTCGGTACGCTTTTCAAATGCATCGCGCGACGCGTTCGCCCGCTACGTCGACACCGGCGAGCCGTTCGGCAAGGCCGGCGCGTACGCGATCCAGGGGCGCGCGGCCGAGTTCATCGAGCGAATCGACGGTTCCCATTCAGGTATCATGGGTCTGCCCCTTTTTGAGACCGCGGCGCTGTTGCGCGCCGCGCGTGTCGCCTTCTGAATCCCACCATGAACGAAGAAATCCTGATCAACCTCACGCCGCAGGAAACGCGGGTCGCACTCGTCCAGCAAGGCGCGGTGCAGGAGCTTCACGTCGAGCGCACGCTGTCGCGCGGGCGGGTCGGCAACATCTATCTCGGCAAGGTCGTGCGCGTGCTGCCCGGCATGCAGTCGGCATTCATCGACATCGGCCTCGAACGCGCGGCGTTCCTGCACGTCGCCGACATCTGGCATCCGCGCCTCGCGGGCGAGCCGCAGTCGGGCACGCCGCACCAGCCGATCGAAAAGACCGTGTTCGAGGGCCAGACGCTGATGGTCCAGGTGATCAAGGATCCGATCGGCACGAAAGGCGCCCGGCTGTCGACGCAGGTCAGCATCGCGGGCCGCACGCTCGTCTACCTGCCGCAGGAGCCGCATATCGGCATCTCGCAGAAGATCGAGAGCGAGGCCGAGCGCGAAGCCGTGCGCGCACGCCTGACCGCCGTGATCCCGCCGGACGAGAAAGGCGGCTACATCGTGCGCACGATCGCCGAGGATGCAACTTCCGACGAACTCGCCGGCGACGTCACGTACCTGCGCAAGACGTGGGCGACGATCGTCGGGCAGGCGCAGCGGCTGCCGGCGACGAGCCTGCTGTACCAGGATCTCGATCTCGCGCAGCGCGTGCTGCGCGATTTCGCGAACGACGACACGACGCGCATCCAGGTCGATTCACGCGAGACCTACCAGCGCCTCTCCGAATTCGCGGCCGAGTTTACGCCGGCCGTGAGCCCGAAGCTGCATCACTACACGGGCGAACGGCCGCTGTTCGACCTGTACAACATCGAGACGGAGATCCAGCGCGCGCTGTCGCGCCGTGTCGACCTGAAGTCGGGCGGCTACCTGATGATCGACCAGACCGAGGCGATGACGACGATCGACGTGAACACGGGCGGTTACGTCGGTGCGCGCAACTTCGACGACACGATCTTCAAGACCAACCTCGAGGCCGCGCACACGATCGCGCGGCAGCTGCGGCTGCGCAACCTCGGCGGGATCATCATCATCGACTTCATCGACATGGAGAACGCCGAGCATCGCGACGCGGTGTTGTCCGAGCTGAAGAAGGCGCTGTCGCGCGACCGCACGCGCGTGACGGTCAACGGCTTCTCCCAGCTCGGGCTCGTCGAGATGACGCGCAAGCGCACGCGCGAATCGCTCGCGCACGTGCTGTGCGAACCGTGCCCGACCTGCCAGGGCAAGGGCCAGGTGAAAACGTCGCGTACCGTATGCTACGACATCCTGCGCGAGATCCTGCGTGAGTCCCGGCAATTCAACCCGCGCGAATTCCGCGTGATCGCCGCGCAGCAGGTGATCGACCTGTTCCTCGACGAGGAATCGCAACATCTCGCGATGCTGATCGACTTCATCGGCAAGCCGGTGTCGCTGCAGGTCGAGTCGAATTTGAGCCAGGAGCAATACGACATCGTGCTGATGTGAAATAATTAATTGTTAATAATCAATAACTTACTCAACCACGCCCTTGCAGACTGTTGTCTAGCCACCCATCCAGCTACTCAGTCTGCTGATGCGACGGCCCTTTTATGAAACGAGTCTTGAATCTACCGAAGGGACCGAAGCAATCGCTATTTCTCGAGTACCTGAATAGCGAACTCGGCAAGCGCATAAAGCAAGCACACTCGCACGTGGACGCTAACGCCGATGGCAGTTTCACATCCATTGTCGATTCGACGTTCAACGAGAACCACGGAGATCTGGAACTTCGTTGGTCGTTCCAAACGTCGGCCGACGGTACGCTCACTGAGCTCCAGGTGCTTTCTACCTCCGTCAAAGGTAGCGCAGATGGCACATGGGAAGCGGCCAGTCGCGACATCATCGACTCAGCTCTCCGCGACGCATTCATCGAGAACCGCGCGCGACGATGCCAGCGACAGGTGCTTTACTACGTCGGGCCTCATCTAGACGGTGAATATTGGTTCGGCAAGACGCGGGTTGCTCCTGCGGACCCGAATGACGAACACCCGGCGGCGTTCAATCTCGAGCGCACGATCACCCTCGATTTCGAAGTCGATGCGATAGACGATCGCGACGCAATGTACCTTGCAAGCGAAACGACTCGTCGGCTCGCGGCCCGTTTCTCACTGCTCCTCGACGTCGACCTGTACGAGATGCCTACGGAGCATGCGTGGGTAATGTCCGGCCTAGGTACCGAATCTATACGTCGCCAGCGCGGAGTGTTGACGATTCCTCGACTCGATCGACTGCCCAAGAAGGGCGAAACATGTCCCGCCGGATCCGTAGGCGAATCGATCTCAAATTTCGGTCGTATGGTCGGGACGTTAAAGGTACCTCCGGAGACGAGAAAAATCCTACGCAGCATTGGAGCGTTACCGGAACCGATCAGTGCCGCATTTGATGGCGCCGCTCGAATGTATCAAATCGGCCTGTCACTGGCAGCGCGCTTTCCGACTGCTGCACTCGCATACAGAGTGGCAGCAATCGATGCCCTTCAGCAAATCGAACCAGATTGCAACGGCTTCAGCGCATTCATGCGAAAGTACTCGCCCATTGGCGCTAGTAATCCACAGTTGCTGGACTATCTCCACGGCGACGTTCGATCGTCACACTTTCACGCGGGAAAGTTTGACCTCGGTGAATTCTCGATCCAACGGCACATGGATATCGTGTACATGCCCGATAAAGCGGCCCGCGCGCATCAACGCTATATGGGTTTTGAGGCTACTCGCCAGGCAATCGCTAACTGGATGCTGTCGATCGCCGCGGCAAACTGATGCACTGAGTTAGGACCACCATCACCATTTCGAAACTTAAGGCGACGCGCCGACATCTGCGGGGATCTCCGCGACAAGAGTCGCGCGGTGCAGTTAGCGAACGGTCGAGACGTGATCGAAGCGATGCGCCGATCCAACCATCGATCGACGAAAGTCAATCACCGCTCTACGTCGGTGCCCTCGCCTACTGAGGGCGCCTGATGCTTCTCCACTGCGGCATGTTCTCTGCGCCGAAGGCGATGGCGGATTCCTCGGCCAGCAGTTGAGCAGTACAGCACCACGAACAAGTACCCTTCACGAATCATCCGATCTGTCTCCGCGCTTTGGTCACACAACCCAATCCACTGCGCACCGGCTTCGAAGCGGTACGGCAGCGGTTGGGCCGGCGCGGGTTGGGTAACGATAAAAGCCGCGTCGGATCGCTTTCGTCGCATGTACGCCCGCCACCAACTCCTGTAATACAAGAAGCCGAGATTAGTTATCGTCGTAGCTCGATCGCCGACGTTGACCGCCGTAACGCTGACGTAGGTGTTGGGATCGGGTACCGCACCTCCTACACGAACCATACCGGTGGAAGCGGAAATGCGCACGCTCGGGCCTTCGTTCAACCATTTGTACGCATCCCAACCAAGGACGAAGGTCGAGATCACGGCAGCGTATGCCGCCACGGCAAGGGTCAACGTCTCGTTAAGCGACAGTCCAAACATGTCCGCTCCTCGTTACAGTGCCGCCGGCTCGACGCGCGCCATCATGCAATCAGTGCGCAGAGACTCGCTTCGGGCGAACGTCAATCGGCGACATTGATCTCCGCTCGCTACTTCACCGACTTATTGGTTACAAGCGCCTCGACACTCGCGGCGGTGATGCCGCTCGCGCGCCGGCCGATTTTGACGAGGGTCAGTCGGTCGTCGCGCACGAGATTGTAGACGGTCGCCCGGCATACACCGAGCATCCGCGCTACTTCCGCGATTCGATAGAGCTTCACGGGTGCGGGCTTTGTGGCTGGAGTTTGAGCGGGAGAGCACACAAGGTCACAGCCAGTAGCCACAGCCGCCTTGAAAGGCTTCGATACGTAGGGCATGCACCCTCCTTCGATGTCGACCACCACAAACAGCGCCCCACCCTGTCCGGCGAGGCGCGCTGCATTCAATCCCACCCGATAGCCTTGTTGATCGCGGCGTCGAGTTCGTCGGTTGCTGCCTCGGCCCGTTGCCAAAACCATTCAGCACCCGGGACGGTATCGAGCCTGATCTTCTGCTCGAGCGCACCGCGCAGCGCGTAGATGCACGTCCGGAGTTCGCCCTGCAGCGCATGAATCGCCGCGATGTCGCGTGACGACACCGCTTTTCCCGCGTATCGGAAGGCATTTCAGAACACCGGAAAAACAGGACGCCCGCCTCGAGATCGATACGTCCAATGAACGAATTGCGATCGTCCGACATGCGACCCGCGTTGTCGTTCGAGTAGCCGCCGACCATAGCAAAGCCGAGGCAGCCCGCCATCCCTGTATCATTCGGTCATGCGCGCGATGAGCCGCCGGGCCAAGCCGCATCACGAAACGCCCATCGCGTCAATGTTCACGAATGGTTTCACGATCGCCCCCGCGATGACACGCGATCGAGACGGCGCCACGCGTCATCCTTTCGCTGCCGCCTCCGGCCGCACGATCCATTCCCCTCTCATTCACTCACCACACACCATGAGCCAAGGCCACAACCGCCGCCAGCGCAAGAAACTCCACATCGGCGAATTCCAGGAACTCGCGTTCAACGCGACCGCGCACTACCGCAACGAACTGACCGACCTCGAACGCGGCCAGCTGATCGACGCGTTCATCGACTTCGTCGAAGCGAACGGTCTGCTGACCGTCGCGTCGGCGGACGAAGGCATCGGCGCGTACGTGATCTCCGGCGCACCGCGCGGCACGACGACCGACGCCGATCGCGAACTCGTGCGCGGTTGGCTCGCCGCCCGTCCGGAACTGACCGACGTGCAGGTCAGCGAATTCTCCGACGCGTGGTACCCGGAAGCCTGACGCCCGGTTTCCCCCTGCTTTCATGCAGCGCCCGCGCCTGCCCGCCATGACGGCGGCAGGCCGGGCCGGCACCCATGCGCACGGCCCCTCGCCCGGCCACCTCCCCGTCGCCCCACGGCGACGCGACCGCCGCCGATCCCTACCTTTTCCCGACAGTCCGCCTCCAGCAAGCCGTCGAAATCGGTCCTGAAAGGAAGACACGTTAAAATCTCCCGTCGCGTGGTGCGCCGCCCGCACCCGCCATCCATCGCCAGCCGCGTGCCCTCGGGCCGCCCCCGACCCATGGAGTGAGTGTCAATGAGCGGCGGACTTCCGTTTCCCGCATCCCGCAAGTCGTTGCCGTCGTCGACGGTCTTCCTGATTCTCGCCGCCGCCGCGCTGCTGTCCGGCTGCGGGCTGCTGCCGGTCCAGAATCCGCCCGCGCCGATCAGCGAGGCGCTCGTCGAGCCCGTCCAGGAAACCGCCGGCGAACCGCTGACGATGCCGCCCGTGCCGGCGCCGACGCAGCCGGAAGGGCCGGAAGCGCCGAAAAAGCCGCACCGCGAAGTCACGCGGCCCAAGCCCGTGCAGCGCCCCGAATCGCCGACACCACCGCCGCCTCCGCCCGCGCCGATCGTCGCGACGCGCCCGCTCGACCGCACGCAGATCCATGCGCTGCTCGACAGCGAAGTCGCGCGCCGCAACGGCAAGGTGATCGGCCGCGCGGTCGACATGGTGACCGACGCGAGCGGCAAGCCGCGCGAGATGGTCGTCAACCTGCAGGGCTTCATGGGCGTCGGCGACCGCAAGGTCATCTTCCCGTGGAACGTGTTCCGCTTCACGCCGGGCGGCAAACAGGAGCCGATCGTGCTCGACGTACCGTCGGGCGACCTGCCGCCTGCCGCGCGGCCCAAGGCCGTGCCGCTGTCGGGTTCGGCCGCGGCCTCGCCCGCGACGCGCCTGCCATTGCTCGACAGCGACGTCGAGCGCCCGAACGGCACGAAGATCGGCCGCGTCGTCGACGTGCTGATCGACCGCGCGTCGCAGCCGCAGGCTGTCGTGCTCGACCTCGGCGGGCTCGTCAATACCGACCGCCGTTCGATCGCCGCGAGCTGGGGCGCGCTGCGCTTCGTGACGCGCGACAAGGCGCTGCGTCCGCAGCTCGACCTGAACGACGCACAGATCAAGGCGGCGCCGCCCTACGCGGCCGACAAGCCGATCGTCGCGGTCTACCCGCCCGTTGCCCCGGCACCGGCTTCGTCTGCGAGTACGACCCGATGACGATCAAGCATTCCGTCAGCGTACGCAGTCTCCGGTCCCTCGACTGGCTCAACTTCTTCGTTGCAAACGTTCAAACCGGGTTCGGTCCGTTCATCGCGTCCTACCTCGCGTCGCACAAGTGGACGCAGGGCGAGATCGGCATGGTGCTGTCGATCGGCACGATCAGCGCGATGGTCAGCCAGGTGCCGGGCGGCGCCGCCGTCGATGCGCTGAAGAACAAGAAAGGCGCGGCCGCGTGGGCGATCGCGGCCATCATCCTGTCCGCGGTGCTGCTCGCGTCGAGCCCGACGATCGTGCCGGTGATCGCCGCCGAGGTGTTCCACGGTTTCGCGAGCTGCATGCTCGTGCCGGCGATGGCCGCGATCTCGTTCTCGCTCGTCGGCCGTGCCGACCTCGGCGACCGGCTCGGCCGCAACGCGCGCTGGGCATCGATCGGCAGCGCGGTCGCGGCGGGCCTGATGGGGCTCACCGGCGAATACTTCTCCGCGCGTGCGGTGTTCTGGCTGACCGCCGTGCTGGCGCTGCCCGCGCTGTTCGCACTCGCGATGATCCAGCCGACACACGAAGTGATCCCGCAATCGTCGAAGCCCGACGATCACGGCGACCACGACGAAGCCGGCGAACGCGAAACACTGCTCGAACTGCTGCGCGACCGCCGGATGCTGATCTTCGCGGCGTGCGTCGTGCTGTTCCACCTGTCGAACGCGGCGATGCTGAACCTCGCGGCCGGTGAAGTCACGGCCGGGATGGGCGAGAACGTGCAGCTCGTGATCGCCGCGTGCATCATCGTGCCGCAGGCGATCGTCGCGATGCTGTCGCCGTGGGTCGGCCGCTCCGCGCAGCGCTGGGGGCGACGGCCGATCCTGCTGCTCGGCTTCTCCGCGCTGCCGGTGCGCGCGCTGTTGTTCGCGGGCGTGAGCAGCCCGTACCTGCTGGTGCCGGTGCAGATGCTCGACGGCATCAGCGCGGCCGTGTTCGGCGTGATGCTGCCGCTGATCGCGGCCGACGTCGCGGGCGGCAAGGGCCGCTACAACCTGTGCATCGGGCTGTTCGGGCTCGCGGCCGGGATCGGCGCGACGCTCAGCACCGCGGCGGCCGGCTACGTCGCCGATCATTTCGGGAATGCCGTCAGCTTCTTCGGGCTCGCGGGCGCCGGTGCGCTGGCCGTGCTGCTGGTCTGGCTCGTGATGCCCGAAACGCGCGTCGAGAACGGCGACGCCGCGGCCGACGAACCGGCCGCCGCATCGCCCGAACAGGCGCACTGACGCCCGCGCGCCGCCGCTACCCGCTTCCAGGCCAACGCATGATGGATACGATCAGGACACTCAACGAAGCCCGCCAGCAGATCCAGCAGTCGATCTTCGATCTGTTCAAGGGGCTGTCGTTCAGCGAACGGCTCGCGCAAGGCGGGTTGATGGCGCTGCAGGCCGTGTGCAGCGCGTGCCTCGCCTACGTGATCGGCCGCGCGATGCACACCGAGCAGGCCGTGTGGGCGGCGATCACCGCGATCGCCGTCACGCAGCACAACTACTCGGACACGATGTCGCTGTCGCGCGACCAGTTCGTCGGCGCGATGGTCGGCGGCGTGCTCGGCTTCGCCGGCGCGGCACTCGGCGGCGACCGCCTCGTCGCATATGCGATTACCGTCGCGGTCGTGATCGTCTGCTGCTGGTGCCTGAACGTCGGCAGCGCGGCACGGCTCGGCGGCGTAACCGCGACGATCGTGCTGCTGTTTCCGGGCAACGGCCCGCTGTGGGATGTTCCGCTGATGCGGCTCGGTGAAGTGACGCTCGGCACCGTGTGTGCGCTGGGCGTGTGCTGGGTGATGTCGAGAATCGAGCGCCGCTGGTTCCGCCACGCAGCGGCAAAGTGACGCGGCGGGCCGGCTGCCCGGCGCGCATCGCGGCGTCGCGATACGGGCCGGACGATCGGCCGGGTCAGTCGCCGATCCGCAGCACGATGCCGGAACCGATCTGCACCAGCAGGTGATCCCCGCCGACGCCGACCCATTGATAGCCGCGCGGCGGCGGGCTCAGGTGATAGCCGCGCCAGTCGTCGATCACGTACTGGCGATCGCGGAACTCGGGAGGAAGCCGGTCGCCCTTGTGCCATTCGCGGCGCGGCTGGTCGGCCCAGCGCGGCGGCACGTCGTCGTCATGACGCATCTGGCCGGGCGGCATGTGTTTCGGGCCGTGGCCGTGCTGCATGCCGTGGCCGCCCTGGTCATGGTGGTTGTCGTGGTCCTGCGCCATCGCGGCCGGTGCGGCGAAACCCGCCGCGATCACCGCGGCCAGCATCATTCCGTGCATCTTCTTCATCGTGCGTTCCCTCCGTGTCGTCACGTCGAACGAAACCACTCGAACTGCCCGATGAAGACTAGCACACGGTATCGCGCGGCTACGTAACCGCGCGTTACGCCGCCTGCTGCTGGTACTGGATCCGGTGCAGGTGCGCGTAGAGGCCGCCGTGGCGCAGCAATTCGTCGTGGCTGCCCTCTTCGACGATCTTGCCGGCTTCGAGCACGAGGATGCGGTCCGCGCGCTCGATCGTCGACAGCCGGTGCGCGATCACGAGCGTCGTGCGGCCTTCCATCAGCCGCTCGAGCGCGGCCTGCACGTGGCGCTCCGATTCCGAGTCGAGCGCCGAGGTCGCTTCGTCGAGAATCAGGATCGGCGCGTCCTTGTAGATCGCACGCGCGATCGCGAGCCGCTGGCGCTGGCCGCCGGACAGCCGCATCCCGTTGCCGCCGACGAGCGTGTCGAGCCCGTCGGGCATCGCGGCGACCGCATCGGCGAGGTTCGCGGCCTCAAGCGCGGCCTGCACGCGCGCGCGGTCGGGCGTCTGCCCGTACGCGACGTTCGCGGCGATCGTGTCGTTGAACAGCACGACGTCCTGGCTGACCATCGCCATCTGGCCGCGCAGCGCGTGGAGGTCGTAGTCGGCCACCGGCACGCCGTCGACCAGGATTGCGCCGTCGGTCGGGTCGAAGAAGCGCGGCAGCAGGTTCACGAGCGTCGTCTTGCCGCTGCCGGACGGGCCCGCGAGCGCAATCATTTCACCCGGCGCGACCTTGAACGAGATGCGGTCGAGCGTCGGCCGCTCGGTCGCGCCGTAGTCGAACGACACGTTGCGGAACTCGATCTCGCCGCGCGCATGCGGCAACAGCCGGCCGCCGCCCTGCGGCTCGGCCGGCTCGTCGATCAGCCCGAAGATCAGCTCGGCGGCCGTCATCCCGCGCTGCAGCGGCTGGTTGACGTCGATCAGGTGCTTGAGCGGCGAGATCACCAGCAGCATCGACGTGACGAACGCGACGAAGCCGCCGACCGTCGTCTGGTCGTTCGACGACTGCACGACCGCGATCGTGATCACGACCGCGAGCGCGATCGACGCGAGGAACTGCGTGAGCGGCTGAGCGAGGCCGCCGGAAACCGTCATGCGCATCGCGTAGCCGCGCAGGCGCTTGCTCATCTGCGTGAAGCGGTCGATCTCGTACGCCTCGCCGTTGTGCACCTTGACAACCTTGTAGCCGCCGACCGTCTCCTCGACGATGTACGACAGCTCGTTGGTCAGCGTCTGGTGCTCGCGGTTCAGGCGGCGCAGGCGGCGGTTGATCTTGCTGACGAGCCAGCCGATGCCCGGCAGGATCACCGCGACGATCAGCGTGAGCCGCCAGTTCAGGTAGAACAGGTAGCCGAGCAGGAAGATCACCGTCAGCGAATCGCGCACCAGCGTGACCATCACGCCCGTCAGCACCGACAGGATCTGGTTGACCTCGAACACGATCGCGTTGATCACCGTGCTCGCGGTTTCGCGCTGGAAGAACGACGCGCCGGTATGGATCATCCGCTGGAACATCTCGAGCCGCAGTTGCAGCAGGATGCGGTTCGATACGTAGTTGAGCAGGTAATTCGACGTGTACTGGGACACCCCGCGCACGAGCGCGAGGCCGATCACCGCGATCGGCACGTACCATTTCGCACGGTCGCTGCCGTGCGCGCCGAAGCCGTGGTCGAGGAGCGGCTTGAGCAACGCCGGGATACCGGCCTCGGTGGCCGCGACGACGCCCATTGTCATCACGGCGAGCACCACGATGCCGATCAGCGGCCGGATGTACGGCCACAGGCGCTTGAGGACCGTCACGGGCGAAGTGCCCGTGCCGTCCATCGGTTTGCGAAGAGTGTTCTGGGTTTCCAAGGCAATCCTTCTTGAGCCGCGAAGCGGCGCCCGGGCATGGCCGCCCGGGATGTCGCCCTGTCGGGCGGGTGCCGAAAAGGGCTCAACATTATAGCCGCACCGCCCCGGCGGGCACGGTCATGGCCGACGCGGGGCCGAAGCGGCCGGCGGCCGGCCCGCGGGTATACTGCCGCTCACCGTTTTCTCCGCCTTTCCGACGATTTCATGGCTGAACCCTCCCTCGGCGTCGCCCTCATCGCCCTCAATGCGTCCGCGCGGCTTGCGCAGTGCCTTGCCGCGCTGTCGTTCGCCGACGACGTCGTCGTCATCGACGGCGGCAGCACCGACGATACGGTCGCGATCGCGCAGGCGCACGGCGCGCGCGTGATCGTCGAGCGCGACTGGCCGGGCTTCGGCCCGCAGAAGAACCGCGCGCTCGACGCGCTCGACACCGACTGGATCCTGTCCCTCGATACCGACGAAGTCGTCACTCCCGAACTCGCGCAGTCGATCCGCGACACGATCCGCGCACCGAACGCGCAGGTCTATGCGGTCGACCGGCTGTCGAGCTTCTGCGGCCAGTGGATCCATCACAGCGGCTGGTATCCGGACTGGGTGCCGCGCCTGTTCCGGCGCGGCTGCGCGCGCTTCTCGGACGATCTCGTGCACGAGCGCCTCGTGTTCGACGGCGCGGCGCAGCGCCTGTCCGGCAAGCTGATGCACTACTCGTACGAGGATTTCGAAACCGTCGTGCGCAAGCTCGACGCATATTCGACGGCCGGCGCGCGCCAGCGCCGCGCGGCCGGCCAGCGCGGCGGCTTCGGCAAGGCGCTCGCGCGCGGCGCCTGGGCGTTCGTGCGCACCTACGTGCTGCGGCGCGGCTTCCTCGACGGCCGCGCCGGCTTCATGATCGCCGTGTTCAACGCGGAAACCGTGTATTACCGGTTCCTGAAGCTCGGCCACGAACGGGCGCGCTGAGCGCCCGCCCGGCACGCGACCGGCGCGGCGTTACAATGCCGGGCTGCCCGCGCCGCGCGTGCCCGCTCGCCCGACAGGCGGCGCCGCGCGCCGCCCGCCACGACGACCACCGAATCCGACCGCCATGTTCTCCATCATCATTCCGACCTGGAACAACCTGCCGTACCTCAAGCTCGTCGTCGACAGCCTGCGCCGCCACTCCGCGTACGACCACCAGATCATCGTCCACGTGAACGACGGCTCCGACGGCACGCTCGACTGGGTGCGCAGCGAAGGCATCGAACACACCGCGTCGCCGACCAACATCGGCATCTGCCACGCGGTGAACTGGGCCGCCGCACGCGCGACCCGCGACTACGTCGTCTACATGAACGACGACATGTTCTGCTGCCCCGGCTGGGACACGGCGCTCGTGCGCCGCATCGAACGGATGCCGACCGACCTGTTCATGCTGTCGGGCACGATGATCGAGCCGGTCGACACGCGCAACCCGTGCGTCGTGGTCAGCAATTTCGGCCGCGACGCCGAGCATTTCGATGCGGCGGGCCTCGTCGCGGCGGCGCCGAAGCTCGCGCGCGCGGACTGGCTCGGCTCGACCTGGCCGCCGACGCTCGTGCACCGCGACTGGTGGAACCGGATCGGCGGCTACAGCAGCGAACTGTCGCCCGGCATGAGCAGCGACAACGATTTCTCGATGAAATTCTGGGATGCCGGCTGCCGGATCTTCATTGGCGCCGGCGACAGCCTCGTCTACCACTTCCAGCAGAAAAGCACGGGCAAGATCGTCAAGAACGACGGCCGCCGCCAGTTCCTCAACAAATGGGGCATGACCCAGGCGACGTTCGACCGCTACTACCTGCATCGCGGCGAACCGGCCGGCACGCGCGTCGCGCTCGACACGCCGGCCATCGAAGGCCGCCTGAAGCGCGCGCTGCTGCGTTCGCGGATCAAGCGCGCGTTCAGCTGATCGGGCCCCGAAAACAGCGCGGAAACGCCCCCTGCTTCGCGTATACTCTGCGCCGTTCGTCCCGGCTCTCCCGCCGGGGCGCGCGGCGCGCAGCACGATGCCCGCAAGCCGCATTCGTCCATTCGACAGGTTCCGATGCTTTCGTTTTCCGCTCCCGCCACGCGGCGCCTGACCGCCGCCCGCGCCTTCGCCGTTGCCGCGCTCTGCATGGTGCCGGTCTCGACCGCGCTGACCAACGTCTTCTGCGGGCTGTTCGCCGCCGCGCTCGTCATCTCCCCCGAATTCGGGCGTGACCTGCGCTCGTTCGTCACCGACCAGGCTTCGCTCGCGGCACTGCTGATCCTCGCCGCGCTGGCCATCAGCGTCACTTATACGGTTGCGCCGCACGCCAAGGCGTGGAACTGGGTCGCCAAATACGACAAGCTGCTGCTGCTGCCTTTTGCCGTGCTCGCGTTCCGCCATTCGAACTGGGCGCCGATCGTGCAGCGCTGCTGGTTCGCCACGCTGTGCGTCATCCTGCTGCTGTCGACGACCAACTATCTCGGGCTGACCGCGATCGGGCCCGCGCATGCGACCCAGCTGCCGCTGTCGCGCGCATGGGTGTTCAAGAACCACATCGCAGCCGGCATGTTCGGCGCGCTGCTGTTCTACCAGGCCGCCGATCTCGCGCTGTCGGCGCGCACGACGCTGTCGCGTGTCGCTTGCGCCGCCATCGCCGCGTGGTCGCTGGTGAACGTCTTCGTGATGCTGCAGGGGCGCACCGGGCAAGTGATCGCGCTGCTGCTGATCCTCGTCGTCGCGGTGCGTTTCGTGCTGTTGCTGCGCCGCCGGTCGGCGCTGCGCGCAGGGCTCGTCGCCGGGGTGTTCGTCCTGGCCGGCATCGCGCTGGTGGTCGCGGCTTGCACGGTTCACAACGGCCGGCTCATCAAGGTCGTGTCGGAAGTGCAGCAGTATCGGCAGAGCGATGCGGCGACGTCGACCGGGCTGCGCCTCGAGTGGTACAAGAAGGGCTTCGAACTGTATCGCCAGCGCCCGGTGATCGGCTATGGTGCGGGCGGCCTCGAATCCGAATTCGAGAAACTCACGGCCGGCAAGACGGCCGCCGAGGGCCAGCTGACGTCGAACCCGCACAACGAATACCTGCTGATGTCCGTGCAACTCGGGACGCTCGGCCTGCTGCTGTTCATCAACCTGATCGTGCAGATCGCACGCGGCAGCCGCGCGCTCGATCCGCGCTCGCGGCATCTGCTGCTCGCCTGGCTCGCGATCTTCGCGATCGGCAGTCTCGCGAATTCGTTGCTGCTCGATTTCGCCGAAGGGCACCTGATCGTGCTGCTGGCCGGTATCCTGCTCGGCTGCGGCGAGCGCGGCGAGGCGCTGCCGCGCGAGACGTCGGCGATCCGGCGCAGCGCGTAACGCTTGACGCGCGGCGGACTGCGCCGTGCTGCCGACCGACTTCGGCGGCGGCGGCACCCGCCGTCAAAGCGACCAGGCTGTACGCGTTCAGCGCGGCCCGGCGCGAAGCAGGCTATCCAGAACGAAAAAAGCTAGGCGCGCGCCGCCCGCGCGTCAGTCGGAGCCGGCGCGATGCAGCCGTGACGTATCGACGGTGACCGCGGCCGGGCCCGGCGGATTCAGCCCCAGCATCTCGGCCGCTGCGGCCTTCACGCGCTGCGCACCGAGATTGACGAGGCAGTCGCTGCGGCTGTCGACCTTGCGCTCGCAGCCCTCGTGCCGGCACGGCACGCAATCGCCCTCCCCCTGCAGCAGCCACACGTTCCCGTGCCGCCCCGAGCCGCGCAGTGGCCACGGATTCTCGGTCGCCGGCCAGTGCTGCGGCCACGGGCCCCAGCGCACCGGGTCGGACGGACCGAACAGCGCGATCGTGTCGGTGCCGGTCGCGGCCGCGACGTGCGTCGCGCCGGTATCGGGCCCGATGAAGAGCCGCGCGCGCCGGACGAGTTCGGCACTTTCGCCGAACGTCAGGCGTCCGACCAGGTTCAGCACGTCGCCGCCCGCCTCGGCCGCGACCTGCTCCGCATACTCGCGCTCGCTGTCGGCCGGGCCGCCCGACAGCGCGACCGCATAGCCGTGCTCGCGCAGCCAGCCGATCATCTCGACCCAGCCGTCGAGCCGCCACTGCTTGTAACGGAACATCGGATACGGATGCAGGACAACCAGCGGCTTGCCGGCGCGGACCGCGGGCGATTCGGCGAGCCACGCGTCGAAACGCGCACGCCGTGCCGGATCGTCGCCGATGCCGGGCGCGACGACCTCGGACACCGGCTCGATGCCGATCACCGGCGCGAGTGCCAGCGTGCTCACGACCGTATGCGCGGATTCGTGATGATTGATCGCGATCCCGTTCAGCATCATCCGCGTGAGCCACGTCACGCGGTTCGGATCGACGAGGCCCACCCGCTTGCGGCCCGCGAACCAGCTGTAGAAGCGCGGCCGGTCGGAGCTCAGCGCCGCGCACGCAAGATCGTAGCGGCGCCACATCGACAGCGCGTCGCGCAACCGCTCGCGGAAGCCCGCGCGCTGCGCGACGACGATCACGCGCCGCACGTCCGGATTGTGCTCGAGCACGCCTTCGGTGCCGCGAAACACCAGCATGTCGATCTGCGCATCCGGCCAGCGGGCCTTCAGCGAACGGACGAGCGGCGTCGTCAGCAGCACGTCGCCGATACGGCGCGGCGCGGCCACGAGGATGGTTCTGGGCGGGCGGGCGGAAGAAAACAGGGCCACGGCGATTCGGGTATCCGGCTGGCTGAACAAGGCTGGCAATGTACAGGATTTTGCAGCAGCCGGCGCGGCCTGGCGAATCGGCCGTGCGGCTGCCCTGATACGGCCCTGCACATGGAGGGATGCCCGGCAGGCGCACCGCGCGCCGGTGTCGGTGTCGGTGTCGGTGTCGGTGTCGGTGTCGGTGTCGGTGTCGGTGTCGGTGTCGGTGCCGGTGTCGGTGTCGGTGTCGGTGCCGGTGCCGGTGCCGGTGCCGGTGTCGATGCCGATGCCGATGCCGATGCCGATGCCGGGCCGGTGCCGCACGCGCGGGGCTTGTGACGCCCGTGGCGCCCGTGGCGCTACGAGGCTGCCAAGATCACCGGCGTCGCGACATCGGCAGCCGGCCGCGGGCAGGCTGCGTCGGCCAGCGGTTCATCGCGATGGGTGGCCTGCGGCAGCAGATGACGCACCGCGCGCTCGACCGCGTCGACACCGATCGCGTCGACGGTCGCGCCGGCGCGCAGGATCACGTGAGGCACACCGAGCGGGTGCCAGCGCAGGTATTTCTCGGGACGATCCTCGAACAACGCGGCGACGGGCACGCCGAGCGCCGACGCGAGGTGCACGGGGGCGCTGTCGGCCGAGACGATCGCATCGAGCAGGCTCGCGGCCGCCACGAGATCGGCGACCGACGAAGGCGCGACATGGCGGGCGTTCACGTCGCGCCACGAGTCGTCCTCGGGCGCGTGACCCACGGCCGGGTCGCGAAACACGATGACATCGACGCTCGGCGCAAGCCGCTCGGCGAGGTCGTGCCAACGGTCCGCGGGCCAGCGGCGCTCGGCCGCCTTGTTCGTCACGAACAGCCCGACCCGCGGCTTCGTGCGCGCGCCGAGCAGCCGATGCCACGCGTCCTGCAGCGCGCGGTCGGGATGGACCGACAACTCGAGACGGTCGAGATCGGCGCGGCCGAGCTCGGGCACGAGCCGGAAACCCGACAGTGCTTCGTGGCACATCGGCCGCTGCGCAACATGCTCGGGCTTGCGATCGTCGAATTCGGTCTCGGCATCGTGCCAGCGGCAATCCTTCGCGCCGATCTGGCGCGCAAACTGCATGCTGCTGCGGTGCATGCCGCCGTTCGGCACGACCACGAGATCGAACCGCAAGCGGCGCAGGCGACGCACGAGCCGCAGCCGGTCGAAGAATGCACGCATCCGCCCGGGACGGTCGTTGCGTTCGCATTGGCGGCTGTACACGTAGGTGTGGATCATGTCCACGTCCGGGTTTCCGGCCAGCGCGGCCGCGTTGTAGCGGTTCGCGACCACATGCAGTTCCGCGCCGGGCCAGCGCCCCTTCAGCGCACCGAGAAACGCCGTCGTGCACAGCATGTCGCCCAAAAAATCGATCCGGATCACGAGGATCCGCTGCGGCGGGTTCCCATTGGCCATGGTCATGTGGTGACTGTCAGTTCATTGTTGTCGCGACGGGCCATTTCCAGGCATCCGGCTCCGGACGGCCTTGTCGCATGTCGCCGCTCGCCGCACGGATCCGCCCCCGTTCATGCGCGCGATACCGGCGCCACCTGCCGGACGAGCGGCGATCGGCGCCGCGTTCGTGCGGCCAGCGCCGGATTGTATAGCGTCCGGATGGCCAGCCCAAGACCCGCTTGCGGGAACATGCAAAACGGCCCGCCGCACCGCACGATGGCGATGCGGCGGGCCGCGTGGCGCGACAGCCGTCGGCTGAAGCGCGGTCAGTACGTGATTTCGACGACGCTGCCGTCGAACGCCGCACGCAGCTCCGCGAGCAGCACGTCGCTCGGCTTCACGCGCCATGCGTCGCCGAGGCGCATTTCGCCTTGCGCCCGCGCGTTGCTGTAGTGAACCTGCACCGCGAGCCCGTTCGGCAGCGGCGCCTGCGGGCGACGGCCGCCGTCGCGCCCGCCGCCGCGCGGCGCAGGCGCCTCGACCGCAGCCGTGGCCGCGGGATCGTCCTTCGACACGTGCGGCTCGAGCACACGGCGCAGCGCGGCCGCGTCGGCGTTGCCGTTCATCGTCAGCCGCACGGCCTGCGCATAACGGCTGCGCGCGCGTTCGAGATCCATCACCGTGTCGGCCGTGAAGCGGATGCCGCCCGTGAACGCATCGTTGCGCGCCTGCCCCTGCACGATCAGCAGTTCGTCTTCCTTGAACAGCGCCTTGTTCGCCTCGAACTGCTCGTTGAAGATCGTGATCTCGCACTGGCCCGAGCCGTCGTCAAGCAGCGCGATCAGCATCTTGCCGCGCTGGGTCATCTGCGTGCGCAGCGAAGCGATGATGCCGGCCACGAGCTTGTCGCGCCCTTCCTTCAGGTCGCCGACCTTCTGCCGCACGAAGCGGCGCACCTCATCGCGATACGCGTCGAACAGGTGGCCGGACAGGTAGAAGCCGAGCGCGCCCTTTTCTTCCTGCAGGCGGCGCTTGTCGTCCCACGCGGGCTCGTCGACGAGCGCATGCGCGTGTGGCGATTCGGCGCCCATGTCGAACAGGCCGGCCTGCATCGCATTCGCCTCGGCCTGGTCGGCCGCTTCCATCGCCAGCGGTACCGACGCGATCAGCTGGGCACGGTTCGGATTCAGCGAATCGAATGCGCCGGCGCGGATCAGCGCCTCGACCGTGCGGCGGTTGACGACGCGCCGGTCGATCCGCTCGCAGAAGTCGAACAGGTCGGTGAATGCCTTTTCCTCGCGGGCGCGCAGGATTTCCTCGATCGCGTTCTGGCCGCTGCCCTTCACGGCGCCGAGGCCGTAGCGGATCGTGCGCGAGCGCTTGCCGTCGGCTTCCGCGACCGGCTCGAAGCGGTAATGCGACTGGTTGATGTCGGGCGGCAGCACGGCGAGGTTGTTCACGATGCAATCGTCGAACAGGATCTTCACCTTGTCGGTGTCGTCCATCGCGAGCGTCATGTTGGCCGCCATGAATTCGGCCGGATGGTGGGCCTTCAGCCACGCGGTGTGATACGCGAGCAGTGCGTAGGCAGCCGCGTGCGACTTGTTGAAGCCGTAGCCCGCGAACTTCTCCATCAAGTCGAAGATCTCGTCGGACTTCTCGCGCGTGAGGCCGTTCTTCGCCGCACCCTCGGCGAAGATCTCGCGATGCTTGGCCATCTCCTCGGGCTTCTTCTTGCCCATCGCGCGACGCAGCAAGTCCGCGCCGCCGAGCGAGTAACCGCCGATGATCTGCGCCATCTGCATCACCTGCTCCTGATAGACCATGATG
>JABLTH010012504.1_pt1 | contig 32535 bp, 12 predicted proteins | sample 7875711 | NCBI WGS metagenome assembly JABLTH01 (sample SAMN14941262, study PRJNA633318) | bioreactor metagenome | isolation source: bioreactor | place: China | collected 2019-03-05 | reverse complement strand
CCGCTCGCGCGCTTCTTCGCGCGCGAGGCGGCGCGCGCCGCGGGACAGCGCTTCGCGGGACTCGACCTCGAGGCCGCGCGCCTTCTCGGCGGCTACCCGTGGCCCGGCAACGTACGCGAGCTGCGCCACGTGATGCTGCGCGCGATCGCGCTCGCGGACGGCCCGGTGCTGACGCCGGACCTCCTGCCGCCCGAGATCCGCGGTCACGGCGACCGCGAGCGCGGCGACCTCCTGCTCGCGGGGCACGAGGAGTGGCGCGTCGCGCGCGAGCGTTTCGAGCGCTACTACTTCGCGCGCCTCGTCGAACGCTGCGGCGGCAACCTGGCCGAAGCCGCGCGCATCGCCGGGCTCGCGCGCAGCCACCTGTACCGCAAGCTCGAGGAGCTGGGGCTGCGCAGCCACGGGGAGTGACGGCCGAAGACATCGATCGGGGTCGGCGCGGCCGGCGCCGACCCCGATCTCGCCTGGAGGAGCAAGCTCCGGGCAACCCTGCCGGCAGCAGAACTCTGCTGCGCTGATCGTGCAGCCCTCCCCCCCTCGCTGCATCCGGAAGGACGGCACGCTCGCTCGCTCAGACGCACGTCCTTAAGCAAGCCATGCGCCACTGGCGCCCCGAACGTTCACCGGCGCTGCAATCCGCGCTTCGCAGGGGTTTGCGCCGGAAGGGCCGCCCCGCGCGAACGCGCGGGTGTCCCGGGCATGAGACATGTTCCGTCCTGAGGTACACATGGGCGTCCCGGATCCGGGACACCTCCCGTCCGGAGGAAAGGAGCTCAGCGCGCCGGCGCGGCGGGCGGCCCCATCTCGCGCAGGAGGGCGCGCACGTCGTCGGCCGCCGGCCCGGTGGGCTCGAGCTGGAGCGCGCGCTCGAACGCGGCGCGCGCGCCCGCGGGATCGGCGAGGTCGTTGAGCAGGATCGCGCCGAGCGTGCGCGCGAGGGCGGCCGTCGGACGGCGCTCGAGCGCCTCCCGGTACCACCGCACGGCCGCCCGCCGGTCGCCGCGCTGGTAGGCGAGCTTGCCGCGCGATTCCCACGCCACGGCCGAGCCGGGGTCGAGCTCGACCGCGCGTGCGAACGCGCGATCGGCCGCGTCGAGATCGCCCTCGAGGGCCGCGACGGAGCCGCGCAGGAGCGCGAGGTCGGAATCGTCGACGCCGCGGGCCGCGCTCTCCTCGAGCACCGCGCGCGCGTCCTTGCCGCGCCGCTGTTCGAGCAGGAGCAGCGCGAGGTTGCGCGACGACTCGGCGTGCCGCGGGAACAGCGCGAGCGCGGCGCGGTACTCGCGTTCGGCTTCGGCGCGCACCGCCGCGTCGGGCTTCGGTTGGCGGCGCAGGGCGTTGGCGAGGTTGAAGTGCGCGAGGTACAGCGCCGGCCAGCGGCGCACGGCCTCGCGCCCGGTCTGGACGGCCTTGTCGACTTGCCCGGTCCCCGCCTGCGCGTTCAGGAGCGAGAGCGTGGCCTCGAGGTTGCCGGGGTTCTTCCTGACGAGGGCCTCGAAGATCGGCAGCGCCTCGCGCACCTTGCCCGACTGCGCGAGCTCGCGCGCGCGGTCGAGGTCGTGCAGCCACGGCAGGCCGTCCTTGGGATCGATCGCCGGCCACGGCGCGGACGCCGACGGGCCGCCCGCGGCGTAGCCGAGCGAGCGCAGGCGCTCGATCTGCTCCGGGTCGATCGCCTCGCCGCCCTCCGGCGAGCGGTCGAGCTCGGGGCCGAGACGCGCGGCGAGCGCACGGCGCAGGTCGGCCGCCTCGGCGGCGCGCGCCGTCACGAGGTTGGTGCGTTCCGCGGGATCGCGCACGAGGTCGTACAGCTCGGGGTTCGGCGCGAGCACGTACTTGAGCGGCCAGCGCACGAGGCCGCGCAGCGGCGACCAGCCGTAGGCCTCGAACGGGTAGAACGTCTCGAGCTCGTGGTCGCGCGGCGGCAGCGTCTTGCCGCCGAGGAGCGGGCGCAGCGAGCGCCCCGTGGTCGCCGGCAGCGCGGCGGCGCCGGCGAGGTCGAGCAGGGTGGGGCCGAGGTCCTCGAGCCCGACCGGCGCGTCGACGATGCGGCCGGCGGGCACGCCGGGCCCGCGCAGCAGCAGCGGCACGTGCTGCGTGGCCTGGTAGAGCAGCACGCCGTGGTTGCGCTCGTCGTGCTCGCCGAGCCCCTCGCCGTGGTCGCCCGCGATCGCGACGATCAGCCGCTCGCCCTGCCCGCGGCGCTTCAGTTCCGCGAACAGCCGCGCGAGCTGCGCGTCGACGTAGGCGATCTCGCCGTCGTACGGCCGCCCGGCGAAGCGCGCGCGGTACGGCTCGGGCGGCACGTAGGGGAAGTGCGGGTCGTAGAGGTGGACCCACAGGAACAGCGGCTCCTTGACGTCCTTCGTCAGCGCGAGCGCGGTGTCGACGACGTGGACCGCGGCGCGCTCCTCCCAGTCGAACCATTCGCGTGGGCCCACGCGCACCGCGTCGTCGAAGGCGTCGAAGCCCTGCGCGATGCCGGTCGAGCGGTCGAGGACCGCGGCCCCCACGGCGGCGAACGTGCGGTAGCCCGCGGCCTTGAACTGCTCGGCGAGGGTCCGCTCGGAGTCCTTGAGCTTGAACAGCGCGTTGTCGCGCACGCCGTGCTGGCGCGGCAGGCGGCCCGTCATCAGGCTCGCGTGCGCGGGCAGCGTCAGCGGGACGGGGGACAGCGCGTTCGCGAAGCGCACGCCCTCGCGCGCGACGCCGTCGAGCGTGGGGGTCGCCACGTCCTTCGCGCCGTAGCAGCCGACGTGGTCGGCGCGCGTGGTGTCGAGCGTGACGAGGACGACGCTGGGCGGGGGCGCGGCCTGCGCCGCACCCCACGCCACTCCCCATGGCACACCCCATGCCAGGGCCAGGACCAGCGCGGCGCGACGCATGCCGCGCATTGTACGGTCAGGGCGTCTCGGAGCCACACCGGTTCGCCGCGCGAACCAGGTAGAACCACGTCGCCGGGGTCGCGCCTTCGCCGAGGTCGTCCCAGAACAGCCCCGGCGTTTCACCGCTGCGCGTGAAGGACGCGGGCGCGGGGTTCGCGGCGCGGTACGCGCGGTAGGTCGCCGCGCCCGGCACCGCCGGCCAGGCCAGGCGCACGTGCACGCTGCCGACGCGCGACACCGCGAGCGCGCCGATGCTCCCCGGCGCGGGCTGGCCGGACGTCGTGGTGACGTTCACGTACGCGGTGTTCGTGTCGGTGACGCCCCCGTTGTGGGGCCCCGTCCCGCAGGTCTCGTCGTTCTCGGCGCGCACGAGGTAGTAGAGCGTCGCGTTGTCGGGGGCCGCGGTGTCGGACCACGACGTGCCCGTGAGCCCCGCGGCGACGCGGTTCGACGCGGAGGGTGTGAAGTTCGGAACGACGTCGCGGTACACGGCGTAGGTCCCCGCGTGACCCGAGCCCCACGCGGGCGCGGCGTGCCAGGTGACCGTCGTGCCGCTGGCCGCGCACGCGTCGGCGTCCTGTGCGAGGAGTGCGCCGCCGAACGAGGGCGCCCCGCCGCACGCGCCGCACGCGTCGAAGTCCGGGCCCCCGCCCGGGTGCAGCACGACCCGGTCGAGGTTCCAGCCCGAGCGGCTGTTGGTCGCCGACGGTCCGGCCTTGGTGCGGAATGCGAACTGCAACGTCGCGTTGTGGTCCGCGTAGGCGGAGACGTTGACGGTCTGCAGCGACCACGCGGTGTCGCTCACGCCCTGCACGCTGTCGGAGTTCCACACGGGCTGCCAGACGAGGCCCTGCTTCACCTCGACGTAGGCGATCGCGCCGCCGCCGACGTTGAGCCAGCGGCGGAACTTGAGCTGCCCGTTCGAGAGCGAGGACGCGTTGATGACCGGGCTGATCGCGCGCTCGTCGACCTTCGGCTCGTAGTCGCCGGGCTTCGCGCCGGTGCCGGTCAGGTCCTCGCCCATCACCTTCGTGCCCGCGAAGGCCGCGGTGGGGTCGGGCGGGGACGAGCCCTTGCCGGCCGGCGCGCCGATCTGCCACTCGCCGGTGAACGTCCAGCCGGTGGTGGTCTCGAAGCCGTCGCGCCACGGACCGGGGATGATCCCGGCGTTGAACTCGAAGGGCTGGCCCTGGCGATCGGCGCTCGTCGCGTTGCCGTACGCGTCGGTCGCGCCCACGCGGAAGTACCCGCGCCCGCACTCCGCGAACGGTCCGATCGCGAGCTGGTGCGTCGTCGACAGCGTGGCGTCGCTCGCGCTCGAGCCGAGCGCCGCCGTCGGGCCGAAGTCGACGCGGCCCGTGGTCGGCTCGGAGGTCGTGAAGCGGATCGTCGCGCCGTCGTCGGTGATCGAGAGCACCTCGACCGGGTCGATCGCCGGACCGGCGCAGTCGACGCGACCGGTGTCGTACGAGAGCGCCGCGTGCCCCGTGCCGTCGTTCGCGTCGTGGTAGGTCGCGGTGACGACGTCGCCGTCCCCGGCCTGCACGACGCCGTCGCCCGCGACCGCGGGGCCCGGTGCGACGTGCACGAGCGCGGTGAACGTCGAGGTGTTCGCGCCGGTCTCGACGAGCGTGACCGCCTCGGGGAGCGTCTCGGTCGTGGACGTCAGGTCGACGCGCACGGTGTCGGCGACCGCGGACGAGAGGTTCACGTCCATGTCGACGAGCCGCACCTCGAACGCGTCCGAGCAGGCGAGCGTGTCCTTCGACACGGTGACGCGGCCCTGGTGACACGGCTGCGGGCCGGAGCCGAAGTTGCCCTGCGTCTCGAAGTGGAAGTACGCGCCCGCGTTGTCGGAGCGGGCGACGTTGCCCGCGGGGTCCGCGGACTCGACCGCGTAGTAGTACACGGTGCACGACTGCAGGCCCGCGAGCGGCACCTGGTGGTCGGTGACGCCGGCCGTGCCCGCGGCGCGCGCCGCGGGCGGGATCGTCTGGCCCCAGACCACGGTGCCGTCGGACGATTCGTCGGTGGTCCACGCGACCGTCGCGGCCACGTCGGAGACGCCGGTCTCGTGTACGTTCGAGATCACGGGCGCCACGCAGTCGGTGGCCGCGGTCGCGGTGTAGGTCACGCCGGCGGCGCCGTCGCAGTCGAGCGCGTCGACGTAGCGCGCGGTGATCACGTCGCCCGGGGCGACGCTGAGCAGCCCGTCGCCGTGGACCGCGGGTCCCGTCGTGGTCGGCACGGCGCCGCGGAAGATCATCGAGTCGGCGTTCTCCTCGGCGAGGACGAACGTCTCGTGCACCGGCTCGCTCGTGCTCCACACCTCGACGGCGACGGTCTGCACGGAGGCGGCGTCGGTGTCGAGGTCGCGGTCGCCGACCACGAGCTGCGCGGTGACCCCGCAGCCGACCGTGGCGCGGTCGAAGGCGATCTTGAACGGCTCGGCGAGCGTGGCGAGCGTCGCGACCGAGGTCTTCACGGTGCCGCGGAACAGCGCGCGGTCCCCGCAGTTGGCGATCGTGTCGTTCGACGTGTGGTAGTAGGGGTAGTTGCCGCCGTGGCTGCAGTAGCCCTCGTTGTCCGTGATCCCGCACACGGCTTTCCAGCCGCGGCTCCAGAACGACGCGTGGTCGGACGCGGTGAGGGACGGGCAGAGGAAGGCGTCGACGACGAGCCCCGTGGCGTAGTCGGTCGCGTTCTGGGCGAAGAGGAGCCCCAGGTCCGTCGAGGCCGCGTTGTAGTTGAGGTCGAGGTTCTCGGGGTTGGGGGAACCGTCGCCGGCCCACGCGATCATGTCCATGTTGATCACGCCGCGGATGTCCTCGCCGCGGTTCTTCGCGTCGGCGGCGTAGGCGTCGCTGCCCACGAGCCCCTGCTCCTCGCCGGTGCAGGCGATGTACTTGACCGTGCTCTTGAAGGCCCAGCAGCTCATCACCTTCGCGGACTCGAGCACGTTGACCGAACCCGAGGCGTTGTCGTCGGCACCCGGCGCGGTACCCGACGACGGGAGGTCGTCGAGGTGCCCGATCACGATGTACACCTGGCCGGGCGTGAGCGCGCCGGTCTGCGTCGCGACGACGTTCGGCGCGTAGCTCGCGTTGTAGTTCTGGAGCGTCGCCGGCAGCTTCAGCGCCTCGAACTGGCTCTTGCAGTACAGTCCGGCGTCCCGTGCGCCCTGCGCGGTGGAGTAGCGCGTGCCGGTCGGCGGGTTCGTGGTGAGGTCGAGCCAGTACTTGTCGAGGTCGGTCTGCGTCACCGCGGCGACCATCTTCTGGATCAGCGGGTTCGGCGCGGCCAGCGGCGTGGCGGGCCCGAGGGGCGGGGGCGCCGCGCTCTCGAGCGCCCTGTGACGCACAGGCGCGAGGAGGGCGCGTGCGCCGTCGATCGCGCGCACGTCGAAGCCCGCGGGGACGCGCAGCAGGAGCCAGTTCTCCTCGGAGTGCACGACCACGCCCGCGGCGAGCACCGCGGCGAGGTCCGTGTCCGGCCGCAGCCCGACCTGCCAGTAGCCGAACTCGCGCGGCCGCCCGTCGATCGTTCGCACCGTCCACCCGGCGGCCGCGAGGCGCGCGGCCTCCTCGGCGGTGCCCTCGACGAACAGCCCGCGCGCCGTCTCGAGGACGACCGCGGCGCCGGTCGCGGCGAGGCGCGCGAGATCGCCGTCCCCCTGCCGTTCGACGCGGAACAGGAGCTCCACGCCCGGACCGGCCACGGCGGGGGACGCTCCCATGGACACCATGGCGACCGCGACGACGACGACGAGCGCGAGGACGACGAACCGTGAACGCATGAAGGAGCCTCCCGGGAGGTGCGGCCCAACGTACACCGGGGCCGCTTGGGGGCGGCCCCGGCGTACACGACGCGGAAGCGGTTTAGATCAGGGACCCTCGACGCCGCAGGCGTTGACGGCCCTCACGAAGTAGAAATAGCTTTCCCGGGTCGCGCCGGCGCCCAGGTCGTCGAACAGCGGCGCAGCCGACGTCGCGAGGCGGCCGAAGTCGCCCGGCTGCGGCGTGAGCGAGCGGTAGACGTTGTACGTCGCGGCCTCGGCCGGAGCGGCCCACGTCAGGCGCACGTGGGTCTTCGCGACCGTGCTCACCGTGAATCCCGTGACGAGGCCCGGCGCCGGGCGGCTCGTCGTCTTGCGCACGGGGACGTAGATGGCGTTGGTGTCCGTGACCCCGTGGTTCGCGGGTCCCGTCGAGCACGTCTCGTTGCTCTCGGCGCGCACGAGGTAGTACTGGTCGCCCGCGGGCGCCGTCGTGTCGTTGAAGGAGAGCCCGGCGATGCCCGTGCCGACGCGGTGCGCGGAGTCGGCGGGGAAGCCCGGTGCCGTGCCGCGGTACACGGAGTACGTGCCCGCGCCGCCGGAGCCCCACGCGGCCGCGGCATTCCACGACACCGTGACGCCCGCCGCCGCGCACGCGTTGTTGTCGTTCGCGGACACGCCGCCCGCGAACGACGGCGCGCCGCTGCAGTCCGCGCACGGCCCGTAGTCGGGCTTCGTGCCGTCCTTGAGGATCACGTCGTCGACGTTCCAGCCGGAGTAGAAGCCCGACGCGTCGGTGCGCTGGCGGAACTCGAGCTGGACCTGCGCCTTGCCGTCGGCGACCTGCGCGATGTCGACCGACTGGTAGCCGTAGTCTTGGTCGAACGTGCCCGCCGAGTCGCGGAACGCCGAGTAGCCGACCGGGTTGTAGACCCAGATCGACGCCTCGTCGCCGGGACCCGCCTGGAGCCGGCGATAGTAGATCAGCTTGGTGTGCGTCCACGTGGTCGCGGTGAGCCGCGGGGACTTCGCGGAGTCGGTGACGCTCGCCTCGTAGTCGCCGGGGTGCGCGCCGCGGCCGGTGAGGTCGTCGCCGAGCACGCCGCCGTTGTTGTACGCGGAGCTCGGGTCGGGCTGCCCGGAGGAGCCGCCCTTGCCCTGCGGCGGGCCGATCTCGAACTCGCCGCCGAGGGTCCAGCCGTTGGTCCCGTTCTCGAACGACTCCTTCCAGTAGAGCCCGGGGATGAGCCCGGTGCGGAACACGAACGGCGCGCCGTTGTTGTCGACGACCGCCTCGTTGCCGTAGTTGTCCCGCGTGCGGAGCCGGAAGTAGACGTTCTGGCACGTCGTGAACTGGTTGAGCAGCGTGTCGTGCGGGAACGTCGGGAACGTCGCGGTGCTGACCTGGCCGAGCGCGGGCGTGGTGCCCCACTCGACCTTCGTGTCGCCGAGCTCGGCGGTGTCGAAGTGGATCGTCGCCCGGGCGTCGGTGATCGTGTCGACCCGCACGTTCGAGACCGCGGGGCCGGCGCAGTCGACGCTCGCCGTGGCGTACGTCGTCGCGGGGTGGCCGGTGCCGTCGTCCGCGTCGAAGTACGTGACGGTGACGAGGTCGCCGTTCTTCACCTCGAGGAACCCGTCGGCCGCGGGGGCGCCCGGCTTGTTGGTGATCGCGCCGGTGAAGATCGACGTGTTGGGTCCCGTTTCGGTGACCAGCACCCGCTCGGGCGTCGCCTCGGTGGTGCTGGTGACGTCGAGGAACGCGGTGTCGACCGCGTTCGGGTTCCGGTTGAGGTCCTGGTCGACGGCCGTGAACGTCACGTTCGAGGTGCACGCGTACACGGGCAGGTCGAACGAGGGACGGCCGGCGTGGCACGGCTGCGGGCCGAAGCCGAAGTCCTTCAGCGTCTCGAAGTGGTAGTACTGGCCGCCGTTGGTCGAGACCGCCACGTTTCCGGCCGGATCGGTGGAGTGCACCTCGTAGTAGTAGACGGTGCACGAGTTGAGATTCGACAGGTCCACGCGGTGCGCGGTCGTGCGCGCGTTGCCGCTCGTCGGCGTCAGGGGCGGCACCTGCGGGCCCCAGACGAGGACGGTGTCGCTCGTCTCGTCCGTCGTCCACGTCACGGTCGCGGAATTGGTGGCGACGTTCGACGTGCCGACCGCGGAGATGACGGGGAAGACGCAGTCCGCGGCCGCCGTCGTGACGCGCGGCACGTCGTGACCGCCGATGCCGTCGTCCGCATCGATGTACTGCGCGGTCAGGGTGTCGCCGTTGGCGATCGAGAGCAGACCGTCGCCGTGGACCGCCGGCCCGCCTGTCGTGTTGATCTGGCCCACGAACTTCCCCGAGCCGGGCGCGGTCTCGGTGCAGACCACGGTCTCGGGCTGCGCCTCGTGGCCCGACCAGACGGTCACGGTCACGGTCGGCGTACCGGCGTTGGCGTCGTTCACGCGCACGCCGACGTGGTTGCTGCAGCCGTACGTCGCCTGGTCGAACTTGACCGAGCCCGCGAACGGCTGCGGGGCGACGGGCTGGCAGTCGGACACCGGGCTGTCGCAGGCGGCGTTCGCGCCGACGGCCTGCACGCGGTAGTACACGGTGAAGTCGTTCGACAGGTCGGTGTCGGTGTAGGTCGTCGCCGGCGCCGCCGCGGTGCCGACGATGATCTGCGCGCGGCTGCAGCCGATGTCGTTGCGCAGGATGCGGTACGACGACGCGTTCGGAACCGCGGCCCACGACAGCTGCACGGCGTTCGACAGGGGCTTCGTCGTCACGACGGGCTTGGCGAGCGCGGGGCAGGAGCCGGAGTTGAGGTTCGACGCGTCGGTCGCATTGCCGCAGGCGATGCCGTGGCGCTTGAACGCGGCGAAGATCGCGGCCGCGTGCGGCGTGCCGTTGTTCAGGTTGCCGTCGTCGTCGTCGATCAGGCGGAACTTGTTGAACCAGCTCGTGGACGCGCAGCCGTCGGCGGAGCTCCCGCCGCAGTTGTAGGCGTTGCCGCCCGAGCCGTCGCGCGACCTGTACCAGAGCTTCTCCGCGAGCTGCCACGCCGACGCGGCGTCGAGCCCCGCCGCGGGCAGGTCGCGGTTCGCGAGATCCCAGATCGCCTGCGCCGAGATGTAGGACTCGCAGTGCGGCTCCTTGCCGCACGGCCCGCCGCCGCCGCCGCAGTGCGCGTTGACCCACGCCACGTCGGCCGGCGCGTGGGAGGCGTGCATGTTCCAGTCCTGGTCGCGGATGCCGGTGCAGTTGAGGCACGCGTCGCCGTAGCCGCCGCAGTTGTCGGTCATGAAGAAGCCGCGGCCGACGCACGATTCGCGCGTCTCGAAGAAGGCGACGATGTCGGCGTAGGCCTCGGACGGGTTGTCGTAGCCGCCGCCGTCGTTGTTGTCGATGCCGTGACCCCACTCGTGGACGAACACGCCGGCGATCTCGCCCGTGTTCCGGCAGCCGCCGCCCGAGCGGTAGAAGTTGACCGACCCGCCGTCCCAGAACGCGTTGCAGGTCGAGAAGATGTTGATGTTGTCGAGGAGCTGCGACTTGAGCCACGCGTTGCCGGGCAGCCACGCGCGGCCCTTTTCCATGACGCGGTTCAGGTGATAGAACGACGAGCGGCCCGCGTGCGTGTCGCCCGCGGAGTGGCCGGGCGGAACGTCGCAGTCGGTGCCCGGACCCTGCAGCAGGTCCTGCGGGTTGTCACACGTGGTCAGCTCGTTGGCCTGGCCGCAGGTGTCGCTGACGCGCACGTACTGGCCGGCGAGCGTCGTACGGACCTGCGACCCGATGGCCTGGCAGGCGTACATGCCGTGGCTGCCGGTGTACTGCACCGGCCCGCCGTCCTCGGAGAAGTCCGCGAAGGGCATCGGCCAGCCGGCCTGCTCGCAGCCGGTCGGGCACAGGCCGTCGTCGGAGACGGGGAAGACGCCGCCCATGATGCGGTCGTACTTCGTGTCGTCGTAGAACGCGAGCAGCGCGCCGCTGTCGGCATCGACGTCCGCGACCCACGTGGGCGCGGCGCCCGGCTCGCGCAGCGTGAAGCGCCAGGCGAGTGCGTGCGTGAGGCCGCTGCCGACCGCCCCGTCCCACACCGCACCGTCGGTTCCGCGCGGATCGCGCGCGACGAACTGCAGCACCGCGGGCGCGCTCTCGGCGAGTTCGCCCGGCGCGGCGCCGAGGGCGCGATCGAGCGCGGCCCGCGCGGCACCCGCGGAGAGCGACGGCGTGGCGCCGCGCTGCACCGTCGCCCAGCGCGAGGCGCCGAAGGCGACGAGGTTCCCCTGCACGACGTGGAAATCGAACCGCGTGTCGGCCACGGGCACGCCGCCGACCGCCTGGCGGAACGTGACCTGCCAGCCGTTGTCGCCGAGCCGGCCCGAGGCGGCGCGGTCGAGCACGAGCTGGCCCTTCCACGTCCCGAGCAGGAACGGGTGCGCGTCGACGAAGCCGCGCGCGAGCGTCTCGAGCCGCTCGAGCGTCGCCGGCTCCTTCGCGGACGCGAGCCACGGGATGCCGCGGCCCTGGACGAGCAGCGGCAGGCCGGTGCGCGTGTCGAACCAGCCCTGCCACCCGCCGCCCTGCTCGGCGACGAACGCGTCCCAGCCGCGCCGCGCGACGCTCACGCCCGGCAGTGCGGCCGCCGCCTCGGCGTTGCCCGGCAGCACGGCCGCGGGCTTGACGAACGCGTCGAAGCGCGACGGTTTCGAACGGGGCTGGAGGGCGAAGGACGGGGACGCGACGAACAGACCGACGAGTGCGCACGCCGCGAGACGGCGCGCGAGGAGGCTCGACGACATGACCTCTCTCCCTTTCGCGTTCCGGGGCGTGCACCGGCCATCCGGCCCGCGACCCGGGCGGCTGCAATAACGGGAAAGTACGCTGAACGGCCGGATCAGGCGCAGGAAAGGGATCGGACGTGTGCGATTAAATCCCGTTCCGTGCTGCGATCCAGGCGCGTGCGTCGTCGAGCGTGTCGAACGCGCCGTCGAGCTGGGCCTCGTAGGCCGCGGCGAGCAGTTCGCCCATCGTCGGCCCCGGCGCGATACCCATCTCGATGAGGTGCCGCCCGAGGAGCAGCGGCGCCGGCGCGGCCTCGGCCGCGGACACCTCGCGCGCCACGTCGAGCAGCGCGCGCATGTCGTCGGGCATCCCGCCGGGGAGCGGCGGCCGCGCGTCGTGGTCGGCCTCGACGAGCCGCGCGAGCATCGCGATGGTCTCGCCGGCCGCGCCGAGGCGCGTCGCGAGCCGGCGCACCTGCCGCGCGCTCCCCGCGAACCCGATGTGCACGAGATGCTCGACGCACAGTGCGACGACCCGCTCCCCGACGCGCGCGGGAGCGCCCACGCGCGCGAGGAAGCGGCGGAACGTCTCCGTCGTGTTGGTGTGGCCGATCGAGCGGATGCGCCCTTCGCTGCGCGTGGTCGTCTCGGGCTTGCCGAGGTCGTGCACGAGCGCGGCCAGCACGAGCACGCCGCGCTCCTCCGCGCCGAGCCCGTCGCGCACGGCGATCGCCGCGGCCGCGTCGGCCACGAGCGCCGTGTGCGTCAGCACGTCGCCCTCGGGATGCCACTCCGGTTCCTGCGGGCAGCCGTCGAGCGCGCGCAACTCGGGGTAGAGGTCCATCCACCCGCACGCCTTCAGAAAACGCAGGCCGGCGCCGGGACGGATCGACTTCGCGGCCCATTTCCACCACTCGTCCCACACCCGCTCGACCGGCAGGTCGGCGTACTCGGACGCGAGCGAGCGCGCGAGCGCGGCGGTCGCCGCATCGACGGTGAGGTCGAAGCGCCCCGCGAACTGCATTCCGCGCAGCACGCGCAGCGGGTCCTCCGCGAACGCCGGTCCCACGTGCCGCAGCACCCGCCGCCGCGCGTCCTCCCGCCCGCCGTGGAAGTCGAGCAATTCCTCCGTCGCCGGGTCCCACGCCATCGCGTTGATCGTGTAGTCGCGCCGCGCCGCGGCCTCCACGGGCGTCATCGTCGCGTCCGGCGCGACGAGGAAGCCCTTGTGCCCGCGGCCCTGCTTGTTCTCGCGGCGCGGCAGCGCGACGTCGATCGTCGTGCCGTCGAAGGTCACCTTGAGCACGCCGAACGACTTGCCGACCGCGTTGACCTTGCCGACCGCCTCGCACGCGGCCGCGAGCGGATCGGCCGGGAGCCCGTAGACCTCGACGTCGACGTCCTTCGGCACGAGCCCCAGGACCGCGTCGCGCACCGCGCCGCCCACGACGAGCGGCCGTCCGCCCGCCGCACGGATCGCGGCGAGGAGGCGCTGGACGCCCGGCTCGAGCGGCAGCGTGAGGGGGCCGCGAGGACCGCGAGGACCGACGGGACCGAGAGGGTCGAGGGGACCGAGGGGGCCGAGTGGGCCGAGTGGGCCGAGGGGCGGCATGGCCGGAAGAGCTTATCCTCTCGGGATGACGATCCGCGACACCGACGCCGCCCGCGCCGCGGCCGGCCCGCCGGACCCGGGGGAGATCGGCCGCGCGGAGCTCCGCGCGCGCCTCGACGACCCGCGCTTCACGCTCCTGAACGTGCTGCCGCGCGCCGCCTTCGACGAGGCGCACATCCCCGGCTCGCTGAGCCTCCCGCTCGACGACGTCCCGCAGCGCGCCGCGACGCTCCTTCCCGACCGTCGCGCCGCGATCGCCGTGCACTGCGCGGGCCCCACCTGACCGGCCGGCGCGCGGGCCGTGAGCCTGCTCCGTGACATGGGATACGAGAACGTCCGCGAGTATCACGGCGGAATGGAGGAATGGATCGCCGCGGGACTGCCGGTCGAGAGCGCGCCGCACGCGGCGGCCACGCCCCGCAGTCCCGGCCGAGCCTCCACACGCTCGACCCTGCGCTCCATGCCGCGCGGTCTCGCCGAGCGCCTCCTCGAGCGCGTCGGCGTGCTCTCTCTCGGGGGCCTCCTCACCGCGTGGGTCGCGATCGTCGTCGTGTCGGGCGTCTTCTACTGGGTCCTCGACGCCGCCGGCCTGCCCGGCCTCGTCGAGCACGGCCAGCCCGTTCCCGGCGGCCTGTCGGGCCTCGTGCACGCGGTGTACTTCAGCTTCGTCACCGTGACCTCGATCGGCTTCGGCGACATCGTGCCCGCCGGCACCGCGCGCGTCGTCGCGATCCTCGAGGCCGCCGCGGGCCTCCTCATGTTCGGCATCATCATCTCGAAGCTCGTCTCGCGCCGTCAGGAACAGCTCACCGAGGAGATCCACCGCACGACCTTCGAGGACCGCCTCGGCCGCATCCGCACGAACCTGCACCTCGTGCTGTCCGAGCTGCAGACGCTCGAATCGGCCTGCGCGCAGGAGGTCGTCTCGAAGGCGCGCCTGCGCGCGCGCGTCGAGAGCACCGCGACCGTCTTCACCGGCGAACTGCGCACGATCCACGACCTCCTCTACCGCCCCCAGCAGGTGCCCGACGAGGACGTGCTGCAGGCGATGCTGGCCAGCGTCGCGGCCGTGCTGCGCGAGTTCGGCGCGCTGCTCGAGCGCGTGCCGGGGACGCGCGACGGGTCGCCGATCCTGGCGGGCGCCTTCGGGTCGATGCGGCGCCTGGCGGGGGAGATCTGCGGCGAGTGTGTGCCGCGCGAGTACGCGCCCGACCTCAAGGTGTGGATGGACGAGATCCAGGCGCTGTCGGAGGGACTGGCGGCCAGGCGCTGACCTGGTGAACGATCCCGGGCTGACGAGATGGAAAAGATACGTAGACCCGCCCCGTCGCCGGGGCGTAGCATGATCCGATCGGTGCGTCGATGGTCGAGTTCAAGGGGGACCCATGGGCGAATCGTACGGCCTGCTCGTTCAGTGCTTTTCCGCGGGTGTCCTCGTTCGGCCTCTTTTCCGCATGCGAACCGCCGCCGGGATCTTCACGATCCTTCTCCTCGCCGGTCCCACGGCCCGTGCGGAATCCTGTGACGCGAGCAAGCCGGTACTCACGGGCTTCACGCTGAGCCCGCAGAGCGTCGACGTGACTTCGGCGGCACGGACCGTGACCTGCCGGATGACGTTCTCCAAGACGGGTCTCGCGCCGATCACGCACGCCGAGTGCCGGCTCGCCCCGCAGTCCGGCACGGGTCCGGCCTACCTGTCGTGTGCGGCGGAATTTCCGGCGACCGGTGACGCCTGGAACGGGACCTTCGCGTGCGACATCGGCATCCCGCGTCGATCGGTCCCGGGACCATGGGTCGTCGACGCGGTTTTCGCGCTCGACTCGGTCGGCCACGCGGTCGTCCACAACTACCTCGACCTGCCGCTGCTCGGCTTCGATTCGTCCATCACCGTCGTGGACGCGACCCCCGCGACGTCCGGACCCGGGTTCGAAGCCGTCGGATTCTGGCCGACGGCGCTCGACCTCACGAGCGGGAACGGCCTCGTCACGTGTTCGATGGTCGTCCACGACGCGTTTGCCGAGGTGACGGCCCTCGAATGCAGGTTGATCTCCGACCTCGTGATGGGTCGCTCGTGCGTCGTCGGCCCGCCGGTGCCCCTCGACGTGCCGCTCACGTGCTCGATCGTCGTTCCGCAACACGAGCCGCCGGGAGTCTGGAACGTCCAGGTGTACGCACGCGACGCGCTCGGGAACACGAACCTGGCCGCCCCCGGGACGGTGTCCGTGACGAGCGTTGCCGACTCGACGCCGCCCGTCGTCACCGCGTTCGACCTGCAGCCCCAGGCGGTGGATCCGAAGGGCGGCCCCGGTCTCCCGCGTTGCGTGATCCAGGCGACCGACGACATGACCGGTGTGAACGGCGTGGACTGCGCGATCGCGTCCGACTCGAGCGCCCTCGAGTGGGCGTGTCATTCCGACACGAGGGATGCCGACGGAGCGTTCTCGTGCCTCGTCCCGATTCCCCTGTCGTCTCCGTCCGGACCCTGGCACGTCACCTATGTCGGCGCCATGGACGGAATCGGAAACGACACCGGGCTTTCGACCGCCGAGTTGGCCGCGCGGGGATTCCCGACGACGCTCGAGGTCTCCTGCAGCAGCGATCCCGAGAACTCGCTCTACTTCAGGGACAAGACCACGCTCGCCTGGCACGTTGCGGTGAGCCGGACGCGCCAGAACACGTATCGCGGCTCGTGCCGCGACCTCGTCGACGCCGATCACGACGGTCTGCCGGACAAGGGCTACGGAACGTGTCAGAACTCCCGCGATCCGAACCTGACGGACAACGTCTTTGCGGACACGGGCGTTCCATCGCGCGGAGACTGCTACTTCTACGTCGTCAGCTATGGCAATGCCGGAGTGGAGAAGGGGCTCGGCTTCACGAGCGCGGACGTCGCGAGGCACGTGGTCGCGTCCTGCCCGTAGGGACGGTCACGGGCCGGCGAATCCGGCGCGGGGCGCGCGTAAGCCATCGAAGATCGGGCGTGGATCATTCACATTCGGCATTTTACCCGTCGTATGATTTCACCGGGCTGGGTGCGTACTCCACAGCTGTCCGACGGGGGTGCGATATGTCGAGAACCGCCGCGCTGGTGACGGTCCTGGGAGTGTCTCTGTCTGTCCTCGCGGGTCCTCCTCCGACGATCGAGCAACGGACGGCCTGCCGGCAGCGCCTCGCGGAAGTCGAATGGGTTCATTCCACGTGGCCCGCATCGACCGTGAAGCCGGAATTCGCGAGCGTTGCCAACACGCCGGCGTTCCGGCGCCAGGCGGAGGATGCCGTCGCCCTGAGCCGTGCGCTCGACGTCGTGTGGCATCGCCCCCTGACCCAGGCACAGCTCGGCGCAGAACTCCTGCGGATGGCCCGAGGTTCCCGCCAGCCAAACGTGCTGCGCGAGATGTTCGATGTGCTGGGGAACGACGTGCAGACCGTGGCCGAGTGCCTCGTGCGTCCCGCGCTCGCCAGCCGGCTGGCCAACACGTGGTACGCGCGCGACGAGCGCTTTCACGGCGAGCTGCGCCGCCGGGCGCAGCGGGCGATGCGCGAACGGCCGGGGCCCGGGCGCATGGCGGAATGGGGTGCAGCCTACGGAGAAATCACCGTTGGCCGGGCGGGCGCCGCAGTTCCGGAAGGCAGCGTCGTCGTTCTCGAGCCGGAGGAGTACCACCGCCTGCTGGCGCGCCTGGCGCACGCGTTCGAAGTCGGCGGAGACGGCGGTGACGAGGACCTGCTCGCGCGCGTCCCCGCAGGGGTCGTATCACGTCTCGAGGAAGAGGACGGCGCGTTCGTCGCCTTCTCGCTCGTCGAGAAGAAGGATTCATCGATCCGCCTCGCGACCGCGACGTGGGCGAAGCAGCCGTTCGACGCGTGGTGGTCCGGGGTGCGGGCGACCTACATGAGCGGCAGCGCCGAGTCCGGGGCGGACGAGGGAACGCTGCCTGCGGCTCTTCCGGCCCTCGCGCCGCCTCCGTGCACGGACGACACGTGGACACCGACGCACGCCGATGCTCCGGATCCGCGTTACGCGGCGCAGGCCGTCTGGAGCGGAACCGAGATGCTGATCTGGGGCGGGGCGCCCGGCGATCCGGCGATCGTGCAGGGCTGGCGCTACCGCCCCGCCACGGACACGTGGACCGCGATGTCGTCGCTCGGCGCACCGGCTTCGCGGACGCTCCACACGGTCGTGTGGACCGGCAGCGAGATGATCGTGTGGGGCGGGTGGACCTCGTCCTCGGCGACCAATTCCGGCGCCCGCTACAACCCGCTCCTCGATTCGTGGTCGTCGACGTCGACGGGTCCGAACGTTCCGTCGGCGCGCACCGCGCACACCGCGGTGTGGACCGGCAACCGCATGGTCGTGTGGGGCGGCGGCACGGGAGCGGTCCAGCAGAACACGGGGGCGCGGTACGACCCGTCCAGCGACACGTGGACACCGACGTCGACGGGCGGGAGCGTTCCCCTGCGACGGGCCGCCCACTCCGCCGTGTGGACCGGGAACGAGATGATCGTCTGGGGCGGCTACTATTACGACGCCAATGCCGGAATGAACCTGGACCTCGCCACGGGCGCGCGTTACAGCCCGGCCAGCGACACGTGGACGGCCCTCTCGACCGCGGGCGCACCGGTCAAACGTTCCGGCCACACGGCCGTCTGGACCGGCAGCGAGATGATCGTCTGGGGCGGATCCCCGAACTCGAGCGCTCTCGGCTACGACACGGGCGCACGGTACAGCGTGGCGAGCGACACGTGGAGGGCGACGACGACCACGGCCGCGCCCGCCGCGCGCTCGAGACACGTCGCGTTCTGGACGGGCTCCGAGATGCTCGTCTGGGGCGGCATGACCCCGTCCGCCGACAACACGGGCGGCCTGTACGATCCCGGAACGGACGTATGGCGGCCGACGTCGACCGGAGCCAACGTGGCGCCTCCGGGCAGTTCGCCGGCCGTCTGGACCGGCGCCGAGATGATCGCGTGGGGACCGGAAGGTTCGCGCTACAGCCCGGCGACCAACTCGTGGGCTCCCGTCGGAAGGGGATCGGTGCCGTCGCCCCGTGACGGGCAACGGATGGTGTCGACAGGAACCGACGTTCTCGTCTGGGGCGGGCGCGATCCGCTGCACTCGTTCGTCCCGCTCGGAGACGGGCGCCGCTACAACCTCGCGACCGATACGTGGAGCCCGATGGCAGGGCTCGATGCCCCCGTCGCGCGGTACGCGCACAGCGCGATCTGGACCGGCAGCGAAATGATCGTGTGGGGTGGCCTCGACGCGACGTCGACGGCCCTCAAGAGCGGGGCGCGCTACGCACCACTCACCAACGCCTGGACCCCGACGCCGTCGAGCGGGAAGGCCGTCCCGCAGGCCCGGTCCAACCATTCCGCGGTGTGGACGGGCAGCGAGATGATCGTCTGGGGTGGCTGCTGCGACGCGGGAGGCGGCGCGCTGAACACCGGCGCACGCTACGCGCCGAACACGAACTCGTGGACCGCGACCTACGGTGCGCCCGGTTACCCGGAGGGGCTGAGGGATCACACGGCGGTGTGGACCGGGAGCCAGATGGTGGTCTGGGGGCTGCGGCCGAACGGCTCGAACTACGGGTCCCGCTACCAACCCGACATCGACGACTGGCTCGACGTCTCGACGGTCAATGCGCCGCCGCCCCGCGCGGGCCACACCGCACTCTGGACCGGCACGCGGATGATCGTCTGGGGCGGCCACGACTTCCAGAACGCGAGCTACTTCAACTCCGGCGGTCGCTACGAGCCGGTGAGCGACACCTGGCTCGCCACGGCGACGGCCGGCGCCCCGTCGCCCCGCTACCAGCACGTCGCGGCGTGGTCGGGGAAGCACATGCTCGTGTGGTCCGGTGCCGATGCCAGCGGCGTTCTCGATGACGGCGGTCGCTATGACGATGCGCTCGACTCCTGGACTCCCATGACCGTCGATCGCGCGCCCGCGAGCCGCTACGGCGCCGCCGCCGCGTGGTCACCTTCCGCGCAGGCGATGGTCGTGTGGGGCGGCGGTTTCAACGAGGCCTACACGTCCGCGGGCGGCGTCTACTGTTCGCTCGCCTGTTCCGTTACAGCGCCGGCACACGTCGCGAACGTGACAGTGTCCCGCAGCGGTGCGGTCGTGACGATCACGTGGGCGCCGGTCTCCGCGGCGAGCGGCTACGACGTCGATCGGGGCAGCACGAGCCAACTTGCGGCGGCCCACGGCGACTTCGCAGTTTCGACCGCGGCATGCCTTGCGAACGACACGACGCAGACGAGCGTGACGGACGCGTCGAATCCCGCAGCCGGAGACGCCTGGTGGTACCTCGTGCGCGCCGTGAACTGCGGGGGCGACGGTTCCTGGGACGACGGCGCGGGAAACGGTCAGACGGCGCCTCGCGACCCGGGCCTCGATGCGGCGCCGGGCGGGTGCCGCCAGGAATAGGAAGTAAAGAGGCCGGCGCGCAGGGCGCCGGCCTCCGTGGCACAACGTCGGGCGGGGCGTGCCCCGCCCGATGGAAGAACGTCAGGGACCTTCCGTCCCGCACGCGTTCGCGGCGCGCACGAGGTAGAAGTAGTTCGCCTGGTTGGCGCTCGCGCCCGTGTCGTCCGCGAACAGCAGGCCGGACTCGGAGAGCTTCCCGAAGTTGCCCGGCTGCGGGCTGATCGAGCGGTAGAGGCGGTAGCTGTTGGTGTTCGCCACCGACGCCCAGCTGACGCGCAGGTTGGCGAAGTTCACGCGGCTCACGGAGACCGTGTTGACGATCCCGGGGACCGCGCGGCTGGAGGTGGTCGCGACCGAACCGTAGACCGTGTTCGCGTCGGTCATGCCGTTGTTGTGGGCGCCGTTCGAGCACGTCTCGTCGTTCTCGGCGCGCACGAGGTAGTACAGCGTCGCGCCGTCCGGCGCGGTGGTGTCGTTGTACGAGGTGCCCGTCACGCCGTGCGCGACGCGGTTCGATGCGGACGGCGTGAAGTTCGGCACGGTGTCGCGGTAGACCGTGTAGGTGCCGGGGTGACCGGTGCCCCACGACGGCGCTTCCTTCCAGCTGACCGTGGCGCCGCTGTTGGCGCACGCGTCGTTGTCGACGATGGCGGTGACGCCGCCGAAGGTCGGGGCGCCGCCGCAGCTGCCGCAGGAGTCGAAGTCGGGCCCGGCGCCGCTGTGCACGACGAAGCGGTCGACGTTCCAGCCCGAGCGGTTGCTCGTCGCGCTAGGGCCGGCCTTCACGCGGAACGCGATCTGCAGCGAGCCGTTGTGGTCGGCGTAGCGGGAGATGTCGACGGTCTGGAGCGACCAGGCCGTGTCGCCGGTGCCCTGGACGCTGTCGGAGTTCCACACCGGCTGCCACACCACGCCCTGCTTGACCTCGACGTAGGCGATGGCGCCGCCGCCCACGTTGAGCCAGCGGCGGAACTTCAGCTGGCCGTTCGAGAGCGAGGAGGCGTTGATCACCGGCGAGATCACGCGCTCGTCGACGTGCGGCTCGTAGTCGCCGGGCTTGGTGCCGAGACCGGTGAGGTCCTCGCCGAGCACCTTGGTGCCGGCGAAGGCGGCCGTCGGATCCGGGTTGCCGGAGCCCTTGCCGGACGGGGTGCCGATCTGCCACTCGCCGGCCATCGTCCAGCCGGTGCTGGTCTCGAAGCCGTCGCGGAACAGGCCCGGGATGATGCCGGTGTTGAATTCGAACGGCTGGCCGGCGCGGTCGATGGAGCTGACGTTGCCGTAGGCGTCGGTCGAGAACGCGCGGAAGAAGACCCGGCCGCACTCGTTGAGCGGGCCGATCGTGATCGCGTGCGAGGTCGAGAGGGTGGAGTCGCTCACCGTCTGGCCGAGCGCGGAGCTGAAGCCCCAGTCGACGCGGCCCGTGGTGGGCTCGGAGGTCGTGAAGCTGATCTGCGCGCTGTCGTCGGTGATGTTGATCACGCGGACCGGGTTGAAGTCGGCGCCCGCGCAGTCGTCGACGGCGGTGTCGAACGACACGCGGGGCTGGCCCGTGCCGTCGTCGCCGTCGCGGTAGGACACGGTGAAGGTGTCGCCGTTCCCGATCTGCACGATGTGGTCGCCCGCGACGGGGGCGCCCTGCGCGACCTGCGCCGTGCCGGCGAAGGTCGATGTGTTGGGACCGGTCTCGGTGAGGACGAGCGTCTCGGGGTTCGTCTCCTTGGTGGAGGAGAGCGTGACCGTGACGGTCTCCGCGACGAGCGGGTTCTTGTTGAGGTCGATGTCGACCAGCGACACGTAGACGCTGTCGGTGCAGGCGAGGGTCTTCTTGGAGACGGTGATCCGGCCCTGGTGGCACGGCTGCATCACGCCGCCGAAGATGCCCTGCGTCTCGAAGTGGTAGTACTGGCCGCCGTTGTTGGACACGGCGACGTTGCCGGCCGGGTCGGTCGAGTGGACCTCGTACCAGTAGACCGTGCAGGACTGCAGGTTCGACAGCGGGATCTGGTGCCCCGTGGTGAGGACCGCGTTGCTGGACGTGCTGCCCGGCGGCTTGGTCGGGCCCCACACGAGGACGGAGTCGGAGACCTCGTCGGTCGTCCACTTCACGGTCGAGGCCTTGTCGGTCGTGCCGCTGTCGGCCACGTTCGAGATCACGGGGTAGATGCAGTCGCCGGTCGAGTGGTCGGTCCGCGGCACGTTCACGCCGCCGCTGCCGTCGTCGGCGTCGATGTACTGCACGTTCAGCGTGTCGTTGTGCTTGATCGACAGGAGGCCGTCGCCGTGCACGGCGGGGCCGGAGGTCGCGGGGATCGAGCCGATGTACTTCGCCGAGCCCGGCGCGGCCTGCGTGAGCGTCACGACTTCGGGGGTCGGCTCGGAGTTCGACCACACGGTGACCGTCGTGGTCGGTCCGCCGACGTTGCCGTCGGTCACGCTGAGCGAGATCTGCGCGCTGCAGCCGTAGGTCGTACGGTCGAAGCGCACGGTGCCCGCGAACGGCTGCGCGGCGGAGCTGACGCAGTCGGACACCGGGCTCACGCACGCGGCCGACGCGCCGACGGCCTGCACGCGGTAGAACACCGTGAAGCCGTTGGACACCGGCTGGTCGACGAAGCTCGTCGCCGGCGCGGCGGCCGAGCCGACGATGATCTGCGAGCGGTCGCAGCTGAAGTCGTTGCGCAGGACCTTGTAGCTGTTCGCGCCCGGCACCGCGGCCCAGTTGACCGTGTTGGAGTTGCTGCCGGCCGCCACGCCGATGACCGGCTTGGCGAGCGTGGGGCAGGACGAGCTGTTCTGGTTCGACGCGTCGCCCGCGTTGCCGCAGGCGATGCCGTGGCGCTTGAACGCGGCGAAGATCGCCGCCGCGTGCGGCGTGCCGTTGGCGAGGTTGCCGTCGTCGTCGTCGGCCAGGCGGAACTTGTTGAACCAGCTGTCGCTGTTGCAGCCGTCCGACGTCGAGCCGGAGCAGTTGTAGGCGTTGCCGCCGGAGCCCTTGCGGGAGAGGTAGAACAGCTGCTCGGTCTGCTGCCAGGCCGACGCGGTGTCGAGGCCCGCCGCGGGCAGGTCGCGCGCCGCGAGGTCCCAGACCGTCTCCGCGGAGATGTAGGACTCGCAGTGCGCTTCGGCGCCGCACGGACCGCCGCCGCCGCCGCAGTGGCTGCTCACCCAGGACGCGTTCGCGGGCTGGTGGCCGACGTGCATGTCCCAGTCCTGGTCGCGGATGCCGGTGCAGTTGATGCACGCGTCGCCGTAACCGCCGCAGTTCTGCGAGACGTAGAAGCCGCGGCCCACGCAGGACACGCGCGTCTCGAGGAACGCCACCGTGTCGGCGTAGGCCTCGGACGGGTTGTCGTAGCCGCCGCCGTCGTTGCTGTCGATGCCGTGGCCCCACTCGTGGACGAACACGCCGGCGATCTCGCCGGTGTTCCGGCAGCCGCCGCCCGAGCGGTAGAAGTTCACCGAGCCGTTCCAGTACGCGTTGCAGGTCGAGAAGATGTTGATGTTGTCGGTGACCTGGGACTTGAGCCAGTTGTTGTCCGGCAGCCAGGCGCGGCCGCGCTCCATGGCGCGGTTCAGGTGGTAGAACGAGGAGCGCCCGGCGTGCGTGTCGCCCGGGGAGTGGCCGGCCGGCACGGTGCAGTCGGTGCCGCCGCTCTGCGAGAGGTCGAGCGGGTTCTCGCAGGTGGTGTTCTCGCTGGCCTGGCCGCACGAGTCGCTGACGAAGATGTACGGGCCGGTGAGCTGGGTGTTGATCGTGGAACCGGTCGTCGCGCAGGTGTACTGGCCGTGGCCCGCGGTGGTCTGCTGCGGCCCGCCGTTCTCGGTGTAGTACGAGAAGGGCATCGGGAAGTTCGGCTGCACGCAGCCGTCGGGGCAGTTGCCGTCGTCGGAGGTCGGGTAGACGCCGCCCTTGATGCTCTCGTACTTCGTGTCGTCCTCGAGCGCGAGGACGGCACCGGTGCCGGCGTCGACGTGCGCGATCCACGTCGCCGGGTGGCCCGGCTCGACCAGCGTGAAGCGCCAGGCGAGGTCGTGCGCGTAACCGGCGCCGGTCGCGCCGTCCCAGCCGGCGGTGCGCAGCCCGCGCGGATCGCGCGGCAGCAGCACGAGCGCGGCCGGGGAGGTCTCGGAGAGTTCGCCGGCGGCGACGCCGAGGTACGCGTCGAGCGCGGCGCGCGCCTCGTTGACGGACAGCGTCGGCGTGGTGCCGCGCGTCACGGGCGCCCACTGCGTGGCGCCGAAGGACACGAGGTTGCCGTGCGCGACGTGGAAATTGAACCGCGCGCCGTCGACCATCACGCCGTTCACGACCTGGCGGAATGTGACCTGCCACACGTCGTTCGACATCTTCCCCGACGCGTCGCGATCGAGCACCAGCTGCCCGTCCCAGCGCCCGAGGAGGGCGGGGTGGCCCGCCACGAACGTGCGCGCGAGCGACTCGAGCAGGGGGAGCGACGGCTCGGCGGTGAGCGCGTTGCCGCGCCCCTTGGCCCACGCGATGCCGCGGCCCTCGACGAGCATCGGGACGCCCGAGCGCGCGTCGAAGTGACCCGTCCAGCCGCCCTTCTGTTCGGCGACGAAGTCACGCCAGCCCGCGGCGGCGGGCAGCGCGGGGTCGAGCGCTGCGGACGGTACGGAGCTCGACGCGAGGCCGGCGTTCGGCGCGACGCGCACGAGCTGGTCGAACCGCGACGGTCTCTGCCGCGGCTGCAGGGCCAGGACCGGCAGCGAGCCGGCCACGAGGCCCAGGAGGCACCACGAAACGACGTTGCGGAAGCGCATCAGGTCCTCTCCCTTCGAATCGTCCTTGCCGATCGTCCGTCGCCCGCCGGCCGCGCACGCACGCGTCACGGGCCTTCGTTGCCGCAGGGGTTCGCCCCGCGGACGAGGTAGAAGTAGCGTTCCTGGTTCGCCGCGGCGCCGAGGTCGTCGTAGACGAGCGCGCCCGTGCCCGCGAGCTTCGCGAACCCGGCCGGCTCCGGCGTCGTGGAGCGATAGACGTTGGTGCTGCTCGCGTTCGCCGCCGCGGCCCACGTCAGGCGCACGTGGGTCTTGCCGATCGCGGTGACCGCGAGCCCGGCCACCTCGCCCGGCAGCGGACGGCTGGTCGTCTTCTGCACGGTGGCGTAGACGGCGTTGCCGTCGACGGCGCCGCCGTTCTGCGGACCCGCGCCGCAGGTCTCGTCGTTCTCGGCGCGCACGAGGTAGGAGAGCGTGCCGGCCGGCGCGCCCGTGTCGTTGTACGACAGCCCGGCGAGCCCCTTGGCCACGAGGTGCGCGGCGTCGGCGGGGAAGCCCGGCGCGGTGCCACGGTACACGGCGTAGGTGCCGGGACCGCCCGAGCCCCACGTGGGCGCCGCGTCCCACGAAACCGTGACGCCGGCGGCGGCGCAGGCGTTGTTGTCGAGCGCGGTGGCCGCGCCGGCGAACGACGGGGCCGCGCCGCAGTGACCGCACGGCGCGTAGTCGGGACGCGAGCCGTCCTTGAGGATCACGTCGTCGACGTTCCAGCCGGAGTAGGAGAGCGAAGCGTCGCTGCGCTGGCGGAACTCGAGCGCGGCCTGGCTCTGCCCGTCGAAATACGCCGACACGTCGAAGGACTGCGGGACCCACGCGCCGTCGAAGATCCCGGTCCAGGCGCGCCAGAGCGCCGTCTGGCCGCCCTTGCCGTAGACCCACAGCGACGCCTCGTCGCCGTTGCCGGCCTGGAGCCGGCGCTGGAACAGGAGCTTCGTGTGCTGCCACGTGGAGGCATTGAGCGTGGGCGTGCGCGCGACGTCGATCGCGCTCGCCTCGTAGTCGCCGGGGAGCGCGCCGCGGCCCGTGAGGTCGTCGCCGAGCACCTTCTGGTTGTCGTACGCGGAGGCCGGGTCGGGCTGGCCGGACGACCCGCCGCGGCCGGCCGGCGTGGCCATCTCGAACTCGCCGGTCAAGGACCAGCCGGCCGTGTTCCCGCCCTCGAACGTGTCCCGCCAGTAGAGGCCGGGAATGTCCCAGGTGTGGAGCGTGAACGGCGCGCCGCGGTTGTCGAGGAGCGTGCTGTTGCCGTACACGTCGGTCGCGCGCACGCGGAAGTACGTCTCCTGGCACGTGTCCGACTGGTTCATCACGCCGGAGTGGTACGTGACGAGCGTGCCGTCGCTCGCGCTGAAGCCGAGCGCGGGCGTCGGGCCGAACTCGACCGTCGTCGTCGCGGGCTCGTCCGTCGTGAAGTGCACGGTGCCGCGCGCGTTGGTGATCGTGTCGACGGTGAGCCCGGTGATCTTCGGGCCGCCGCAGTCGAGCGCCGACGTCGCGAACGCGACCGCCGGGGTCCCGGAGCCGTCGTTGCCGTCGAAGTAGGTCACGGTGAGCACGTCGCCGTTCGACGCCTGGAGCTTGCCGTCGGCCACGGGCGCGCCGGGGGCGGTCGCGATCGAGCCCGCGAAGCGCGACGTGTTGGCGCCGGTCTCGGTGATCGTGACCCACTCGCCGGAGGGCTCGGTCGTGCTGGTGACGAGCGCGCGGTACGTGTCGACGCGCGTCGCGTCGAGGTTCAGGTCGAGGTCGACCACGTCGAAGGACGCGACGTCACTGCAGGAGAGCGTCGCCTTGCCGATCGTGACGCGGCCCTGGTGGCACGACTGCAGCCCGCTCCCGAAGTTGCCGAGCGTCTCGAAGCGGTAGTAGCGGCCGCCGTTGTTCGCCGCGCCCTGGTTGCCCGCCGGGTCCTTCGAGCGCACCTCGTACCAGTAGGTCGTGCACGACGACAGGCCGGAGAGCGGCACGGAGTGGCTGGTCGTGTTGGTGTTGCCGGTCGAGCTGTTGCCCGGGGGAACGACCGGCCCCCAGCGGAGCACGGAGTCGGACAGTTCGTCGGTGGTCCACGTGATCGTCGTCGCGACGTCGGTCGTGCCGCTGTCGGCGACGTTCGAGAACACGGGCGCCTGGCAGTCCGCCGTGGCGTGGTCGAGGCGCGGGACGTTGACGCCGCCCGCACCGTCGTTCGCGTCGACGTACTGCACGGTGAGCGCGTCGCCGTTCTTCACCGACAGGAGGCCGTCGCCGTGCACCGCGGGCCCCGCGGTCGTCGCGAACGTGCCGATGTACTTGCTCGCACCCGGCGCGATGGCGTTCAGCGTGACCGTCTCGGGCGTGGACTCCGTCGCCGACCAGAGCTGCACCGTGACGGACGGGGCGCCGACGTTGCCGTCGACGACCTGCAGGTTGATCGTCGCGGAACAGGCGTACGTCGGCACGTCGAACTTCACCGTGCCCGCGAAGGGCTGCGGCGCGCTGCTCGAGCAGTCGGACACCGGGCTCACGCAGGCCTGCTGCGCGCCGACGGCCTGCACGCGGTAGTACACGGTGAAGCCGTTCGAGAGGTCCGAGTCGACGTACGACGTCGCGGGCGCGTTGGCCTTGCCGACGATGATCTGCGCGCGGTCGCAGCCGAGGTCGTTGCGCAGGATGTTGTACGACGTCGCGCCCGGGACCGCGGCCCACGAGATCGTCGAGGAGTTGGTGCCGGAGGCGACGGAGATCACGGGCCTGGCCAGCGTGCCGCACGAGCCGGAGTTCTGGTTCGACGCGTCGGACGCGGCGCCGCAGGCGATCTTGTGCCGGTTGAAGGCGGCGAAGATCGCGGCCGCGTGCGGGGTGCCGTTGTTGAGGTTCCCGTCGTCGTCGTCGGCCACGCGCAGCGAGTGGAACCACCCGTTGGCGTTGCAGCCGTCGGAGTTCGGCGCGGAGCAGTTGTACGCGTTGCCGCCCGAGCCCTTGCGCGAGAGGTAGAACAGCTGCTCGGCTTCCTGCCACGCGGAGGCCGTGTCGAGGCCCGCGGCGGGCAGGTCGCGCGCGGCGAGGTCCCACACCGCTTCGGAGGAGATGTAGGACTCGCAGTGCACCTCGAAGCCGCACGCGCCGCCGCCGCCGCCGCACTTGCCCTGCATCGTCGCGGCCGTCGCCGGCGTGTGCGCGGCGTGCTTGTCCCAGTCCTGGTCGCGGATGCCGGTGCAGTTGAGGCACGCGTCGCCGTAGCCGCTGCAGTTCTGCGACATGTAGAAGCCGCGGCCGACGCACGACTCGCGCGTCTCGAAGAACGCCACCGTGTCGGCGTAGGCCTCGGAGGGATTGTCGTAGCCGCCGCCGTCGTTGCTGTCGAGCCCGTGACCCCACTCGTGGACGAACACGCCCATGATCTCGCCGGTGTTCCGGCAGCCGCCGCCCGAGCGGTAGAAGTTCACCGAGCCGTTCCAGTACGCGTTGCAGGTCGAGTTGATGTTGACGTTGTCGGTGACCTGGGACTTCAGCCACGTGTTGTCGGGCAGCCAGGCGCGGCCCTTCTCCATCACGCGATTGAGGTGATAGAACGAGGAGCGCGAGGAGTGCGTGTCGCCGGCCGACGCGCCGGGCGGCACCTGGCAGTCCGTGCCGGGACCGGCGGAGAAGTCCTGCGGGTTGTCGCAGGTCGTCGTCTGGTTGACCGCGCCGCAGTTGTCCTGCACGCGGATGTACTTGCCGTTGAACTGCGTCGTGACCGGGGCGCCGGTCGAGGTGCAGGCGTAGAGGCCGTGGCTGCCGGTGTACTTCACGGGGCCGCCGTTCTCGCTGTATTCCGCGAACGGCATCGGGAAGTCGGTCTGCTCGCAGCCGGTCGGGCAGTTGCCGTCGTTCGAGACCGGGAACACGCCGCCCTTGATGCGCTCGTACTTCGTGTCGTCGTAGAAGGCGACGATCTCTCCCGAGGTCGCGTCGACGTGCGCGATCCACGTGGCGGGAGCGCCGGGCGAGGCGAGCGCGAAGTGCCACGTCAGGCGGTGCGCGAGGCCTGCGCCGGGCGCGCCGTCCCACGCCGCGCGCGGGCCGGGGCGCGGGTCGACGGGCACGAGGCGCAGCGTCGCCGGCTCGAGTTCGACCAGTTCGCCGGGCGCCGCACCGAGGTACGCGTCGAGCGCCGCGCGGGCCGCGCCGGCCCCGAGCGCGGGGCTCGTCGAAACCGCCACCGGCGCCCACAGGCGCGCGCCGAAGCCGACGAGGTTGCCGTGCGCGACGGTGAAATCGAAGCGCGCGCCGTCGACGGGCACGCCGTTCACGGACTGGGCGAAGACGATCCGCCAGGCGTTCTCCCCGATCCGGCCCGACGCCTCGCGGTCGAGCACCATCTGCCCGTCCTGCCGTCCGAGCAGCAGCGGGTGATCGCCCACGAACCGACGCGCGAGCGCCTCGAGGCGGTCGAGCGAGACCGGCGCCGTGTCACGCAGCGTGTTGCCGCGTCCGGGGACCCACGCGATCCCGCGCCCCTCGACGAGCACCGGCAGGCCGGTGCGCAGGTCGTACGAGCCCGACCAGCCGCCGCCCTGCTCGGCGCTGAACCCGCGCCAGCCGGCGCGCGCCGGCGCGCTCTCGGGGAGCCGCTCGGGCGCGACGCCTTCGAGCGGCAGGCTCGCCGACGGAAGGTGCCGGACCTTGGCGTCGAAGCGCGACGGCAGGCCGCGGTCCTGAAACGCGTATGCGGCCGCGACCGCAACGGTGAAAGAAAGTGCCAGGACGAGGGAACGAACGACGACGGCATGGCTCCGCTGCGGGAGCCCCAGGCGCACGGTCACGGTCTCTCTCCCAGTCCAGGGGCCCGCCGTGGCGCGGGTCTCGACCCGCCCGGCGCGGCCCACCCAACCCCCAGTTCGCGCAACCTCCCCATATACGGCGAGTCGCGCGGCGACGGGCCCGGATTCCGCACGGGCAGAACGAAAACGGGCGGTCGCGGAGGCTTGCCACGGCGTGCGACACGCGCGAGAGTGGGCGCGTTCCCTCCATCCAGGACACGACCATGACCGCGCTCGCCTCGATGTCGCCCCGCGATTTCTCCCGCTACCTGATCGATCACGGCATCCGCCGCTTCTCCTTCACGTGGGACGACGCGCGGAACGGGCTGCAGTGCTCGCACCCCGAACTCGAACCGCTCGCGGCGTTCGTCGCGGCCGACGCCCGGGACTTCGACCGCCACGAGGGCGTCTTCGTGCAGCTCGCGCCGGACACGGGGGTGCTGCAGTCCGCGGTCGTGCACCGCACCTGCCGCGGCCAGGCCGCCGGCGGCGTGCGCTACTGGACCTACGACACGGTCGAGGGCTTCCTGCGCGACGGCCTGCGGCTCTCGCGCGGCATGACCCACAAGAACGCGCTCGCCGGGCTGTGGTGGGGCGGGGGCAAGGGCGTCATGGCGCGGAACAGCGGGCCCGCGGCGCTCGATCCCGCGCTCGATCCCGCGATGCGCCGCCGCGTGTACGAGGAGTACGGCGCGTTCATCACGAGCCTCCTCGGCTGCTACGTCACGGCCGAGGACGTCGGCACGTCGGTCGAGGACATGGCCGCCGTGTTCAGCCGCACGCGCTTCACGACCTGCGCGCCGCCCGCGCTCGGCGGTTCGGGCAACCCGTCCGTGCCGACCGCGCTGGGCGTCGTGCGCGGGATGGAGGCGGCGCTCGAGCACCGCGGGCTCGGGACGCTCGCGGGGAAGACCGTCGCGATGATGGGCTTGGGGCACGTGGGGACGCCGCTGGTCGGGTACCTCGTCGAGCGCGGCGTGGGCCGCGTGATCGGCACCGACGTCGACCCGGGACGCGAGGCGGAACTGCGCACGCTGTTCCCGAAGCTCGATCTCACCGTGCGCGTCGTGCCGCGCGGCGACGTGTCGATCCTCGCCGAGCCGGCCGACATCGTGTCCCCCAACGCGACGGGTGCGGTCCTCGGGCCGGCCACGATCCCGACGATCGAGGCGCCGATCGTCTGCGGCGCGGCCAACAACCAGCTCGAGGATCCCGAGCGCGACGACACGCTGCTCGCGGCGCGCGGCATCACCTACATGCCCGACTTCCTCGTCAACCGCATGGGCATCGTGAACTGCGCCGACGAGCAGTTCGGGTACGTCGACGGCGATCCGGCGTTCCTGAGGCACCTCGGCACCGACTGGCCCAACGGCGTCTACCGGCTCTCGCTCGAGGTGCTGCGCAACGCGGAGCGCTCGGGGCGCACGCCGCACCGCATCGCGCTCGAAATGGCCGAGGAACGCTCGCTCGAGCCGCACCCCTTGTGGGGGCACCGCGGCCGGTCGATCATCCGCACGCTGGTCGCGCGCGACTGGGCGCGCACCTGAGGGGAGGAACGATGCACAAGCCGATCGCGGTGCTCGCCGCGCTGTGTTTCGCGACCGTGGGCCTCGCGGCGTCCCCGGCCAAACCCCAGGGCGGGGCGGCCGGCGACCCCGTGCTGTACCCGGTCGTCGTCGGCGACCGGATCGGGTTCATCGACCGCACGGGCGCCCTGGTCGCGAACCCGCAGTTCGACGACAACGGCCCGTTCGCGGGCGGACTCGCGCGGGTGAAGCTCGCGCGGCGCTGGGGCTACGTCGACGCCGCGGGGAAGCTCGCGGTGAACCCGCAGTTCGACGAGGCCGGCGACTTCTCCGAGGGGCTCGCCGCCGCGAAGCTCGGCGACACGTGGGGCTACGTCGACAAGGCGGGGAAGCTCGCCGTGAACCCGCAGTTCGAGCGCGCCGGCGACTTCCACGAGGGGCTCGCCGCGGTGCGCGTCGGCGATCGCTGGGGCTTCGTCGACAAGTCCGGCAAGCTGGCGGTCAACCCGCAGTTCGAGCGCGCGGGCGATTTCCACGAGGGGCTCGCCGCCGTCCGCACGGGGGACCGCTGGGGCTTCGTCGACAAGTCGGGGAAGTACGTCATCAACCCGCAGTTCGAGGAGGCGGGGGAATTCCACGGCGGCCTCGCGACGGTGAAGAGCAATCGCTGGGGCTACGTCGACAGGTCCGGCAAGCTGGCGATCAACCCGCAGTTCGAGCGCGCCCTGGACTTCGACGAGGGGCTCGCGGTCGTGCTCAGCGGCGACCGCTGGGGCTTCGTCGACAGGTCGGGGAAATTCGTCATCAACCCGCAGTTCGAGGAGGCGCACCCGTTCCGCGGCGGGCTCGCGCTCGTCAAGCTGGGGAAGTGGGGTTACGTCGACCGCTCGGGCAAGTACACGATCAACCCGCAGTTCGACCGGGCCGGGGATTTCCACGACGGCCTCGCCGTGGCCGCGACCGGCGACCGCTACGGGTACGTCGACGCGGGCGGGAAGTTCGCCGTGAACCCGCAGTTCGACGAAGCCTTCGACTTCCTCCGCGGCCTCGCGCGCGTCAAGCTGCAGCGCGCGTTCGGGTACGTGGGGAAGGACGGGAAGTACGTCTACAACCCCACGAAATAGAAGCGAGGCGCGGGCACGGGCGCAAGGCACGGGCACGGGCACGGTCACGGGCCGGGGCCCGGGCCAAGACGAACGAAGGCAGAGGCCGAGGCCTCTGCCTTTTCGTTTCGCGGTGATCGTCGAAACACCGCTCGCCGAAGCACGTGCCCCTGCCTCGGTCCGCTGCTTCGCCCGGGCCCCGGCCCGTGACCGTGCCTATGCCCGTGCCTTGCGCCCCTGCCCGCGCCTCGCTTCTACATTTTGCGGGATTTCTCGAGAATGTCCTTGAGCAGCGCGACGTCCTCGTCGCGCTGCTTGTCGGAGAGCGCCAGGATCTCCTGCAGCGCGATCCCGATCTGCGGCAGGTACTTGGTGATGTAGCTCTTCTTCTTGAGCTCGTCGGCCTCGCGCGCGCGGCGCGAGAGGAACCGGCCGAGCTGGCGGCCGACCTCCATCAGCGCGAGGCGGATCTCCTTGATGATCTCGGGGTAGGAGGCGATCGCCTCCTTGCTCTCCGACGTGAAGGGGACCCACACGCTCGCGAGGTGCACGAACAGCACCATCGGTCCGGTCGGCGGCGCGCCCTTCGACTGCTGCATGCCGTACGACTTCCAGCTGGTCTGCGTGACGGCCTTGGTGATCGCGCACGCGCCGGCCTGGTAGATCAGCGGCACGCGGTTGGCGAAGCGCGTGACCTCGACGAGCTCGTCCGCGGGCAGCTTGCCGCCGTAGGCGAGGCCGACCTCGATCTGGAACGGGTTGCCGCGGTAGACCGCCGGCGGCCGGCTGCAGGTCGCGTAGAAGTCGCCGGGGATGCGCGCGCGCAGCGCCTTCT
>JABLTH010029128.1_pt1 | contig 32573 bp, 35 predicted proteins | sample 7875711 | NCBI WGS metagenome assembly JABLTH01 (sample SAMN14941262, study PRJNA633318) | bioreactor metagenome | isolation source: bioreactor | place: China | collected 2019-03-05 | reverse complement strand
CTGTCGCGCCTGTCGGCCGACGTGCGGCGCGCCGTCACCGACCAGACGAGCGCGCTGCTGGCGCTTGCCCCCCACTGAAACAAGAGAGGCCTGCGATGCCGATGTACGACTTCCGCTGCCGCGCCTGCGGCCACAGCTTCGAGACCCTGGTGCGCAGCGGCCTCGAGCCGAACTGCCCGCAATGCGGCAGCGGCGAACTCGAACGCGAGATCTCGCGCATCGCCCCCGCCGGCAAGACCGCCGGCATCCTGGCCGGCGCGCGCCGGCAGGCGGCGCGCGAAGGGCACTTCAGCCATTACAGCAAGGCCGAGCGGGCGAAGCTGCCGAAGTGAAGGCGGGGCCGCTTCAGGCCGCCTTCAGCACCGCGCGCCGCACGCGCGCCAGCAGCTCCGGCGGCAGCGGCCCCTTGCGTGCCGCCTCGACGTTGGCGCGCAGGTGCGCCAGGCGCGAAGTGCCGACGATGGTGGTCGACTGCCCGGGGTGCGAGAGCGTGAAGCGCAGCAGGAATTCGCGCACCGGCATCTCGCCGCGCAGTTCGTCCAGCCCCAGCGCCTGCCACTGGTTGGGCCGGCCCAGCACGCCGCGCAGCCCTTCCACCAGCCGCTGGCGCCAGCCGCGCCGGAAGAACGGCCGGCCGCGCCACACCGAACCGCGCACCACCACGCCGGCGCCGGCCGCCGCGGCCTGCGTGATGGCGGCGTCGTGTCCGGGCTCGAGCACCGAATAGGGCACCTGGAAGACGTCGAAGCAGCCCATCGCGATGTGGTCGGCCAGGTGCGGCAGCGTGCCCGACATGCCGATGAAGCGCACCTTGCCTTCCTGCCGCAGCCGCTGCAGTTCTTCCACCGTGCCTTCGCGTTCCAGTTCGGCGCGCGCCGGGCTCAGGTGCACCTGCACCAGGTCCAGGTGGTCGGTGCGCAGCCGGCGCAGGCTGTCTTCGACGCCGCGGCGCACGTTGGCGCGCGTGTAGCTGTGGGCGTGCGCGTCCATCACGCGCTCTTCGTCGCTGCCGGTCGGGCAGCCGCACTTGCTGGCGAGCACGAACTCGCTGCGCCGCCCGGCCAGCGCCTCGCCGATGAGCGACTCCGAAGCGCCGTAGTCGGGCGCGGTGTCGATGAAGTTGATGCCTTCGTCGAGCACGCCGTTGAGCAGCGCCAGCGCGCCGCGGCGGTCTTGGGCTCCGGCGTAGGGCCCGCGCAGTTCCAGCGCGCCGAAGCCCAGGCGCGTGACCTGCAGGCCGGTGCGGCCGAGCGGGGCTTTGGCGAGAGCGGTCATGGGCGTTGCGGGGCCGGCGAAGGTGCCATTGTCCCGCCGCCGCCAGGCGGCGCGCTCCGCAGCGTGAGCGCTCCGGCTCAGCCTTCCCGGTCGAGGTACTCGTGCGGCCACAGGAAGATGCGGCGCGCCGTCGTGCCCGCCTTCACGGCCACGGTCTCGTGCAGCGTGCGGCCGCCGAAGGTGGCGTCCACCGCGTAGCGGCCGGGCTGCAGGCGCGCCAGCAGGAAGGGCCCGTCGGAGAGGGTCTCCAGCACCGGGTTGCCCCGGGAGTCGCGCACCACCACGCGCACGTCGGCCAGGTACGAGTTCACCGGCGTGTCCTTCACCGCGAACTGCAGGGCCACCGGCCAGCGCGAAGACTCGGTCTGCAGCAGGCGCGCCACGTCGAGGTCGACGCCGCCGGTCATGAAGTCGACGCCGGCCTGCTGCTGCACCGGCGGCAGCACCGGGCCGTCGGTGGCCAGCGCGTGGGCGGCACCCGCGGCCAGCGCCAGCGAAGCGGCCACGGCCGCGAGCGTGGTTCGATGCGATCGTTGTTTCGTGTTCATGCCGTGCTCCTTCGTTCAGGTCGGGTTGAGCGACTTCTCGCGCCGGTAGTGCAAGTAGCCCACGCTGGCGCCGCTGCGCAGGCCCACGCCCAGGCGCACCGGCGCCAGCGTGACGCCGTCGCGGCGCAGGTAGTTCACGCCGGCACCACCGATCCAGTACAGGCTGCCGTCCACGCCGGGGTAGCGCTCGAACAGCGCCGCCGGGTCCGGCAGGTGGTAGACCAGCGTGAAGACCTTCGAGGCGTTGGCGCCGAAGTCGAAGCCGATCGAAGGGCCCGACCAGTACACCTTGGTGGCGGGGCCGGACTTCATCAGCAGTTCGCCTTCGCCGTAGCGCAGCCCCACGGTCACCGCGGCGGCGGCTTCCTGGCCCTGGATGTAGGCGTTCGGCCGGCCCTGTTCGCGGAACACGCGTTCGAGCACCTTGGCCAGGCCTTCGGTGGTCTGGCCGAAGAAGTCGGTGGCGGCCTTCAGCACCGAGTCGCTGTCGTAGGTGTCTTCCGCCGCCGCGGCCCCGCGCGGCACCGCCCACGGCAGCGCACAGGCGGCGCCGAGTTGGCCCATGCGCACCAGCACGCGCCGTCGGTCGGGACTTCGTTGTCGTTGCGTCTGCATGGCGAGTCTCCTTTCGGTGGGGGCGTCAGAAGCCGAACTTCAGGCCGGCCACGGCCTGGCCGACGCGCGGCTTGTCGTCGAACACGTTGCGGAAGCGGTATTGGTCGTAGCCCACGCGCAGCGCCATCGACTTGGTGATGTCGTACTGCACGCCCGCGCCCAGCTTCAGGCCCGGGCCGCTGTCGTTGCCGGCCGGCGTGCGGAAGCGCGCCTGCGCGAGGCCGGCCGTGCCGAAGACCGACCAGTTCGGCACGAACTCGTAGCGGGCCACGCCGTCCACGTACACCCCACGGCCGCGCACGTCGCCGTTGCCGGTGTCGTGCGTGCGGCCGAGGTCGAACACGCCGCCTTCGACCGCGAAGTTGGGCGTGAACTCGTAGCCGCCGTAGAGCTTCAGCCCGGGGCCGCGGCCGCCGTTGTCGTCGCCGAATCCGTTGATGCGCGTGTGGTAGTCCGGCGCGCTGAGCGCACCGCCCACGTAGGCGCCTTCGGCCCGCGCGCCGGCGGCGGCGGCCAGCAGGGCCAGGGTGAGGACAGGGGTGTGGAGTCGCAGCGTCATGCGTTGAACCTTTCTTCTGCAAGTCGTCCGCACCGGAGATCGGTGCGTGACGGCACTTTCGCGGCCGCACCGCAAGGGGCGATTGCGGGCGCGTCACCCGACGGTTAAGGATGAAACCTGCGTTGCAACGCAGGAGAGCCGCGCGAAAACGCGGCTAGGCGCTCCAGGCGCGCGCCAGCGCCCGCGCCAGCTCGGCGCGCGTGAGCGGCTTGGTGGCGACGACGCGGATGCCGGCCTCGGCGGCGCGCGCCTCCAGCTGCGGCCCGCCGTAGCCGCTGACCAGCACCACCGGCAGGTCGGGGCGCAGGCGGCGCAGCTCGCGGGCGAGCGCGGTGCCGGTGAGGCCGGGCATCACCTCGTCGGTGAGCACGAGGTCGAAGCGCGTCGGGTCGCGCCTGAACTCCTCCAGCGCCTGCACACTGGAACTGAGGCCGAAGGGCTCGTAGCCCAGGCTGGCCAGCATCTCCTGCGCCAGTTCGGCCAGCAGCGGCTCGTCGTCGACCACCAGCACGGTCTGGCCGTGGCCGGCCGGCGGCTCGGGTTCGGGTGGCGGCGCGGCCAGCGCGCTGTCGGCGGTGAGCGGCAGGTAGAGCGTGAAGGTGGAGCCCGCGCCCGGGTGGCTGCTGACGTCGATGGCGCCCTTCATTTCGGTCACCACGCCGTGCACCACCGCCAGCCCGAGCCCGGTGCCGCCGCGCGGCCCGCGCGTGGTGAAGAAGGGTTCGAACAGGCGCGACAGCACTTCGGGGCCCATGCCGGCGCCGTCGTCGGCCACCACCAGGCGCGCGTAGCGGCCGGCGTCGAGCGTGGAGTCGTACAGCACGCGCGGCTGGTGGACCACGTGTTCGTCCAGCGCCACGCGCAGCAGGCCGCCTTCGGGCATGGCCTGCAGCGCGTTCGTGCACAGGTTCATCACCGCCTCGTAGACGGCGGTGGCGTCGCCGCGCACCGCCAGTTCGGGGCCGCGCAGGTCGCGCAGCACGCGCACCTGGTCGCGCATCGATCCCGCCAGGTGGTCCAGCACCTCGGCCACCACCGGCTGCAGGCGCAGCGCGGCCACGCGCCGCGGCTGTCCGCGGCTGAAGGCGAGGATGCGCTCGACGACGGCCTTGCCGCGCTGCCCGGCCTGCAGCACCTGGTCCAGGTGGTGCGCCTGCCGGCTGCCCGCCGGTGCGGCCTGGCGCGCCACTTCGCCGAAGCCGACGACGGCGGCCAGGATGTTGTTGAAGTCGTGCGCCACGCCGCCCGCCAGCTTGCCCAGCGCTTCCAGCTTGCGCGAACGCTGCAGCCGGTCTTCCAGCCGCTCGCGGCGCAGCCGGTCCAGCGCGATGCGCAGCGCCAGCGCCAGCGTCACCAGCAGCGCCGCGGCGACGAAGGCGCCCACCAGCCAGGCCAGGTCGGACCAGGCGGCCAGCGCCAGTGCGGCGTCGCGGGAGATCTCCACCCGCAGCGGGTAGTGCTCCAGCGGTGCGGTGGCCACCAGGCGGCGCGGGTCGGCGGCGGAGGCGGCGCCGTCGCCCTCGCGGTGCACCACCATGTGCGTGTCGGCGGTGGCGGCGACGCGGCCGAAGTCGCGCTCCAGGAAGTCGGGCGCGGCGATGAGCGCCAGCACGCCGCGGAAGCGGCCATCGGCGTCGGTCCAGTTCATCGTCGCGCTCACCGCCTGCTGGCCGTCGGACTGCGCCACGTAGGGCGCGGTGAGGACCAGCGAAGGCGCGGCGCTGCGGCGCGCGACCTGGAAGAACCCGGTGCCCGCCACGCCGCGCGGCGGGGCCGGCAGGTCGGGGCGCGACGTGGCGATGCGCTGGCCTTCCTCGTCGAACACCGACATCGCGCGGAAGGCCTGCAGCGGCAGCACGCGCGCGCGCAGCAGCGCGTCGGCCTGCAGCGTGCCGGGCACCAGCAGGCCGTGCTGGAGCTCGTCGCGCGTGGTGCGCAGCACGGTGTCGGCCAGGCCCAGCGTGCGGTCGGCCTGCAGCGCCATCGCGCGCGCCAGCGAAGCCAGCGTGCGCTGCTCGCCTTCCACCGTCTGCACGCGCAGGCCCCACAGCGCGGCGGCGGCGGCCAGCGCCACCAGCAGCTCGGCGGCCACCAGGGCGCGCAGCCAGCCGATGGCGAACAACCCCTTCAGCATGTCCCCCACCGGGCGCGGGGCGATGCGGCCAAGGCCATCATCGCCGCATGGAAGCCGCCACCACCCCGGCCGCCGGCGCGCCCGCCGCCGCGGCCGCGCCGCACGTGCTGGTGGTCGACGACGACCCGGCGCTGCGTTCGCTGCTGGTGGACTACCTGGGCGAGAACGACCTGCGCGTGACCGCGGTGGCCGGCGGCGGCCAGATGTTCGAGGTGTTCGACCGCGAGGCGATCGACCTCGTGGTGCTCGACCTGCGCCTGCCCGGCGAAGACGGCCTGCAGCTGGCGCGCGCGCTGCGCGATCGCGCCACCGTGCCCATCGTGCTGCTCACCGGCAAGACCGAGGAAGCCGACCGCGTGATGGGGCTGGAGCTGGGCGCCGACGACTACGTGACCAAGCCCTTCAGCCCGCGCGAACTGCTGGCGCGGCTGCGCGCGGTGATGCGGCGTTATCAGGTGCAGACGCAGGTGCAGGCCGGCGCCGAGCCCGCCGACGACAAGCGGCGCGCCTTCCGCTTCGCCGGCTGGGAGCTCAACCTGCGCACGCGCCGGCTTGCCGCCGCCGACGGCCGCCAGGTGGATCTGAGCAACAACGAGTTCAGCCTGCTCGTGGCCTTCTGCGGCGCGCCCCAGCGCGTGCTGAGCCGCGACCAGCTGCTCTCCATGTCGCGCCTGCACAGCGCCGAGGTCTACGACCGCACGGTGGACGTGCAGGTGCTGCGCCTGCGGCGGAAGATCGAGGCCGACCCCTTCCACCCCAGCCTCATCCGCACCGAGCGCGGCGCCGGCTACCTGTTCGACACCCCGGTCGAGACGCTGTTCTGAACGGCGGTGAAAGGGAGCGGCGCATCGTGGGGCCATCTTCGCTGCCACCGGTTGCGCGCCGGTCACAGCGCCGCGGCGCCGTGTTTCAGATGAAATGAAGACGCCTGGGTTTCAGCCTTCAGCCCTTCAACCCGGGAGCCGCGGCCACCCCCCTTGTCGCATTGGCGCCGTCGGTCACAACTGCGCTACATTGATTTCATGGCCGCGCTGCCCGACGCCGCGACACCCGAAGAACCCGCGGGCGACCTGCACGCCATGGCGGTGTTGTGGGCCGCGGCCGCGGGCGAAAGCCCATCCGACGCGCTGTTCGCCGCCCTCTATGCCGAACTGCACCGCATCGCCCGGCGCGAGCTGTACCGCGGCCCCGGCGCGCTGACGCTGGGGGCGACGACGCTGCTGCACGAGACCTACCTCGACCTGCAGTCGCGCGGGCTGTGCTTCCCGGACCGCAACCGGTTCTTCGCCTACGCGGCACGCGCGATGCGCGGCCTCATCGTCAACCACGTGCGCCAGCGGCGCGCCCTCAAGCGCGGTGGCGAATTCCACCTCACCTCGTTCGACGCCACCGACGCACCGATGCCGGCGGCCGAGGCGCCGGCAGCGCTGGAGGAACTCTCCGCCGCGCTGGACGCGCTGGCGAAGGCCGAGCCCGAACTGGCCGAGCTGGTCGAGCTGAAGTACTTCTGCGGCTTCGATTTCACCGAGATCGCGGCCATGCGCGGCGTCAGCGAACGCACGGTGCAGCGCCACTGGGACAAGGCGCGCGCGTTCCTGAGGCAGGCGGTCGTTCCCCTCTGAACCGGCCGCGGCCGTGGCGGAACAAGCCCCGGGCATCGACGCCGCGCGCTGGGTACGGCTGAGCCCGCTGCTGGACGAGTTGCTCGACCTGGAGGCGGACGCGCGCGCCAAGCGCCTGGCCGAGTGGCGCGCCCGCGACCCGCAACTGGCGGCCGACCTGCAAAGGCTGCTGGACAGCGCGCAGTCGGCGCGCGACGAGCGCTTTCTCGAAGACGGCCTGCAGGCGCCCGAGGCGCCCGAACCGGCCGGCGCCGGCACCCGCTGCGGCGCCTGGGCGCTGGACCGGCCGCTGGGCGCCGGCGGCATGGGCAGCGTGTGGCTGGCGCACCGCGTCGACGGCCGCTACCAGGGGAAGGCGGCCGTCAAGCTGCCGCACGCGGCGGTGCTGGCGCACGGCGGCGCCGAGCGCTTCGAACGCGAAGGGCGCGTGCTGGCGCGTCTCTCGCACCCCCACATCGCCGGCCTGCTGGACGCCGGCGTCGCGCCTTCCGGCCAGCCCTACCTGGTGCTGGAATACGTGCAGGGCGAGGCGATCGACCTCCATTGCGAACGCCGCCGGCTGGGCGTCGGCGCGCGGGTCGCGCTGTTCCTGGACGTGCTCGCCGCGGTGGCGCATGCGCATGGGCAGATGGTGCTGCACCGCGACTTGAAGCCTTCGAACATCCTGGTCGACGGCGCCGGGCAGGTGAAGCTGCTGGACTTCGGCATCGCGCGCCTGCTCGACGCCGGCGAGTCGGCCGCGCCGGCGGAGGCCGGCACCGTGACGCGCGCCTTCACGCCCGACTTCGTGGCGCCCGAGCAGGTGCAGGGCGGCGCGGTGGGCGTGGCCACCGACGTCTATGCGCTCGGCGTGCTGCTGTACCTGCTGCTGACCGGGCGCCACCCGACGGCACAGGCGGCGGCTTCGGCCGAGCAGCGCCTGCGCGCGGTGCTCGACAGCATGCCGCCGCCGATGTCGGCCGCCGCGACGCCGGGCCCGCCGGCGGACGCCTTGCGCGGCGACCTCGACGCCATCGTCGCGAAGGCGCTGCGCAAGGCACCGGCCGACCGTTTCGCGTCGGCGGCCGACTTCGCCGCCGACCTGCAGCGCTGGCGCGCCGGCCTGCCGGTGCTGGCGCAGCCGGACCGGGCCTCGTACCGGCTCCGGCTGTTCGTGCGCCGCCACCGCCTGGCGGTGGGCGCGGCGGCCGCGCTGGCCACCCTGCTGACGGCCGGCGTGCTGGCCACCGCCTGGCAGGCCACCGTGGCGCGGCGCGAACGCGACCAGGCGCGGCTGCAGGCCGAACGCGCGCTCGCCCGCAGCGAGCTGCTGAACCTGATGCTGGGCCAGATGGGGCGCCTGGACGCGCCGCTGACGCAGCGCGAGATCCTGGAAGGCGCGGTGCGCCTGATCGAAAGCCGCCACGCCGCGCAGCCGCACCTGGCGGTGGACCTGCTGCTGCCGATCGCCGGCCAGTACCACACGATGGGCGACATCGGCGCCGACCTGGCGGTGATGGAACGGGCGACCCGCTTCGCGCGCGCCAGCGGCGACCCCGCACTGGTGGCGACGACCCTGTGCTCGACGGTCGACACCTTCATCAAGCTCCAGCGCCTGGCCGACGCCGAGGCCGCCATCGCGTCGGCCGCCGAGTCCATGGCCCGCCTGCCGGTGCCGCCGCCGCCGCTGCAGGCGACCTGCTGGCGCTACGAGGCCGAGCTGGCGCTCGCGCAGGGCCAGGCGCCGAAGGCACTGGCCAGCGCCGAGCGCGCCCGCCGGCGGCTGGAAGAGAGCGGCGAGACCGGCGGCAACCTCTACCCTTCCCTGCTCAGCCTGCTGGTGTTCCTGTACGGCGCCAACGGCGACCCCGCGGCCGCGATGGCGACGGTCGACAAGCTGGCCGCGCTGCACCGCGCCGGGCAGCGCGAAGGCACGCTGGACGCGGCGATGGTCGAGCGCCGGCGCGCGCTGCTGCTGGCCGAAGCCGGCGAACTGGCGGCGGCGCGCACGCTGCTGCGCGAACTGGTGGGCCGTTTCGAGCGGCCCGAACAGGCGCCGCTGCCGATGCTGTTCTCGCTCGCGCTGGTCGAGCTGGCCAGCGGTCACGGCGCCGAAGCCGAGGCCGCCGCCGCGCAGCTGGAAGCGGCCGGCCGCGCGCCCGGCAGCGTGGGGCGCGGCGTCTGGCCGCCCTTCGTGCGGCTGCTGGCCGCTCTGGAGGCGGGCCGCGCCGAAGAGGCGCGCCGCTGGCTGGACGCGATCGACCCCGAGCAGGCCGCGCGCGCCCTGGCCCAGGTCACGCCCACGCTCGCGGTGGCGCGCGCCCGCGTGCTGCTGGCCGAGCAGCGCGTTGCCGAGGCCGCGGCCGCCATCGAAGCCGAGCTGGAACGGCTGCAGTCGGCCGGCGTCGGCAACCTGGAGCGCCGCGCCGACGCCTGGCGCACCGCGGCGCGCATCCAGCTGGCCGCCGGCAACGCGGCCCGGGCCGGCGCGCACGCGCGCGCCGCGCTCGACGCCGCCACGCGCGCCGCGCGCGACCCCGAGGCCAGCGCCCATGTCGGCCACGCCCTGCTGCTGCTGGCGCAGGCCCAGGCGGCCGCGGGCGAGCCGGCGCGCGAAGCGGCGGCGCGCGGCGCCCGCACGCTGCAGCAGGCGCTGGGCGCCGGGCACCGCCTGGCGGCCGAGGCGCAGGCGCTGGCGCCGCCGCGCTGACCCCTGCGAACTTGGGGGTGGGGGCGCCGCCCTGTCGGGTCTTGCGCCGCGTTCGCGATTCCCCCGGCAAGCGCCCGGCAGGGGCCAGGCGCCATCAAGGGAGCCTTGCCATGACCTTCAGAAGATGGATCCACGCCTTGCTGGCCGCAACCGCCCTGGGCGGCGCGCTGCCGGCCACCGCCATACCGCTGCCGGCCGCCTTCGTGCTGGGCGAGATGAACTTCAACCTCGAGACCACGCGCACCTCGCTCCCGGGCTTCGGGTCGCTCGAGCACTCGCTCGCCACGCACGGCACGCTGGCCTTCCAGGCCGCGGGCGGGCCGCTGCCGGCGATGAGCGTGACCGCCGACATCAGCCCGGTGGGCACCGGTTCGGGCCGCGCCGACGGGCTGCTGCGCTACAGCTTCGAGATCGTCAGCGCCACCGACACCCTGGTGCCGGTGCTGGCCTTCGCGACCGGCCACGTGGCCGGTCTGGCCGAGGCCGGCGCCGCCTTCGCCGCCTTCTCGCGCTGGTCGCTGCGCAACACGAGCGAGATCACCCTGGTCGGCGACACCCTGGAGTCCTCGTCCTCCGCCGCCGGCAGCACCGACAGCCAGGACTTCGCCCAATCGCACCTGGTGATGCTGCAGACCAACACCGAATACCGGGTGGTGATGGAAGTCATGGCCACGGGCGGCACCCTGACCAACGGAGCGCACTCCGAGGCCGAGGCCTTCATCGACCCCTGGTTCAGCTTCGGCACCGGCGTCGACACCAGCCTGTTCTCGTTCCACTTCACCGAAGGCATCGGCAACACGCCGCCGGAGGTGGAGGCCCAGCCGGTGCCCGAGCCCGGCGGGCCGGCGAGCGTGCTGACGGCGCTGGGGGCGATGGCGCTGGTGATGCGCCGCCGGCGGTCTTCAGCCCGACAGGGCGCCTAGCAGTTCCACGCTCACCGGCTCGGCGCCCAGGGTCACCTGGCAGGCCAGGCGCGACTTGCTGCCCACGCCGACCAGGGTGTCGAGCTTGGCGTTCTCCACCGGCGTGAGGCGGCTCACCGTCTTGCGCCCTTCGGTGATGAACACGTGGCAGGCGCCGCAGCTGGCGTTGCCGCCGCACTTGGTGAGGATCTGCGCGCCGGCGGCGAGCAGCACCTGCAGCAGGTTGGCGCCTTGGGCGAACTCGACCTGCGTGCCGGCAGGCTGAATGGTCAGGGTGGCCATGAGGGGGACTCCTTGTTCTTGAGCGTTCAGGCGGCAACGCCGGCCAGCGCCGCCGCCGCTTCGGACAGTGGCAGCGCGATGCGCGTGATGCCGGTCTCTTCGAGGAAACGCGCTTCCATGCGCGTGGGTTCTTCGGGCAGCACGGCCCAGTGCGGGCCGGCGCTGCGCTTGAGGATCTGGCGCGCGAAGGCGCGCGGCAGCTGGTCGTTGAAGCGGCAGCCCAGGAACACGAAGCCCAGGGTCGCGCGGCGCTGCTGCACGAGCGCGGGAATCGGAGTCTGGATGTCGATCTCGGTCAGCACCTCCACGTGGTCGGAGTCCGAGACCAGGTAGTTGGACGCCGGCGCGTGGCCGCCCCAGGGCTTGTAGAGCACGCCGGGCGCTTCCACGGGGTCGGGGCTGGGCGTGCCGTCGGCGCGGTACCAGCCGACCCAGGTGCCGAAGTGCTCGCCCTGCGAAAGGCCCTGCACCTCGGCCCAGTCGGTTCGCGCCGCCAGTGCGCGGCGCAGCGTGTCGTCGTACCAGAGGTCCACCCACAGCGGCGCCGGCAGCGCGGCCAGCCAGCGGTGCAGCGGCGAAGGCTCGGGCACGGCGGCGTACGCGGCGTCCATCGCCGCCACCAGGGTCTTGCGGTGCTTGAAGTTCTCGATGAACTGCGCCGCCGCGGTGAGGCGGTAGCGGATCTTGCCGGGCACGCTCACCTTGGCCGTCAGCACCGTGGCCAGCGCCGGCGCGTCGGCCGGCGGCCGCGCGCCTTCGCACAGCGCCAGCAGGCCGGGGCCGCAGAACGGCGCTAGGCGGCCGGCGGCCAGGCCCGCGGCCACTTCTTCGGGCAGGTGGTCCAGCGTCTGGAAGCTCATCTCGAAAGTCCTCAGTAGATGGCGGCGCCGGCGCCGACGTTGACGCTGGAGTCCTTCAGCGTCTTGACGATGAACTTCACGTGGTCGGCGTCCAGGGCGCCGTGGAAGGGCAGCGCGATGGCGCGGTCGGCGATGCGTTCGCACAAGGGGAATCGCCCGCGCGCCCAGCCCCGCTGCTGGTAGGCGAACTGCTGGTGCAGCGGCTGGCAGTACACCGCCGCCTCGATGCCTTCGGCGGCCAGGTCCTCGACGATCTGGTCGCAGGCGCTGGCGGTGAAGCGCTTGCCCAGGTGCACCACGTAGAGCATCCAGTTCACGTGGTCCACGTCGGGCCCGCGGTACGGCGGCTTGATGCCTTCGAAGCTGCGCATCTCTTCCAGGTACGCGGCTTCCACCTCGGCGCGGCGGGCGCTGATCTCGGGCAGGCGCGCCAGCTGCGCCATGCCCAGCGCGGCGGTGAGCTCGCCCATGCCGGCCTGCAGCGGCACGCGCGCGCCCACGCTGATGGAACGGCGGTCGGACAGGGCGCGCCGGCGCAGGTAGCGCAGCTCGCGCGCCAGCGCCTCGTCGTCTGTGACGACCATGCCGCCTTCGCCGCAGGCCAGAAGCGAAGGCTGCGAGAAGTCGAACACGCTGGCGTCGCCGAAGGCACCCACCGGGCGGCCGGCATAACACGAGCCCACGGCTTCGGTGCTGTCTTCGATGAGCTTGAGTCCGTGCTGCTTCGCCAGCGCCTCGAACCCGTTCCAGGCCGCCGGGTGGCCGTTCACGTTGCCGGCGATGACGGCGCGCGTGGAAGGCGAAAGCACGGTGGCGGCGCGCGCCGGGTCCAGGCAGCCGGACCAGTAGTCGATCTCGGCGAACACCAGCTTCGCGCCCGCCAGCGTGACCGCGTGCCCCACCTGGTGCCAGCCATAGGGCGAGGCCACGACCTCGTCTCCGGCACCGATGCCCAGCGCGCGCAGCAGCAGCCAGGTGCCGAGGGTGCCGCTGGCCACCGCCACCGCGTGGCCGCGGCCCACGCTGGCGGCGAACCGCCGCTCGAAGGCTTCGACCAGCGGGCCGGCCGACAGGCGCGGCTGCTCCAGCGCCGCCGTCACCAGCGCGGCTTCGACCTCGCCGATGTCGGGTTCGGACAGGTGCAGCTCGTGCTCGGGCGCCAGCACCGGTGGCAGGGCTTCGGGGGCGTTCATGGGGTCACTCGCCCGAAAGGCGCCGCGCTTCGACCGTGATGGGCAGCGAGGTGCCCTCGGGCATCTCGGGCAGCTCCAGCGTCCAGCCGTTGGCCAGCGTGACGGTGCCGCCCCACAGGCCCGGCTTCTGCTGCGCGACCACCGGCTCTTCCAGGTCCTTCTTGGCCACGTAGGCGGAGAGCACGCCGCCGGAATTGCGGCGCATCATGACTTTCATGCGGGGGTCCTTTCGGGGACGGAGGTGAGCAGGGGCCCCAGCACGCGCGCGGCGGCGGCCAGGGTGTGTTCGATCTCGGCTTCGCTCGTCTCGCGGCCGAGCGAGAAGCGCACGGCGGCCTTGGCGCGCAGCGGCGTCTCGCCCATCGCCAGCAGCACGTGCGAAGGCTCGGTGCCGCCGGCGCTGCAGGCCGAGCCGGAGCTGGCGACCACGCCTTCGGATTCCAGCTTGTTCAACACCTGCTCGGCCGGCAGGTCGCCGAAGCGCAGGCCGCTGGTGTTGGGCAGGCGCGCGGCGTTGGCGCCGTACACGTGCACGCCGGGCAGGGCCTGCAGCAGCCCGCGTTCGAGGCGGTCGCGCAGGCGCGCCATGCGATCGACGTCGGCCTCCAGCGTGCGCGCGGCGCGTTCGCAGGCGGCGCCGAAGCCGGCGATGCCGGGCAGGTTCTCGGTGCCGCCGCGGCGCTGGCGCTCCTGGCGGCCGCCGATCAGCGGCGCCAGCGGCAGGCCACGCCGCACGACGAGCGCGCCGCAGCCCTTGGGGCCGTGCAGCTTGTGCGCCGACAGCGTCATCAGCTTCCAGCCGCTGGCGGCGAAGTCCAGCGGCGCCTTGCCGGCCAGCTGCGTCGCGTCCACGTGCAGCCAGGCGCCGGCGGCCTGCGCCAGCGCGGCGGCTTCGGCGGTGGGCTGCAGCACGCCGGTCTCGTTGTTGGCGCCCATCAGGCTGACGAGCGCGACGTCGGGGCCGAGCGCGGCGCGCAGCTGCGCCAGGTCCAGCCGTCCGGCCCGATCGACACCGAGGCGCTGCACGGCCACGCCTTCACGTTCCAGCCGCGTGGCCAGCGCCATCAGGCCCGGGTGTTCCACCGCGCTCAGCAGCCAGCGCGTGCGCCCTTCCGCACGCCGCGAAGCCAGCGCGCCCAGCACCGCGTGGTGGTTGGCTTCGGTGGCGCCGCTGCCGAACACCAGCTCCGAAGGCATGCAGCCCACGAAGGCCGCCACCTGCGCGCGCGCGGCGACGAGCACGCGCTTCGCTTCCTGGCCCGGCCCGTGGGTGGACGACGGGTTCGCCCACGCGTGCTGCAGCGTGTGCAGCATGGCCTGCACCGCCTGCAGCGCGGGCGCGGTGGTGGCGTTGTGGTCGAGCTGCGCGATCACGGCCAGAACTCGCGCGAAGGGTCGGCCGCCAGCAGCGCCAGCGCCTGCGGCAGCGGCATGACGCTGCCCTTCTGTACCCAGATGCCCAGCGCGTGGTCACGCGCGTAGAGCTTCCACAGCGCGCCGTCGGGCATCAGGCGCGCGATGTCGATCTCGCGCCCGTCGGCATACACGCTGCGCGAGCAGTTGGGGCTGGCCACCTTCCAGCCGCGGCCTTCGCGTTCCAGCCGCGGCTGCACGTACTTGTAGCGTTCGCGCCGCGCCAGCGCCTGCAGGATGCGCCGCTCGTCCAGGTTCACCACGGCGCCGGCCGGCACGGGCGCGACGGCGCGACGCGCGTTCACCGCACGACCTCGATCTCTTCTTCGGTGACGCCCAGCACCACGAGGCCGAAGTCCACCAGGTACAGCGGCGTGTCGGTCTCTTCGTGGTGGCCCACGTTGACGATCTCGCCCGGCCCGCCGGCGGCGATGAGCAGGCGGTCTTCCTCGATGTCGGGCAGGCTGCCGTCGTTGTACAGGTCGACCGCGGCGCGCACTTCCTCGCCCCAGCGGTACTTGGCCTCGCGCGGGATCTTCATGCCAGCTCCTTCAACAGGTTCGCCTTCTCGCCCAGCTGTTCCAGCACTTCCGGCGGCAGGTGGTCCAGCGTGCACAGTTCCTTCGCGCGCATGCCCACGCGGTGGCCGGTGGCGGGAAAGTCGACGGCGTAGATGTAGAACTGCTGCAGGAAGGTGCCGATCGACTGCACGTAGCCGAAGTCGCCCTTGCTCACGAGCACGTCGCCGATGTCCTTGCCGTTGTAGGTGCCGTCGTTGCGGATGACGGTGCGGCTGGCCACCCGTTCGCCGATGGAAAAGCGCGGCGGCTGCGCGATCTCGATGACGTCGTCGTCGCGAACGATGTCAGCCATGGCGCAGCTCCAGCGCTTCCACTTCGTCTTCGTCTTCGTCGCGACCGGCGCGCACGCGCACCTTTTCGAGCAGCGCGCCGCCCACGTGGTCGGCCGGGTCCAGCGCGCGCAGCAGCGCCAGCGCTTCGCGCGCCTCGCCCTCGTCGCGCAGGCGCAGGCTCAGGTAGGCGTAGCCCTTGAGCGTGAAGAGGTAGAAGCGGGTGCGCGCGTCGGTGAAGGTGCCGGCCAGCGGCGCCTTCGGCACTTCGCGCCACACGCGGGGCAGGCCCAGCGCCTGCGCGCCCACCACCAGCGCGCGCCGCGCCACGTCGCGCGCGGCGGCCAGGCGGTGGCCGTAGAAGTGGTGGCGGTAGAAGGCGATGAGCAGTGCCGGGTGCTCGGGCGCCAATGCACTCGCCCGCATCAGCGCGGCCATCGCGCCGGCGGGGTCGCTGCCGCGCAGGCGGCCGGCCTCGGCGAGCGCCGCTTCGGCCGCCGGCGGCAGGCCGGCGCCGAGCACCGCGTCGTCGAAGCCGTCGTCGGCCATGGCGCGGCCTTCAGGTGCGCACGACGCGCTTGATCGAACCCACGCTCACCGCGGCCTGCGCCGGCTTGGTTTCGCTGGTGCTGCAGCCGCAGGCGGCCTGGTTCGGGTTCACGAAGGTCAGGCCGCTCTGCAGCGGGGTGTCGGCGAAGTCGACCGTCACGCCGTCCAGCAGCAGCCGGCTTTCGGCGGGCAGGAACAGGCGCAGGCCGTTCACGTTCAGCTCGGCGTCGCCTTCCTTCAGCGCGCCTTCGACCGTGAAGCTGCTGCTGTAGCCCGAGCAGCCGCCCGGCGCCACGCTCAGCCTGAAGCCGCCGGCCGGATGCTCGGAGAAACGCACCATGCGGCGCATGAACTTCTCGGCCGCCGGGGTGACCGTCACTTGTGGCGTCAGCACGATGGTCAGGCCTTCTTGATGCAGCCGTCGACCGGGCACACCGCGATGCACTGCGGCGCGTCGAAGTGGCCTTCGCACTCGGTGCACTTGGCGGGGTCGATGATGAAGGTGCCGCCCTTCTCGCGGATGGCGACGTTGGGGCACTCGGGTTCGCAGGCGCTGCAGCCGGTGCACTGGCTGGCGATGATCTTCAGGGCCATGGTGGGGTCTCCTTCGAAGGAAAAAGGTCAGGCGGCGGCCGTGTAGGCGCCCTGGCGGATGCGGGCGTCGCCGCGCGGCTGGTGTTCGATCTCGCCGCGCGCCACGCGGGCGCGGTAGTCGGCGAACCACGAGAGCGCGGCCTTCTCGATGAACTCGTGCGCGTAGCGGTCCACCGGCTCGATGCCGGCGGCGGTGAGCTCGTCGCGCGGGCAGGCGCCGATCTTCGAGACCAGCACCGCGTGGCAGTCGTTGATGGCGTTGACGATGGACGGCAGCTGCTCGTCTTCACCATAGCCGCCCTGGCAGTACAGGTCCACGCGGCGGTGGCCGACGAACAGCGCTTCGCTCTGGCTGACCTCGAAGATCTGGAACTCGGTGGCGTGGCCGAAGTGCTGGTTCACCTTGCCGTGGCCTTCGGTGGCCACCGCGACCAACACCTTGATCGACGCATCCACGCCGTCTTCGACGGCCGCCGCGGCGAGCGCCGCTTCCTTCGCCGCGTGCTGGGCCTGGCGTTCGGCTTCCACCGTGGCCTGGTACTCGCGGCGCTTGTCCAGGTCGTAGACGACCTCCATCTGCTCGATCTTGTCGAGCGTGAACTCCTCGCTGCGGTCTTCGCCCAGCAGGCCCACGGCGTCGGCGCGGCACTGGCGGCAGTGGCGCATGAGGTTGGCGCCGCCGGCGCAGGCGTCCTGCACCGCCTTCAGCTCCTGCGCGGTGGGGCCGCGCTGGCCGGTGAGGCCGTAGTGCGTGCCGTGCTCCGCCTCGCTGATGAGCGGCATGATGTTGTGCAGGAAGGCGCCGCGCTTCTTCACCTCGCGGTTCACCTCGATCAGGTGCTCGTCGTTGATGCCGGGGATCAGCACCGAGTTGATCTTGGTGAGCACGCCGCGCGCGGTGAGCATCTCCAGGCCGAGCATCTGGCGCTCGTGCAGGATCTTCGTCGCCTCGTACCCGGTCACGCGGCGGTGGTTCCAGAAGATCCAGGGGTAGATCTTCTCGCCCACCGCGGGGTCCACCATGTTGATGGTGATGGTGACGTGGTCGATGTTGTACTTGACGATCTCGTCGACCTGGTCGGGCAGCGCCAGGCCGTTGGTCGACAGGCACAGCTTGATGTCGGGCGCCTGCTCGTGGAGCATGCGCATGGTGTCGAAGGTCTTCTTCGGGTTGGCCAGCGAATCACCGGGGCCGGCGATGCCCAGCACGGTCATCTGCGGGATCTCGCTGGCCACCGCCAGCACCTTCTTCACCGCCTGCTCGGGCGTGAGCTTCTGGCTCACCACGCCGGGCCGGCTTTCGTTGCTGCAGTCGTACTTGCGGTTGCAGTAGTGGCACTGGATGTTGCAGGCCGGCGCCACCGCCACGTGCATGCGCGCGTAGTGGTGATGCGCCTCCTCCGAGTAGCAGGGGTGGTTCTTCACCTTCTCCCAGATCTCGGCGGGCATGTCGGCCGGGCCGTCGGAAGAACCGCAGCTGGCCTTGCCGGCGCCGCCGCTGGTGCCGCAGCCGCCGGAGGCGGCGGTCTCCAGGATCTTGCTCACGGCCTGGCGGCCGCGGCCGAGATCGGCGAGAGAGACGAAGGCGGTGTTGCTCATGCGCGGGCCTCGCGGTCGAAGGGTTCGTGGCCCTCCATTGCGAGACCCGTGCCAAGGGCCTGTGCCTTAGGAATCAGGCACTTGGCGCTGCCGGGGCTGTGTGCGGTTCACGACAAAGCCCACAGCGGCAGTGGCTTTCAGTTGGGCGGCGCCGCCGCTTCCTCGTCGACCGCCTTCTGCACGGCGCGGTGGAATTCGTCGCGCGCCCTGCCGGCCGTGCGGTCGCTGGCGGTGGGCCAGCTGGCGTTGCTGGCGATGACGAGCTGGCGCCTGGGGTCGATGAAGATCGCCTGGCCGAAGATGCCGCGCGCCGCGAAGCTGCCGTCGGCGTAGGTCCACCACTGGTAGCCGTAGCCGCGGCCGGGCTGGTCGATCGGCGTACGTTCGCTGGTGGCTTCCTGCAGCCAGCCTTCGGGCACGATGCTCTGGCCGTTCACCTTCGCGCCGTTCAGGATGAACTGGCCGAAACGCGCGAAGTCGCGCGTGGCGGCCTGGATGCAGCAGCCGCTGATCTCCTTGCCGCTGCGGTTGAGGATCCAGGTCGCCTGCTGCTCCATGCCGGCCGGCGCCCAGATCTTTTCCGACAGGTACTGCGCCAGCGGCTTGCCGGTGGCCTGCGCCACCAGCACGCCCACCAGGTTGGTCTCGCCGGTGCTGTAGTGCCAGCGCGTGCCGGCGGGCACCTCGCGCGGCAGCTGGCGCAGGTAGCTCACCAGCGCGTCCACGCCTTCCTCGGGCTTGTGCTTGTTGAACAGCGCCACGTCGGCCTTCGGGTCGGCGTAGTCCTCGTTCCAGCGCACGCCGGAGGTCATGGTCAGCAGCTGGCGGATGCTGACGTCGTCGTAGGCCGAGCCCTTCATCGCCGGGATGTAGGTGCTGACCTTGTCGTCCATGCTGCGGATGGCGCCGTCGCGCAGCGCCGCGCCCACCAGCGTGCTGGTCATGCTCTTTGCGACCGAGAAGCTGGTCCAGCGGCCGGCGGCATCGAAGCCCAGGCCGTAGCGTTCCAGCCGCAGCTGGCCGCGGTGCAGCACCACGATGGCGGCGCTGCGCTGGGCGGCCATGTAGGCGTCGAGGTCCATGGCCAGCTTCAGCGGCGGGCCCGGCGGCAGCGGCGAAGGGGTGCCGCCGGCGGCGATGACGCGCGACTTGGCCAGGATGGGCAGGCGGTCCAGCGCGCGGAAGCCGGCGTCGCGCTGGGGCTGGGTCCAGAACAGGACGTCGGCGTTGGTGGGGAGGGTGGCCAGCAGGCCACGGGTTTCCTTGTCGAGGCTGAACCAGCCGCCCACAGCGGCCAGGGCGACGGCAGCCAGCAGGGTGAGGGTGACTTGTTTGAGTTTCATCGGGGGAACGCGCGTCCTTGCCAAGGCCGTATTGGACACGATGGACCGCGGCGGCCTTCGACGCCGCTCTGGAAGGGGGCGTTCGCCGGCCCTGGCGGACAGGAGTGCTGAATGAAGCCCGCGCCTGCGCTGCGGTCAGTGGCCGGCCGACTGCTCCCAGGCCTGCAGCATCCGCAGGGCTTTCTCGGTGCGCATGGGCAGCTCGGCGCCGTCGAACGGCAGCGAACTCGCGGGCAGCGCTGCCAGGTAACGGTGCCACTGGACCAGGTTGGCGATGACCTTGGCGTTCCCCGTCTCCAGCAGCAGCGCACGGTCGAACAGGGCCTGAACCCTGCGCAGCGCCGCCGGTTCGGGCTGCGGGCTCGCTGCGCAGCAAGCGCTCAAGTGGGCGATGGCGACGAGGTTCAGCACTTCGGCACTCGTGGGCATGCGCTGCGAGGCCTCCTCCAGATGCTTCTGCGCTTCGTCCCAGGCAAAGCGCCGGCTCCTCGCAGCCGCGGCCGAGTCCGCCTCCGACCCGCCGGTCGTGTGGTCGCGCTCGGCCTGCGCCAGCCTGAGCGTGCCTTCCATGATGGCGGCCAGCGCGAGGGGCTTTCGAAAGCCGCTCTCGTCGCCCAGCCCGGAGGCCGTGCTCTCGCGGACCGACTCGCGGAACTCGCCGATCATGCCGAGCACCCGTTCGCGTTCATCAGGTTCACCCGAGACGCGAGCGTCGAGGTAGGCCACGATCGAACGCATGAACAGCATCTCGGGCACGCGCACCACGACGTTGTCCATGGCATCCATGTGGATCCAGCCGGGCCGGCCATCACTGCCCAGCACCAGTAGCCAGGGCCGCCTCCACGCCAGCGTCACGAAGCGCCTGGGCAGGGGCCACGCCAGGGCATCGAGACTCCGCTCCTGCCGCACCTCCATGAGCGCACCGATGCGGTCACCGAGTTGCTCCAGCGTCGCGGTGGTCAGCCGCCGCAGCGGGAAGGTGATCGTGTCGGCCGGCAGGTCGCCCTGGAAGGCCCAGGATCCGCCCAGCCTTGCGGGGGCGATCGTGACCCGGATTGCGCGGTCGACGCTGCCGTTCCACAGCACGCGCAGATGGGACCCGGTGAGCAATTCGCCGGCGCCGTCGTAGACCTCGCCCCAGGAGAAGACAGCGCTGTGATACAGCCGCCGCCAGAAGAACCCGGAACGATTCTCCGCCACGGCATCGTAGATGGGCTCGATGCTGCAGCGGGGGTCTTCCGGCGCGCCCTCGACGACCGTGATGTGCGTGTGCGGCAGCTTCGCCGCGCTCTGCATGGCCTGCAGGATCAGGATCTCGTTGAGATGCTGCACCGCGTCGCGGGTGGCATCGACGGTGCCCCGGTACCGGTAGGGCACCAGGACCACGTACGAAGAGGGGGCGAATGCGTTGCTGATGCGCGGGTTGTCGCAGGGAGTACGCAGCAGCGAGGCACCGCAGCCCTGGAGAAGCCCGACCACGGCCAGCAGCAGGAGCCCGCGCCCCAGGGTCATGGCGTCACCTGCGGCCCGCGCGTGACGCAGTCCTGCAGCTGGACACCGGCCGCGCGAGCGTCGGACTTCAAGTCGACCATGATCAGGTCGATGTTCTTCACGATGTCGCGCTCCAGCGCCGCCTGGTCGGGTCTCATCAGGCGGCCTCCGAGCGCGACCAGGCCGTTGCGGCTGTCGCAGTAGGCCACCCAGGCGGCCGCCAACTCGCCTCGGGCCATGGCCTTCGGGTCGCTCTTGGCGCGCCGGTAGTAGGCCGCAGCCAGGCCCAACGTGATGAGAGGCTTGACGGTCGACTCGTCGTTCAGCACTCTGGTCCAGGCCTCCACCCCGCCTTCGGGCGCGTCGGCGCGCGGCGTCACGATCTCCGCCTCACGCCTTGGGGCACCATCCATGCGCACGTAGACCGGAATGGCAAGCTGGACGATCGCGTCCTTGCCGCCCTCGCGGCCCTGCCACAACGCGAAGATCGCCCGGTACCCGAGGAAGCGCTTCACCTCTTCGAGGCTGAAGTCGTTGGGCGTGATCTCGTATTCGCACAGCCTGAAGTCGACCCACAGCGAGGGTTTGGCCATCTTCGCCTGCCGGGCCACGGCGCGCGAGATGTCGGCCAGCATGGGACTCACGCTGTTGATGAGCTGGTTGCCTGCGTCTCCGACCAGCCCGGGCTGGAACACCAGGGCGTAGTAGTGGTCCTGCGCCTCCCCCGGCTTGAAGAGTTCGGGACAGGTCACGCTGGCGTGCAAGGGCGGGGCCATCAGGCCCAGGATCGCGAACGCGGCCGCCACCACAGGCGTTCGCCGGCTACGGGTACCCTGGACGGCGCTCACGACGACGGCACCTCGCACTTTGCCGGTATCGCGCAGCGGAGATCGTTCGCGAACGCCGAGATCTCGTCGTGGAACTGGCAGTTCATGGCCCTGACGCGATAGGCCCCCTGCAAGACCTGGCACACGCTTTCGGGGTGCCGGCTGGCGACCAGCCGGAGTCCGTAGAGGGCCTCCGTCGGGCCGCTTCCCGGCGTTCCGACTGCCAGCCCCAGGAGCGGCATCGCGGCGTCGGCGCCGTACATGGCCAGGTGCAGGGCGATGCCACGTCGGCGATCGCCTTCGTTGGACCGGACGCCCGGGACGGGCTCGATCTTCTTCTGGTACTCGACGACGAGCGAATTCATCGCGCCAATCGCCGCCACCGCGGCTTGCCGCTCGCGCAAGGTCTGGTCGAACCGGTCCTTGAGCACGAACCCGAAGCCGGCAATGAGCGCGGCCTGCACGACCGCCACCGACATGTTGAACCACGCGATGGTGTCGGCCGACCGCCCCTGCTTCGCTTGCACTGGCATGGTTGGAGCGTCCATGTCCTTCGCCTTCCGGCCGATGGCCTTGCGACGAATATAGGCAGGCCGTGGACATCGCGATTGCGTCTGCGCAATCAGCGCCATGAGTTGGAAGCGGGCGCCGGCTAGGCGGCGGGCGCATGGTGCCGCAAGGGCCGCCGACCGCTTGACCGCGAGGCGCAGAGCTACAGCCGGGGCGGCACGGCCTCTTCGGCGTGCTTGCAGGTCGCCCGCGCCAAGGCGGCCTTGCGAAGGCTCTCCTTGCCCGCCCTGCGCGACACGCTAGCGGAGCTTTGACAGTGCAAGCTGCAACTCTTTGTCGAAGTCAAACTGAAAGGCTCCTTGAGACGGGGCCCGGTCATTCGTGCCCAAAGGTTGAATGTCAGCGGGCGCCCATACCGGTCACGTCAGGGCCGTCTCGGCGAGCGACCGCTCGGCTCACAAAGGGATCGGTCGAGGCAGTCAGGTGGCAAGCGCCTCGCCTATGACCGGATCCGCGTCGTGCGAACTCAACAGGCTGGACAGACTTACACCACGCGCTGGGGCACGACCGGGCTCGCTTCGCGGTCGCACTCTGGGCACGCCATGGGTGATCACGCGCGATCCCCGCCCGGAGGGACGCAAGTAAGGTCGACAAGTCTCTGGGGCCCGCTTCGCCCGATCAGTGGATCCGTAGTCGACCCAGAAGAACCAGGATTCAGAACCTGACGCCCGCTGGGTGCTTGGGCGATGAAGCGTGCAGCTCACCTTGAGCCAGTCGCGTGACCACGCGCTGCACCACCTGAGCACCGGGTGACCAACTTGGGCCGCGCGGCCAGCAGCACGGAAGCCGGACGCCTCACCAGCGCCGGTGCGCCGCCACGGCGGGAGGCATTGCGCGTAGAGTGTTCACCCGTGGAAAGGCTGTATACGCTGCTACTCACCGACTTGGTCGACAGTACGGCGATCAACGCGCGGCTGGGCGAGGCGGCCATGCTCGCGTTGTGGGACCGCCACGACGCCGGATCGCGCGAGCTGGCACGTCGGTTCCGCGGCCGCGAGATCGACCGCAGCGACGGTTTCCTGATGCTGTTCGACGAAACCGGCGACGCCGCCGACTTCGCCAGCGCCTATCACCGGATGCTTGCCAGCCTGGCGCCGCCGCTGAAGGCGCGCACCGGTCTACACCTGGGGACGCTGACCCTGCGCACCAACACGCAAGAAGACATTGCGCTCGGGGCCAAGCCGCAGGAAGCGATCGGCATCGCGAAAGCGTTTGCGGCCCGACTGATGATGCTGGCGCGACCAGGTCAGACGCTCGTGAGCGCCGACGTGGTGAGAGCGCTACAGTCCCAGCGCGGCGATGCTTGCCGCTTCGTGAATCACGGGTACTGGCACTTCAAGGGCATCGACGAGCCGGTCGAAGTCTGGGAGGTCGGGGACGAGACAACGCCATTCATCCCCCCGCCGGACGCCGATAAGGCGCACCGCATGGTCCGCCTCGACGGTCATTGGGTGGGCATTCGAGAGGTTCCATGCACGTTGCCAGCCGAGCGCGACTCTTTCTTTGGCCGCGCAGCCGATCTCCGGGCAATCGCCGCGTCCTTCGCCGCGGGTTCAAGGCTGCTCACGCTTCACGGGCCCGGTGGGGTGGGCAAGACGCGCCTCTCACTTCGCTACGGATGGCAGTGGCGCGGCAGCTACCCGGGTGGCGTTTACTTCTGCGATCTGGCGGTGGCGCGCGATCTTGAAGACATCGTGCGCGCCGTGGCACACGGCCTCGAACTGCCGCTCAGGTCCAACCCTTCGGAGCAACTAGCGCGAACCATCTCGCAGCGCGGAAGATGCCTGCTCGTGCTGGACAACTTCGAGCACCTCGTCGGCCACGCTGGCGAGACGGTGGGGTACTGGGCGGACCACGCTCCGGAGGCGAGCTTTCTTGTAACCTCGCAAACCAGCCTGAGGTTGGCTGGTGAGCAGACGTTGGACGTCGCGCCGCTGCCGTCCGATGCCGCGATTGAGCTGTTCAACGCCCGGGCGTCAGCTGCGCAATCCGACTTCGAGCCCGCACGAGAGGCGGAGCAAGTCGCTGCAGTCGTCGGTCTGCTCGATGGCTTGCCGCTAGCCCTCGAGTTGGCGGCGGCGCGCGCACCGGTGCTGTCAGTGCGACAGATACGCGACCTCATGCGCGACCGCTTCCGGCTGCTGGGAGGCGAAAAGGGTAGGCCGGCAAAGCAGGCAACGCTGAAGGCAGCGATCGACTGGTCATGGGACATGCTCGCCGCGCCGGAGCGCAGCGCAATGATGCAGCTCTCGGTCTTCGAGGGCGGGTTCACGCTCGACGCGGCAGAGGCCGTCGTCAGTCTGGAGGCCCCGGCGCCATGGATCGTCGACGTTGTGCAAGCGCTGACGGCCAAGTCGATGCTCCACCGGAGCGCCACCTCGCGCTTCGCAATGCTTGCCGCCATTCAGGAATACTCGGCGCTTCAATTGAGGGCCGGTGCTTGCGACAATGATCCCCGGAGACGCCACCGCCTCCACTTCGCGACCTTCGACGAGCGCAGCGCCCAGGCCGACCGCTGCGCGGACCTGGGCAACCTCCTCGCTGCCTGCCGCAACGCCGTAAACCTGGGGGATGCCGCAGCCGCCGTGGCTTGCCTAGTCCCCGCATGGTCAGCGCTACGACTTACCGGTCCCTTCGGCACTGCGCCCCGCATCGCGGATGCTGTCGCCGGGTTGGCGGGCGCGACGGCGGTGGAAAGGGCCGAGTGCGCCTGGGTGAAGGCATCGGCCAGCTTGGCCTTAGGGCGCGTGGACGATGCAGTCGCGCTGGCTCGTCGCGCATCGGAGGACCTGCCCCCGGAGGCGCCGGCCGACCTGCGAGCGCGGGTGTACGGGATCCTTGGCGAGGCCGAGAGCCTGGCGGGCAACTACGAGCAGGCCGCCCGACATCTCGGCGAGGCCAGGTTCGCCGCGCAGGCAGACAGCCGCATCACAACCCGCTGCATGGTCCTCAACGCGTCGGGGGCGATGGCCCACGAGCGAGGCGCCTTCGCCGAGGCACGAGCCCACTACCTCGAGGCGCTGGATCTGGCGGAGCCGGCCGGCTTGGTACGGTGGGTCGGCGGCCTCCACGGCAACCTGGGAATGGTTCACCAAGCCCACGGCGAACTCGGGGAGGCTGCGAATTCGTTCGAGCGCGCTCTCAACGCGGCCCGCGAATGCGGAGACCGGCGCTGGGAAGGCAACGCCCTCTGCAACCTGGGCCTCGTCCACCTGGAACAGGGCCGCCTGGACAAAGCCGAGTCGGCTTTCGTCAGCGCTAAGGCGCTGGCCACGACGCTCGGCCATGGCGTGCTCCTGCACACTGTCGAGTGCAACCTCGGACTGACGAAGGACGCCGGAGGCGACGTTGCCGCGGCTAGCGCCCACTACTGGGCTGCGGTCCAGGGCATGCAGGAACTGGCTCAGAGCCAGTCCGAAGCGCACTTCCGCGCCTATCTCGCTTCGGCGCTAGCTCGCTCAGGCCGTGTGGGTGAGGCCGGCGCGAGTCTTGAGCGGGCGTTCGAACTCGCCGGACCGGGGGACTCGCTGGCTCGCGGGCTCTTGCTATGCGCCGCCGCGGACGCCGACTTCGCGGCGGGGCGTTCGGCCGGCGCCGAGCAGTCACTCATCGAAGCAGACCGAGTGAGAATACGACTGCAACTGGGACCGGAGTGCGAACTCGCGAAGTGGATTCGACGAGCATACGTCCTGGCGGGCCGGCCGCCTGGACTCAGTCTCGATTGATCACACCCGGTCCGGGGGCGTCGCCCGGACAAGGCTTGTATACCCCAGAGTCCTTGTACGCCACGCGGATCTCGTAGAGGTATAGCGAGGTCTCATACCTACTCTTGAGCCTCTTACCCACATCATCCGACAAGTCGGGAGCCAGGACGTTACTCTCGTCTGCGTCACCCTCGAACTCGTCCGAACCGTTGGTGAACTTGATCCCATCCTTGAAAGACTGTGGGGAGTCCTGGCCATCACCGAACCTAAATTCACCAACGCCAACGTTCACGAGCTTCCACCGGATGCGCCGTGCGCGCCCCGCGTCTGTATCGCCAATCTCGATGAACTGGGGAGCCCTGATCTCGCATTTGCTCCCGACCTTGCGCACGAGCACCGGAACCACGCAACGGATACTCGGGGGCTTTACGCAGCTGTGCACCGACCAGGCGGAAAGGCCGCTGTCGGGCAAACCCAGCTTTCCAATCCGCTTCTCTGCCGCCCCGGCCATCCCGGTCCAAGCAAGCGCAAGCGCCAAAGCAGACACACGCAGCTTCATCCAGCGCCCCTCCGTCCGCCAGTAGGGCGGATCCCCGCATTCTCCGGCGTGCCCGCAGATCTGTCATCCTCACTTGGCGCTAGCGTCCCGGGATGACCCTTCCGGGTCGACTCGAGCCCGTCGCACCAGCGGGGACCGGTCGTTCACGTTGCGAGACCGCGCTGAAACACCATGTAGGTCAGCTGGCTACCGCATTGCTGCCTCTCACGGAGGCACCGGCCAGAAGACTGAATGTCGGCCCGATGGCGCTGACCTTGAGTCCGCTCATTGACCGCCACTGGCTCCTAACGCTGCACGGCCGTCGCTCAGATTGAGTGAGTGAACTGCGGCGAGGATCGCTGGCGCAGCATTGCAGCGAAGTGATGCTTCCTGCGCTGCCAATCAAACCCTCTCCACCGCCGCCCAGAACGCCTCGGCCGTAGGCGCCTCAGCCCCAGCCCGCCGGTACAGCCTCACCTGCACTTCAATCGGCCACCCGCCGCGCCCGGCTTCGACAAGCCGCCCGCCCGCCAGTTCATCCTCGATCAACGTGCGCGGCAGAAAAGCGACCCCGCGTCCTTCCATCACCATCGTCTTCAGCAACGTCGCCAGGTGCGCCGTGAACACCGGCGCAGCGGCCACGCGCTCCAGCGCATCGGCCCGCAGCGCCCGCACGATGCGCCCCAGCCCCGACTCGGCGCTGTAGCCCAGCAGTGGCACGCTGCCTGCGCCTTCCAGCGCATGGCGCGGCTTGCCGGCGCGGCCGGGCGCGCTCACGGGCAGCAGCACGTCGGTGCCCACCTGCACCGAAGGAAAGGCGCCCGGGTCCAGGCGCCCCGGCACCTGCGGGTGGGCGTGGCACAGCAGGAACTGCACGCGGCCCTGGGCGATGAGCGCTTCGCAATTGGCGGCCACGTCGGACACCAGCTGGATGGGCCCCAGCGGCAGGCGCTTTTCCAGCGCGCGCAGCCACGGCGGCCAGAAGGTGAGCGACAGCGCATGCGTGGCCGCGAAGCGCAGCGTGGCCGAAGCGGCGTCGGCCACGGCGCGCGCCTCGTCGGGCACGCGCGCCACGCGGGCCAGGATCTCTTCGGCCACGCCGCGGAACCACTGGCCGGCTTCGGTCAGCGCCACCGGGTGGCCGCTGCGGTCGAACAGCGCCACGCCCAGCCATTCTTCCAGCGCGCGGATGCGACGGCTGAAGGCCGGCTGCGTCATGTGGCGCTGCTCGGCCGCGCGCGAGAAGTTGCCGCTGGCGGCCAGCGCCTGGAAGTCTTCCAGCCAGGTCAGGTTCATCGGTGCTTTGGCGGCATCAAGGCAGAGAAAACGGGCATTGGCCTTCCCGGCGCCGGGCGCCGAAGATGCGCTCCATTGTTCCCGAAGGAGACACGCGTGCCCACCATCCAGAACTACCGCGGCATCATCCCCGCCATCGCCTGCCCGTTCACGCAGGACCACCGCATCGACGAGCCGGCGCTGCGCCGGCTGGCTTCGTGGCTGGCCGGCCCGCCCGGCGTGGTGGCGCTCATGACCAACGGCCACACGGGCGAAGTCTTCTCGCTCACGCCGACCGAACGCGCCGAGGTCACGCGCATCGTCGCCGCGGAAGTGAAGGGCCGGGTGCCGGTGATCTCGTCCATCGTCTGCGAAGGCCTGGCCGACGCGCGCGAACACGCGCACCGGGCGCGCGACGCTGGCGCGAAGGGCCTGGACGTGATGCCGCCGCACCACTGGCTGCGCTTCGGCTTCCGGCCGGGCCACGTGGCCGAGTACTTCGACGCCATCGCCGAAACGGGCCTGGACCTGATCGCCCACGTGTACCCGGCGTGGACGCGCGCTTCGTACAGCGCCGCCACCATGGCCGACCTGGCCCGCATGCCCGCGGTGCGCGCCTTCAAGGTGGGTCAGCGCGACATGAACAAGTACGCCGCCGACATTGCCGCCGTGCGCGCCGCCGACGCCAGCAAGGCCATCCTCACCTGCCACGACGAGTACCTGCTGGCCAGCATGGTGCAGGGCGTGGACGGCGCGCTGGTGGGTTTTGCCACCTTCATTCCCGGCCTCATCAACGACCTGTGGGAAGCGGTGAAGGCCGGCGACCTGAAGAAGGCGATGGCGGTGCAGGCGGTGATCACGCCGCTGAAGGATGCCGTCTACGGCGGCGGCGAACCCACCGGCGAAGCGCACGCGCGCATGAAGGCCGGCATGTGGCTGGCCGGCGTGATCGACAGCCCCACCGTGCGGCCGCCGACCGAGGCCCCGAACGACAAGGAACTGCAGGCGCTGCGCAGCGCGCTGGACAAGGCCGGGCTGCTGAAGCGCTGAACGAACCACAAGAACAGGAGACCACGACATGCAACGACGCCACTTCATCGCCGCCGCCACCCTGCTGGCCGCCGCCAGCGCGCACGCCCAGAGCTGGCCGACCAAGCCGGTGAAGATGATCATTCCGTTCCCGCCCGGCGGCACGCTCGACACCGTGGGCCGCATGCTGGCGCAGAAGCTGGGCGAACAGCTGGGCCAGACCTTCGTGGTCGAGAACCGGGCCGGCGGCAACGGCACCATCGGCAGCGACGCGGTGGCCAAGGCCGCGGCCGACGGCTACACGCTGCTGTTCAACGCCAGCACCTTCACGACCACGCCGATGACGATGAAGTCTTCGAGCTACGACGTGGTGAAGGACTTCCAGCCCGTGGCGCTGGTGGCCAAGGCGCCGCTGGCGGTGGCGGTGAACAAGGCGCTGCCGTTCAACGACCTGAAGGGCCTGATCGCCTACGCCAAGGCCAACCCGGGCAAGATGAGCTTCGCCATCGGCTCCACCGGGTCGGCCGGCAACCTGGCCACCGAACTGCTGCGCAAGGCCAGCGGCATCCAGTACATGATCGTGCCGTACAAGGGCACGGCGCCGGCCTTCCAGGACCTGATCGGCGGCCAGATCGACGGCTTCATCGACCCCATCCTGGGCTCGGCGCAATACGCCAAGAGCGGGCTGCTGAAGGTGGTGGCCGTCACCAGCAAGCAGCGCGTGGCGATGATCCCGGACGTGCCTACCGTCGCCGAGACGGTGCCCGGCTACGAGTTCTACAGCTGGTACGGCCTGTGGGGCCCGGCGAAGCTGCCGATGGACATCGCCCACAAGCTGAACGCCGAGGTCAACAAGGCGCTGGCCGGCGAGATGAAGGACAAGCTCGGCGCGCAGGGGCTGCTGCTCACGCCGGGCTCGATCGAGGACTTCGTCGCCTTCCAGCGCGAAGACATGGCGCGCGCGCAGAAGATCATCACCGAAGGGAACATCCGTGCCGAATGAGCACGCGCTGGTCACGGGCAGCAGCAGCGGCATCGGCGAGGCCATCGCCCGCCGGCTGCTGGCCGAAGGCTGGCGCGTGACCGGGCTGGACCGCGCGCCGGCCGTCGTCGACCACGCCGCGTTCAGCGCCGTGGCGGTGGACCTGGCCGACGGCGACGCCGCCGAAGCCGCGGCCCGTGCCGCCGGCCCGGCGCAGGCGCTGGTGCATGCGGCCGGCGTGCTGCGCGTCGGCCGCCTGGGCGACAGCGCGCCGGCCGACGCGCAGCTGATGTGGGCCCTGCACACCGCCGCCGCCAGCCGCCTGGCCGCCGCGCTGGTGCCCGCCATGGCCGCGGCCGGCCATGGGCGCGTGGTGCTCATCGGCAGCCGCGTCGCGCACGGCAAGGCCGGGCGCGCCGACTACGCCGCCAGCAAGGCCGCACTGGTGGCGCTGGCGCGCAGCTGGGCGGCCGAGGTGGTGAGCCAAGGGGTCACCGTGAACGTCGTCTCCCCCGCCGCCACCCAGACCGCGATGCTGTCCGACCCCGCGCGCGGCGCCGCCACGCCGGTGCTGCCGCCCATCGGCCGCCTGATCCGCCCCGAAGAGGTGGCGGCGCTGGTGGCCTTCCTGCTCTCGCCCGAGGCCGCGGCCATCACCGGGCAGGAGATCCAGGTCTGCGGCGGCTCGTCGCTCGACCGCTGAACCCCATTGCCCATCATGAAGATCGTCGACATCCGCGAATCCACCCGCCCCATCAAGAGCAACATCCGCAACGCGTACATCGACTTCTCGAAGATGACGCTCAGCCTGGTGGCCGTGGTCACCGACGTCGTGCGCGAAGGCAAGCCGGTGGTGGGCTACGGCTTCAACAGCAACGGCCGCTACGGCCAGGGCGCGCTGATGCGCGAACGCTTCATTCCGCGCGTGCTGGAAGCCGCCCCCGACAGCCTGCTCGACGCGCGCGGCGTGCTGGACCCGCACCGCGTGTGGGCCACGATGATGAACAACGAAAAGCCCGGCGGCCATGGCGAACGCTCGGTGGCCGTGGGCACCATCGACATGGCGCTGTGGGACGCGGTGGCCAAGATCGAGAACAAGCCGCTGTACCAGCTGCTGGCCGAACGCCACGGCAACGGCAAGCCCGACCGCAAGGTCTTCGTCTACGCCGCCGGCGGCTACTACTGGCCCGGCCAGGGCCTGGAAGGCCTGACGCGCGAGATGCAGAGCTACCTGGACCGCGGCTACAGCGTGGTGAAGAAGAAGATCGGCGGCGCTTCTCTGGCCGAAGATTGCCGCCGCATCGAAGCCGTGCTGAAGCTGCTGGGCCCCGGCCAGCGCCTGGCGGTGGACGCCAACGGCCGCTTCGATCTGAAGACCGCCGTCGACTACGCCAAGGCGCTGTCGCAGTACGACCTGTTCTGGTACGAGGAAGCGGGCGACCCGCTGGACTACGCGCTGCAGGCCGAACTGGCGAACCACTACGCCAAGCCCATGGCCACCGGCGAGAACCTGTTTTCCATGCAGGACGCGCGCAACCTCGTCCGCTACGGCGGCATGCGCCCGGACCGCGACTGGCTGCAGTTCGACTGCGCCTTGAGCTACGGCCTGGTGGAGTACCTGCGCACGCTGCAGATGCTGAAGGACCACGGCTGGTCGCCCGCGCGCTGCGTTCCGCACGGCGGGCACCAGATGTCGCTGGCCATCGCCGCCGGCCTGGGGCTGGGCGGCAACGAAAGCTACCCCGACCTGTTCCAGCCCTACGGCGGCTTCCCCGACGGCGTGGTGGTGGACAACGGCTACGTCACGCTGCCCGAGCTGCCGGGCATCGGGTTCGAGGGCAAGGCCGACCTGTACGCGGAGATGCGGGCGCTGGCGGCGTAGGCGTGGCGGGCAGGCCGGTTCAGAAATCCCGCCCCAGGCGGTAGGCGCGGTCCAGGAAGGCGCGCCGGGTGGCTTCGTCCGCGCCGTGCACGGCATGGAAGTATTCGTGCTCGACGCGCTGGATGCCCGGGTAGCGCAGCGCGTAGTCGTCGACGAGCACCTTCATGGCCGCCTTGAGGCCAGCCTTCTCGTAGGACGCCTCGTCCCAGATGGTGGTCTGGAGGATCAGCGCCTTCTCGTGCGTGAGCAGGGGCAGGCGGCCGGCCACGTCGCCGCGCCACGCCTGCGGCGTCATGCCGAAGGCGAAACCCAGGCTGAAGACCCGTTCGATCCAGCCCTTCAGGATGGCGGGGAAGCCGACGAACTGACCGGCGCCACGAAGGCCAGGGCATCGGCCTGCGCCACCTTGGCCTGCTGCTCGGCCACGTCGGGGGGTGCACCCAGGGCATGCAGCTTCCGAACCAGTTCGCGGTCGTCGCTCTTGCCGATCCACCGCTTCACCAGCAGGCGGCGCACCGGGTTGGAAGCGCCCTCGATCAGCGAACGCCTGACGTGCATGCGCTCGAGCACGTCGTCCGGCACGCTGTCGTCGATCCAGTCGGGGCTGTCCCGGTCGTGCAGCACCGGGTTGAAGCCGATCGCGTGCAGGTCGACCACCTCGTTCGTGTGCCCCGCGTCGCGCAGCCCTTCGGTGAAGCGCTCCAGCACCGCGTGGCAGAACGAGCGCGGGTTGTGGTGCGCATAGATCGTGAGGACTCTCATGGGCGGTCCGATCGCAGGCCTGATCGGGACACTGTCTCCCGCATCGCGCCCGGCCGGATTGCGCGCACTCAAGGGCCGGACGGGGCGGCCGCGCGCAGCCAGCCGACGACCGCTTCGCGCACCGCCTCGTCGCGCCCCACCAGCAGGTGGCCGCCGCTTTCGAAGCCGATGAACCGGGCCCCGGGAATGCGGCTGGCGGTGTACTCGGCGCCCGCATAGGTGCCGAAGCCGTCGTCGCGGGCGCTGATGGCCAGCGTCGGCACGCGGATCGTCTCCAGCGCCAGCGGCCGCAGGCTCTTGCCCAGGCGCGTGTCGTCGCGCAGGCCCAGGGCGCGCTGCGACACGGGCAGCACGCGCTCGGCCATGGCGTTGACGCGCGCCTGCTCCTGCGCGCCGGCGGCGTGGATCAATTCGGGTGGCGTCGCCAGCACGTGGCGGAAGATGGGGTCGCGCGCGACCTGCAGG
>JABLTH010007851.1_pt1 | contig 32609 bp, 26 predicted proteins | sample 7875711 | NCBI WGS metagenome assembly JABLTH01 (sample SAMN14941262, study PRJNA633318) | bioreactor metagenome | isolation source: bioreactor | place: China | collected 2019-03-05 | reverse complement strand
CCGCCACGGCGCCCACCATCACCACCCAGCCCGCGAGCGCGACCGTCACCGCCGGAGCCACGGCCACCTTCACCGTGGCCGCCAGCGGCACGGCGCCCCTGGCCTACCAGTGGCAGAAGAACGGCGCGGCCATCAGCGGGGCGACGTCGGCCTCCTACACCACGCCGGCCACCACCACCGCCGACAGCGGGGCCACCTTCCGCTGCGTGGTGAGCAACAGCGCCGGCAGCGCCACCTCCAACAACGCGACGCTGACGGTGAACGCCGCCGGCACCACATTCACGGAAGCGGAATCCAACGGCACGATCGGCACCGCCAACGTGGTCGCCCGGACCTACACGAAGATCACCGGCACCATGGGCAACACCACCGACAAGGACCACTTCGCCCTCAGCCTCAACGCCAACGAGAAGCTGGCCATCGGCATGACGGGCCCCTCCACCACGGACTACGACCTCTACCTGCTGGATTCGGCGGGGGCCACCCTGGCCTCCTCCACCGGCGGCACGAGCACCGAGTCCGTGACCTACACGAACGGGGCTTCGGCCAGGACCGTCTACGCCCAGGTGATCAGCTACAGCGGCTCCAGCACCACCGTGCCCTACAACCTGACCCTCACCTACACCGCCGGGACGCCCGCGGCCGCGGAGCTGCTGGCCAACCCCGGCTTCGAGTCCGGGGCCACGGGCTGGACCGCCACCAGCGGCGTCATCACCAGCGACGCGGGCCAGGCGGCCCACGGCGGGAGCTGGAAAGCCTGGCTGAACGGCTACGGCAGCGCCCACACGGACACGCTGTACCAGCAGGCGAGCATCCCCTCCACCGCCACCACGGCCACCTTCAGCTTCTGGCTCCACATCGACACGGCGGAAACCACCACCACCACCGCCTACGACACCCTGAAGGTCCAGGTGCGCAACAGCAGCGGCGCGGTGCTCGCGACCCTCGCCACTTACAGCAACCTGAACAAGAACACGGGCTACGTCCAGAAGACCTTCGACCTGAGCGCCTACAAGGGCCAGACGGTCCGGGTCCACTTCGAGGGCGTGGAGGGCGGCACCCTGCAGACCAGCTTCGTCATCGACGACGCGAGCTTGAAGGTCCAGTAGCCGACGGAGGGCGCGCCGGGGAAGGGGCCGCGGACGCGGCCCCTTCTCTTGGTAGCCTGGACGGTCGAGGTCGAGATGCAGCACCACCGATGGCGGCTCAGCGTTCCAGTGGACCAGGAGGAGGCCCTGGAGGCCTGGCTCCAGGAGGCCGGGGCCTCGGCGTCCTACCGGGAGGCCGACCCGCCCCATGGGTTCTACGCCTACTTCCCGCCCGGCCTTGGACGGCCGGACCACTCGGGCCTGGCCGCCTTCCCCGGCGTGATCCTGGAGGCCGAGGAGGCCTTCGAGGACGAGGACTGGCTGGCCAAGAGCCGCGAGGGGTTCGGCCCCATCGAGGTGGGCCGGGGCTTCTACATCCGTCCCCTCTGGGACGACGCGCCGGTCCCAGGGGGCCGCACGCCCATCGTGGTGAACCCCGGGCTCGCCTTCGGCACCGGCGGCCACGAGACCACCCGGCTCTGCATGGGCCTCCTCGAGGGCCTCGCCGCCCGGGGCGAGCTGCGCGGCCCGGTGCTCGACATCGGCGCCGGCACCGGGATCCTCGCCCTCGCGGCCTTCCTCCTCGGGGCCCGGGATATCACCGCCTTCGACAACGACCCGGACTGCGGGCCGGCCATGGCGGAGTTCATCGAGATCAACGCGGGGGTCCTGGGGGGCGCCGTCCCCTTCGCGTCCTTCGTGGGCCTCCTGGACCATCCGAGGGTGAAGGGCCCCTACGCCCTCCTGCTGGCCAACATCCTCCTGGAGACCATCCAGGAGCTGCTGCCCGCCATGGCGGCCCTGACGGAGCCGGGCCACCGCCTCATCGCCAGCGGCATCCTCGGGGAGCGGGAGGACGAGGCCCTCGTGAGCCTGGCCGCCGCGGGGTTCCGGCCCCTGGAAGTGGCCCGGGAGGGCGCCTGGATCGCCATCCTGGCCCAGCGTGCCGCCGAGGAGCCGCGGACGTGAGCCCCGCCATCGACAACCGCCCCATCGGCGTCTTCGACAGCGGCATCGGCGGGCTGACCGTGGTGCACGCCCTGCGCCGCCTGCTGCCCAAGGAGCACATCGTCTACCTCGGGGACACGGCCCGGGTGCCCTACGGCACCAAGAGCCACGGCACCATCGAGCGCTACACGCTGCAGGCCGGGGCCCTGCTCCAGCGCTACGACCCCAAGCTCCTGGTGATCGCCTGCAACACGGCCTCCGCCCACGGCCTCCCGGCCCTGGAGGCGGCGAGCCCCGTGCCCGTGGTGGGGGTGATCGAGCCCGGCGCCGAGGCTGCCGCGGCGGCGGAGGGGCCCGTGGGCGTGGTGGGGACCCTGGCCACCATCGGAAGCGGCGCCTACGAGGCCGCCATCCGGCGCCGTGCGCCGGGCAAGGCCGTGCACAGCGTGGCCTGCCCGCTGCTCGTGGGCCTGGCGGAGGAGGGCTGGCTCGACGACCCGGTCACCGTGGAGGTCTGCCGGCGCTACCTCGCGGCGATGCCCGCGGAGGTCCACACCGTCGTGCTCGGCTGCACCCACTACCCCGTGCTGAAGGCGGCCTTCGCCCAGGCGCGGCCGGGCACGGCGTGGATCGACAGCGGCGAGGTCACCGCCCGGGCTGTGGCGGCGAAGCTGGGCGGCGGCCTGGGCTTCCACGGCGACGCCCCCAGGGGCGAGCTCCGCATCCTGCTGACGGATGCCGGGAGCCGCCTCCAGGAGGTGGGCAGCCGGTTCCTGGAGGAGCCCCTGGCCAGCGTGGAGGTCGTGGACCTGTAGGGGCGCCTCCCGCGCGGGGAGGGGTCCCGGTCAGGCGGGCCTGGAGAAGACGAGGCTCACCGTGGTGCCCCGGCCCTCCTCGCTGCGGAGGGAGATCTCCCCGCCGTGGCCGCGGACGATCTCCCGGCAGATGGGCAGGCCCAGGCCGGTGCCCTTGCCTTCGGGCTTGGTGGTGAACATCGGCTTGAAGACCTGGGGCAGCACGGCGGCGGGGATGCCGCTGCCGGTGTCCGAGACCTCGACGCGCCAGTCGCCGTTGGACCCCTCGCGCCGGGCGGCGATGGTGATGAGGCCGCCGCCGGGCATGGCGTCCATGGCGTTGTTCACGAGGTTGATGAACAGCTGCTCCATCTGCTTGCGGTCGGCGTCCAGCACGCAGTCGGGGGGCGCGTCCACGCTCACCGCCACCCGGTGGGCCAGGAGGGTGGGGGACCAGAGCCGCTGCAGCTCCTCGAGGAGGGCGCCGAGGTGGATGGGCTCGCGGTGGAGCTGGGGCCGTCGCGTGACGTCCAGGAGCTTGCGCACGATGTCGCCCACCCGCTGGATCTGGGCGTGGATGGTGTTGAGGCGCTCCTGGGCCTTCTCGGGGAGGTCGGCCTGGCCCCGGAGCATCTGCAGGTGGCCGTTCACCAGGTTCAGGGGCGTCCCCACCTCGTGGGCGAAGGCCGCGGTGAGCTGGCCCGCCACGGCGAGCCGCTCCTGCTGGCTCAGCTCCTCCCGCAGGATGGAGTTGCCCGCCAGGGCCTCCTGCAGCTCGCGGTTGCGCTCTTGCAGCTCCGCCAGGGCCTCGTCGATGCGGGCCTGGAGGTTCTGGTTGAAGCCCTGGATCTCCTCGATGAGCCGCTCCCGCTCGTGGCTCGCGGCCTCCAGGCGGTCGGCCATCAGGTTGAACTGGTCCGCGATGAGGCCCAGCTCGTCCTTGCGGTGCACCTCGGCCCGGGCGCCGGCCTCCCCGCGCTCCATGCGCGCCATGGCCTCGGTGACGGCCTTGAGAGGGTCGTGGACGAAGATGCCGAGGAGGACGTAGAGGAGGATGAACTCCCCGAGGAGGACCAGGGGGAGCGTGTTGTAGGTGCGCCGGAGGTTGGCCTTCCACACGTCCTCCCAGCGCTCCAGGTCGCAGTAGACGCGGATCATGCCACTGTTGGGCTTGCCGTAGGACTTGCTGCGGATGGGCTGGAATATCTTCCAAGCCTTGTTGCCCGTGGTGAGGTCCACCAGCGTTGCCTGGGCTTCCTTCAAGTCCAGGAACGGTGCGAGGGTCTGGTCCCATTCAACACTCGCATCATCCCCCGAACTCGTGACCATCTCCACCCTGGAAGGATCCTCCTTTGAGCGGCGGAACACGTCGATCTGGAAGATGCTGCGGTCCTGACCGGCCATGCTCTCCAGGATCTCCTCGATGGCGCGGGGGTTCTGGAAGCCGGGATCCCGCTCGTTGATCTCCGTCTCCACTGCCTGGGCGGCCTGCCTCGCAAGGCGCTCAGAGTAGCCCTCGATCTCCACCCGGGAGTTCTTGGTGATGGAGAAGGCCACGGCGATGGTGAGGACGCTGGTCACCAGGGCGGTGACGAGGAAGAGCTTGGCGTGGAGGCTGCGCAGCCAGACGAAGGGGCGAAGCCTCACGCGGGGCTCCCGGCAAGCTCGGCGCGGAGGTCCTGCATCCAGGCGCCGGGCTCCACGGCCTTCAGGGCCTCGACCAGGGCGCGGAAGGCCCGGTGCCGGCCCTCGGCGGCCATGCCCACCAGCTCAAGCAGGGAGGAGGCCAGGGTCTGGAGGCCCTCGGCGGCGAGGGCCGACTGCCGTTCCCACAGGAAGGCTTCGAGGAGGGCCATGTCGTGGTGGTCCCCGAGGGCGTCCTGGAGGGCCTTGAGCCGGGCCAGGAAGGGGGGCGCGGGGCAGGGGAAGACGGCGGCGAGGATCTCGGCGCGGTAGCGCGCCCGCTTCAGCTTCACCCGCGCGGCGTGGAGCGCGTCCACGTCCTCGCTGCGGTCCAAATCCCGCAGGGCCTCCAGGGCGGGCTCCAGGGAGGCGCGGAGGATGTCCCAGGCGGCGTCGCGGCCCGGGGGCGCGTGGAAGGGGCTCGGGAGGCTCTCCACCGACAGCAGGCGCTTCCAGTCCTGGGGGTCCACCTTCCCCAGCTCCCCGGCGAGTCCCCGGGCCGCCTTGGCGCGGCGGCGGTCCAGCCCCGCCATGAGGTGCTCCGAGGTCGCCCGCTGGAGGTCGAAGGCCGCCTGGCTCCGGAGGTCCTCCAGCAGGGACCGGAAGACGTCCAGTTCCCGGCGGGGGCCCAGCAGGCTCGTGAAGGCCTTGAGGGCCCGGCCGGCGGCCTTGAGGCGCGGATAGGTCTCGGAATCCAGCAGCTCCACCACGGCGCGGAGGCGCCGGATCGCCACCCGCACGTCGTGCAGCGCGGTCGCGTCCAGCCACCACTCGGGCCCGGCTGTCAGCTCGTCCAGGCGCGCGGACCGGGCCTCGAGGGACCGGTGCAGCGACAGGGCGAGTTCCAGGGGTTGCATGGAAACATCTTAGGCCCCCTCACAATGTACGGAAAAAAAACGAACAGCCCCGCGCCGGGCCAGGGGATGATGGCGGGACGGGCCCGACCGGGGGCCCGTCTCCGGAAGGGGCGCAGCGGCAGGGCGGGACCGCAGGACGGGCAGTCCTGCGCGATGGACGGGAGACCACAGGGAATGGACGCGATCACGATCAAGGGCGCCCGCGAGCACAATCTGAAGAACCTCGACCTGGTGCTGCCCCGCAACCGGCTCGTGGTGATCACCGGCCTCTCGGGCAGCGGCAAGTCGAGCCTGGCCTTCGACACCCTCTACGCGGAGGGCCAGCGCCGCTACGTGGAGAGCCTCTCGGCCTACGCGCGGCAGTTCCTGGACCAGATGGAGAAGCCCGACGTGGACTCCATCGACGGCCTCAGCCCCGCCATCTCCATCGAGCAGAAGACCACTTCCAAGAACCCGCGCTCCACGGTGGCCACGGTCACGGAGATCTACGACTACCTGCGCCTCCTCTTCGCCCGGGCGGGCCGGGCCGTCTGCATGGCCTGCGCCCGGCCCATCGCGTCGCAGACCATCCAGGAGATGGCGGACCAGATCCTGACGGCCCCGGCGGGCGCGCGCATCCAGCTCATGGCGCCGGTGGTGCGGGGCCGCAAGGGCGAGTACCGGAAGCTGCTCCAGGACCTCATGAAGCGCGGCTACATCCGCGCCCGGGTGAACGGCGAGATGCTCGACCTCACCGAGGGGCTGCCGGAGCTGGACAAGCAGAAGAAGCACACCATCGAGGTGGTCATCGACCGGCTCAAGGCCGCCGAGGGCATCAGCACGCGCCTCGCCGACAGCCTGGAGATCGCCTGCAACCTCAGCGAGGGTGCGGCCCTGGTGGACATCGACGGGAAGGAGACCCTCTTCTCCTCGAAGCTGGCCTGCAACAACACCGCCTGCGCCCGCTTCGGCCTCGGCCTGCCCGAGCTGGAACCCCGCAGCTTCTCCTTCAACTCGCCCTATGGCGCCTGCGAGACCTGCGACGGCCTGGGCTTCAAGCGCCAGTTCGCCGAGGAGCTCATCGTCCCCAACCCCGACCTGAGCATCAACGAGGGCGCCATCCAGGCCTCGGGCTGGAAGAGCGTGGACGGCGAGGGCTGGCGGGCCCAGATGATGGAGCAGCTCGCGAAGCGCTACCGCTTCAGCCTCGACACGCCCTGGAGGAAGCTCTCCGCGGAGGTGCGGCGGGTCCTGCTCCACGGCACCGGCGGCAAGGAGCTGCGCTTCACCTACGAGAACGCCCGCAACCGCTACGACTTCACCCACGCCTTCGAGGGCATCGTGGGCAACCTGGAGCGCCGCTACCGGGAGACCAGCAGCGAGGAGATCCGCGCCGAGATGGAGGAGTCCATGCGGACCATCCCCTGCGAGGCCTGCCGGGGGCGCCGCCTCAAGCCCGAGGTGCTCTCGGTCTTCGTGCAGGGCCGCAACATCTCCGAGCTGACGGCCCTGAGCGTCCGGGAGGCCCGGGTCTGGTTCAAGGACCTGGCCCTGGAGGGCAAGGACGCGGTCATCGCCGAGAAGGTGCTCAAGGAGATCCGGGAGCGCCTGGGCTTCCTGGACGACGTGGGGCTGGGCTACCTCACCCTGGACCGCAGCGCGGCGACGCTGTCGGGCGGCGAGGGCCAGCGCATCCGCCTGGCCACCCAGATCGGCTCCAAGCTCCAGGGCGTGATGTACGTGCTGGACGAGCCCAGCATCGGCCTCCACCAGCGGGACAACCAGAAGCTGCTGCGCACGCTGATGGAGATGCGGGACCTGGGCAACACGGTGCTCGTCGTCGAGCACGACCTGGAGACCATCCAGGCGGCGGACCACGTGGGGGACATGGGCCCCGGCGCCGGCGAGCACGGCGGCCGCGTGGTGGCCCAGGGCACGCCGCAGGAGATCGCCAAGGCGAAGGGCTCCATCACCGCCGACTTCCTCGCGGGCCGGGACGCCATCGAGATCCCCCGGAAGCGCCGCCGGGCGGGGCGCGGCCACCTGGAGGTGCTGGGGGCCACGGAGAACAACCTGAAGGCCGTGGACGCCGAGTTCCCCATCGGCCTCTTCACCTGCGTCACCGGTGTCTCAGGGTCCGGCAAGAGCACGCTGGTGAACGAGATCCTCTACAAGGCCCTCGCCAACCAGCTCCACCAGGGCGTCCACGTGGTGGGGAAGCACAAGGCCGTGAAGGGCCTCGAGCTCATCGACAAGGTCATCGACATCGACCAGGCGCCGATCGGCCGCACCCCGCGCTCGAACCCGGCCACCTACACGGGCCTCTTCACGCCCCTCCGGGAGCTCTTCGCCCAGCTTCCCGAGAGCAAGGCGCGGGGCTATGCGCCGGGTCGCTTCAGCTTCAACGTGCGGGGCGGGCGCTGCGAGAAGTGCGAGGGGGACGGCGTCCTGCGCATCGAGATGCACTTCCTGCCGGACGTCTACGTCACGTGCGAGCAGTGCAAGGGCAAGCGCTACAACCGCGAGACCCTGGAGGTCCACTACAAGGGCAAGTCCATTTCCGAGGTGCTGGCCATGACCGTGGAGGAGGCGCTCGAACTCTTCGGCCCCATCCCGGTGCTCGCCAACAAGCTGCAGACCCTGGTGGACGTGGGGCTCGGCTACATCCGCCTGGGCCAGAGCGCGACGACGCTCTCCGGCGGCGAAGCCCAGCGCGTCAAGCTCGCCAAGGAGCTGAGCAAGCGCGCCACCGGCCGCACGGTCTACATCCTCGACGAGCCCACCACGGGCCTGCACCTCAAGGACATCCAGAAGCTCCTGGAGGTCATCAACCGGCTCGTGGACACGGGCAACACGGTGATCGTCATCGAGCACAACCTGGACGTCATCAAGACCGCGGACTGGATCGTGGACCTGGGCCCCGAGGGCGGCGGGGAGGGCGGCCGCATCCTGGCGGCGGGCACCCCCGAGCAGATCGCCCGGCACCGGGGCAGCATCACCGGGAAGTACCTGGCGCCCTACCTCAAATAGCCCTCAGCGGACCAGCACCTCCTCGTGGCTGGCGTAGACCACGGTGCGGCCCTCGAAGCGGGGGCTGCGGACGATGCGCGCGCGGCTCACCCAGTCCAGGTTCGAGAGGGCCTCGTCCAGGAGCAGCAGCTTCTTCCCGGAGGCCAGGATCGCGGTGATGGCGATGAGCTGGCGCTGCCCGCCCGACAGGTTGGCCCCGCCGGAGGCCACCACGGTCTGGTAGCCCATGGGGAGCGTGGCCACCCAGGCGGCGAGGCCCGTCTCCTCGGCCACCTCGAGGCAGCGCTTCTGGGTCGCGCCGCCGGAGAAGAGCTTGAGGTTGTCCAGGATGCTGCCGCTGAGGAGCTGGGGGAACTGGGGCAGGTAGACCATGAATCGCGAGGCGGCGCGGGGGTCGAGGCCGCCCAGGCTCACGCTGCCGCGGTCCGGCGCGTAGAGCCCGGCGATGACCTTGAGGAGCGTACTCTTCCCCGACCCCGAGGGGCCGGGCAGGTGGTGGAAGGCGCCCGGCTGGACCCTTAGGCTGAGCCCCTGGAGCACCCAGGGCGCGTCCTCGCCGTAGCGGAACCACACGTCCTCCAGGGCCAGGGGGCCGGGCAGGTCCGCGGGCCCCTTGCGGGGCGGCCGGGGCTCGGGCTCGGCCGCGAGGACCGCCTCCACCTCCCTCAGCTGGGGCTTCATGGCGAGGAAGGCGACGCCGGCGGAGGCGAGGCTGGACACCGCGCCCTGGAACCCGCTCGCGAGCTGGAGGAAGGCCATGAGGCTGCCGAGGCTGAGCTGGCCGGCGAGCACGTCGCGCCCGCCGAGGATGAGCACCGCCGCGTTGAGGCCCTGGCCGAGGATCCCCTACAGGGTCTCGTTCCAGAGGTCCAGGCGCTCGCGCTGGAGGCCGCGGTCGAGCCCGGCGTCCAGGCGGCGCATCCAGCGGCTCAGGGCCCACCCGTGGTTCCCCGTGGCCTTCAGGGTGGGGATGCCCCGCAGCATCTCCGCCAGGGCGCTGCGCTGCTCCTGGGCGGCCTCCACCTCCTTGGCCTGCACCTTCGCCTGGAGCCGGCCGGAGAGGAAGGACGCGAGGCCCATGGCCAGGGCGGTCCCCGCCACCAGGGCCGCGAGGCCGGGATTCGACGCGAGCATCCAGGCGAGGTAGGCCAGGCCCGTCACCGCCGACAGGACCACGCCCACGCCGCGGTTCAGGAGCTGGCTGCGGGCGAGGCTCAGGCCCGTGAAGGCCTGGAGGTGCTCGCCCAGGGTCTTCTTCTGGAGGTCCTTGAAGGGCAGCCAGAGGAGCTGTTCCAGGAGGCCCTTCTCGAGGGCCGCCTCGAACTTGGCGGCGAAGGCCAGCAGCGTCGCCTCCCGGATCCAGCCCACCCAGGCCCGGAAGAAGGCGGAGAGCACGAGGCCCAGGCTGAGGATGGCCAGGAGGCTGCCCGCCCCCTGCGGCAGGGCCCGGTCCACGGCGCGGGCGGTGAGCCAGGGCGACACCAGGGCGAGGCCCTGGAGCACCACGGCCGCGGCGGCGGCCTGGGCGAGCTCGGTCCGGTGGCGCGGCAGGAGCTGGGCCATGCGCTGCCAGAGGCCGCCGCGCTCAGGCAGCGGCTCGCTGAGGTCCAGGGCCGGCCCCGCGAGGGCGGCGTCCAGGAGCTCCAGCCCCGCGAATTCCAGGCCCGCGACGCCCTGTTCCACCAGGAAGCCGCCGGGGGCCCGCTTGCGCAGCACCACCCAGTCCCCGGTCTGGGCCTGGGCGAGGGTGGGCAGTTCCAGGTGGTCCAGCTCCGAGGCGGAGACCTGCACGGCGCGGGCCTGGAAGCCGCGGCCGCGGAGCTCCTGCACCATGCCCTCGAGGCTGAAGTCCCAGAGCAGGGTCTCCTCCAGTGACTGCAGGGGCAGGGAGACGCCCCGCAGGCCCAGCAGGCGCCAGAGGGCGAGATTGCCCGGCATGCCGATGAGCATGGAGGCCTCAGCCACGGCTCGCCTCCTGGGCCAGGATCAGGTCCCGGAAGGGGCCGGGGGCCGCGGCCAGCGCCCCGTAGGTCCCCTGCTGGGCGATGCGCCCGCCCTCCAGGACCAGGATGCGGTCGGCGTCCTTCACGGTCTCCAGCCGGTGGGCGATGAGGATGCGGGTGCAGCCCAGGGCCGCGAGGTTCGCGTGCACGGCCGCCTCGGTCTCGAGGTCCAGGGAACTCGTGGCCTCGTCCAGGAGGAGGAGGGCCGGCTCCCCGGCGATGGCCCGGGCCAGGCAGAGGCGCTGGCGCTCGCCCCCCGAGAGGATGCGGGCGTTCTCCCCCAGGCGGGTCTTGTAGCCCTGGGGCAGCCGCTCCAGGACCTTGTCCACGCAGGCCATGCGGGCGGCCCACTTCACGCGCTCCAGGGGCATCTCGGGATCGAGGAGGCTGAGGTTCGCCCGCACCGTGTCGTCGAAGACGAAGGGCTCCTGCAGGACCACGCCCATCTGGCGCCGCAGGGCCTGCAGGTCCAGGGCCGCCAGGTCCTTCCCGTCGAAGCGGATCGCCCCGGCGCTGGGGGCGTGCATCCCGAGGAGGAGCCGCGCGAGGGTGGACTTCCCGGCTCCCGTGCGGCCCACGATGGCCACCTTCTCCCCGGGCCGGATCTCGAGGTGGATGTCCTCGAGGATCCAGGGGCTGCCCTCGCTGTAGCGGAAGCCCACCCCTTCCAGGGACACGCCGCCCTGGAGGCGTCCGGGATCCCGGTCGCCGGTGGCCTCGGGGGGCGTCTCCATCACGTCATCGAGGCGCCGCAGGTGGTTCCCCAGGTACTGCAGCTCGGAGACGGCGGAGAGCAGGGACTCCAGCGGCGCGAGGAAGAGGCCCTGGAGGGTGAGGAAGGCGGTGAAGACGCCCAGGGTCATGCGCTCGGCCACCACCTCGCGCCCCCCGAACCAGAAGACCGCGGCGGCGGAGGCGCCCTGGAGGAACACCATGGCCTGGCCGCTGGCCGCCGAGAGCCGCTGGCGCTCGGTGCCCACGTTCATCCGCCGCACCAGGCGGTGGGTCCAGCGGCCCAGAACCAGTTCCTGGGAGCCCGAGGCCTTGACGGTCTCCAGGCCCGAGAGGGCCTCCACGAGGACGGCGCGCTCCTGCCCGGAGGCGGCCAGCTCGGCGGCCATGAGCTGCTCGTTCATGCGCCGCAGCAGGGCCACCAGGGAGACCCGCAGGGCCGCCAGGGCGAGCACCGTGGCGGCCAGCCCCGCGTGGTAGGCCACCATGAGGGCGGCGTAGCCCAGGATGAGGAAGGCGTCGAGGATCGAGGAGAGGCTGCGGGAGGTGAAGAGGTCGCGGACCTGGGCGTTGCTCTCCACCCGCTGCATCAGGTCGCCGGACTGGCGCTGGAGGAAGAAGCCGATGGGCAGGGAGACCAGGTGGCCGACGAAGCCCGAGAGGAGGGCGCGGTCCAGGGCCACCCGCAGGCCCTGCAGGACGTAGGAGCGCAGCAGGGTGAGCAGCGCCTGGCCCAGGACCGCGCCGACCAGGGCCAGGGCGAGGCCCCACAGCCAGGGCTCGTGGCGGGGCAGGAGGACGCGGTCCACCAGGAGCTGGTTGGCCACGGGGAAGACCAGGCCCGCGAGCTGCAGCATGGCCGAGGCCCCCAGGACCTGGGCCAGGGAGCCCCGGAGGCCGCGGAGCATGTCCAGGTAGCGGCCCAGGCTGGGGCGCCGGGCGGCGCGGGGCCGGAAGCGCTCATCGTCGGGCGCGAAGCAGAGGGCCACGCCCGTGAAGGCCGTGGCCAGCTCCCCGGCGCCCACGTGGCGGCGGCCCCCGCCGGGGTCCACGATCCAGGCGCCCTTCTTGGTGAGGCGCTCGAGCACGAGGAAGTGCTTGAACTCCCAGTGGAGGATCGCCGGCAGGGGCAGGTCCTCCAGGTGCTCCACCTCCACCTTCACCGCCTCCGCCTCCAGCCCGTAGCTCCGGGCGGCCTCCAGCATGCTGGCGGCGTTGGCGCCGTCCCGGCTCACCTTGCAGGCCTCCCGGACTTCGGGGAGGGGCGCGTGGTGGCCCCAGTAGGCGAGGATGCTGGCCAGGGAGGCGGCCCCGCACTCCACGGCCTCCATCTGGGGCACGAAGGGGACGCGGCGGCGGGCCATTCAGTCGAACCAGCGCCGCAGGGGCTCCAGCACCAGGGTGATGAGGCGCTGCCGGCGCAGGGTGTAGCGCGCCTGGAGGAGCATGCCGGGCCGCAGGATGGCCTGGGCCATGCGCCGGGGACGCGCGGCGTCGAGGGCGATCTCCAGGCGGAAGGAGGGCGACTCCAGCTTGGCGTCCTCCCCGAGGGCCTCCCGCACCTCGTGGGGGGAGGCCAGGTCGGAGCCGATGCGGGTGATGCGGCCCTTCATCGTCCCGAACTCGGCGTAGGGATAGGCGTCCAGCTCCAGGGCCACGGGGTCGCCGTCCTTGAGGTAGGCCCGGTCCTTCTCGGCCACGAAGGCGACCACGAGGAGGGGCGAGCCCGCGGGGATGAGCTTGGCGATGGGCTGGCCGGGCTGGAGGAGGTCGCCGGGCTTGGCCACCAGGGCCTCGAGGAACCCGTCCACCGGCGCCTGGACTTCGGTCTGCCTCAGGGTGGTCTCGAGGGCCTCCCGCTTGGTCTGGGCGCCCTGGACCTCCTGCGTGGCCTGCCAGAGCTGCTGCTGGCGCTGGCTCTCCAGGGAGGCAAGCTCCTGCCTGAGCTGCACCAGCTGCTGGCGGGCGGCGTCCATCTGGCGGCGGGCGGTGTTCGCCTGCTCCTGGGCCTTGTCCACGTCCAGGGGTGAGGCCAGGCCTTCCCTCTGGAGCCGGCGCTGGGTGGCCAGGAAGCGTTCCTGGATCTCTACCGAGGACTGGTAGCTGGGGAGCAGGGCCTCCTGGGCCGTGATCTTCGTGCGCACGGAGGCGATCTGCTCCAGCAGGAGGCGCTGCTCCTGGGCCCGGAATCCGCCGCCGGCCCCTTTGAGCAGGGCCAGGGTCCGCTCGGCCTCCAGGCGGGCGCCCTCCACCTGGGCGGCGTCGAGCCGCGCGATGGGCTGGCCCGCCCTGAGCTGGTCGCCGCTGCGGGCGAAGGTCTCCTTGAGCACCCCCCCCACCTGGGCCTGGAGGATGCGCACGCCGGCGGCGGGGCGGAGGATGCCCCGGCCGCGGTTCTGGACCTCCACCTTGCCCAGCACCGCGAAGAGCAGGGCCGAGGCCGCCAGGGCCGCCAGCACCCAGAAGAGGGACCAGGTCCAGGGCGGGGAGACCTTCAGGGGCTCCCGCTGCTCCTGCTCGCGCAGGAAGTGCTCCAGCGCCTGCTTGCGGAAGAGGCCCTCCTGGGGCCGGCCCGCCAGGGTCGGCGCATCCTGCGGCGTTTCCGGAGGCGCGGGTTCCATGCCTGGATTTAAGCATGGGGGCCCGTCAGCCCCCGGCCTCTCGCCTCCGTCCGGGCCCTTCGGCGCCACCGCTGGGGGGGCGGATCTGCCCGTTCGGGACGCCCAGGCCACGGCCCATGCCTCCGGCGGGCCGCCTGGGCCACACTGGACCCTTCCTTCCTCCGAGGGATTCCCCTCGCTTTGCCCTGGAAGCCCCATGAGCCCCGTCCAGCCCGCCGGAACCGACGCCCCGCGCCCCGCCCGCCTCGACTGGGAACCGCTGCTGGAGGGCGAGCGCGCCCGCCGGGCGGAAGCAGCCCTGGCGTCCATCCTGGCGGACCTGGAGGGAAGCCACGAGGATGCCCATGAGGGAGGCTCCCTCGCCGGGGGCCAGGCCGGGCTGGCCGTCCTCTACGCCCACCTCGCCCTCGCGCGGCCCGGCCAGGGCTGGGAGGCCAAGTCCGAAGCCGCCCTGGAGCGGGCCATCGCGTTCCTGGGGTCCTCGGTGATGGGGCCGGGCCTCTACAGCGGATTCACGGGCATCGCCTGGACCCTGGACCACCTGCGCCGGATCCAGGGCGCCGGCGGGCCGGCCGAGCCCGGGGAGGATCCCAACCAGGACATCGACGAGGCGCTGATGGACTTCCTGGACCGCAGCCCCTGGACCTCGGACTACGACCTGATCAGCGGGCTGGCGGGCTACGCCGCCTATGGACTGGGCCGGCTCGACCGGCCCGGCGGGCGGGCCGTGCTGGCCAAGGCCCTGGCCCGCCTCTACGAGCTCCAGGAGGCGCGGGAGGGCGGCGTCGCGTGGTTCACGCCCCCGGGGCTGCTCCCGGCCTGGCAGCGGGAGCTGAACCCCGAGGGCTACTACAACCTCGGCCTCGCCCACGGGATCCCCGCGGTCCTGGTGGTGCTCGCCCGGGCGGCGGCCGCGGGGCACGGGCCCGCGGTGGCGGTGCTCGAGCGGGGCGTGGCCTGGCTGCTGGCCCAGCGGCTGCCGCCTGGGTCGGGAAGCTGCTTCGCCACGGTCCTCCCGGCGGGGGAGCGCCCCCGGGACTTCGGAGCTTCCCGGGTGGCCTGGTGCTACGGGGACCTGGGCCTCTCGGTGGCGCTGCTCATCGTCGCCCGGGAGGCGGGGCGTCCGGACTGGGAGCTCCATGCCCTGGACATCGCCCGCCGGGCCGCGGCGGTGCCCGCGGACAAGGCCGGGGTGCGGGACGGCGGCCTCTGCCACGGCGCCGCGGGCAATGCCCACCTCTTCAACCGCCTCTTCCAGGCCACCCGGGAGCCCGCGTTCCGGGAGGCCGCCCTGGCCTACACGGACCAGCTCCTGGACCTCCGCCGGGAAGGCCGCGGCATCGGGGGCTTCGAGGCCTGGATGCCCGGCCGGGCGGACGAGGAGGAGAGCCCCTGGCGCACGGTGCCCGGCCTGCTCGAAGGTTCGGCGGGGATCGCCCTGGCCCTCCTCGCCCTCCTCCATCCCGGGGTCCCCTCCTGGGACGGCTTCCTCCTCGTCGACATCCCCGCGGCGCCGGCCCGGTCCTGAGCCCCATGACCCCGCCCGCCCCCGAGCCCCGCCTCCGCGACGCCGCCTTCTTCGCCTTCCGGACCGCCCTGCTGCCCTGGGACGTCCTGGAGCGCCTGGGCGAAGGCCTCCAGGCCCCCGCCGCGGCGGACGAGGCCCTTCCGGAGGCCCTCGCGGAGGACCGCGCCAGGCAGCGGGAACGGCTCCGGTCCCTGGTGGCCCGGCCGGAGGTCCGCGAGGCCCTCTTCCTCGCCTCCCCGGACCTGGACGAGGCCCTGGCCCACTGGTTCTCGGACCCCGCCGGCGAGAAGGGCGGCCGGGCCGAGAAGGCCCTGGTGCGCTACGTCGCGCGGATGGCGGGCCGCTCCACGCCCTTCGGCCTCTTCGCGGGCTGCAGCCTTGGCCGCATCGGCGCGGGCACCCGCATCGCCACCGCTCCGCAGGCGTCCTACATCCGCCACACGCGGCTGGACATGGACTACCTCTGCACCCTCACGGAGGTCCTGGCGAAGGACGAAACCCTGGCCGCCGACCTTACCTGGAAGCCCAACTCCAGCCTGTACCGCGCGGGGGGGCGCCTGCGCTACGCCGAATCGCGGATGGCGAAGAAGTCCCGGGCCTACCACCTGGTGGCGGTGGAGGAGACCGACTACCTCGCGGCCACCCTGGACCGCGCCCGCGCCGGGGCGCGGCAGCACGACCTGGCCCAGGCCCTCGTGGACGGCGACATCACCTTCGAGGAGGCCCTGGGCTACGTGAAGGAGCTCTGCGCCAGCCAGATCCTCGTGCCGGTGCTGGAGGCCCCGGTCACCGGCCCCGAGCCCATCCACGCGCTGATCCCCGAACTCGCGGCCCATCCGGCCACCCGGGGCGCGGCGTCGGTCCTGTCCGAGGTCCGGGACGCGTTGGAGGCCCTGGACCGCCGGCCCCTGGGGGCCGGCCAGCCGGTGTACCGGGACATCGCCCGGACCCTGGAGTCCCTGCCCGCGAAGGTGGAGCTCAACCGCCTCTTCCAGGTGGACATGGTGAAGCCGGCCGACGGCGCGGAACTGGGCGGCGCGGTGCTCGAGGAGATCCGAGCCGGCGTGGCGCTCCTCCACGCGATGGCGCCCCGCCCCGGCAAGGACGCCCTCGCCGCCTTCAAGGAGGCCTTCGAGGCCCGCTACGAGACGCGGGAAGTGCCCCTGGCCGAGGTCCTCGACGAGGAGGGCGGCATCGGCTTCCAGGCCAGCAACCGCCCCGAGTCCGAGGCCTCGCCCCTGCTGGAGGGCCTGGCCTTCCCCGGCCGCGCGGGGGAGAGCCAGGTGTCCTGGGGCGCCCGGGAGGCGCTGCTCCTGGAGAAGCTGGTGGCCGCGGGCGCAGCGCCGGTGCTGCGCCTGGAGGCCGCCGACCTCGAGAAGCTGAAGATCCGGGGCGCGGCGCCCCTCCCGGATTCCCTGTCGGTGATGGCGAAGGTGGCCGCCGCCTCGCGGGAGGCCCTGGAGGCCGGAGACTTCAAGGTCTCCCTCTCCGGCGTCTCGGGCCCCTCCGGCGCGAACCTCCTGGGCCGCTTCTGCCACGGGGACGAGGCCCTCACCGCGGAGGTCCGGGCCCTCCTGGAGGCCGAAGAGGCCTGCCGCCCCGACGCGGTCTTCGCCGAGGTGGTGCACCTGCCCGAAGGGCGCATCGGCAACGTCATCCTGCGGCCCCTGCTCCGGGGCTACGAGATCCCCTTCCTCGGCCGCTCGGGGGCGGAGGCGGAGCGGCAGATCCCCGTGGACGACCTGCGGGTCTCCATCCGGGAGGGCCGCGTCGTGCTGCGCTCCGCGCGCCTGGGCCGGGAGGTGCTGCCGCGCCTCACCAACGCCCACAACTACTCGGCCCGGAGCCTGGGGGTCTACCGCTTCCTCTGCATGCTGCAGCACCAGGGCGTCACCGCCGGCATGGGCTGGACCTGGGGTCCCCTGGAGTCGCTGCCCTTCCTGCCCCGGGTCGAGGCGGGCCAGCTGGTGCTCGCCAAGGCGCGCTGGCGCGTCACCAAGGACGAGCTGAAGCTCTTCCTGGAGGGCAAGGGGGCGAAGCAGGCGCTGGACGCTCCCCGCTGGCGGGCCTTCCAGGCCTGGCGCTCCGAGCGCAGGCTGCCCCGGTGGGCGCTGCTGGCGGACGGGGACAACAAGCTGCCCCTGGACCTCGAGAACGTGCTCAGCGTCGAGACCTTCCTGGACACCGTGAAGCAGCGGGGAGGCTTCACCCTGGAGGAGCTGTTCCCCGGCCCCGGCGAACTGGTGGCGGAGGGCCCCGAAGGGCGCTTCGTGCACGAGCTGGTGGTGCCCTTCCTGGCGCCGGTCCCCGAGGCGGACGCCAACGGCAGCTCCAAGCCCACGTCCATCCGGCAGGCAAGCCCGGATTCGCCCCGGACCTACGCCCCGGGCTCCGAGTGGCTCTTCGCGAAGGTCTACGCAGGCCCCGCGGGGGTGGACCAGGTGCTCCGGGAGGCCGTGGCGCCGGTGGTGGCCGAGGCGCTGAGCTCGGGCGCGGCGGAGGGCTGGTTCTTCATCCGGTATGGCGACCCCGACCATCACCTGCGCCTGCGCTTCCGCGGACACGGGCCGCGCCTCCTGGCTGAGGTGGCCCCCCGCCTCCACGCGGCCCTCGAACCCCTGCGGTCGAGCGGCGTGGTGTGGAAGGTCATGCACGACACCTACCAGCGGGAGCTCGAACGCTACGGCGACGGCGAGGCCATGGCGCTGGGCGAGGCGATCTTCCAGGCCGACAGCGAGGCGGCCCTCGGCATCCTCCAGGCCTACAGCGGCGACGCGGCCGCGGACGCGCGGTGGCGCCTCGCCGCCCTGGGCATGGACCTGCTGCTGGACGACCTGGGCCTGGAGGGCGAGGCGAAGCTCGCCCTGCTCCAGGGCCTGCGCGCCGGCTTCCTGCGCGAGTTCGGGGGCGAGGGGCCCTTCGAGCGCCAGCTCGGCGACCGCTTCCGTCCCGAGCGCAAGGCCCTGGAGGCCCTCCTCGATCCCGCCCAGGACGCCGGCGCCCTGGCGGAAGGGGCGGCCCTCCTGCGCCGCCGCAGCGAGGCCGTGCGGCCCCTGGCGGCGCGCCTGCGGGAGCTGGCCGGGAAGGACGGCACGCCCGCCCTGGGCGACCTCGCGGGAAGCTACCTCCACATGCACGCCAACCGCCTCCTGCGCAGCGCCGCCCGCGCCCAGGAACTCGTCCTCTACGACTTCCTCGCGCGGGTGCACGAGTCGCGCCTGGCGCGGGCTCGGAAGGGCCAGGCGAAGGAGCCGGCCCCGGCCTGAGCCCTCAGGCCTTCCGGCCCTCCGCCAGGCCCAGGGGCAGCCAGCCCGGCAGCGTGGCGCCCAGGGCCGCATCGAGGCCCGAGGCGCCGACCAGCTCCGCCAACTCGGCCGCGCGGAACCTCCGCCGGATCGGGAACCCCGACAGCCCCAGCAGCCGGGACACCGTCCGCGCGGCGAGGGTCTCGCCGTGGCAGAAGGTCGGCGCGAGGAGCAGGCCGCCGGGCCTGAGCACGCGGTGGACCTCCCGCAGGGCGAGGTCCGGCTCGGGCAGCAGGTGCAGGAGGTTGGCCATCACGACGGCGTCGAAGCGCGCGTCGGGGAAGTCCAGGGCCGTGGCGTCGGCGGGGCGGACCTCGACGTTCGCGGCGCCCTGGGCGTTCAACCGCCCCCGCAGCACGGCGAGCATGGCCTCCGAGAGGTCCGTGGCCACCACGCGCTTCGCCGTCCGGGCCAGCTCCCGGGTCACGAGGCCCGTGCCCGCGGCCAGTTCCAGCACCTCGAGGCCTTCCACCCTCGCGGCCACCTCCCGGGCCATGCGCTCGAAATTCCGGTTCAGGGCCAGCGTGGCCCGGTCGTAGCGGCGCGCGTGGCGGGCCCAGTAGGCGTCGCCCTCGACCTCAATCCTCATGGACGACGAGCTTCGGCTCGCCCAGCACCTCCCAGAGGGCGTCGAGGCGCTTGCGGCGGAACCGCGGGTTGGGGATGGTGCGCTCCAGCTGCTCCTTGCTGGTGGGCGGATGCTGGAGCCGCGCCAGGATCCAGCGGTTGCCCAGCTCCATCACCGCGGCCACGTCGCCCTCGTTGCCCCAGGCGTAGCGGAACTCCGAAAGGGCCCGGGCCTTGGCCTCGGCGCGCTCCCCCAGGCCCATGGCGCGGACCTTGTCGATGATGGGGTTGTCCTCGGGCCTGCGGTAGGTGCGGATGCGCTTGAACAGCGCGCGGATCTCCCCCGGAAGGGCCCTGAGCCGGGGCCCAATCTCGGGGTCGTCCTGCTTCTCCTCGGCCTCCTTCGCCAGGGTCCGGAGCAGGGGCAGCAGGAGCGCCGCGTCCCGGGCGGCGTAGCTGAGCTGGGCGTCCCGCAGGGGCCGGAGCATCCAGTTGGAGTCCTGTTCCTCCTTCGGGATCTCGATGCCGAGCTTGAGCTTGGCCATGGTCTTCAGGCCGGGCTGGGGATAGCCGAGGGCCCGGGAGAGGAGCATGGTGTCGAGGATGCTGTTGGGTACCACGTCGTAGAGCCGCTTGAAGACGATGCCGTCGCCGCTGTAGTCGTGGACGATCCAGGGGATCTCCGCCATGGCCTCGAGGGTGGGCTTCATCAGGTCCGGCAGGGCGAGGGGGTCCACCAGCCAGACGTGGTCGTGGGTGGCGATCTGCAGGAAGGCCAGCACGCAGTGGTGCATCCCCGTGAGGCTGCATTCGATGTCCACCGCCAGCAGCCCGGCGTCGAACCAGGCCGGAAGGGCCTCCGAAAGGAGTTCCGGCGTGTCCACGTAGGTGATGGGGAGGTCGAAGAAGTCGTGCGTCATCTCGCTCCAGTGTGCCTGAAAACCCGGGGCTCCCTACACTGCATGCAGGAGCGAACCATGGAACGCGGCCTCTTCTGGACCACCTTCGCCACGGTCTTCCTCGCCGAGCTCGGCGACAAGACCCAGCTCGCGGCGATGACCGCCAGCGCCAAGAGCGGCGCGCTGGTGACGGTCTTCCTCGCCGCCAGCGCCGCGCTGGTCTGCGCCACGGCCCTGGGCGTCGCGGTGGGCGGCGCGCTCTTCAAGGTGGTCCCCGAGGCCGCCATCCGCTACCTCGCCGGGGCGGCCTTCATCGCCGTGGGGATCTGGGTGATGGTGAAGGGGTGAAGGACGAGATCCTCTTCTTCGACGGGGACTGCGGCCTCTGCCACGGCGCCGTGCGCTTCGTCCTGGACCGGGCGCCCCGCGGCGAAGGCATCCGCTTCGCGCCCCTGGGCGGCGAGACCTTCCGGCGGGAGATCCCCGAGGGCGTGCGGGCGGGCCTGCCCGACAGCCTGGTGGTGCGGGCCTCCGACGGGCGCGTCCTCGTCCGCAGCGCCGGGGTGGTGCGCGTGCTCCACCGCCTCGGCGGCCCTTGGAGCGTCCTGGGGTCCATCCTCTGGCTCGTGCCGAAGCCCGCGAGGGACCTGGGCTACATCGCCGTGGCGAAGGTCCGCCGCCGGCTGGCCCCGCTCGCGGACGGCTCCTGCCCTTGGCGCACCCCGGCCCAGCGGGCCAGGTTCGAGGCCTGAGGCCCCTACGCGGAGGCCCAGGCGCGCACGGCCTCGAGCAGCTCCGCGCGGCCCAGGGGCTTGGCCAGCATCGCGTTCATGCCGCAGCGGATCCCCACTTCTACCTCCTGGGGGCCGCGCTCGCCGGAGAGCCCGAGGATGGGCACGCGCGCCGCAGCGCCGTCCATGCGGCGGATGGCCTCGGCGGCCTCGAAGCCGTCCATCACGGGCATGCGGCAGTCCATCAGCACCAGGTCGAAGCCTTCCTCCGCCAGCCCCTTCACCGCCTCGGCCCCGGTGGGGACCGCGCGCACCGCGTGGCCCTCGGCCTCCAGCAGCTCCCGGAGGAGGCGGCGGGCCAGGGCGTTGTCCTCCGCGACGAGGATGCGCAGATTGCGGCGTCCCCGGCCTTCCGGCGGAGCCTGCAGCTCCGCGGCGGGCAGGGGCACGCGCAGGGTGAAGCGGCTTCCGCCGCCCGGCTGGCTCTCGGCCTCGATGCCGCCGCCCATGAGTTCCGCCAGCTGGCGGCAGATGGCCAGGCCGAGCCCGCTCCCGCCGGCCCGGTGGAAGCTCCCCTCGGCCTGCTGGAAAGGCTTGAAGAGGCGTTCCATCTGGCCTGCGGCAATGCCCGGGCCTGTGTCCTCCACCGAAACGGCAAGGCGTCCCTCCGGCTCATGGCGGGCGCTCACGGTGATGCCGCCTGTCTCCGTGAACTTCAATGCGTTGCCCAGGAGGTTCATCCAGACCTGCTGCAGCCTCGCCTCGTCCCCGAGCAGCCGGTCCGGGAGGTCGGGATCGAATTGGAGGCGGAGCTGCAAGCCTTTGGCGTGGGCCCGGGGCCGCGCCAGGGCGAGGGCCCGCTCCAGGGAGGCCCGCAGGTCGAAGGGCCGGATCTCCAGGCGCAGCTGCCCCGCCTCGCCCCGGGCGTGGTCCAGCACGTTGTTCAGGAGCCCCACGGCCTCGGAAGCGACGGCGTGGGCGAGTTCCACCGAGGACGCCTCCGGCGCCTCCCGGCCCTCGAGCCAGGCCTCGGTGAGGGACAGCAGGGAGGCCAGGGCGTTCCGCACCTCGTGGCCGAGGAAGGCCAGCGTGCTGGAGCGCTGCTCCGCCAGGCCGCGGGCGGCCTTCAGGGCGAGGTCCAGGTCCTTGGCCCTCGTCCTGGCCCGCAGGTTGGCCATGACCTGGCGGCTGAGGATCTCCAGGGCCTCCCGCTGGTCCGGCCGCAGATGGCGCGGCTCGGTGTCCATCACGCAGAGCGTCCCGATGGCGTGGCCGTCTCCGGCCTGGAGCGGTGCGCCGGCGTAGAAGCGGATGTGGGGGGCTCCGGCCACGGCCGGGTTGTCGGCGAAGCGCGGGTCCCGGGCCGCGTCGGGGACCTCCATCAGCGCGGCGTCGAGGATGGCGTGGGCGCAGAAGGTCAGGTCCCGGGGGGCCCGGTGGAAGAACTGGCCCTGTTCGGAGGGGAAGTGCTCAGCGACCCCCACGTTGGACTTGGCCCAGACCACCTGGGCGTCCACGAGGCTCACCACGGAGACCTTCGTGCCGCAGACCTGCGCTGCGAGGCGCGTGAGGGCGTCGAACTCCGCCTCGGGGCCCGTGCCGAGCACTTCGAGCGCGCTGAGGGCTTCCAGGCGGGCGGCTTCGTTGGGGGGTCGGGGCGGGATGGACATGGGAGCACCGCGAGGCCTCACCCTCGTCCGGACGCGCGGGTTCGTCAACCCCCTCCGGAGAGGGCGAACTGCACGGCCCCCAGCAGGGCCACCGGCGCCGTCACCGCGCGGAGGATGGCGGGCCCGAGGCTGACGGGCTCCCAGCCGGCCTTCCGCAGGGCCTCGAACTCCCCGTCGGTGATCCCGCCCTCCGGACCCGAAGTGAAGGCCAGCCCCTCCCGGCGGAAGGCCGGGTTGGCCGCGCCGGTGGGGAGCTCGTAGGCCACCCACTTCTGGGGCGCCTCCAGGGCAAGGAGGGCCTCGAAGGGCGCGGGCTCCCGCAGCTCGGGGACGCGCCCGCGGTGGCTCTGCTCGCAGCTGGAGGCGACGATGCGCCGCCAGCGCTCCAGGCGGGCGGCGGCCTTGCGGGGATCGAACTCGCTGCGGGCGTATGCCACGGGCTGGATCAGGGTGGCGCCCAGCTCCACCACGGGGGGCAGCAGGTCGTCCAGGAGGCTGAGCTGGGCGGGGACGGGCAGGCAGGCCAGGAGCGGCACGGCGGCCTCCCGCGCCTCCTCCAAGGGCGCCACCAGCCGTGCCGCGGCGTGGTGGCGGTCCAGCGCTGCGAGGTCGGCCCTCCAGGCCCCCGCCGGGAGCAGCAGCTCCAGCGCCGCGCCGGGCCGGAGGCGCAGGACGCCGAGGTGGCGGGCCTGCTCGGGGCCCAGGGCCACGAGGGCGCCGGGGGCGGCGGGCAGGGGCGCGTCGACCACGAAGCGGGGCAGGGACATGCCTCCAGTGTGCGCCAACCTGGACGCGTCCGCGCGGCGCCGACGCGGCTTGACGTTCCCCGTACCCTGGAGGCAGGAGGGTCCTTGATCGACGCGTTCCTCGCAGCCGCGCCCTGGTGGGCCTGGGCCGGCTTCCACGCCTTCATCTTCCTCATGCTGGCCCTGGACCTCGGGGTCTTCAACCGCCGGGCCCACGCGCCCTCCGTGCGGGAGGCGGCCGCCTGGAGCACGGTCTGGATCCTGCTGGCCCTGGCCTTCAACGTGGGCGTCTGGAAGCTCATGGGCGGCCAGAAGGGGCTGGAATTCCTCACCGGCTACGTGCTGGAGAAGAGCCTCAGCGTGGACAACCTCTTCGTCTTCGTGCTGCTCTTCGGCGCCTTCCAGGTGGAGCTGCGCCACCAGCACCGGGTGCTCTTCTGGGGCGTGCTGGGGGCGCTGATCATGCGCGCCGCCATGATCGTGGCGGGCACGGCGCTGCTGAACCGCTTCCACTGGATGATGTACGTCTTCGGCGGCTTCCTGGTCTTCACCGGCCTGAAGATGCTCATCAAGGAGGAGGGCGACGAGGACCCGCGCAACAACCCCCTGGTGAAGCTCTTCCAGCGGGTGGTGCCCTACGACCCCGAGGGCGGCCACGAGCGCTTCTTCACCCACGCGGACGGACGGCGCCGCGCCACGCCGATGCTGCTGGTGCTGCTCTGCGTGGAGGTCACGGACCTGGTCTTCGCCGTGGACAGCATCCCGGCGGTGCTCGCCATCACCCGGGACCCCTTCATCGTCTACACCTCGAACATCTTCGCCATCCTGGGCCTGCGGAGCCTCTACTTCCTCCTGGCCAAGATGATGGACCGCTTCCACCACCTCAAGACCGGCCTGGCCTTCATCCTCGCCTTCGTGGGGGTGAAGATGTGCATCGCGGAGTGGATCAAGATCCCCATCCACTACTCCCTGCTGGTGATCGCCGCGGTGCTCGCGGGCAGCGTGGTGGCCAGCCTGGCCTGGCCCCAGGAGCACGGCGAGGACGGGGGCGAGGCCTGATGGAGGTCTGGCACCATCCCCTGGCCTCCGCGCCCGAGGCGGGGCCCCATGTGGTGACCCTGGGCAACTTCGACGGGGTCCACGCCGGGCACCGGGAGGTCCTGGAGGGCGCCGCCGCCCGGGCGCGGGGCCGCAGGGTGCCCGCCGCGGTGGTGACCTTCGATCCCCATCCCACGGTGGTGGTGGCGCCGGAGCGCAAGCCGCTCCTCCTCATGACCCTGGCCCAGCGCCTGGCGGCCTTCGAGGCCGCGGGGATGGACCTCGCCTGGGTGATCCCCTTCTCCCGGTCCTTCAGCGAACTCGAGCCCGCGGCCTTCCTGGACCAGCTCCGGCGTTCCCTCTCGCCCGTGGAGCTGCATGTGGGCCGCGCCTTCTGCTTCGGCCGGGACCGCAGCGGAGACGTGGGGACCCTCGAGGCCTGGGGCCGCGCCCACGGCTGCGAGGTCCATGCCCACGCCCTCCGGGCCCCGGACGGCGGGCATCTTTCGAGCACGCGCATCCGGGAGGTCCTGGAGGCGGGCGACGTGGAGGGCGCCGCGAAGCTGCTCGGACACCCCTACGCCCTGACGGGCGTGGTGGTGGAAGGGGACCGGCGGGGACGCCACCTGGGATTCCCGACCGCCAACCTGCAGTGGGAGCAGGAGCAGCTGCCCGCCGCCGGCGTCTATGCCACCGAGGTCCGGTCCTCCCACTGGCCGGGGCCCCGCCTCGGCCTGACGAACATCGGCGAGAAGCCCACCTTCCAGGGCCGCGCCCTCACGGTGGAGACCTTCCTGCCCGGCTTCGAGGGGGACCTCTACGGCGCCCGCCTCGAGCTCCAGATCCTCCGCCGGCTGCGGGGGGAGCGGCGCTTCGAGGGCGTCGACGCCTTGCGCGCCCAGATCGCCGCGGACGTGGCCGAGGGCGAGGCGTGGTGGCGGTCGCGGGGCGGAGCCTGACCCGCCCCGGAACCTCCGCCCTGGCCCGCGCAAGTGATTGGTGGGACAATGGACGTTTGGCTTGTCCCGCCCCCTTGGAGTCCCGCATGGCCCTGTCCCGCATCGCCCTCGCCCTTGCCCTCGCCGTCCTTCCGGCCGCCGCCGACACCCAGAAGAAGCCTCCGGTCAACGCCCAGGCGGAAGCCGCCCAGAAGAAGGCCGACATCAAGCGCGTCATGTCCCTCTCGGAGCGCGTCCAGGCCGAGGTCTCGGGGCGCCGGCAGGAGATCCAGGACCTGAAGAAGGGCAGCTCCAGGGGCATCCCTGAGGCCTACTGGACGGAGTTCACCCAGGCCATCACCCCCGAGCTGGTGGAGCCCGTCATCGCCGACGTCTACGACAAGAGCTACACCGCCCAGGAGCTGCGGGAGATCCTCCAGGTCATCGACACCCCGGCCTTCAAGAAGTACAACCAGATCGAGCAGACCACGGTCCAGAAGGCCGTGGGCGCCGCCCTGAACAAGTACATGGAGGAGGCCCCCGACTCCGAGCAGAAGGCCCTCGCTGCGGCGCAGGGGGTGAACGCCCAGAAAAAGGCGGACATCAAGCGCTACCTCGAGCTCTCCGAAGGGCTGAACAAGCAGGTGGAGGGGGCGAAGCGCGCCATCCAGGCCCAGCGGATGAAGAACGGCAAGGACATGCCCGAGGCCGCGTGGAACAACCTGCTCAAGGCGGCGAACCGGGAGGCCTTCGAGGCCGTCATGATCGGCGTCTACGACAAGAGCTACACGGCCCAGGAGATGAAGGGGATCCTCAAGCTCATCGACAGCCCCCTGTTCAAGAAGTTCTCCCAGAACGAGCGGACCCAGGTGCAGAAGGCCATCGACACCGCCATGGACCGCACCATGACGGAGACTTCCCGTCGGCTGATGCAGAAGCACCAGGCCGCGAAGGGCGCCGGCAAGGGGGACGCCCCCAAGGCCGACGCCAAGAAGGGCTGATCCCGTGGCCGGGACGCCCCGGCTGCTCGGCCTGCGCACCGGCCGCGTCCGCGCCCTCGGGGACGCGGCCGCGGCCGATCCGCTGCTGAAGCCCTGGCGCAGCGCCATCTTCAAGGAGCCCGTGGCGGGGCCGCTGCGGCTTTCCAGGCTCGGCCTGGAGGGCGACGAGGTGGCGGACCGCAGGCACCACGGCGGCCCGGACCAGGCGGTGCTGGGCTACGCCTCGGAGCACTACCCCCTGTGGCAGGCGGAGGGTCTCGACGCGGAGCCCGGGGCCTTCGGGGAGAACCTCCTCTTCGAGGGCCTGCGGGACGACGAGGTCTGCATCGGGGACACTTGGCGCGTGGGCGGCGCCCTGCTCCAGGTCAGCCATCCCCGCCAGCCCTGCGGCACCCTGGCCCGGCGCTTCGGGCGCGGGGACGTGGTGGCCCGCGTCTGGGCGGCGGCCCGGGGCGGCTGGTACTTCCGCGTCCTCGAGGAGGGGGAGGTCGAGGCCGGCGGGGCGGTGGCGCTGCAGGCGCGGCCGAATCCGGGCTGGACCGTCGCCCGGGTGCTGAGGGCCTACTGGCGGGCCGCGGAGGATCCGGCGGAGGCCCGCGCGGCGGCCGAGGTGCCCCTGCTGACGCCCCACTGGCCCGAGAAGCTGCGGGCCCGGGCCTGCGGCCGGGAGTAGGCCGTGCGCCTCTTCTGGGCCCTCCCCGCGCCTGACGCCTTCCGCGCCTGGATGGCCGCCCTGCAGGCGGAACTGCGCCCCCGCCTGCCCGGCGCCCGGCTCGCCGACGCTCGCCAGGCCCACCTCACCCTCTGCTTCCTCGGCGAGGTGCCGGACGAGGCCCTGCCCAGGGTGCTGGAGGCGGGCCGCCGGGCCCTCCAGGGCCTGCCGGCGATCCTCCTCGAGGGCACCGACTGGGAGGCCTTCCCCCGGCGGGAGCGGGCCCGGGTGCTCGCGGTGGGGGTGACGCCGGACACGCGGCTCCTGGAGGCCCACGCGCGCCTGGGCCGCGCCATGTCCGCCTTCGCCGAGCTGGAGGACCGGCCCTTCAAGCCCCACCTCACCCTGGCGCGCTTCAGGGAGGCCGCGCGGCTGCCCGTCCTGCCGGAGCTGCCCCCCGCGCCGCCGTGGCGGGCGGCGCAGGTGGTGCTCTTCCGCAGCGACCTGGATCCCGCCGGGGCCGCCCACACGGCCCTGGGCGAGGTGGCGCTGGGCGCCTAGCGGGCGGGGGGCGCCTCCCGGCCCGTCTCCTCCCCTTCGCTGACGACCACGCCGCCGATGACCGTGCCCACGCAGTGGGTGGTCCACTCGAAGGGGTCGCCGTCGAAAAGGGCGACGTCGCCGTCCTTGCCCGGCTCCAGGCTGCCCACGCGGTCCGCGACGCCCAGGAGGCGCGCCGGGGCGAGGGTGAGGGCCTGGAGGGCGTCGTCAATGGCGAGGCCGTTGGCCGCGGCCATGGCGGCCTCGAAGAGCACCACGCGGGTCTTGGGCACGTAGCCCTCGTAGCCGCTCTGGAACGCGAAGGGGATGCCCGCGGCCTTCAGCTTGGATGCCGTCTCCAGGCTGAGGTTCTCGGTCTCCCCGCCGGCCCGGGCCATGGTGGGGTGCAGGAGCACGGGCACCTTGGCGGCCTTCAGCTCGTCGAGCACCAGGTAGGCCTCCGCGCCGCCGTCCAGCACGATGGCGAGGTCGAACTCCTTCGCCAGGCGGAGCAGGGAGAGGATGTCCTGGGCGCGGTGGGCCGTGGCGAGGAGGGGAACCTCCCGGCGCAGCACCGGCAGGAGGGCCTCCTTGCGCAGGTCCCGCGCCGGTTCCTTGCCCTTTTCGGCGTCCTTCTGCTTGCGGGCGTACTCCTGGGCCGCCACCAGCTCGGCCCGGAGCATGGCGATCTGCTTGGCCCGGGTCCCGGGGGCCTTGCCGTCCCGGGCCCGCGCGCCGTCCCCCAGGGTGGCGGCGACCATGGCCTGGGGCCTGAGCACGCCGCGCGTCACCTCCGCCGCGTCGGTCTTCACCACGAAGGTCTGGCCGCTGATGAGGGCGCCGGGGCCGTGGCCGGTGTGGACCGTGGTCACGCCCAGGCTGCGCAGGTAGGCCACCAGGGGGTCGCGGCCGTTGTAGGCGTCCAGGGCCCGGAGCTCGGGCTGCACGGGGGCGCTGGCCTCGAGCTGGTCCTGGTCCTGGGGCTGGTTCAGGAGGCCCGAGAGGCCCACGGTGCTGCGGCCGTCCACGAGGCCCGGCGTGGCCACCTTGGTGCGGCGCACGGCGACGCCGCCGGGGATCTTCACCTCCGAGGCGCGGCCCACGGCCCGGATCTTCCCGTCCTGGATGAGCACCACGCCGTCCTTGATGGCAGGCCCGGCGGCGGTGTGGAGGAGGTCGGCGCGGATGGCGAGGGACTGCGCCGACAGGGCGGCGCCGAGGGCGAGGAGGCAGGCGAGGCGCGTCACTGGTAGGTCTCCTCGGCTTCCAGGGCCAGCAGGTGGGTGAGGTCGTCGGTGTCGTGGCCGGCGCCGTAGCCCCCCACGGCGTACTTGCGCTGGCCGGGATCGCTGCGGTCGAAGACCCTGGCGCCCTCCACCCAGGTCTGCTCCACGTGGGTGTAGACGCTGAGGGGGTCGCCGCTGAGGAGGAGGAAGTCCGCATCCTTGCCGGGCTTCAGGGAGCCCAGGCGGGCCTGCAGGTCCAGGAGCTTGGCGCCGCTGAGGGTCATGCCCTCCAGGGCCGCCTGGCGGCCCATGCCCGCGCGCACAGAGAGGGCGGCCTCCCGGAGGAACCAGCGGGAGTCGTTGATGGGGTCGTCGGTGTGGAAGCCGACCAGCGCGCCGGCCTTCTCCAGGGCGGCGCCGGTGGTCATGCGCAGGTCCTTGGCTTCCAGCTTCCCGCCGGGGCTGTCCACCACGATGATGGAGGACCCGAAGCCGCTCTTCGCGATCTCGTCGGCCACGCGCCAGCCCTCGCTGAGGTGGTGCAGCACCACCTTGAAGCCGAACTCCCGGGCCAGGCGCAGCACCGTGAGGATGTCGTCGTGGCGGTGCGTGTGGTGGTGCACCACGCGCTTGCCCTCCAGCACTTCCACCAGGGCCTCCATGGCGAGGTCCCGGGCGGGCCGCTTCTTCGGGTCGTCGCCGGCCTCCCGGAGCTTGCGCTGGTACTCCTGGGCCTTCACGAACTGCTCCCGCACCAGCGCCGCGCTCTTGGCCCGGGTGCCCGGGAAGCCGCTGGTGCCGGGCTGCCCGCCCCGCCGGGGGTTGGTGCCGTTCGCCATCTTCATGCCGCCGAGGTAGGAGCCGTTGGGCTGCTTCCCGAGGGCGAGGGCGTCCACGGTCTCGCCGCTGCGCAGCTTGAGGTAGATGGTCTGGCCGCTGAGGAGGTGGCCCGAGCCCGGCATGACGTTGACGGTGGTGATGCCGCCCGCGCGGGCCTTCATCACGGTGGCGCTGCGCAGGTTCAGGCTGTCCGCGACGCGCACCTCGGGCTGGATGGGCGCGGTGCTGTCGGCGCCCTCGGGGCTGCCGATGTGGCTGTGGGTGTCGATGAGCCCGGGCATGATCACCTTGCCCCGGGCGTCGTGGCGCACCGCGTCCGCGGGGATGGCGGTGCCGGCGCCCCCCACGGCGAGGATCTTCCCGCCCTGGACCACCAGCACGCCATTGTCGATCTCCGGCCCCTCGATGGGCAGGATGCGGGCCCCCACGAAGGCGTGGGGCTTGTCCTGGGCGTGCAGGGTCACCAGCGCGAGGCCGCAGGCGGCCAGCGCGAACATCCGTCGTCTCATGGTCGGCTCCGCCCCGCAGTCTAGCCATCGCGTTGCGAGGTTCAAGCGGGAATGCGGATTGTCTAGGAGCCGTAGACCAGCAGGGCGAGGGTGGTGAGCACCAGGATCGCGAGGGTGGCGGCCAGATGAAGCGCGCCCACCGCCGCGGCCTTGAGGCTCGACAGGAACCAGCCCTGGCCGTAGACCCGCCTCAGGGCCGCCACCAGGTAGACGGGGAGGGCCAGGAACAGCAGGCCCCGCAGCGTGCGGACGTAGGGCACGTGGCCCAGGAGCCGGGTGGCGGTGAAGACCAGGAAGGCGAAGGCGTGGACGTGGAGCGAGAAGATGGCGTGCGCCGCGTAGAGCACGCGGGAGCGGAGGTAGGCCAGCTTCAGCAGCAGGGCGAAGAGGGGCAGCAGCAGGAAGACGACCCGCGGCATCCAGGCCATGAGCTTGGCCACGAAGGGCGCGGGGTCCTGGTTCACCTTCGCGGCCCGGGCCTCGATCCTCGCCGTCAGGCCGCCGGGAGCCTGGGGAACGGCGGCGCCCGGGGTGGAGGCCGCCCGGGTGGACGGCGTCGTGATCTGGAAGTGCGTGGTGGAGGGGCCCAGGGCGGTCACGGCGAAGAAGAGCAGGCTCACCATGAGGTAGAGCCGGAAGGGCGGGAACCAGCGGGTCCGCCGTCCGGCGAGGTATTCCCGGGTGAGCAGGCCCGGGCGCAGCAGGGCCTTCAGGGTCCTGAAGAAGCGCGCGTCCAGGTGCGCGAGGTCGTGGAAGACCTCGTGCAGCAGATGCCCCAGCGGCACGATGCGCGCCTCGTCCTTCTGACCGCAGGCGGCGCAGTAGGGGCCCGTCAGCGGCTCGCCGCAGTCGTGGCAGTGGCTGGATCGGGCGTGGGCGTCCATGGGGATGGTCCCAGCCTACTCCGGAGGGTCAGCCCTTCCATCCCTCCAGCACCCTGAACCGCTCCCCCAGCATCCCCGGCATGGTGAGCTGCAGGAGGTTCTCCATGCGCTTCACCCGGACGGCGGGCGCGAGGCCCTGCCAGGCGGCCTCCCACGCGGCGAGGGGCGCGTGGTCGCGGATCCAGGCGCTGAGGCTGCGATGGCCGGCCTCGACGAGGCCGCAGGCTTCGAGCACCCCCTGCAGGCGCGTGAAGTCCACGTCGGCGGTGAGGTCGCATTCGCCGAGCTCCTCCCACCACCGCCCGTCCACGGTGTGGCCCTTGTATCGGCGCAGGTCGGCGCCCTTGGCCAGCAGACGGTCGGCGTGGTCGCCGTAGTCGATGGCGAGGAAGAGGCCGCGCTCGAGGGCGCCCGCCAGGTCCGAGGCGACCCGGGGCAGGGCCTCGCACCACACGCTGCCGTCGGCGGGCTCGAGGCCGTCGCTCCGGGAGGCGAACCAGGCCGCGCTCTCGGGGTGGTCGAAGGGCTGCCACGCCGGCCCGTCCTCCGCGAGCACCTCCCGGGTCCACCGCGCGCCGTCCCACTTCCAGGGCTGGGCGGGGAGCGCGTCGAAGAGTTCATTGCTGATGACCGCCCCGGTGAAGGGCGGGATGGGATCCGACTCGGAGAGGAAGGCGGCGCGGCCTTCGACGATCCAAGGGGCCAGGGCCTCCTCTGCGGCCTTCCGCGCCGCGGGGTTGTCGTCCCGGTGGAGGTAGCGCAGGGCCTTCGCGAAGTCCCCCTGCGCGGCCCCCAGCAGGTCGCGGCCCAGCCAGCCCCGGCCGGCGCCGGGCTCCAGCACGGTGAAGGCCGCGGGCCGCGCGAGCCGTTCCCAGGCGGCCTCGAGGCGGACGGCCAGGGCCTCGCCCAGCAGGGGGCCGAGGTCGAGGGCGGTGTAGTAGTCCTTGCCCGCGAAGCCCCAGGGGCCCGTCGTCCGGCGGTAGTAGCCGTGCCTCGGATCGTAGAGGGCGAAGGCCATGACCTCCGCGGCGGGCCAAGGTCCCAGGCCGAGGGCGGCCTCGAGGTCGGCGCGGTCCGCGCTCACCGCGAGTCCTTCGCCAGAGGCCAGCGCTCGAGGGCCCAGGGCAGCAGCCACTGGGTCACCAGCAGGGCGAGGGCCACGCCCCCGAGGCAGGCGAGGCCGAGCCCCTGGAGGGTGCGGTAGCCGCTGAAGACGAGGCCGCCGAAGCCGGCCAGGGTCGTGCCTGCGCACACGGCGTTCACCCGGGCGACCCGGGCCGCCGCGGCGCGGTCGCTCCGGGCCCGGTGGAGCAGGTTCATGGCGGTGTCCACGCTGACCCCGAGGGCGATGGGGATGGCGACGAGGCTGAGGAAGGTGAGGGGCTCGCCGGTGGCGCCGAGGATGCCCACGGCCCCCACCTGCCCCGCCGCCAGGGGCAGGAGGGACAGGAACGCGAAGCGCAGGCTGCGCCCGAAGAGGGCCACCAGGAGCAGCACCACGGAGAGGGCGACCACGATGCTGTCCCGCAGGCCCGCCTTGGCCACGCTCTTCACCGCCCGGAAGAGGGGCCGGTTCCCCACCAGGCGCGCGCCGGCCTCCTCCAGGGGCGCCATCACGCGCTCCTGGGCGGGCTCGGGGAGCCGGATGGGGATGGTGAGGGCCGGGGGCACCGGGGCGGGCGGCGCGGCCTTGCGGAGCCAGTCCCGGAGGGTCCACCGGGCCTCCGGCGCCCCGGAGGCGGCGGGCTGGGGGAAGAGGGCCTGGAGCACGTCCGCCACGTGGGCCGGCTGGTCCAGGCT